>Ga0233437_1001278_pt1 | contig 47390 bp, 46 predicted proteins | sample SI_122_August201_FD_182714 | JGI IMG/M metagenome (GOLD analysis project Ga0233437, IMG submission 182714) | Seawater microbial communities from Saanich Inlet, British Columbia, Canada - SI_122_August2016_200_MG | ecosystem: Environmental > Aquatic > Marine > Inlet | place: Canada: British... | reverse complement strand
GTTCTCGCATTCTAATCGAACAAGAGCCTCACGAACCGGTGTTCGGCTAACTCCGAACTCCTCTGCCAATTGCTTCTCATTCAACGCTCCTCCTGGCGGGTAGCTCGCCTGGACAATGCGCTCTTTCAATTCCAAGAATATATCTCTGGCCATGAACGAAATATAGCTTGATTGGGAGTTCAGGTCAACGATCGACGCTCGTGGAATGACAACACACAATCCCAGCAAAAAACGCGGATTGACTCATAATCCGGGATTGACATCCTTCTGAACATCCGTATGATACAAATTGTATGAGTACCAAATACTGACAGTATGCACACAGGATACTGTCTGTGGTACGCAATGCCTCGATTCGCCTTTTCGAGACAGCACGCATTGTTGCCCAATCCAAGGAGGTTGTGCATGAAAAGAAAGCTGAGCTGGATGCTTCTAATCGGAGTTCTTTTGGTCTCGACAGTATGTCTAGCCCAAGAAGCGAAGTACGGCGGAACGTTCTATCTTGGGGGCGATGAGCCGTCGAATCTCAATCCTATCCTCAACACAGATGGTTCATCGAGCAATGTGTCGAGTCAGATCTATGAAACGCTTGTCACCTACACGCCAGGTCTAACGGGTTTCGATCCTTGTCTTGCCGCGTCGTGGGAAAACACCGATGAGCTGACATGGGTTTTCCATCTGCAAGAAGGCGTTCTTTGGCAGGATGGCACACCGTTCACAGCCGAAGATGTCAAGTTCACGTTTGAAACGGTTCTTGATCCGACGTCGGGAGCTGCCCGCCAGCAGAACTTCTCCTCAATTGACACGATTGATGTCATTGATGATGTCACGGTTCAATTCAACCTGACTGATCCGACGCCATTCTTCCTGGACGACCTAGCTCTGATCGGACACATCATCTCCAAGGCCTATACTGAAGAGGTTGGCCTCGATGGTACGATTCGTGCGCCGATGGGAACGGGCCCGTTCATTCTCGACGAATGGGCACCAGGCGAGTACGTCAGTCTCATAGCCAACGAGAACTATTGGCGCGGGCGTCCTTACCTTGACAACTATGTCGTGAAAGTAATCCCCGAATCGGCAGTCCGATTTGCCGCGCTTCTTGCTGGTGAAATTCACACGATTTACGGTTCGATGGCGGATGTTGCCACAGTCGAAGCCGATCCCGATCTGATGGTGTTCTTGGATCCCATTGTTCAGTTTGTTCAAGCCGGATTTAACTTCCAGAACGAGACGCTTCAGGATATTCGCGTTCGTCAGGCATTGTTCAATGCCCTGGATCGTGAAGCCATCGGCGATGCCATTTTCTATGGCTACTCCTATGTACCGAATTCCCCTATGCCGCGTTCTCAAGGCATGTACTTCGACCAATCAGTCAATGACAAGTATGCTGAGCTGTACAAGTACGATCCTGCACAGGCTCGTACGCTCCTAGCCGACGCTGGCTGGACGGATACGGATGCCGATGGCATTCGTGACAAAGACGGCGAAGCACTTCAACTAACGCTTCTCGTACCCTCGGGAGGCATCGAGCTAGAGCAGATTTCCGTCATCATGAAGACGCAATATGCAGCTGTCGGCATTGACCTGCAGATCGAATCGCTGGAATTTGGCACATGGCTCGACAAGGCGTTTGCTGGTGAATTCGACATCGACGTAGTCCAGTATGGTGTAGGCTTCACGCCTGCCCTGCAGGAGCAGTACCACCATACACAGGGTGCCTTCAACCTCCAGTTCTACTCCAATATCGTTGTCGATTCGCTTCTTGAAACAGGAAAGACAACGACGGACATGGAACGACGACAGCAGTTCTACAATCAGTACCAGGATCAGTGGATGATGGATCCCCCGCTCATCCAGGTTGCCGCATGGCCTGCGTTCAGCTTCTTTAGTAGCCAGGTTATGGGCATGTCAGAATTGCCGCTCGGGCAGATGGATTGGCTGTACAAGGTCTGGCTCGACGAGTAAATTCAAGAAACGAGAACCTCGTGCGTGGCCCGGCCTTACTGCCGGGTCACGCTTCTTCTATGACGGAGGCAGACTGTGCTGCAATACACGATCCGAAAACTGCTTGCCGCAATCCCGATTATTCTGGCAATCACAGTTATTGTGTTTGTCATCCTGCATGCAACGCCTGGAGATCCCATCCGCATTCTCATTGGTTTCGGGACTGGCGGCTACAGTGGTGGAGATGTCGAGGCATCCATGCTCGACCAATTGCGTGCCAAATGGGGACTTGATCAACCCTTGCACATTCAATACTTCAAGTGGCTGGGTAATATCTTCAAGGGTGAGATGGGTAACTCGATTCGTTTTCGTAGCCCTGTGTGGCCGCTAATCAGGGCACGAATGTGGCCGACTATTGTATTGGGGTTGGTTGGGTACGGTGTCGCGATGTGTTTGGCCTTCCCGCTTGGTATCGTCTCTGCTCTTAAGCAGAACTCGGCCATTGATTATCTGAGCACGGGCTTCTCTCTCTTTGGCATGTCGATGCCCAGTTTTTGGCTTGGACTTATGCTTATTCTTCTATTCTCTGTCAACTGGCGATTGCTTCCGACAAGTGGTATGGGGGGTTGGAAGACGTTCGTTATGCCTGGATTTGTACTCGGCTTTGGAATGGCAGGTTCGCTAACGCGAATGATTCGATCGAGCTTCCTTGAGGTTCTCAGGCAAGACTACGTCCGAACGGCTCGATCAAAGGGCTTACTCGAGCGGTCTGTTCTCGTGAAGCATGCACTTCGCAATGCAGCCATCCCTATTGTAACCATGTTCGGTTTTTTTCTTGCCTATCTGCTTTCAGGGAGCGTTCTGATCGAGACCATCTTTGCCTGGCCGGGCTTGGGGCGACTTGCGTATCAATCGCTGGCCAATCGCGACTATCCGGTTGTACAAGCAATTATCCTGATTGGATCTGGAGCTGTTGTGATGGCGAATCTCTTGACGGATCTGGTCTACGGGTTTATCGATCCGCGAATTCGCTATGACTGAGAGGGGTACTGACATGACAAAAATGGAAGCAAGAATACGGCGTCTGTCAGATCGATGGAGCAGCAGCTTATTCCGCCAACATTGGACTCGGTTTAAGAAGAATAAGGCGTCTGTGATTGCCGGTTGCTTCCTCCTCTTGATCTATATAGCCGCAATCATTGCCCCCTACATTACGCCCCATGATGCGCTGGAGATTCATTTGAAGGATCGGTTGCTTGCACCCAACCAAACCTATTGGCTTGGCACCGACGACTTGGGACGAGACGTCTTGAGCCGACTGATGATGGGGGCTCGTGTCTCGCTGTCAGTAGGGTTTATCGCCGCCGGGCTTTCGATGGTGATTGGCGTTTGGATGGGATTGATGGCTGGATTCTTCGGCAAGCCTGTTGATACGATTATAAGCGGATTGGTTGACATCCTTATGTCTATTCCTGCGTTGCTTCTGATCCTTGCCGTCGTAGCAATCGTACCGCCCAGCTTGATAAACATCATGATCATCTTGGGATTGACGATGTGGGCTCAGTATGCGCGTGTAGTGCGTGGCAGTGTTTTGACATTGAAGCAACAGGATTTCGTTGAGGGTGCTCGAGCCATTGGCGCCTCCCGTGTGCGCATCATGACTCGCTACCTACTTCCCAATGTACTGGCTCCAATCATCGTCATGGCCACAGTGAATGTAGCTGGCGCTATTCTTCTGGAGAGTTCATTGTCCTTCTTGGGATACGGTGTGCAGCCGCCAACAGCGAGCTGGGGATCGATGATTGGCACGGGACGGACATTTCTACGCCAGGCACCGCATTTGGCGACTTCAGCAGGATTGGCCATATTCTTCACTGTACTTGCGTTTAATCTTGTTGGCGATGGACTACGCGATGCGTTTGATCCCCGTCAGAAGAATAAATAGGAGGCAGCATTGCAATTCGAGAAAATTCTTGACGCGCTCCCCGAATGGGATCATTTCTATACGGTTGACGAGCTCGACCAACGGACGATGACCTTGGCCGAGAAGTACCCGACAAAGGTCACGGTGACTGTCGAGGGACAGTCACGGAATGGACATCCGATTCACGTCATTAAAATCGGAGAAGGGAAACGTACGGGGTTGTTCTATGCTTGCCCTCATCCCAACGAGCCGATTGGTAGTCTGGTTGCCGATCATCTGGCTGAAATACTCTGTCAGGATGACGAGCTGCTGAACAATCTAGATATGACGTTCTATCTCATCAAGTGTGTCGATCCTGACGGCACCAAGATGAATGAAGGCTGGTTCAAAGGACCGTTTACTGTAGAGAACTACGCACGCAACTTCTTCCGCCCAGCTTCGTTTGAGCAAGTCGAGTGGAGTTTCCCCGTTGACTACAAGACCCTCCATTTCGATTCCCCTCTTCCCGAAACCAAGGTACTGATGAAGTTGATCGAGGATCTGCATCCTGACTTCATCTACTCATTGCATAATGCTGGCTTCGGTGGTGTCTATGCATACATCTCGAAGGATCTGCCAGCTTGGTACGATACTCTGTACGCGCTCGCGAAGAAGTACGATTTGCCACTGAGTTTGGGCGAACCTGAAATGCCCTATGCAATCAAACTGGCAGATGCTGTCTATAAATTCCCAAGTATCAAGGACGCCTACGAGTTCCTTGCCGAGAACACGGACAAGGATCCTGGACAAATCATCCGAGCAGGCTCTTCTTCCTATGGGTATTCTCAGCAATTCTGCAATCCGCTGACATTGGTTTGCGAGCTCCCGTATTTCTACGATGCGCGTGTGGACAACTTAAGCTCATCGGATGTCATTCGTCGAGATGCAGTGATGGCGCGGTTGGAACGAACCGAGAAGCTGTTTGCCTCCCTCAAGACAGAATATGACGTGGTCGCTGAGCACATTACGCATACGTCGTCCTTGCGGACGGCTGTCGAGCACTACTTCGAAACCATGCCAGACAATCTTCAAGCAGAGAAGTCCTATGCTGCCAAGAGTCCGGACATGGAGAAGATGGCTACAGTGGCTGAGCTGTTTGACAACGAAGCTGTGAATCCGTTTTATCACTTGCTTCTTCTGGGAATGGTCCTCAGATTGCTTGATGAGGCACGTGCGAAGGATCCGCGACCTGAATTCGATGCAGCCATAGACGCTGCCGAAAGCATTTTCAAGGCACATCACGAAGCTGTGGTTGCCAACTTGGACTACTCAGTTATTCCGATTCGGAAACTTGTCGGGATGCAGTTGGGTGCGGGACTTGAAGCGTTGGCGATGATCTAGAGTGCGCTTTCCGCGGAGACAGTCGGCTGTTTCCGCGGGATTGTCGCTTGAACTGGCTACGAAGCCCTAGAAGGGTTGCCATCAGGGATAGTGTGAATAGGGAGATAACGACATGTTCGACTATGCTCCGGCTCTCGGATACAGTTCTTCCATGGGCAATGATCTACTATTCGAGTTAAGGGAACGTATTGTCTCTCCTGAATTTGTCGGGGGCGCCGTTTTGAACGAAAAGGTGCTTGCAGAGGAATTCAACGTAAGTCGAACACCAGTTCGAGAAGCGTTGATTCGACTCAAGGAGGAAGGTCTCGTATCGAGCGCACCCGGACGAGGATTCTACGTGAAGGATATTGGGATTCGTGAGTTTCGGGAGTTGTCCGAGATTCGATGGAGTCTCTCTTCTCTGGTAAGCAAATTGGCTGCCGAGCGGATTACCGATGAGGAGCTTGAAGATCTCAGGCTTCTCTACGAGGACATCGAAGAAGATGAGCCTCTTGAGTCCCTGCGCAGCCACGATATGCAGTTCCATGCTGTAGTTGATGGCGCAACCCACAACTCAGTTCTGATCAAGCAGAAGAAGCTGCTTGTGTATCAATTCGCTCGGGCACGATATTCACTCGGCCCGGCAATCGCCAACAGCTACTTCGTCAATCTGAAGGGAGATGTTGGTGCGTTCCTTGAAGGCGCGCTGGCGAGGGATGTCGAAGCCTGCACAGTAGCGCTTCAAAACCACCTGCGACGGTTCATCGATCAGGTCTTCAGTACGGAGTGGTAAGGCTTTGGGCAACGGCAACTCGCCTGTGGCGAGTTGCTTTGCGTTTCTCTTGAGCAAGATTCCGATTGACTTCTGATCCTTCTTATCGAATCGCCTATCTCTGGCATCGCTACAGCTTCGCGAACGATGCTACACCTGATCTCAGTAGCCTTGTGGAAGACGGCATAGCATGACCTATGCGATTGCCGATGCGATGCCAAATCCTGAGCAAAGCAAAGTACTCTAGCTTGTCAAGGGCAACCGGATTTGATCTTGCGGATGGGAGGGATTGGGCGAGCCCAATGCCGCGATTCAACCGAAGAAACTACGCCTGACTCTCCTTCTCAGCCTTCTTGGCCTTCTTGGCTGCGCGTTTTTCTTTGATAGATTTCACGGCCTTCTTCTTGTCAGTTGAGCTCTTCTTATCTTGTGATTTCGCCATGAGATGCCTCCAGATGGGGATTTCTAAACCTAGTCTACACGAATACGTGTAGTGGCGTCCAAGACACTCGTGTCTCTACATGGCCCCGCTCGCGGAGGGCTCATCTTGACTCATACCCTGGGAAGAGCGCAAACCGAGTGTTCTTGTGTAAACTGTGTACAAAGCAACTGAGATAATAAGGATGATTGTTGCGATTCCAATCAGTGGAGATCGGCCAATGCAGGTGTCACTCTCGGAGAATGGAGGACTCGCGATGCATGCAATCAATCGAATGTCGTTGCTTGTTGCTGTCATGATTCTTGGATCGACTCCAATACTTGCTTCAGACACCGAACCATCTTGCTGCGACTTCGGAAGTTTCACCTGGAGTGTCAGTGGTACACGGACCGACCTCTCTGGTACTGCGGATGAGTGGGTCTTCTCCACGCCTGAAGCTGAAGGAATGGATGGGACAGCTCTTGCAGAGGGCATTGCAGAGATTAGAAGTCTCGCATCCTTACATAGTCTGTTGATTCTCCGTCATGGGAGGATCGTATCTGAGACCTATTTCAATGGTGAGAATGCCACCCACAGCTACGAGATTGCATCTGTCTCCAAAAGCATTATGTCTGCGCTCGTTGGGATTGCTCTAGAACGTGGCTACATTGAGAGCATCCATCAGGTTGTTTCTGATCTGCTTCCTGAGCCCTTTGAGCAAGCAGGATCGACGAAGCAACGCATTACCGTGAGGGATCTGCTCACCATGCAAGCGGGATTGTTCTGGGAGCCGACGGCTCCACTCGACATGATCTCGCTGCAGCATGTCGTGAATGATGTTGTTGCCGGACCGCTAACGTATGGAGCGGGTGTGCGATTCAACTACAGCACAGGACTGGCCCACCTGGCGTCGGCCGTCCTCATGGAGGTCACCGGACAAACAACATGCGAGTTTGCCAGCGAGACTCTTTTTTCTCCGCTTGGCATAGCTCCCGAGTACTGGGGACAGGATGCGGACGGTGTTCACACTGGCGGATGGTTCATGTATTTCACGCCCCGTGAGCTGGCAAAATTCGGTCAGCTGTATCTGCAGGACGGCGAATGGAATGGCACGCCAATCATCCCCAGTTCGTGGGTTAAGTCATCTCTCTCTCATCAGGTCTCCTTCGATCCCTTCTCCGGCTACGGATACTGGTGGTGGCTTTCGTCCTATTGGGATGCCGCGACCAACATCACGTACCAGATTCAGTCAGCACGAGGGGGTGGAGGCCAAATGATCTATCTCGTTCCCGCTCTCGACCTGGTCATGGTGACCACTTCGGATCATGCCTACCAGGGAACGAACGTGCGATTCGACTCAGAGGGATTTCTTCAGATAGTCGTCATTCCAGCGATTCTCGATACTCCATAGAGGTATCGGATTCGTAGGAGGACTCTCTTTGTTTGAACTTCGATCGGATGGGAATGGCGTCTCGCTAGATGGTTTGGCCCCAAAGACTCAGCCAATGAGGTACGATGAAGAACAGGCTAATCACAAGAGTAAGAATCCCAATAAGGGCGAGCACTCCTGAGATCTTGAAATACAATCTCAGTTTGTCGAGCGCCTCGATCAGTTGCTCCTTGCTACCTGCAGCTGTCGCCTTGCTGACGTGTGTTGCAGCTTGAAAGAGGAGCATCGATGTCCACAACGGAAGCCATATGTAGAGCGAACTCCACCAGCTGTTAACGAGCGTCCAGATGGCGCCGATAATCGCGAAAACAGCTATGAGCTTCATCCATCTGCTTGCCCTAGATAACGGATGGCTCATCTGCTGAACTTGCCGGTTGAGCTGTCTTTGACTATCGGCCACAGACATCATGTCGTCGTGTTCGGCATCACTCATCTAATCCTCCTCCCAGTACACTCGTGCCCCTCGACTGTGCTTCCTGCCACGCAAGAATAGAGGCAGTCCTTATTGTAGCCGAAAAAGGAGATGATAAAAGGGAAAAGCGGATGAATAACGCAAGTGACATTGGAAATCGCTACGCATTCCTTGGCACCCTTGAATAGGCAACGAGCCACTCTGAAACGAGGGCCAACTATCTTGCGTGGCTCGATTCATAGGGAATGGCCTGAGCGCTTGGCAGTGAACAATCGGCAGCAACCAATGGCGTAGAGTCCGCCGATGATGGTCTTGGTTTCCCAAGACGCGGCGTTCGCCCTCATCTGTCCCTTGCTCCTGCCAAAGAACCTGTGCTTCACGGTTCGATGGAGGAAGAACCGCCTGTCTTTATTGAGGACAAATCCAGCGGCAGGCTTGAATGTGAAGCGAAAGGGTGACTCTAGGCGCAGACCAGTCGCGTCATCACGCTTCTGTAATGCTTCAAGAATTCCGTCGTGGATTGCGGAGCGAGTCTCAGTTGCCGGCGGGAACCAGTCTTTCTCTAGGCTCTTGACAGGGATGCCGACAGTACTCGGGCATAAGGCCTTTGCTTCCACAATAGCCGCCTGTTCACCAACAACGGCTAGGAGAGGAGTGCCCATGAACGCGGCCAGTTCCAGGCCGATTTCTCCAACCCTGATCCCGTTGACTGTGACTTCTCCAATATGACCAGAGATCGTGTGTGGCTTGAATCCGCCGCCGCCAGCCATGGCGTGTTGACCAACGATAATCATCCCGAAGGGTTCTCCGCGAACCATGTGACGAGGCTTGCCAGGCAAGTACGGACGGCGAACGATGCGGACATTGTTTGGCAGCTCTTTCATGAGAACATTCGGCGTTCTGTTGCCGTTGTCATGTGAATCGTTGAGGACGATTTCATGGATTCCGAATTCGTTGGCTGCTTCACAGATAGCCTTCACGTCAGAGGTAATGAATCTGCGACCGTCCTTCTGCCACAGCTCAGAACCGTGATTGATCGCCTGTGCATTGGCAGGCGATATCTGCGATGCGCCCTCCAAATCACAGAGCACATATAGCAGTTTCTTTTTCTCTCCCATCTTTCGAGATTCCCCCTAAGGAAGATAGCACCCAGAGCGATTCGCCTATTGGGATTGCGGCGTAACAAAACATTGTTGCGACATATCATAACAGATGCTTCTCTAGACGTCTACTATGCTCAGCTGAATGCGGTATAGGGCAAAGTGCAGATTTGGCGGATATCAAGAAGCAAGAGCGCCTCAACGATGGTTTTGGTGAAGTGCCCATCCCAAGGGGCTACCGCTTGGAGGCAGTGAGAACGATTTCAGGCGGATCATGGAGATGACGCTTCACTGTGCATTGCTCGGCGGCCTTAACACAGGCACCCACGTAGCGATCAGGGAAGCTTGCAGGCAAGGAGACAGAGACTGATATTTGTTCGATTAGGTGACGCTCTTCATTGTGAGTCATGTCCAGGGACAGTTCGATCTCGTCTGTTGGGATGTCCCGTTGCTGACAGAAAGCCATCACATAGTAGCCAGAGCAGGTGCCAACGGAGGCAAGAAACAAATCGAATGGGCTTGGCGCCGAACCAGCTCCACCGGATGCTTCTGATTGATCGGTCTGAATGGTGAATCCTCGATACTCTGCCTGGACGAGCTTCCCGCCGGGGAACGTGACCTTCATAGTTGACACCTCTGCCCTCGTATTCTTGGATTCGCAGATCATCGCATTGCCCGCGTGCTTACGCAATAGCCACGATGCAGACGTCCTGCAAACATGATGACTCACATCTACTGCCTCGGCGCTGAGCATGAAAAACGCGACGACTCAGCGATCTTGATATCTCTCTCGGTGGCCATTGACTACGACGCTCTCCAAATGCATAATGACTGACAGTCAGTCAGCTACGCAGGAGACAACTTCATGAGCGCAGCAGAACGGATGAATCGAGAGTCCCGACGTGCAGACATCATCAAGGCAGCAGCGCGATTGCTTGCCCAGAAAAGCGTGGCTGCTACACCCGTGAGCGAGATTGTGAAAGCCGCGGGCGTTGCACAAGGAACCTTCTACCTCTACTTCTCTTCGAAAGATGATGTTGTTCTTGCTGTGGCTGAGCACATCACTGACTGTATGACCGAGGAAATACAGCAAGCAATTGAGGAGGCGGGCGGCAACGCGATTGTCAAGCTATTTGCCCTACGTGACGCGATGATGGCTATCGAAAGCAAGCCAGCCATCCAACAGCTGGCTGAGATCTATCACAGACCCGCAAATCGAGCCGTTCACGATCGCATGGCAGACCGCTTGCTTCTCAGGCTGGCACCCATTCTTGAGAACGTCATTATGCAGGGCGTAGACGAAGGCGTGTTCACCGCAGATAACCCCAGGGTCGCTGCGTGGCTCATTCTCGGTGGGATCCGCGTACTTGAACTTGCCTTCACTGATTCTTTCGAAGCGCATGCTGCCATGCACGATATGATTCAGTACGCGCTGCGAGCGTTGGGCTACAGTGGGTCTTCAGTGGCTACGAACAATAGCGCCCCAACCTCTGGGGAGACTCATGGCTCGTGAAACAGCCATTGCTACCTTCTCCCTCGCGAAGCATTACGGCGACGTACGCGCAGTTGACGGAATCGACCTATGTGTAAAGCGGGGCGAGATCTACGGATTTCTTGGGCGTAATGGAGCCGGAAAGACGACGACGATCCGCATGATGCTTGGCCTCATTCAGCCGACTGCGGGAGAGGTTCATCTGCTTGGCAAGCGTATCAAGCCGGGTGGAAACTCATTCTTCGCTCATGTCGGCTATTTGGTGGAAGACGCGAGCGCCTATGCCAATCTCACAGTTCGTGAGAATCTCGACATCCAACGTCGACTGACCCGTTCACCACGTGAAGCAGTCCCAGAGGTTATTGCACTTCTTCGTCTTGGTGAGTACTCGAACCGTCTTTCCGGTCACCTTTCCCTTGGAAACAAGCAGCGGCTGGCGCTTGCTCGTGCACTCCTGCACAACCCTAATGTGCTCCTGCTGGATGAGCCTGTCAACGGATTGGATCCCGCGGGCATTGTCGAGATCCGTGATCTTCTGCGACGTCTGGCAACTGAGCGCGGAGTTACTGTCTTTCTGTCGAGTCACATCCTCTCCGAAGTAGCCCATATTGCTGATCGTATAGGCATTGTGCATGACGGACGCCTTCTGGAAGAGACGAGTATCGACGAACTGAGTGCCCAGTCGGAAGCGTATCTGGAAGTTGCTACGTCAAATGCTGATCAGGCGATCCCGCTCCTAACTCAACGCCTAGGCATTCAGCGAATAGAGCGAGCGGCAAACAGTCGACTGCGCGTCTTCGGGCACATGGACAGTGCAGGGGCGATTGCTCGGTTGCTCGTGGAAGAAGGTCTTGAGGTGACACACCTCTGTCGTGTTGAAGAGGACCTTGAGGCGTATTTCATGCGAATGACGGGAGGAAACTGATGTTCGGCCAGATTCTCATCACGGAATTCATGAAGCTCAAGCGCAGCAAGATCACTTGGTTATCATGGCTTGCGATCTCGATCATGCCTCTGGTTGGGGGTCTGTTCATGTGGATTGTTGAGGAACCTGGGCGCGCTGCGCAACTTGGTCTGCTGGGTGACAAGGCTCAACTACTGAATGCAACTGCCGACTGGGCAGGTTACTTCGACATGCTTCTGCAAATCACGGGAATAGGTGGAATGATTCTCGTGTCCGTCATCACGGCCTTCGTGTTTGGGCGTGAATACTCTGAACGCACAGCGAAGAATCTCCTCGCCCTTCCAGCAGCGAGACGGAGTTTTGTCATAGCAAAACTGGTCGTTATCTTCGTCTGGTTCGGGGTTCTGACGCTATCGCTTATCGCAGAGGGTCTTGCTGTGGGAGCGTTGCTTGGACTCCCCGGCTTCTCGGGAACCCTTGCGATGGCATCCATAGGCAATATCTTGCTTGCAACCGTGGTAACGGCGTTGCTCGTGCCAGTCGTGGCTTGGATTGCTTCCCTTGGACGAGGTTATTTGGCTCCACTTGGCTTCGCATTCTTCACGCTAGTTATGGGGATGGCGATCGGTGCCACTGGCTGGGGCAAGTGGTTCCCTTGGTCGATTGTTCCCCTATTCGCGGGTGTGGCAGGTCCACGAGCTGAGGTGCTGTCTGCAGGAAGTCTTGCCATTCTGGTACTGACGTCGGCTGCCGGCACCATAGCCACCATCTTGCACATGCGGTACGCAGACAACTCGCAGTAGAAACTGGATTGGCCAGTATTTAGTCGCCAGTTGAGCAAGAGACATTTCTTACCTATTGTGATTTGCCAACTGCGCTTCGGATAAGAGATACAGGCTCCAAGGTTTGGATTGCGGTAGGCAGAACGTCACTAGTACGTAATATTGACTCCGCGGTCTCTAAGCTCTTTGATCAGACGATTGGCATCTGATCCTTCTGTGCGATCAAAAGGAACACCTACAAGCGTCAGGCTCTTCAGAGCAACGAGGCTGCGCAGAGGTGCTAGATCAGTAATCTGATTAAAGCTCAAATCGAGCACAGTCAGTTTATCGAGTGCTTCCAAAGCTCCAATATCCGTGATTCGGTTCCGCGCGAGGCTGAGGCTCGTCAATTGCGAAAACTGCGCGATAGCAGAAATATCATCGATCTCGTTGCTCTCAAGAACGAGTGATTTCAGATCGGGAGGAAGATCTAGCTGTGAGAACTCGGTCGCTTCCGAATTGGGAATCACCCCTGTCAGTGTGAGTTTAACCAGCTCGTCAAATTGCCGCATTGCTGATAGGTTGTCTATGCCAACGTACGAGAGCGCAAGCTCGGTCATTGCAGGCAATATATTCGCTAGATCTGAAACAGACATGATGTCATAGCCCTCTAACCTCAGATTGGTCAGTTTGTCGCAGTTTGTGAGCACGGCGGGGTCAAACGGAATGCGCCCAGCGACCGTTCGACCGCTACTGACGAGTAGTAACTCAAGGTTGCCCATCTGCAGTAGGGGAGACAGATCTGCCGTGGGAACAACATAGATCATCAGTCTTGTCAGATTGGGTAAGTTGGCTAAAGGCTCGATGCTTTCAATCGCATTCCCGATTGACAGGCTTGCGAGCAGCGGGAGCGAAGCGATGGGTTGGAGATCGGAAATCTGATTGCTGTGAATGGCCAGAGATGTCAGGTTGTACAGTGGCGCGAGCGGGCTGATATCGGAGATCTGATTGCCATTCAGACTGACATTGCTCAGCAGTCGCAGCCCAGCTAGAGGCTCAAGATCGACGATCTGATTGAGATGAAGGTGGAGTTGCTCAAGTCCGATGCAGGCTTCCAAGCCTGTGAGATCGGCAATTCCCTTGGATCCAGCAAGCAGAGTCGTGAGTTGTTCCAGGTACTCAGATTGAATCGGTCCAGCCTCCATTCCCAAAGTCTCTAGAATGGACTCGCTGAGCGCAGAATCAGGAAAGACAACCTCTTCGCCCAAGGCCGGGAGGGCACTGACCCCTAAGATGCAAAGCAAGACCCATTGAAACCACTCGCGCCATCGCTTCACGCCGATCACCTCGCAACAGTATAGAGGAATCACATAGTTGGCTACTGGTTCCTTTGTGGGTGAGCGTTCATGATTTGTCTTGGAACAAGCATTGCCAATCAACTGGATCCATCCGGACGGGATGCAAGGCGAACGTGACAATTGCTGTCCTCCAAACTGGCGACAACTGGAGTTGACAGCGCTGGCCAATCCTTGGTAGGCTCGCCAAAGCAGTAAAAGGGGGAAAGATGAGCAAGCGCAGCATTTGTGGAGAAAGCATAGGCGGAGCGCTCTGGTTTGCCGGGTGGTTGTTCACGATTGGATTCGCGCAACTTGTTTGGTGGAAAGTGATTCTCGGAATCGTCGTCTGGCCTTACTATCTTGCCGTGTTCCTTAGGTAGAGCTAGGTGCACGGTAGATCTTGACCCCCATCACTCCAACAGCTTGGAGTGATGGGGTCACTGTTTGACTGAAAGCTCAGGCCAGGTTTTGCGACTACGCTGTTTCTTTTAGCAAATCGACGACCAACTGGTAGGCAGTGCCGACTGCAGGAAAGCAAACTGTCTGAGGAATGTCTGAAGTCATAAGCTGCTCAATCCCCTCTTTGGTGTTCAGATCCAGTCCGGTCAATTCGCGGCAGTTGATGGTCTGCATCTCAGCCTCAAAGCGGTGTCGAAACTCCTGGGCGAGTGCCAGAGTGGCGAGTGCATCTTCCATCGTTTGTCCCCGATCTACGATGAGGCCCATTGCCATAATGGCGCCCGAAACAGCCCCACAGACTGCGCCGGTATTGCCAATCCCGCCAGCAAACAGATTGGCTACTCGTGGAATGATCTTGTCATCGATCTCAATTCCGAATTCCTCGCATGTGGCCAACAGCACAGACTCCGAGCAAACGTAACCCTTGGTCATATGTTCCATTGCCCTGTTCATTTCCATCGCTATCTCCTTATTTGTTTGCCGCCGACACATCACCAGTGGATGATGCAGACCGATTGCGTCTTTTTGCGACTATACCTCATACCGGTTCGAAGAAGGTACTGCCGAGGAACAGCCCAGGATAGTGATGCTGAGTAGTCAATTCAGCTCGCCAGACTAGCCGCTCGCAATGGAACGGCCCTGACGAGGGTGCGCCGATTGATGTGCTTGACCTAGAGCGGCTTGGACATCCTCAAGATGTTGGGCTTGATCAATCGGGTCTTCGGCCATCGTGAAACTGCTTTGAATCCAATTCGCTCGTAGAGCTTCTGGGCTCCCTTGTTGCGTCTTGCCACATCAAGAGCCAGCTGGGTCGCGCCTGTTGTCCGCGCGCGGTCTTCAATGCTCTGCATGAGAGCGAAGCCAATTCCTTGCCCTCGATGAGCTTCGTCCACAGCAAGGAATTCAACGTAGAAATCGCCATCTTGATACGTATGTAGAAATCGCATCATGGACGAGAGCAGCGCGAAGAAGAGGGAGATTCGGAGCATCGTTCGCCCGGCAACGTGATTGAGAGCATCCTTGCGAAATTGCCGATATTGCTCAGCGGTAAATCCTGAAGCCATCCCGACGATGCCCCCATCGACTTCTGCAAACACGGCGGTTTCGTAGGAGAGATCGTGGTTTGGCTCAAGATAGACCTTCGAGACGATCTCCTCGAATCGCTTGCCAAACATCATTCCGAACCCGCCCTCCGACGCGCTATTCATGTAGGCAGCGAATTGCTGGCCTTCTTCGATGGCGGGATTGGCAGGGCGAATGGTGAGTTGGGGTTGGTTCATACGTTTAGTCTATCCGATCGATGATTAGCACTTCAATCAATCGCTGTTCACAGATTTCCCGGCTGAATCCAAAGCTTGTGTATGTCCTGTGGTGAGTCTCTCAGCTGCCTCCACTCCTGATGGCGATAGGTCCTCGAACAGCTACTCCCATGCCAGAGAGCCAATCCCGCCTGAAATACACCATGCGAGCGTTTATGTGCTCTGTGCATTTGCTGTCCTTCACAGAAACCTGCAACGCCTACATTTCGGGCATGACATCCTCGATTGTGCCCGTGGCGCTTGATTGGGCTAGCTCTGCGTTGACTGGGTTGGATAGTGTTAGTTTGAGGGTTTCGTCTTCTTCGAACAGTTCGTCAGACTTCAGCGCAACTTCAATGGTTTGCTCATCTTCCCCATTGGCAAACGTGATAACGCCAGCGTGAGCGATGAAATCCGCCCCCGCACTGGCCGTGAGTCCGTGGATTAGGTAGTCAACAGATGACGTTTGCATCAAACAGCCGGCCCGGGAGATGGTGAATGACAAGGCTTCTCCTTCTTTGCCTGCCGCGCTTGATACGGAAATCCCAGTCCTCGCAGACGAGAGGAAGTCATTTGCCGGAGCACCAGGATTGATGTCATTGCATTCTCCAAGCTCTTCAAGTGCGCGTGTATTGCGATAGGACCACACGCAGGCCCCTTCTCCGACGGTGCCGCACGGGCCGGTACCATTGCTGCCCGTTGGCCCTGAACCTATCGCGGCATTCTCTGTCTCCGTTGGGATCTCCTGCTGTTCCTCTTCCTCAGGTTGTCCTCCTAGCGGCTCTTCATCCCGGCCGAAGGAGAAGAGGAGTGTCCCCACCAGCGACGTAAGAGGTAGCTCTTGCACGATGATTCGCCCCGTATTGCCGCCTAAGGCCCCATTGCCGACGCCAGGCAATCGAACTGGGCCTCCGATCCGGAGTCTCGAGTAGTCAATGGCTCCCTCAAGCACGTAGACCTCTGGTGCGCCGCTGGGTACAAGGTTCATACCGTAGTCTGTCGCGTAGTACATCCGCCAAGTCGAAGCTGAAGTCACGCTGCGGTTTGCCTCGTGGAACACGAAGCCGTTCGGCGCAGTACCTGGCTCCCACGTTGCCTTTTGGAAGCGGGATTCCAGTAATTCGATTGCCTTCGCGCGCATTCTCCTTGTGACCTCATAAGAGAACCCCTCCAACACATCGGCAATGGCTTCGAGCTCGTCTTCAGCCTGCTCGATTTGTGCGATCAGAGCGCTCTTCTGGCAATCCCATTCCTGTTTATTGACCTCGCTGCCCACGCCCGTAGGTCGGGGTCCGAGGCTCCTGATCTGATCCCTAAGCTCGGCGATGGCGTCCAGTAGACGCTGGACTTCCTCCATCAGTTGCTCCGTCCTGTATACGGTATGAAGGAAGGACTCGATCGCCTGCGAATGCCCGTCTTTCGATGAGTCTTTGCATGCCCCGGCGGCCTCTTCTACATCCAAGGTGACGATTCGGAGCGCTTCCCGAGTAGGTATCCCTGCCCAGGTTGCAATACACGCAACCAATTCTGCGATGTCGTAGTCCTGCATGTCCTTGCGGTGAAGGCTCAGCTGTTCCCTCATCTGTGTGCCGGCAACGACCTTCTTCGCTGTCTCGCCCGGGGGTGCCAAGTCTTCGCACCCGCAGTTGCCATCCTGTGCGCAGCCCTCCACTTGGGCGACTCCCGAGAAGAGCCCACGTTGCATGATGTCAGCGAAGGTTGTGGCTCCAGTTGAGCGTTGCCTTATCTGCTGCATCTGAACCCGTATGCTCGAAGGCGGTCGTCCAATATTCGGATCGAGGCCTTGGAGCAGCGGATCGATTGCCCGCATTGTTATTCTGGAGTCGTACAGCACGTCGTCGAGCAGGGTGAGACACGTATCCATTGTCCACTCTACGGGTGCTTCGAAAACTACTCGAGCCGTCTCCAAGAGTGTGAGTTGTGCATTGGTCTCTGCATTGAGGAGAACCGTTGTTGAGAAGGAACGCGAGCCGGTCTCCTCGAATTCATAGTCGCGCGAGTAACCGAGGAGAGCGTAGCTCGTGGTCCCCGACACGATTGAGCCATCAACCGGATCCACGCCAAATGCCGTCAGATCCAACTGCATGTCGATCATCTCAATGACAACGTTGTGCTCGCCAGCAGTAGCCGCAGTTGTCCATTGACTGTGTTCCTTCCGAAGGGTCAAGGCTTGCTGGTCAGCGACCGTCTCCTGAAGATCCCAAAGCAGCAGCCCATCCTCCTGCACGGTTGCAGTCATGGTGTATTCGAGTTCTGCTTCACTCGCACCCTGCGCAGTGAGCGATGAGCCGATGAGTGTCGCCGTTGCCCCTACCGGAGCAGCTTCAAGGTACGATCCAAGTCCGGCCAGGGTGATCTCGGAGTCCACAACTCGATCCTCTCTCGCGAGTACAAGCTTCCCATCCGCTGGGATCTCCCCATTGATCGTCAGTGTCGCGCCGATCTCTGACCCCACTTCGCTGCCGTCCAGCGACTCCCAGCTCTGCTCATAAATGGCGATTTCCAGCACATCATTTGACGTTGCTAATACAGCTATCACCGTCTTTGTCACGCAGTCCGGCCGATATGCATTCTCCGATGGGAACCTGCTTGCCGCACCGCCCAACGTGAACGAATAACCCGAGGCAGGATCGTAGACAACAAACCCATGAATGGCGCCATCGATTCCTGCGTGAAGCACATCGAGTCCGTAGGCATTGAGTACGTCATTCACAACCGTTTGGATGTAGGCGACATCGTCGATCAGGCCGCCGCCTCCAAGTGAGAACGACATGCCTAGCAAGGCAAGAATTGAGACCAGAACAGCTGCAGAGCGCTTCATCGACTGGTTCCTCCTGTAGAGCAGCGTAACGTACACTACGACGTTTCTTGTATAGCAAACAAGCGTGAGAAAACTAAGTTGTGCCGCCTTATACAGAGTTAATAGTCGCTTGTCGTTGTTGTCGCCGGAGTATTGATGTGCAGCCATCTTAGCCCTAGAGGCCAACGTTCGATTCCGTGCGGTTTTGAACACGTACCAATCTGCCAAGCTCTTGTAGCTCAGTTGTTCAGGTTATCGGAATTAGTCTTCGATTGGGTAGCCTGCCTTGATATTCCGCGGGCGCATGCCGAGTTTCGATCGTGGAATCTTGGTCCAGTCGAATACAAGATCTGGCTCTCGTTCTATAAAGATGGCAGCGATTTCACTCAGCGTTCTGTATTCCACGACGCCCGCTGCCACGAGTGGGTCAATTTGCCCGAGGAAGCTATCCCACCAAGCGAGGCGATTCTCCCAGTAGTCAGCCGAGTCTGTTGGCACAGTCCATGCTTCATCTATCCCGATCGAGCCTTCAGCTGCCTTAAACTCTCGTGGAGTTGTGAATACGGCGATCGCATTTATTCGGTCTGGCGACCGATCGTTGAGTGCCTGTCGCACGGCTTGGATACTGTTGATGAGCTCTCCATGACCGATGTAAATGTAACGTCCCTCTGGATCGTGAACTGTCCAGTCGTCGCGAGAAGGACGCCAAACCCAAGGGGCGACACACTCACCGGCACTATGACCGGGAAGTGAGACTCCCCAAAGAATCTCAAACTCTGGGTAGAGGGTGTCGAAGTAGCCGAGTTCCTCATGGATCTCTTCTTCGTTCATCCCGGACGCCACACGGGATGGAGTCCCACCAGCAAGGACGATGTCTTCTTGTACTTGGTGATAGCGAACCGAAGACTCGTGCGCGTGTGCATCGATTTCGTGTCCCAATGACTGGAGGTCCGAGTAGAAATCGGACTCGTAGAGAGCGGCGCCTTGTGAGAACGTCCAATCCGATCCGAAGTTAATCTTCGCGCCATGGTCAGCCGCCATCTGAGCAAAACGTCTCATGACATCGGCGAAATGATGCATCAGCATTTCGTCTCCGTCATAGTCGGGGATATTCGTCTTCGGGATGACCCCACGGCTCATGTCTTCCTCGTTGTGGATGATGATGGTCAAATAGAGCGGGGGAAGAACGTCGGCTGCAGCAACAAAGGTAGCGATCCCTACAAAGAGAACAGCCAGACATACAGAAGCTTTCACGAGAACTCCTTTAGCTGACCTACAGTCTAGCTAGCACGCGCCGCTCAGACAATCATACTTCAGCAACAGATCCGGGTCTGGGTGGAGTGAATCGAACCCCTAAAGAAGCCGAAGTAATTACGCTCCGCGGATGGTATTGCGGATGAATGTGCAAGCCAGCAATAGCGCGACGAATTGGAGGATCTGCATTGCGATGAGCGTGGATCGTTTCCTCGCAGGCAGGTTATCTCGCACATAGTAGATGCCGTTGATCGATCCGCCGCTGTATAGGCCAAGTCCAAGAATCAAGCGTAGACTAGCTGCGGGAATAACGCATAAGAACAACAGAGCATATGCTGCCGCCGTGCTTTGCGGCAGCAGTTCGATGGATCCAAGCAGGAGTAGTCCAGATGCCACAATGGGGGCGATTGATGTAACAATGCGGTGTATAAGAACAGATCGAGCCACATCTGGAAATGCGCGGCACAATTCTCCTCGCGTGTACCTCTCACAACCTTTGAGCAGCCACCAATGAAATACCGCCGATAGGCTCAGGAGCCCGAATGAGCCTGTTAATGGCCACAACGCATAGGATGACGTGTTAAATATCACGCGAACCTCCGATAAAACACGTCATGATAACGCAGGATGATAGGAGGAATCCAGTAACGGAAAGCTGAATCTTGGCCGCCCGGCATGAGTGTCGCGGAGCCTTCGCCTGGCAACAAATCCATAGGTTTGCCCCACAGGAAATTGAGGAACTTCAGGAACGTCCACAAGGGCAGGTAACCGAGGCAACAACGTTCTTTCTCAGAGACACACGCAGGAGTGACGGGAACACGATAAAATGGGCTATCCAGAGCAAGTGGAGTGCTTATGACATTCATTCACAAGCAATATGAGAGCCCCGACGATTACTGGCGCATACGCGAATTCTTCCGATCGCTTCGCGCCGCTGACCCTCGTCCGAGTGTGAATTGGGACGTATGTGACTTTGATTACTGGCGATGGCATACACTGGAAAATGTGTGGGAACGCGATCCGCAAGAACTCCAGTACTGGGAACATTCCGATGGTCAGCTTGCCGCCGTACTTGTCTACGGCGATCCCGGAGTCTGCCATCCGATGGCCGATCCGAAAACCGTTACAGCAGATCTGCTCCATGAGATGCTGGGGATTGCTGAGTCGGAATTCGTGACCGCGCTGGATGATGGTCGAAGGGTGCTATTCCCGTGGGCGCAGAAGGACGACGCTCTACTGAATTCCGTTCTCGAAGCCCGTGGATACGAGCATGGTTCAGGCGGACACTCGACCGCATATCATGGCTGGCGAGATCTTCAGGAAGCTCCAGCTTCGTCGGAGATTCCCGCAGGCTATGCGCTCAGCTCGATGGGAGACGCGGATGAGTATCCGTCGCGGAGCCTGGCTTCATGGCGTGTATTCCATCCTGGTGAGCCCGATGAAGGAGCCGATCCAACAGGCTTGTGGTACCGGAATATCCAGCGCGCGCCACTCTACCGTCGGGATCTTGATGTTGTGGCCATTGAGGAGAAGAGTAGAGACATCATTGCCTTCTCGACCTGCTATTTCGACGACGTATCAAGAACCGGAACGATTCTGCTGTCTGGCGCAGCACAGCCTCATCCAGAAGAAGAGCTTGAACGTGCCGTGGTCATCGAGACCCTTCGTCGCTTGCATTGGCTAGGCGCGATTGGATGCTACCTAAGTTGGTTCGAGTCCGATCCTGGCAATGTGTACGAGTCAGCTGGATTCCAAGCCAAAGCGGTTTCCAGAGCGTGGAAGAAGCTCTTCTAGGGCAGGGCGACGCTACGTATTCCGCGCTTGTAGGCAGGCACGTCTAGTTCTCCCTTGAACAGCCGATGCCTGAAGCTCATACGAAGAGTATCGCGGCCACCTTGCGGCGGCCGCCTCGTCTACCTTCCTTAGCCTCCCGGCATTGGGGCCATCAATTCGATTAGGAAATCTTGGGCCGATCCATCCTCAAACTCGAGCGTCAGGAGGTAGAGGCTCTCCTCGAGAGCATCCGTCTCGAACGAGAAGAAGAAGCCACCACGGAGGATGTCATAAAAAACGTACTGCGACGAAACCTCGGTGAGTGAGTGTCCACCCTCTTCAATGAGGAGCTGCTGGAGTGTCGCCGTTGTTCCCCATGTTGAAACAAGCGGTGTGCCGAATGCTGTCAGAATGGATACGCCGCCGCTAATCGGCGTGCCAATCTCGATGGCAGCAGACAGAACATAACCCTCCATGACAGGAGGATCTTGTCCCTCTGGCACCATCCACTCTGGGATGCCGATGTCCAATGTGTTCCCTGATTCGGCGGCGGGTCCGATTGTGACGCCCTGGAAGAGAGGATCGTTGTCCGTGATGCTAATCGATGTTGATGCATTCAGCGCATCAAAGTCGTATTGCGTGCTTACCGTGAGTCCCCAAATTGTCGCCGCGTGCCATCCTTCATAGGCATCATCGTCGATGGCATATAGGCAAACGGGGATGGCCTCCCAGTTTGATGGTGTGAGGGTAAGATCTAGAGACGTTGTTGGCTCGGGTCCTTCAGTTGAGATCTGATTGCCCCACTCCAAAACGACGAATACATCGGCCGTGGGAGCCTCGCTGAGTCCGACGTTGATGATATTTGAGCACTCTGCGCCCTCTACCAGTGGTGTTGTTCCTCCCGGCTTCGAGAGAATCAGCTCTCCGTTGGGGACATCTAGTGCAAAGGTTCCTGGTTCGTCGCTAGCTGCCACATTTCCGGCCCTATCAAGGGCGACAACTTCCCATGTATAAACGCCCTCTTCGAGCCTGTAGTAGGTCATCTCAGTCCGATCGCTTCCAACTGAGAAGTCATCTTCGAAGCTGCCATCTTGCGATCGAATGGTGACTTGATATCGAAGATCATCGCACATGGCGTCCGTAGACTCAGACCATCTCAAGGTGACTTGCGTCCCCGCCAGAATTTGTCCGTCTTCGGGGTAGATCCGCCAAGGAACGGTCGGCGGTGTTCGATCAAAGACATAGGGTCCATCCATACCAGAGTGCACTTCCACCATTGGATGCTGTTCCGTGATGCGAGGACCCGAGCGACCGCTCAAGTCCTGATAGTCAATGGTGAAAGTAATCGGTCCTTCGGCATCGCCTTCAGTGGGTCGATAGGTTGCCCAGTAGGACTTGGCCCAGTGGTCTACGGCCACGAGTACAGGGTGCCCCATGATGGTGACCGCTGGTGTATCTAGCCGCTTCGATGCGTAGAAACGCAAAGTAATTGCCTTGTCGAGGCCAACCCATGAACCGGTCCACGGATTGGTGCTTAGGCGAACTTCGGTGAGCGTCGGCGCAGGGCCTGTCTCCCTGCTTCTGGAGACGGTCGGGTTTGGAACATCCCCGAATGCTCCCGTCTCCCAACCCGTTTGAGGTGGAATCACCTCTTGCGTAGGGCTGTGCGTATAATAGACATACCCCCCCTCGCGAATTGCCCAGACTCCGTCGGACGCATTCACAAATAACCGCATACCCGATGCGCTTTCGAAATGACATTGGTCGTGAATAAACCCTTGGAACTCGTAAGTCCCGTTACAGATACTAATTCCTGCACCAGACACAACAATGTCCTCGTAGCAATCGTCGTCAACGCACGAGCTGAGCGCCCATGCACGACCTGCGAGAAGCAGAACAGACAGTATGGTGAGCAATGCGATATAGCCAGTTGATCGTCTCTTCACTGAAGCCTCCTTGTGTTCGCCAAATTGGGAATTCGATCCATACCCAATTTCCGCTTCAAGAGAGCTCTCTGCTGGTGGAGATGCGCACGCGCGAGCGTTTGTCGCGTGCTCTTGTTGTCACATAGCCCAATTGGAGCCCTAACGGGCACCCTAAGGTGAATCTCTGATCCCTGTCAAGTTGTGAGGGTTGATCGCAGGATGATTGGCTAGACTGTCGGGTAGCGGAGCAATACCGACATTCGTGTTGTGCACACGAACAGCGAGAGGTCTGACCCGGAACCTGAATCTCTGATCCCGAATATGCAGCGAGTGGCTACGCGATGCTGTAGGTATTTCTATTCGCCTGTTCTAGGCTTCCTGCCTGCTCCGCAAGTGAGGTTGTAGGACTCGGCCAACCAATTATCCCAGATCTGCTTGGGTAACGGTTCTTCGGCCGTGAATCGGGCAGTGACCCATCCGTTCTTACCTACCTCAAACCACTTCGGCTTTTTCTCAGCCAGATCCAGCGCCTGTGGTATCGAAGCATCCAGTTTGAACATCGCCTTGAAGCCTGCTCCTTTCCGGCCGGGGCCGATGAACAGGAAGCTTCCTTTGCCTGCCTTAAACGAGCTTTGATTGCAGGATGTGCCCTTGGCTACGCCCGGGAATTCGGCTGCTGCTTTCCGGATCGGTTCTGTAGGGTCTGGTGACTTGGTCATTGTTGAAAGAGTCTAGTGAGTCTCGGTCTTGGAATGAAGAGGTTGGCCGAAGTGAATCACAATACGACACTGAAGAGGCTCAGCGATTACTTCAGCCAGTCAGGAATCATTTCTTCTTCAGGCAAAAGCGCGTCAAGCTGGGCCATCTGACGGGCAGTGAGAGGCCCTTTCTTAAGGACACCCACTGTGTCTTGGATCTGTTGTAGTGTCTTGAATCCTGGAATCGGCACGATGCTGTCGCTGTAAGCAAGCAGCCATGCTAATGCAGCCTGCGGGAGTGTGTGCCCTTCGCGTGTCAGAATCTCACGAATCTGATCCAATCGATTGAGCATCTCGGCTTCCGCTCCCCCAGAGCAATCCCAGTCGTTGCGGAAATCGGTTGAGGGCATGACCGTCTTGCTTGAGTACTTTCCAGTAAGAAGACCCATTCCCATGGGTCCACGAGCAATGCTGGTGACGCCAGCGGCCCGACAGACTTCGAGAACCTGTTGAGTTCGCTCAAATAAGTTGAAGTGGTGTTGAATGGCCGCGCAATGATCGCCCTGCACGAATTCGGCAATGCGAGTTGCGTCGTTTGTGCTCCATCCATAGGTTCGGATTTGGTCTTCCTTGACGAGTTTCTCTAGCACATCGCGAACACGTAGGGCCTCATCAACTCCGAGGTTGCCAACATGAATCTGGTAGAGGTCAATCACATCCGTACGGAGGTTAGTCAGGCTCTGACGGAGCATTTCGCGGATAGCTTTCTCACTGACATCGGCTCCTAGAATCTCGCGAGTCTCTGAATTGCAGACGTATCCGAACTTGGTCGCTAACACGATGTTGCCGCGCTGGCCGCCGATTGCTTCGCCGATCAGCCGTTCCGAATGTCCGCATCCGTAGTTGTTGGATGTGTCAATGAATGTGACCCCTTGATCGATGGCATAGCGAATGGCAGCAATTGCATCGCCATCATCAACGGTTCCCCAGCTGAGGCCCTCGCTCTGAGTACCCATACGTCCACCGATGGCCCAGGTTCCGATTCCAATGGCACTGACTTCAAAGTCGCTTCGTCCTAGTTGTCGCTTCATACACGCTCCCGGAAGTGAGAATTGGGGTCTAGTTACTTGCCCAGTGCCTTGTAATAGAGATCGATCTTGCTGTTTATTTTTCCGAGTTGGCTCTCAAGAGAGGTCATCTTGGCGAGCACCTCGTCTCGATGGGCTTCCAGGAGTTGACAGCGTTCTTCTCCTGTGCCCGTTTGCTGTGCCAACGCGACATAGTGCTTCAGGTCACGGATTGGCATGCCCGTTTCCCGCAGGCAGACGATGAACTCCACCATGGCAACATCGTCATCGGAGAAGCGGCGATGGCCATTGGGCAATCGCTGCAATTCAGGCAGAAGGCCCTCGTCGTCGTAGTAGCGCAAGGCGGAGATGGCCACACCCGTTTGCTGGGCAACCTGTTGAATGCTGTAGTCACTCATAGCCGTAGTCTACAACCTCAAGCGCGCTTGAGGTCAAGGGGTTGGCCACAGTTCCCGCCAAGGTATTGCGCATGTGCTCTCAAAAGGTACCCGGACGATCTCTGTGGATTCTCGAATCCGGTAGCGCAGACACCATTTCAGCTGCGTGGTCCCTGCACGCCCTAGGCACTCTCCTTCAACAGCTCGACAACCAGACGATGGGCTGTAGCGACAGCTGGGAAACAGACCTTCTGACCAACACCGGATTTCATCAACTCCTCGATCTCTTCGGGTTTCGTTAGATCGAGGCCCGTAAGCTCACGACAGCTGATCGTGTTCATTTCGGCTTCGAAACGATTGCGGAATTCGGCTGCCAGTCCGATGACTCCCATCATCTCTTCCATCGTCTCGCCGCGATCCTTGATCAGACCGATTGCCATCACAGCGCCAACGACTGCCCCACAGACACTCCCCGTGTTACCCATTCCGCCAGCAAATGCGTAGGCAATCTTTGGAATGACCTTCTCATCTACGTCTAGACCGAATTCCTCACACGTTGCCAGTAGTACGGATTCCGAACATACCAGTCCATTCGCCATATGCTCTGTCGCTTTGTTGGTCTCCACTATTTCACGTCCTTTTCTTCGTTTGCTGTTTCCCACTGCCATAGTACAGGGAGTTGATTGAATCTCATCTGTTTTCGTTCTTATTAGTATGTCGACACTCGACGGATGTCGGTTCAAAACGCAGCTAATCCTATTTCGGAGGATGTATTCCCCAGCATCTGCACTAGGGACAGTTCTTGCTTTGGTGCGTTGAAGAAGATGATTCCCGTGGGTGGTGTACGAATCGCCGTCTAGCGAGCTGAAATCGAAATTGAAGCTGTGACTCTTCACTGCATTAAGTGGGATTCAACGACAAAGGGATGACACTACCCCCCATCATGGGATCGTGAACTGAATCCAGCGTTCCTTCTTCTCTTCAGTCCAATCGCCAAGAACGGGAATCATCATGTAGACGCCAGCGCCTCCTTGGCGATCATTGAGAAGCTCATGGATGCTGAACTCGACCGTGTAGTTTCCTTCAATCTCTGTCTTCTGGAGAGACAGGAACGACCATTGCCCTGCAAGGACTTCATAGCGATTCCCGATTGCCTTGACCACCTGAACATACCTCAACACAGGTGTTCCAGTTGGTGCTCCTCCCAGGAACGTCTCGATATGGGCTCTGACAACGCCAGCTTCTTTGACGATAGTTATCTCGTAGCCGTTGAGCATGCTCGTAAGCGTCTCGCAGTTTGATGCAACGGCAAGCATCTGTGTCAATTCCTCAGCTTCATGCTCGTCAATCAGCTCTCGTGCATCTGCTTCGCTCAAACAAGGGAACATCAGCAAAAGGTTTGTAGTCTGTTGAACCCGAACTGCCTCAGCACTTCCTTGATACACCCTGGTTTTCGCGCCGACGAATACCCAGTCCCGGTTGTTGATTGTCAGTTTGTCCCCTTCACTCACCAAGCAGATATCTCCGAAGGATTCCGGGATTAGCATCGAAAATGTGCCATCATCAGTCAGCTGGTACGCAATACCGACATCGGCAAGTGAGTAGGAGTCAAAGCTGGCGTGCGTTGGGCTGCCATCATTGGAGTCGCCTGTGTGGAGATCTGCAGCATTGTATAGAACAAGGCTGTTAAACCCATCACCACCCACGACACTTGTCCACCGGGTAATGCCATACAGTGGCTTCTGATTGTAGTCGACGCTGATGCTCACTTCTGAACTAAGACCCGGGTCCCCATAGCGATTAAGCGGAAGATCGGTCACATGGACAAAGAGCGAATCACCCAGCCAGGTCGTTGTAACCTGTGGATCTAAACCGGATGAGCAATGGCAAAGCATGGGCAAAAAGAGAGCGAGAAGAATAGCAAGGGTTTGAGATTTCGCAATTCGCATTGTTGTGAGGCTCCTTTGACCGGGTTTGTGACAACAGTATATGCGAGAAAGACCGCAAAAAGGAGGGATGTTAATTACACCTCGGATTTGAGGGCGATTCTTATTTTTGAATTCTCGAGACGATTTGAGAGTAAGGAGAAGAGCCGTTCGCGGACCGGAATCTGCGCATCTGCCAGCGTACTTCTATTTGAAGGCACGCGGATGGAGGCCAATGATAGGATCTGGGCGGACGCAAGTGAGAGTGAGTGTGATCCTGCAATTCATCAATCGGGACTCAAATACAAAGGCCTGACCTCGACCCTGTGGGTTGTTTGGAGAATGGCAAGGCCATTCTCTTCTGCGCAAGCCTTCTGGTACGGCTGAATGAAAGAAGCGGGACCAAACGGTCCCGCTTCGTCAGTTGTCGAAGTGACTTCTTCGAGCCTAGTGAGCTCGAGAGAAGGTATGCCGGGAACTCTCCTGCGGTGAGTTCCTTGGGCGAAGCGTGTCACACTTCGCGCGGATTTCTCAAGTCCTAGTAAGCACGTGAGAAATACGCTTTCCCAAAGGCTTGCTTGCCGCAGACCGTACAGGTCTGGCCAGTCGGGTTCCACTTGTCGTTTTCGTCGAGTGGGAAGCACCTGCTCGTTGCTTTGGTTTCTTCTTTGATCTTGTCTTCGCATTCGCGGGTGCCGCAGTGCCAGATGAGGCCCCAGCCGTCACCGACGAGGTTCTTCAGTTCGTCGTAGCTGGTGCATTCATGCAGCCGTTCATCCCTGAACTTGGTCGCGGCTTCCAACATCGCAGTTTGAATGTCTTCGAGCAAAGACGAAACACTGCTGGCTAATCCATCGATGGAAAGCACTTGCTTTCCATCCCTTCCCGGCACATCTCGCCGGGAAGCCATGACCGAATTGCCTTCGACGTCTCGGGGGCCGATTTCCAGCCTCACAGGTACGCCGCGCATTTCCCAGTCGTTGAACTTGAAGCCTGGGCTCAAGCCATCGCGCTCATCAACGTGCAGACGAATGCCTGCGTCTTCGAGTAGCGTTTTGACTTTGCCGGCAAACGCAAATACGGTGTCGCGCTGTTCGTCCGTCTTATAGATAGGCGTAAGTACGACCTGAATGGGCGCAATGTGAGGAGGCAGTCGTAGGCCTTTGTCATCACCATGTGCCATGATGACGCCGCCCACCATGCGTGTGGATACACCCCAAGAGGTGGTCCATGCATGCTGCTGCTCGTTGTCTTCATCTAAGTACTGAATATCAAACACCTTGGCGAAATTCTGGCCCAAAAAGTGAGAGGTTCCCGACTGCAAGGCCCAGGTATTCCCCATCATTGCTTCAATGGTGTAGGAATCGGCTGCACCGGCGAACTTCTCTTGAGGGCTCTTCAATCCCTTGATGACTGGAATCGCACACTCATTGATGGCCATGTCTGCATAGACACCGAGCATGCGAAGCGTATGTTCACGTGCTTCGTCCTCAGTGGCATGTGCCGTATGGCCTTCTTGCCACAGGAATTCAGTCGTTCGCAAGAAGAGGCGAGGACGCTTCTCCCAACGCACAACATTGGCCCACTGATTAATCAGCAGGGGTAAGTCGCGGTAGGACTGAATCCAGTCAGAAAATGCATGTCCTATAACGGTCTCGGAGGTGGGGCGCACGACGAGCGGCTCTTCCAGCTCCTTTCCGCCGCCATGTGTAACGATGGCTAGCTCGGGTGCGAATCCTTCCACATGCTCAGCTTCTTTCTCGATGAAGCTCATGGGGATAAACAGCGGGAAATAGGCGTTCCTATGCCCGGTTGCTTTGAAACGCGTGTCCAGGGCGGTCTTGATGTTTTCCCATAGCTCGTAGCCATAGGGCTTGATGATCATGCAGCCTCGCACGGGCGAGTTGTCTGCAAGATCGGTCATCTTGACGACGTCAGTGTACCAGCGTGAGTAATCTTCACTCTGAGGTGTTACGCCTTTGTTCTCTGCCATGATGCCGTCCCTCCTTTTGTGATATGGATTACAAAACGTGCACCTATTGGTGCACGTTCTGCATGTGTACACAGTTTACCGACAAGGTGCTGCAATTGAAACCAGAGCCAAATACTGTCTCACGCCAAGCTCGCCAAGAGCGCAAAGCAACCCGTAAAGACTGTTCCCCAGCATTGAAGGGCAACCCTTTGGGTTGCATGAGAAGAGCAAAGCATGAATGTGTAGGGTTGACTTCAATTCTTGGGTGGTTCCCTCCTCCGTGAATGGTTGTAGCTAACGTCTTCTGTTCTGGTTTCACCTGCGTCATGCAACCCAAAGGGTTGCCCGACTCCGCGGGAAATGGATGTTGATTCTTGCTTCTTACTATTAGGTGACCTTCTTTGCGTCCTTTGCGGCTTTGCGAGATGAGGTCTTGATTCGCGTCATCTATGGGAGTTGCACGATGTGAAACTCCAGCAACCCTCAGCGAAGTGTCGAGGAGTTGCCAATCAGTAGAGCGGGGGTTGACTCATGGCGCCTCGCGTCCTAGATTAGGGATGTAATCAAATACGAGTTTTGCTTGCGAAACTCAAAATCAACTGGCAGCGACCATCAGTGTCAGTTGCCGGAGGTGAGTGCGATGTTGCCGTTCCAGAAGATTGTCTGCCCGACTGACTTTAGTGAGCCAGCGTGCAAGGCGATTAAGGCTGCGGGCGAAATGGCGGAGAAGTTCTCTGCAGAGCTCATATTGCTGCATGTGGTGGGCCCTGTTCCTGTACTAGAAACGCCGACGGGATTGGCGGGTTTTGATGTTGCCGCCTATCAACAGGAGCTGTCTGATTCGGCCAAGGCCTCACTGAAGAACCGCTTGGAGAAGCATGTGCCTGAATCCGTACGGACACGTTCAATTGTCGTTCACGGCGAAGCCGCACACGAAATCGTTCGTGTGGCCAACGAAGAAGGTGCGGATCTGATCGTGCTTTCAACTCATGGCGAAAGCGGCTGGCGTCATCGTATCTTTGGCTCCGTGCCAGACAAGGTGATTCGGCTAGCTGAATGTCCGGTACTGATGATTCATATGGCGAAATAGGGAACTCAGCTGCGCTGAGTTCCTTGTGAGAATGGCAACTCAATCGAAGATTGAGTTGCTTGGAGAATTGTGGATACCGCAATTCTCTTGGCGGGCGTACAAGAGCAGTTTGTGTCCGACACGAACTGCAAAGCAACGCGTAGCGTTGCCAGTTGCCTACGGCAACTCTTGGGCGGAGATCCACTTAGCGACGGACGCTGCTGTGGTCGGGCAACTCAGCGAGCTGAGTTGCTTGGAGTCGCCTATGGCGACTCTTAGCGGGACAACCACTTGGCGATTGACGCCGCTGTGGCCGGGCAACTCAGCGAGCTGAGTTGCTTGGAGTTGCCCTTGGCAACTCTTGGTTGGCGAGCCATTTGGCGATGGACGCCGCGTGGTCGCCATAGTGAAGGTAGGTGTTCTGAGCGAGGATCTCGCCAAATAGCCAATCTTCCGGCATGGCTTCAAAATGGCCGGGTTCGTTTAGTTCTGCATCGCTCAGCGTTCGAATCCAATGATCAAGCTGCTGATGGGTGGCAGTGGCATCATCGAGGACATCCTGGAGTGGTGAGGACTTGTATTCCTCGTAGATCCTCACGTTGCGCTCATGCGTGGGCAATTCCCACCACTCCGATCCGATAAGAGCACGTACTTCCATGGCTTCCACCATCTGCTCTTCGTGCCATGTGATGTGAGCGATGACGTCTTTCAGGGACCAATTGCCTGAGACACCGGCTTCCTCCAGTCTGCTAGGCGGCACGGATTCGATGAGTAGTAACAACGACTCAAACGTCTCTTCCACAAGGTCTGCAATTTCGGCGACGGTCAATGGTTCGTCTTTCATATCTGAAGTCTAGCACTTGCCAAGTCTATGGCACAAGTCGCCTGGGTAGCCGCAGGCTGTGGGTATCGAGTATCCTGACTGCATGACTAGACGAGGGGTAGTTCTGATCGCCGTTGTTGTGTTAGTTGCCGTCGCTGCAGCGCTTGTGTATGTGTTTGATCCATTCCTGTGGAAGCCGCAGCCTGTGCCTGCACCCGTTTATACAATCGGCATTGATGCCGGACATGGAGGGCGTGATCCAGGCGCGATGTCGTCTGATGGTGTCATGGAAAAGGACATTAACCTGGCAATTGCTGGAATGGTGACTGCCCTGGTAAATGCCGAACTCGACATGCAGGCCGCTCAAATCCGGACTCTCGACATCTTCATTCCGCTTGAGGATCGCATTGATCAGGCAGAAGCTGCGGGTGCTGAGATCTATGTGACGGTGCACGTCAACTCCTACACGTCCGACGGTCCGGAGGGTGTGGAGACGATCATTGATAATATGCGTGAACTGGATAGCGAGAGCTGGGTTCTCGGAGAGCTGATCCAGAGCAGCTTGACCGATATCACCGGTGCACATGATCGCGGAACCCGGTCGCAGGAGTCGTATCTGCAGCGAACGGATATGCCTGCGGTGTCTGTGGAGACGGGCTATATCACCAACGATGCCGAACGCGCGAACCTTGTGGATCCCGAGTATCAAGCGCTCGTTGCCCAAGGCATTCTGAATGGTATTCGGCAATTCATTGATTGGAAATACCCGTCGGTTTCGCCCGAATAGTACGATGCGAAGCCCTATGCGAGAATCGCCGAAGCGATTCTCGGACTCACAATTGGCACCGTAGGTGCCGAGGAGAGCTTTCTGTCCTTGCCTATTCGAGCAGGAACACGCGATTGGTTAGTCGTTGGACGTTGCGAAAAGGCGAGACGCAACCTCCACTGCCCACCCCACAATGGTTCCGGCCAGTACAACCCAAATGGTGGCTAGATCTTGGATAGTCGCTGTTCCCGTTCCTGTGAGCAGCAAAGCAGCTGCGGCAATCCATCCGAGAGACCACTGCACTCGGTGTGAACGGAGCGGCTCTCCTGTCTGATCACCCACACTGCGTACGCGGCGATAGCTGGCAATCACTGGAATGAGAGCCAGGGCAATACCTGTCAGTCCGAGCATCTCTGCCCAACCCCACTTCGGTGTGACGAAGTGCCAGCCTCGGATGAATCCCAAAGCGACAGCGGAAACTGGTAGTGCTAGAGGAAGCCCAACGCGTACGAGTTTCGGAAACCTCTGAAGATCCGCGAAGAACATGGTTGGGAAGGTCAATAGTGGAATGGTCCAGTGGGTGCTGAATCCAAGCCACAGTTTGATTGCGTATAGAGCAACGAAGTCGAGGACGCCAGGTGGAGTTCCCGTGCTTCGGTTGATAGTTCGCATGGCCAGCAAGAACCAAAAAAGAAAAAGGAAGCTGGGCGGTCCGAGTAGGATGGTGCTTGCCACCGCTCCTGCAGTCGCGAAGAAGGCTGAGTACCAGCGATCGGGATCGGTTTCGCGACACAGTGCCCAAGCGAGGAAGGCAGATCCTCCCCATGCTAACCCCTGCAGAGCGGCTTGGCTCCAGGACTCGCCTTGAACGAGGGCGATGACGCCACCCATCAGCAACAGCCCTAGGGTTATAACAGCAATGGCGCGGTTGGTTGGATAGCTGAGGTCAACGGGGCGTCCGATCGTCGACAGCGGGATTCGACGTGAGCTGGATGCCATGATCAGGGTAAGGCGTGGCTACCGTCGCAAAACGGCTTGTTCTTGGATTTGCCACAACAACAGAAAGCGCCTGTGCGGACATGCGCGCAATCGTTTCCGTGATCGCTGGTTAGCTCAGCTGATCCGCGAATCATAAGTGGACCTGGATCAGACACGCGGATAGTCAGGGAACAGCTTTCAGGATCATCACCATCATCTCGCTCCAGTGCCGCTGGCGTGAGCGCGCTGTCGGCAGTGAATTCGATTTCACGGTGGCTACCGTCACACAGCGGCTTGTTTCGCGATTGGCCACATCTACATAGAGCAGCTCTTGTTTCCTTCAAAACGGGCTCGCCTGATTCACTGAGGATTTTCAAATCACCTTTCGCGAACAGTGGGCCGTCTGCTGATACAGTGAGGGTATTGTGGCTAGGCGTCTGCTCAGCACTGCCACCATCCAAACGCTCGTAGTGTAGAGCGCCTGTAGGACAGGCTTCGCAGGCAGCAACGACCTCATCGGCAGTGGCCAATGAGGGGTCGATCCACGGTCGACGATCGCGATTGAATACAGCAGGCAGCGCTTGGACGCATGCTTCTACATGAATGCAGCGAACGTAGTCCCAGGTGACGACAATGTCTTCAGATTCGAATCGAAAGATGCGGCTTCTCATCGGGCTCCCCATGGATGTGTGATGAATCCATTATGCAGACAGCCGCGGCTCGTTCCAACAGAGCAATGCTCACGAACGGGAACTATAGAGAGAAAGGCACGAGCAGCTATGACGCGTTTCTCCAAGCAACGCAAAGCGTTGCCTCTCGCATCAAGTCGCAAAGAGCGCGACAGATACAACAGTAATCATTCTTCTCTCGCCAAGCTCGCGAAGAGCGCAAAGGAAAGCAAGGGTCAGATCTGGAATTGTCAAACCGCTCTCAATAGTTTTCTTTGCGTTCTTCGCGAGCTTGGCGTGAGGCAGCTGTTGCCTTTCGAGAGGCTGCACTTCGTGGCTCTTCAGTCTTCTGGACTAGATCCAGACTTGTTCGATGGTGCCGTTGCGAACGAGGAATCGATCGCCGGGTTGATCAGCGATTCCCAGTCCAACGTCAAGGTCCGACTCCTTAGCCCATCGCTCGAAGCCGCGGTAGAAATGGCTTGTCCATCCAATATGCATGGGGAAGGCAGCGTCTGGATTGAGTCGCTCAATTGTGAACGCATTGCCTGCTTGTAGTGTGTCTGGGCTAGGCAGCCCACATCCAAAGACTGGCAAGAAGGCGGCTTGGATAGGTGCGAACTGGTCGGCAAGCCAGTCGACGCCTTCTGAGAATGCAGGCTCGATAGGGTCGCCGCCTGCCGCATGATCGCCCGCATGATAGAAGCTCACGCCATCGGCTTCGATGAGAAAGGCAGAGCCTGCGTCTGTTGCAGGGATAGATGCAATGACGACATTGCCGATCCTCTTGAATTCCTGGCCCGTGAATCGGAAGCTAGCCAAGTCCTCTGGAGCATCCCATCCATAGACTCTGCGAAGGCGGGGATGATCCCATTCTAGGATGCGACGGTCGAAATGATCACCATGATGATGGGTTGTCACAACGATTGTCGTGATGTCGCCCCATTCAGATGGATCGATACGGCCATTAAGCAGCGATGCGTCTTCTCTCTCAGGCTCACCGGGGGCATAGTCGAGAATGAATAGATGATGCTGCGTGCGGACGGCCCAGCCGCTGTGCCCGAGATACCAGGCCATCATCTCGCCGCGTGAAACGGATTTGTCGACAAGTGTCTTCACTGAAATCGGTGCTAGCTCAACAGCGGCTCCGGGCTGATGTGACGACAGCGTTTCCCACGTGTCGGTTCGTCCATAGAGAGCGGCCAATTCTATAGGGGAGTACCCTAGAGAATCTCGCCCGGGTTCAGACTCTGCAGCTTGGTGTAGACATTCCGCGATCTCTCTGTTCCCGCGCAGAGCGGCCAGATGAAGTGGCGTTCGGTTGAGCACATCGGTGGCCGATGTGTCAGCGCCTCGTTCGAGCAGTACGTTCACGATGTTCATGTGTCCAGTAATTGCAGCATTGTGCAAGGGTGTCGCCTCATCCTGATTGCGAGCATCTGGTGTCAGTCCGCGATCCAACAAGCATTCAATCATGGGCAACTGGCCGATCGCAGCCGCCGAGTGCATTGGCGTGTCGCCAACCAAGTCACCAACTGACGGATCAAATCCTTGATCCAGCAACCAATTTGCTGTTTCCACAGCACCGCCAACCGCTGCCTTGTGAAGCAGTGTCATGCTGTAGCGATCCACGGGATTCGGATCGGTCCCCAAGTCCAGCAGACGTTGTACCAATGCCAGATGATCTCGCTGCGCGGCTCGATGGACGGGAAGCTCTCCATAGACGTTGGCCGTATCTGGAGACAGACCTTCTGCCAACAGCGCGTCAACGATTGCTTTATTCCCGCTGGCAGCGGCGGCATGCAACATGGACGTCAATGAATCATCTACGGCATGGCTATCGGATCCGGTAGCTCGCAGTTGCTGAAACACATCCGCATGTCCGCCAAAGGCTGCAAAGTGCAGGGGTGTATGTCCGGCAAAGGCTCGGGCATTGGGATCACTGCCTGAGTCAAGTAGCAGCGTTACAGCGGCAGTGGCCCCGCCGAATGCCGCATAGTGGAGGGGCGTGCACCCGTCATCTGCTTGCTGATGTACTGCCTGAGATGAGTCAGCCAGTAGCACTCGCAAGGTTTCTAGATCTCCTTCTCTGGCGGCTGACCAAATGGTGGACGCTGTGTCTGCGGACATGTGGGCTCCTTATTGTTCTGATGAAAATCAGCCTAGAGACTGGGATTCGGCGAGTTGCTTGCGGACGCGCTGGGGAAGTTTCGAGTAGACGAGTGTGTAGGATTCATCAATCCACGACAGCAGTTCGTCTTCAGAGATGCTGCCATCGAGGGTAATGGTGTTCCAGTGTTCCTTATTCATGTGGTATCCGGGTTGAACAGCCTCGTAGGTTGATCGGAGCATCTGCCCAAGCAAAGGGTCGAGCTTGATCGTAATACTGGGCGGAGTGTTGGTCGGAGACGAATAGGCAAACATCTTGCCCCCCACTTTGTAGACGGGAACCTCAGGACCAAAGGGGCGATCTTCGACGGCTCCGGGCTCAGACAACATATAGGCATGAATTTGCTCGAACGTCAATAGACAGTCTCCTCGGCAGTGGCGAACTTGTAGTTGCCAACTTTCAGTTGGGCAGAGGATAAGAGCTGGGCAACTGGGAGGCAATGGCAACTCGCAGAAGAATCTGCGAGTTCCGTAGAGAATTACGACTGGCATCATGATTCTCTAGTTCGATCCAATCAAGAGGCAGACATCTGTGGTTCCGTCTGGGAGCTTAGAGAAGGAGACTTGAGGTCTTCGCTGACTAGCGGTTATTCCAGGTGAGATTGGGGCTTCTGCGCGGGAGACCTCGGCGGAATGTGTGACGTGGATACCCGACAATGAGTGCAATTTGAGGCGCTCGCCCCTTCGGGAGCCCGATGCGGTTCATCAAGCGACCACTCTTCTCTGCCATGATCTGAAAGAATCCAATCTGGCATGTTCCCAATCCGAAGCTCTCGGCAGTCAGCATCATGTTGTATGCCGCATAGACAGCGTCATCGCGACCAAACCGGTTTCTCGACGGGCAATGGCCGATCAGGACAACGGGAGCATGATAGAAAATGGGGTCGTCCCCGCTATTGCGAGCGCTCTGCAAGCGTTTGACCAGGCCTGAAGCATTGCGAATCTGTCGCGCTGCAGCGCGGCCGATGATCAAGGGGAGTACTTGGCGGACGACTGGAAACTGCGCCATACGCACGAATCGGGACATCTCATCCACGACGCCTCGACTGAGTTCATCAATACGAGCTGGGTCATCGAATGCTAGCCAGTCCACAGATTGACTATTGCTTGCCGTTGGAGCCCAGCTTCCTAAACTGACGAGATCGCGGATGACGTCGCGGTCGATGGGCACATCCTGAAATGCGCGTTGTGATCTCCGCATCCGAAACCCGGAAACGAGTGCGTCCCTGTTGGGTAGTTCGTTTTGCTCAATAATGGGACAGTTCTCAAGCGGAAAGGTCTCGTGGTCAATGGCATCTGTTGGACATCCAGCCACGCATTGCCCGCAATTCCAGCAGGACGCGGATTGCACTGGGACAGAGCTTTCGTCTGACAACTCGAACACATGTGCAATTGCACAAACATCAACACACTTTCCGCAACGGATGCAAGCTTTCTCGTCAATTGTAATCTGTGCCATAGATATGGATCTCCTTACAGTGCCCGATTCTAGCTCTGAATCGGCGCACACTCAGCGACAAGAGCTGTGAGTCCAACGGACGTTCGAGGGTGCAACCAGTCACCATGTGTGGGTGGCTAGCGAAGCAACGTCCGTTCGACAGGGGTCGGATGTCCCTTCTTGATGGGTTCACGTCCTCTAGTCTCAAGACGCGATGGAAACTAACGACTTCGTACAAAAGCTGCTTACTGAGACGACACTGGACAGTCTGGAATGGGCGTCTGACGTTGAGCGAATCCTAGCAGAACAAGTCGTTTTCCTTCGAGCGCAACTGAAGCAACAACGCCAAGAAACTGTGCTCGGCGCACACGAATTGATTAGCGAACTCTACTGCCGTCTCGACGACAAGCAACAGCAGATCGGCGCTTTGAGTGAGGAAATTGGCTTCCTTCGCCAACACATTTCTTTCCCAGAGTCTTGAAACGGCTTCGGCGTTTCCGTACGTTTAACCATCATGTCTCCCATATCGATTCCTGAACGACTTGAACTTGCGCGAGCCGAACGAACCGAACTGGAAACGCGCATGTCCGAACCTGGGCTTGCCACAAGCCCTGAGTATCGCGAGCTAACGCAGCGCTATGCGTGGCTTCGAGATTTGATTGAGGTGGGAGAGAATTGGGAGCAGGTACGTTCTTCGGTTGTTGAAGAGGAAGAGATGCTGGAGACCGAAGAAGATCTGCGCGAGGAGCTGGAAGCGGCTCTCGTCGAGGACCGTGCACGTCTAGAGGAACTCGATACCCAATTCAAGCAGTTCCTTGTTCCTCCCGATCCCAACGATCTCAAGACAGCGATTGTCGAGATTCGAGCAGGAACCGGCGGAGATGAGTCATCATTGTTTGCTGCCAATCTACTACGCATGTACACCCGATATGCAGAGAAGCACAAAATGAAGATTGGCCTGTTGGACAGCCATCCCACACCCATTGGCGGTTTCAGACAGCTGATTTTCACTGTCGAGGGCAAGGGTGCCTATGGCATCTTCCGCTATGAGTCAGGAGTTCATCGCGTGCAGCGTGTTCCAGAGACTGAATCGCAGGGACGCATTCACACATCCACGGCTAGCGTTGTCGTGATGCCCGAGGCTGAGGAAGTGGAAGTCTCCATTGATCCCCATGACTTGCGAATTGACACGTTTAGGTCTTCGGGCCCTGGAGGACAGTCTGTCAATACAACAGACTCAGCTGTTCGTATTACGCACGTGCCGACGGGCATTGTTGTCAGTTGTCAGGATGAGAAATCACAGATGAAGAATCGCGCTCAAGCCATGCGTGTCATGCGAGCGCGTCTTCAAGACCGTGTTGAGCAAGAGCAGCGAGCCGAGTTATCTGCCAAGCGACGAAGTCACATTGGATCGGGTGACCGTTCTGAGAAGGTTCGAACGTACAACTTCCCGCAGAACCGCGTCACCGATCATCGCATTGGCGTCTCACTACATGACCTCAACGGTGTGCTAGAAGGCGGTTTCGAAGCCCTAACAGACGCGTTGCGCATCAAGGCAGCAGAGGAATCGCTGGAGGAGTAAACCGTCCGCAGGATGGGGGTTTCCTACAAGCGGTCTCCTTGACAGTCCCCAATCCGCAGGCTAACATTCGTAACTGATTTAGGATCTGTAGCTCAGCTGGTTTAGAGCGCTCGCCTGATAAGCGGGAGGTCCCTGGTTCGAATCCAGGCAGGTCCACCATTTGCCAGTTTTGACCCCGACGGCAACAGCGTCAAAGGGTATTCTGTAGATTGGGTCTATCTTTTCGCCTCTAAGGATGCAGTTCGAAAGTAGCGCTCTGAGCAAACGAGCCCTTTCTGCGTGTGTTTGGCGCATATACAGACTAGGAGCGCGTTCTAGGAGTTCGAAAGCAACCTCGACATCGTCCAGCAAGGGTGCGGGTGCACTGTCAAGTATCTCGAGTTCTGCTTCAAGAGCATCCACGCTGCGACTCCATTTCCTCTCAAGCTGCAACCAGCGTTCGCCCGAAATACTCCCATCAAGCTTGTCTATGTACGAAGCATCCCGGTGGCCGGATACTCGCTCGATTTCTCTGGTGACACGTCTTACCGACCTCGCCTTCTCCAATTCATGTTGGGAACTGTCTTCTCGCAGCTTCTCCAGAAGAGTAGAGACTTGAGCCTTCGGAATGTGGATATCGTCAACGACCTCTTGCAGCTTCTGACCGAGGCTCTCCTGCCCAATATACGGCTGACGGCACTTTCCTCGCCCATGTGTGCAGTGGTAATAGATATATTTCTTCTTCTCCAGAGATGCTGTGATTTTGCACCCGCAATAGCCGCATTGGAGCAGGCCTCGATACGGGAACAGCCGCGCAGTCCTGGGGTGGCTTCTCCCTCGAAGGCGTTCTTGCACCCTGTTGAAAAGCGCCTTAGACACAATTGGCTCATGTACACCCTCGTAAAGGACACCCTTCCAGGGAATTCGTCCGCAGTATGCAGGGTTAGTGAGCAGCTTGTGGAGTTCGCTCTTCGACAAGGGTTTCCCTGCACGAGTAGAGAACCCTCGCGTTCTTGTCCACTGAACGAGTTCCGATAGAGGCAGATCCCCTCGTGCATAGATCTCAAAAATCTCTCGAATCAGGTGCGCACGTTCGGGGTCACGTACAATGGTCTTTGTGTCTCGATCATTGACATATCCGATTGGGGCTCGAGTCGGCCAGAACCCTTTTTGAACCTTCGTCTGCATCCCGAGGGAAACTCGCTCTCCCAGCTGTTCGCTGTAGAAACGTGAGAAGGCTGCTTGCACAGTCCCGATGAGTTTCCCGGTCGAGTTTTCCGGGAGTGCTTCTGTAGCGGAGATGATGCTAACACCAGCCATTTCATCGAGAGCAGAATAATCTTGGAGATTGCGTGCGATCCGGTCAATCTTGTAGCAGAGGACGGCAGTGATGCTCCGGCGTCTCTTGAGGAGAGCGAGCATCTTCTTGAATTCGGGACGCCCAGGCTTGAAAGCGGATTTGGACTCCTGGAACTCATGAACGATTTCCAGTTCGTGGCCTTTGGCGTAGTCTTGCAGGATCTGACGTTGTGCCTCAATAGAGTAGCCGTGCTTTGCCTGCTCCTCGGTCGAAACGCGAATATATGTGACTACCTGTCGTTTCATCTCTCTCTCACACTCTCCGCGAGGACTCTACAGCATCCTCGGGTGTGTCATCAATCTCGCCGGTCGCCTTCCGTTTCTCGGCCTCATCCCACTCACGAAGGATGCTCAGATAGGTGCGGAAATTCTCCGCCGCTTCTTTTAGGGCGAAGTCGCTCTCATTCGGCGGTGTGAAAGGATCGCTTAACGGCTTGCCATCACGCGGCTTGGCCCCAAGCAAGACGACGGTCTTGTCAGGGCTCACCTCGCTGGCAATGTCGTGCGTCCTTTGCTCACCGCTCATGTCATCACGCTCTCGTTTTGCTCGCTCTGTCTGATTTGTCAGTGCCCATGACTTGACTTGGACAAAGCGCCGTACGGTGTCTGTCTTCGAAACTCATTGCGGCAATCACCAAGAAAAAAGGAGAGGCTGTGCCTCTCCTTGCGGAGTTCGAGGAGTGTTGTGCTAGTTGCCCTTGCTCCTCTAGAGTTAGAGATGCCCTCGGCTTAGGAGGGGGTAACCAGCGGCGTCTTTGCACCTGCTCTCGCATACGGACCGTGGCGCTCATTGCGTAACACCACCAGAGGATTGGCTGGATGTCACGACATCAGCCGTTCTCTGTCGCACGAAAGCGCGCGAAGCAGGAGAAAGCAGACTCGGATCAGCCAAGTCGCTTGACCGAAATCCGTGATCAGCGATGAAGGCATAGGAGTGGGGGCCCGGTGCATCTTTGAGTGCATGGGCGATCTTGCTCTGGGTCGCTTGGACCGAATAGGTCGTGTGCGCCTGTGAGAGATTGTGGATTGCCAGCCGCCCACCGCGGAAGCCAATGAGATTGGTAATCATGGCGTACCACAGTGGCTCAGACAGTGTCTTTGCATGCTCTCGGCAATACGTGATGAAGTCGCTCTTCAGTACCTCATCAATGCCGTGATAACGGCCATCAGCCATCTCTCCACGCGCTGAGGCGTCAGCCTCTGGAAGCGTCTCTCGCCAAGGAAGATGCTCCAGTAGCGAATCCCAACGATAGCGGATCTCATGTATGGAGAGAACCTTAGCTAGGGGCGGATACTCAGTGTCCTTCAGGTTGTAGCTCCAAGGAGCACGTAGTACTCGCGCCAGGTCTGAGACATCGTCGCTTCCCAGCACGTCAACCTGCAATGCCTTGAGAACCGCCTGTGCCGCGGCTCGTCCAGATGTAGTCAGCGAGATAGGCTCTTCGAGGAGCCAATATGCGTGGTATCCGTGCCCAGTGAACACGAGTATTGACGGGGCCAGCGGAAAGCGGTCCAGTGCGTTGCGTGCTCTGTTCAATCCGCCGAACGTCTTGACGTCAAGGTCAGCCCACAACGCAGTCAGGCTGTCAACGTGATCGAGTGTGCCACGACGCAGTCGCTTGCCTTCGTCTGTGCGTGTGCAGACGCCGAAATAAGTGTGCAGTGATCCTCCTAGTGAGACGACATGCTGCGCTAAAGCGGAGCTGTCGTTTACCGGAAGGAACACCCTCTTTCGATGGATGAGTTTGCCATTGCGTGTGAACGGCCGGATCTCGACGTGACCTTCCTTAACAGTCGAGTACAGGGTGCTGAAGAAATACTGAAGGGCTATACGTCTAGCTTGGAGCATCGCTGCCTCCTTTCCTCTCTAGGAGATAACGCAGCATCGAGTCGGCAGGCGTTTGCCAGATTGGATCAAGGATCCTGTCTGGGTGCTCGAGATCGAACATCTTCTCGCAGGCGAAATAGAACAGCACAGTGCCTTTTCGCTGGCTGTCTGCGTTCTTGGCGACGTCCACCAGGCTCCTTGTCCTCTCGTACGACGGGCTCACTGTCAGCACGCGGTAGGTACTGGGAACCCAATTCTCGACGTAGGAGCGTTCCTTTCTCATTCGCCAGTAGCCAGCAAGCTTTCGGCGGATATTGGGATAGGTCATCGTTCCACGGTCACACTCTAGGAAGAAGTGCGCAGTGTGCTCTCCGGAGCTGTCGGTTTGGGTCAGCGCGAAGTAGGCGTCTGGCTTCACCCACACTTTCCTGCCTTCCATTTGATAGTTGGTGAGCGAAAGCTCAGGTGTGTACCAGATAGATAGATTCGCATCGTCACGGCGCTTGCAAGCAAGCGTCAAGCAGGCACGAACGTGTGAGATCATTAACGTATGCAAAAACTGCGGCGCCTTCACCGCCTGATTGTTCTCTGTCCATCGAGGACGCAGATATTTCTCGTCTCCCAGGTATTGCGACAGGAATCTTGCTCCCTTTTGAGCCAGTGCATAGATCATGAAACGATAGCCAAAGATGCGCAGCGCCATTTGTTGCTGTGGCCGATCAATATAGCCGTGGTGAAAGAGAAGGGAGAGACGTTCGACGAAATAGCGTTTCGCCCCTCCCAGCAGCGCATGAAGCTGTGGTGTCGTAAGAAAACGATACTCATAAAGAAGATGAAGAATGGCAATGTCACGCGACGTAATCTGCATCGGTGGAAGATCGCCTTCCAGCCGCTTGAACAGTCGTCGTCGTTCGTTGCCGTGTTTTGTTGTAGTCATGATTCCCAAAGGTCATCAACAGTTAAATCGGGCTCAGGTGCATTCCTTGCATCGACATCGCGACGCACGAACTCTCGTCGCCTAGCTCCACGAGCAAGCAGTTGTTCCCGTAATCTAGCAAGTCCAGGAAGGGCAGTACGGTCAGGGGCATCTGCAGTGCGAAATGGCACGGGGCGTCCCTCACCACGTATATTCAGCAAGGCTTGCCGTGGTTGGAGATCAAGGACGAAGTTCACGTACCCTTCCATTTCTTCGCCAACGGACTCATAGACAGGATTCGCTTTCGGCTCCTTGGTGAACATCCCTTCTTTGGTCAGTGCAAACTTGATGTTTTTTCCAGTAGCGCGAAACGCTTGCCGCGCAAGGATGTCTGAATCCTGCCGACTGCAGCGGAAGTAGATCTGTACCTGGCAATTGCCAAGGACTGAAGACATAAGCCCCTTCTCCAGCTGGGCAAGGTTCTGATTCGCCATCACAATCGAGAGTCCGTACTTGCGTGCCTCGGACAGGATCTCTTCGAAGCTCTTGGTCGAGTAATTCTGAAACTCATCCACGTAGAGCCGGTATACCCTTCGGTTTCCCTCATCAAGATCAACCCGGCTCATCGCCGCTTCCTGCACCTTGGATACCATCAGCGCACCGATGAGGTCAGAGTTGCTCTTCAGCTTCCCCTTAGACAAGTTGATCAGCGTGATCGTTCCTGAATCCATCCAGTTGCGGACATTGATGGTCGAGCGGGTTTGACCAACCATGTCGCGAATCCATGGGTCGGAGATAAACGAGCTAATTTTGTTCAGCGACGACTCGATCCACTCCGACCTTGTGCGCGCAGCAAGAGGCTCGAACCGATTGAGCCAGTAGCCCTGCGCCTCGGTTGACTGGAGTTCTTGAACTAATGGAGCACGAAAATCGGAATCTGTCAAGAGTCTTGGCATATCCAGCAGTGTCAATCCATGCTCAGCAAGAAGAATGAATGAATTACGCAGGATGTCTTCCATTCGTGCGCCCCAGGAATCCTTCCAAATCTTCTGGAAGACTGCGAGTAGCTCCAGCACGTGTGGATAGATTTCCTCTCCTGGCGGTACTTCTAGAGGGTTGAAGCCAACCGCCCAGTCAGGGGTGGTTGGATCAACGAGTACGGTTCGCTGTCGGGCTGGATGGCCCGGCGGTAATGTAGAAATGTAGCGGACCAATGCTTCACACAGGTCGCCGTGTGGGTCGATCACGCATAGTCCATGGCAAGCTGCGATGTCTTGCTCAATGAGCAGGCGCAATAGACGACTTTTCCCTGTGCCTGTCCCACCGATGACATAGCCATGGTTGCGAAGCGCGGCCAGAGGCACGCGAATGCGTTGACTGCGTAGATGGCCAATAGTTCTCATCTCCGGGTTTTCAGATGCTCCGAAGATGTATCGAAGTGTCTCAATGAAGCCCATTTCTGATCACCTGCCTTATGCGCAAGATAATCTCGCGCAGTCGTTCGCGTATGTGAAAGACTGGAAGTTGAACCCTAACCCTTTGCGAGAGCACTAGTGCTGCCAATAGATAACAGGCACTTGTTGAAGCGGCTGCCGAGAAGAACTGCACGCGCGAGCCGAGCATGAAAACGACCGCAAGAGCCAGGCTGAACGTTCCGACACAACAAAAGGAAAAGGCGATTCGCCGTTGAGTATTTGGCACCATCCGTGGGTCCTGCAATCCTGTATTGGACCTGACAATTCGAGCGAAGATACGGCCATTCACATGAAGAAAGCTCACGGCCACAGCTGCCCCCAGGAAGTCGACGATCCGTTTGGATAGATCCCATGGATGCAACGAGCCGCGTAGTGGGTTCTGCAATTGTCGAGGCATCATTCATCATCTCCACACAGAGGGCAATCTGGGTGTCGATGAACCAGGCTGCTTGCGATGAGCTCTGCATCAAGTGAATAGAGCATGTGCAGGTTCCATTGTCGCGGCCGATCCATGACCAAGGAGTCAATCACCAATAAGGCGAGCTCCGCCAATGATCTGAAGGGATCTTCAATCTCTGGGCTTTCCGGGCTGACTGTGCGCTCATCGCTAGATCGATTGGTGAATGCACAGCCGATACACGCACCGCCAATCTCTTGGATGAACAGATCAGCCCAGCCACCGCAGGGTGGAATACTGGCAAACAGTGCGGGGATTCCACGTTCACGAGCAAAGCGAGAGATCTCTGCAGGCGTTCGGATGCCATTGACGGCTGAGATCACAAGGTCGCAATCAAGATCGATCTCATTTCGCGGTGCATCTTCGAAGGGAACGTTCCATGCGATGATTCTGGTGCCCATCTGACCATTACGTTGAAGGTTACGTGCCAGTGCCCAAGACTTAGGCTTATCTATCTCCTCGCGACCGAAGAATCGCCTCTTCAAGTCAGGCAACCCGACCGTGCCAAAGTCCACTATTTTCAGAGTTCCGACACCCTCGCACACCAGACTGTCGGCGATCTCGCAGCCAATGGCTCCGGCACCAATCTGCAACACTGTCAAGTTTGAGAGCGCGCCCCGGGAGAACCCTGGGACGCGCTTGTCGCACTCCCCTACTCCGGCGTCGAGGGGGTCGCAAAGCCGCGTAGAAGAGCATTGAATATCGAGAGGGGAGAGGGGAGCGGTGCCCTCAGATCCAAACAGTGGAACCAGCCCATCGATGTCCAGATCAGTCGCCAAATTGGGTTTCTCCTGCTGATCTGCAGTAGTTGGCTGCTTGTTTGTGGGCGTGTGATGTTCGAATGCGAATGTCGGCGACATCAGGCATCACCCCCGCAGAGCGGGCACTCCGGTCGTCGCTCGACGTTGCCGCAACGACTAGAGTTTCCGTCCACTAGTGATAAGTCATAGAGGGTCCATCGACGCGGGCGCTCCATGAAGAGAGAATCGATCGCATAGAGGACGATTCCGCCCATAACCTTCATAATATCTTTGATCGCGGGAGTCCCTGGACAGGGGGTGCGTCCGCCCTGGGCCTGATTGGGGAATGCACACCCGAAACACGGACCGTCGACTTCTTGAATGAACACAACGCCGTGATCGGCCTGCTCGGAGACAGCGGAGAATACGGCAGGAATCTTGTTCTCATTCGCGAAGCATGAGATTGCCGCACGTGTCTCGGCGTCATCTACGGCGGAAACAACAACGCCACATGTTAGGTCCACATCTTGCTCGAGGGCATCTTCGAACGACAGCGGCCATCCAATCATCTCAGTGCCCATGTACCCGTGGGGTTGAAGATTGCGAACCAGGCACATCGCTTTGTTGCTGAGGACATCTGCCTCGGTGAAGAACTGCCTCGCTAGATTGCTGGGTTGCACAACATCGAAGTCAAGGATGGCGAGCCTACCGACACCCTTACGTACCAGACCTTCGGCAATCTCGCCGCCGAGAGCGCCTGCACCAACGAGGAGCACCTTCAAATTGGAAAAAACCTCCTGTGAGAATCCGGGAACCTTCGCCTGTCGGTCGCAGACTGATTCGTCGCCCTCTTCATGTGGCGAAAGGCGAGCGCACTGTGCGCGAGTTGCGATAACAGGCGCTGCAACGCTCGCAGCCCTGGGCACAACGCGTATCGTTTCGCCATCCCGTAATTCGTCACACAACCTGGCGCTTGGATTGATCGGTCGGCATTCAGGCTCAAGTGATCGGCGCAATCCCGCTCGGCCAAGCGGACGTAGAGTGTGATGCGATCTAACAATGTGCATCAGGTACTTTGTCATTCTCTTCATCGATCCAACACACTTAGGCAGTAGGCATCTCATGCTCGATCAGCTCCCTTGGTTTTTTTCTTCAATGTGAGCTTGAATACGTTCTGCCCCACGGCGACTGCCCTGGTTCCAGTGACAATCACGCGAAACCGACGTTTGTGGCTGAAGAAACGAACGTGGCCATCACGTGAGAAGATCCCCCCAATGGATGCGTATCCGCCCTTCTCCAAGTTGGCTTGTGTTTGAATATCAAATCCAGATGGACTCGTGCCATCTGGTCCAATGCCAGGATGCGAGTGGATGCATGCGAGAAGGCGTTGTCCTTCCTCTTCCAGGCATGTCAGCACTCTTAGTTGATCGCCAAGATCCGCTCGCGCATGCGAGTGACTGCGTTGGGCGAGTTTCAGTGGCACCAGTCGGCTGAGGACAAGTACGTCATCATCGGCTTCTGGGCCTGTCACGTATGCGATGTCCTCAAATCTTCCCTTCGTAAGATGCGCAAATGCCTGGATGAGAAACTCGGCATCAACGAGGTACGTCGGGGTCGCATGGTGATGAGGCAAGTGTTCTCGTATCGCGTGATACAGTCGAATAATAATGGACAGGC
>Ga0233437_1001277_pt1 | contig 47465 bp, 43 predicted proteins | sample SI_122_August201_FD_182714 | JGI IMG/M metagenome (GOLD analysis project Ga0233437, IMG submission 182714) | Seawater microbial communities from Saanich Inlet, British Columbia, Canada - SI_122_August2016_200_MG | ecosystem: Environmental > Aquatic > Marine > Inlet | place: Canada: British... | reverse complement strand
GGGTGTCGTGGCAAGCGTTCGCGCAATCTCCAATCGCCTGCGTTCTCCGGAAGACAACGTACCGGCCAATTGGTGGCTCAGGGCCATGAGTCCGAACTCGTCGAGCAGCTGATCTCGCAGTTTTGGGTTCGAATGTCGTCCAGCATGCCACTCGATGGCTAGATCCATGTTTTCCGCGACCGTCGCCTTGGTGAACACGGATGGCTCCTGCGGAAGGTATCCAATGCCCAGCCGGGCGCGCTTAAAGAAAGGAAGACGAGAAATATCTGTCGAATCGAACAGCACTTGTCCTGCTTCTGCAGAGATGAATCCGATCATCATATAGAAGGTCGTCGTCTTGCCTGCGCCGTTTGGGCCGAGCAAACCGATAATGCTGCCGCGCTCAACAGATAGACTGAGGCCATTGACAACGGTTCTTCCTCGATACGATTTAGTAAGGCCTTTGGCTTCAAGAGTCATGAGATTCATCCATCATAAGCAGATCTAGATCGATGGTCACGTCTCCGTGCAATCGGATGCCCTTGTCATCAAGGAGCACAGAGCCCGCAGTGAATCCATTCTGTTGCCATAGCCCCACGACATCCCCGATCAGATGAATGGACGAAGTCGATGGTTCGGACTCGAGCCGCTGGCACGCATAGTCATCCCCGTTCTCAGCCTGAATGGTGACGTTGCCGATCATGGCCAACTGGTCAGACGTGGCTTCGGCAGAGTCGGAATAGGCGATGTACTCGACATCATCATGCACAATCTGCGCCTCGACCCCGTTTGTGAGCGTCGTTAATCCCGTATCCAGAGTGTGATGAAAGGCACCTGACTTGATGGATGCCGAATTCATCTCGATCGTCACAGGTCCCGACTCCAGGACGTCATTGTGTTCATCCCAGAAAAGGGTTTCCGTCTCCAATGACAGTGTGTCAGCTTGCTTGACGCGGATCGATCCTGTCAGCGTGCTGCCGCCTGAGTTGCGCGACAGACGATCTCCGGAGGCTACGATGGGGGCATCTCTATCCCTAAGGAGTGTGAGCTCAACTGACTCCAGCGTGCTGTCATTTTTGGCTAAGGATCCGCTTTCTGCTTGAATGGACCAAGCAGGGCTCCCGTCTTCCCGATAACCGGTGACCGAGACCTGCTCCGCGTGCGTCACAGCCTCCTCGAGGGGAGAAGAACGTCGGAGGAGTAACGTGACTCCCCCGATGATGAGGACTAAGACGACGACGACGATTGTTGTTCGAGACATGATTTGAGGAATCCGCGGAACAGCGGGTGCGGAGACAAGAATCGCGACGTGAATTCGGGATGAAATTGCACAGCCACGAACCAAGGATGTCCGTCCAACTCAACAATCTCCACCAATTGCCCGTCAGGCGATGTTCCCGCTACGCGGAGTCCGGCTGCTTCGAGTTGCTTCCTGAAAAGCGGATTGAATTCATATCGATGTCGATGTCTTTCAGTTATCGTGTCTTGACCGTAGCAATGCCGACTGATGCTGTTAGGAGCTAGCATTGAGTCATAGACGCCCAACCTCATCGTCCCACCCTTCTGTGTGACTCCGGATTGCTCTTCCAGCAGAGCGATGACAGGATGCGGTGTATTTGGGTCATTCTCTGTGGTATTAGCCTGGCTCCATCCTAGGACATTCCTGGCGAACTCAATGACAGCGCACTGGAGTCCCAGACACAATCCGAAGTACGGAATCTTGTGTGTGCGGGCATACTCGACAGCCTCTAATTTACCTTCGACGCCTCGATGGCCAAAGCCCCCAGGGATGACAATCCCGTTCAATCCGCGAAGCCGGTCGGCGACGTTGCCTGACACAAGGTCTTCTGCTGAAATCCATTCGATATCTGCGTTGATGCTTTCTCTTGCTCCGGCATGCAGCAGTGCTTCACTAATGCTGATGTAGGAATCTTTCAACTCGATGTATTTCCCAACGATGCCTACGCGAACCCGGTGTTCAGGATTCTCAAGGCGATTGATAAGAGAGGTCCATCTCTCGAGAGGAACATCTTGTTTCTCAAGGCCTAGACCCTCGGCCACGCGGTGATGCAATTCATGCTCGCACATCAGAAGGGGCGCATGATAGATGGAAGTCAAATCGGGATCCTCAATGACGTTCTCGAGAGCGACATCACAGAATAGCGCGATCTTTTGCTTGACAGGCTCGGGAAGCGGCTTGTCGCAACGTGCAACGATGGCGTTGGGCTGGATGCCGATCCCGCGAAGTTCCTTCACCGAGTGCTGTGTCGGCTTGGTCTTTAACTCGTCCGACGTGCTCAGTCTGGGCAGTAGAGTGACATGCACGAAGAACGTGTCCTCCCGAGGCAGCTCGTCCTTCATCTGACGGAGAGCCTCGAGAAACGGAAGACTCTCGATGTCACCGACAGTGCCACCGATCTCGATCACTCCAATGTCCGCATCGTTCTCTTCCAGCGGGCGCCGAATCAGTCTCTTAATCTCGTCAGTGATGTGGGGGATGATTTGGACAGTATGGCCGAGGTATTTGCCGCTCCGCTCTTTGCGGATGACATTCCAATAAACCTGTCCCGTTGTGATGTAGTTGGCTGCTGACAGCTCCTCATCGAGAAATCGCTCGTATCTGCCAATATCTAGGTCGGTTTCCTTGCCGTCGCGAGTGACGAATACCTCTCCGTGTTCATACGGATTCATCGTCCCTGCGTCGACGTTTACATAGGGATCAATCTTCTGAAGGGTGACTTTGTAGCCCTGAAGTTTGAAGAGCAGGCCGATAGATGAGGAGATAACGCCCTTGCCTAAGCCTGACAAGACTCCTCCGGTAACGAAGACATACTTACGCACGTTTAAGGATCTCCGCCTTTCAAATTGCGGTTTTGACAGCTTACGACAACCCTGAAAGTGGCGCAAGCCCTGTTTATTTATGGTATTGAGGACCCCGATTCTTTGTGCTATAATCGTCCGAGACTCCAGAAATCCCTAGAGGATTCATAGAAAGGACCAGCAACTTATGGAAATCGCGCAACGTATTCTTGAGGTATTGTTTTTCCTGAACTGCTTTGCCTTGATGGCATTAATCCTTCTACAAATGAGCGAACACTCAGGAATGGGAGGAGCGTTCGGAGCGGGGCAGTCCAGCACGGTGTTCGGACGAGACGAAGTCAAAGATCCAAAGCGTACGCTAACAGTGGCTCTTGCCACTGTTTTCATGTTGCTGGGAATTGTTCTCTCAATCCTTTAGTTTCGCGACGAGGAGGTTAGACCGGTGCCGCTAATCGAGGTTAGAGGTCTCAAGACGTACTTCTACACGGAGGATGGAATCGTCCGTGCAGTAGATGGTGTGGACTACGTTATCGAGCAAGAGAAGACGCTCGGGGTCGTTGGTGAAAGCGGATGTGGTAAGTCCGTAACGGCTCTTTCGATCATGGGGTTGGTGCAAATCCCCCCAGGAAAGATCGAAGATGGTGAAATCCTTTTCCATCGTGACGGCCAGGTGATGGATCTCACGAAGCTCAATCCAAAGGGACGCGAGATGCGTGCCATTCGTGGAAATGAGATCGCGATGATCTTCCAGGAACCGATGACATCGCTCAATCCGGTGTACACTATCGGAAACCAGATTATGGAAGCGATCATCCTTCACCAAAAGCTGAACAAGAAGGATTCGAAGAACAAGGCTATTGAGATGCTGCGTGCTGTTGGAATTCCGCTTCCGGAACAGCGAGTTGATGAGTATCCTCACCAGCTGTCAGGCGGAATGCGCCAGCGCGCCATGATCGCCATGGCCATGTCTTGTAACCCTTCTCTTCTTATCGCAGACGAACCCACAACAGCTCTCGACGTAACGATTCAGGCACAGGTGCTTGAATTGATGAACGCGCTTCGCGCGGAATTCCAAGCGTCGATTCAGTTCATTACCCATGACCTGGGCGTAATTGCTGGAATGGCTGATGACGTCGTGGTGATGTATCTGGGACGGATTGTGGAAGCATCCAATGTACGAGAAGTCTTCCACAACGGAAAGCATCCCTATACGCAGGGGCTGATGAACTCAATCCCGTCGCTAGCTGCGGAGAAGGAGCGGCTAGAGCCTATCAAGGGCGTTGTCCCGGATCCGTTCGACGTTCCAGCAGGATGCGGCTTTGAGCCGCGATGTCCGCATGCGATGGAGATCTGCAAAACAAAGATGCCGGATCTCAAAGAAGTGGCTCCAGGTCATACGACGGCCTGCTGGCTCTACGAATGACAGAAGAGGTGATCTAGTTTGCCTGCTGAAAATATTTTGCTCGATGTCAAGGGGCTAAAGAAGTTTTTCCCCGTCCGAAAGGGCGTGTTTCGCCGAACTGTCGCGCATGTCAAAGCTGTTGATAGCATCGACATGTTCATCAGAGAGGGCGAGACTCTTGGCCTGGTAGGAGAGAGTGGTTGCGGAAAGACCACAGCCGGCCGATCGATTCTTCGACTCATTGAGCCAACTGCTGGGGAAATTATGTTCCGCAGCAAGAAGTTGGCGTCATCTGGTCAGGATTATCAAGAGGTCAATGTCGTTACAGCACATCGAAAGATGATGAAAATGCTCCGGCGCGAGATGCAGATCATCTTCCAGGATCCTTACTCATCATTGAATCCTCGAATGACTGTCGGTGCCATTGTCGGAGAGCCTTTGCTTGTTCACGGCTTGGCACAAGGAGCCGAACGAGAGGATCGCGTTAAGGCGCTGCTTGCTGCAGTAGGATTGAAACCTGATCATATGAAGCGCTATCCGCACGAGTTCTCAGGCGGGCAGCGACAGCGTATCGGTGTCGCCCGAGCCTTGGCGTTGGACCCACAGCTGATTATTTGCGACGAACCTGTGTCCGCGCTGGACGTATCGATTCAGGCCCAGGTCATTAATCTGCTAGAAGACCTCCAAGGCGAATTTGGGCTGACCTATCTGTTCATTGCCCATGACCTGTCCGTCGTCAAGCACATTGCTGACCGTGTGGCTGTGATGTATCTCGGCAAAATCGCCGAGCTTTGCACTACGGAAGAACTGTTCACAGCGCCGAAGCACCCCTACACAGAAGCATTGATGTCGGCAGTGCCCGTGCCGGACCCAGATTGGAATGTAGAACGAATCCTTCTGGAAGGGGATGTGCCCAGCCCTGTGGCGCCTCCTCCAGGCTGCTATTTCCATCCTCGCTGTCACTATGCGAAGGATGTCTGCAAGACAGAACCCCCAGTGTATCGAGATCTTGGCGATCTTCACTTTGTGACCTGTCATTTCGCAGACTCATTGAATCTGCAGCCGATTCGATCGGAATGAGTCAACTACTCCTCGGCACTCGAAACGAGGGGAAAATGGTAGAAGCGAAGGAGCTCTTGGCCGAAGTTGTCGGCCTAGAGCTCCTTCTGTTTCCTACTGTCGTTTTCTCTGACGTTCCGGAAACCGGCAAGACCTTCCTCGATAATGCCATCCTCAAAGCAACAGCCATTGCCCTTGAGACGGGATTCTCTGTGCTTTCAGAAGACTCAGGGCTAGAGGTCTATGCTCTCGATGGTGCACCAGGCGTTCGTTCCGCTCGCTATGCTGGTGAACCGTCGAATACTGATCGCAACAACGCCTTGCTTCTTGAGAAAATGGCTGATAAGACGGATCGAAGGGCTCACTTCATTACAGTGGCCGTACTCTGCCTTCCGGATGGCCAGCTATTTGCAGCCAGCGGAGTCTTTCCGGGAGCCATTGGCCATGAGTGCTTGGGCGACATGGGTTTCGGCTATGACCCGCTGTTCATCCCGTCTGGAGAGACGCGCACGCTAGCGCAGATGACGCTGGAAGAAAAAAACGCTGTCAGCCATCGACAAAAGGCGCTTTCCCGAATGGCCGGTATTCTTCAAGACCTCATGCGAACCGGAGAGCTTGGCTCCTCATCAACCATCAAGTAGTCCCGCGTAGGCCTCCAGCGCTTTTCGTTGTTTCCCGGACAGCTTCTTGGGAACATCGATGGTGACGTTGACGAAGTGATCGCCACGACCGGCACCCCGATGGACATTCTTGATTCCCTTGCCCTTGAGACGAAACGTCGCGCCTGGCTGTGTTCCTGATGGGATCGTGAGTGATTCAGTCCCCCATAGCGTTTCCACATTGATCTTTGTGCCTAGGGCGGCATTAGGATAGGAAATGGCAGCGTTCGAGTGGATGTTGCGTCCATCCCGCAATAATGACGGATGATCGATCAGTTCGATGATGATGAATAGATCGCCATTGGGTCCGCCCTCGGTGCCTGCATTCCCCTGGCCTCGCAATCTCAGGCGCGATCCGTTGTCCACGCCTTCGGGTACAGAGATAGATATCTTGCTCTTTTCCTTGGCTCTGCCTGTTCCGCGGCATTTGTGACAAGGATCCTCGATGATCTCGCCGGATCCTTGACAATCGGGACAGGCGCGAACATTGATGAAGCTCCCTAGCAGGCTTTGCTGCCGGTGTTCGATCTGGCCACGGCCATGACATGTGGTGCAGGTTTTCTTGGATGATCCAGGCTCCATCCCGCTGCCTGTGCAGGACTCGCAACCCACCATTCGCGGCACGGTGATGGTCATTTTGGTTCCGTGAGCCGCGTCTTCCAGGGTGATTCTTAGCTTGTACTCGAAACTCTCGCCACGGCGTATTTGCTGTTGCCGTGCATTGCCGCCTCGAGCTCCGCCTTGACGGAAGAAGAGATCAAACAGATCGTCGAATCCGCCAAATCCAAATTCTTGATAGGCGTCCCGGGCTCGATGGAAGTCGTTTCCACCGAAAGTGAATCCCTGATCAGGGCCTGCGTGGCCATACCGGTCATACTGCGCACGCCGCTGAGAGTCAGACAACACCTCATAGGCTTCGGCAATGCGCTTAAAATCCTCGGAGGCTTGAGTCTTGTTCTCGGGATTCCGGTCCGGGTGAAGCTCTTTGGCCTTCTGTCGATAGGCCTTCTTGATCTCGGACTCGTCTGCATCCCGCGAAATGCCGAGGGATTCGTAATAGTCTTTCTTGGCCACGCTAGCCCCTTATGGTTCTGCTATTCTTTTTCGTCGTATTCGGCGTCGATGTACTCGCCTTCGTCGTCAGATGTCGGTTCAGAGTCAGCGGATGATGCTGTCGCATCGCCTTGGGCACCTGTTTCTTGCTGCGTTTCCTGGTACGCCTGCTGTGCCACTTCTTGTGATGCCTTGGACAGGGCTTCGACAGCCACTTTTAGGTCTTCCAGGCTCGCATCTTGAGACAGCTTGTCGCGCAACTGGCGAATCTGATCCTCGATTTCCGATCGCTTGGCTGAATCAACTTTCTCGCCAAGATCTGACATCGCCTTCTCCACAGCGTAGATCATCTGATCTGCCTGATTGCGCATTTCGATCAGTTCTGCCTTCTGCTTGTCCTCATCGGCATGGATCTCCGCTTCCTTTCGCATACGCTCGATTTCAGCCTCATCCAATCGGGATGAATCCTGGATGGTGATAGACGCGGTCTTGCTTGTCGCCTTGTCCTTGGCTGTAACATGGAGGATGCCGTCGGCATCGATGTTAAAGATGACGTCAATCTGCGGAATGCCCCGTGGTGCTGGTGGAATACCAGAAAGCTGGAATGTTCCCAGTGACTTGTTGTCTGCCACCATCTTGCGCTCACCTTGCACGACGTGAATTTGAACAGCCGGTTGATTGTCCTCGGCAGTGGTGAATGTCTTGGATTTCTCTGTAGGGATAGTCGTATTGCGCTCAATCAGAGGTGTGGAAATGCCACCGATTGTTTCAATGGATAAGGTCAGCGGTGTGACGTCAAGCAGGACAATCTCATCGACTTCTCCTGCCAGAATGCCACCCTGAATGGCAGCTCCTGCAGCAACAACTTCATCAGGGTTGATCTCGCGGTTAATCTTTCCCGGGATCCGGCCGGAGATGAGTTCCTGAACTCTCGGAATACGAGTTGATCCTCCGACGAGGACGACCTGGTCGATTGTGGATGCGTCCTTCCCGGACTCGCGCAATGTGTCGTCTACAACGTTGATGGTTCGTTGCAGTAGGTCATCGATCATGGATTCGAACTTGGCTCGGGATAGCTTTTGCTCCATGTGCTTGGGACCCGTGGCATCCGCTGTGATATAGGGGAGATTGATCGTCGTCTCCATGCGACTGGAGAGTTCTTTCTTTGCGGACTCAGCGGCGTCCTTGAGACGCTGCATTGCGCTGGCATCGCTTGACAAGTCGACGCCTGTGTCCTTGCGGAATTCCTCAGCCAACCAATCGATAATACGCTGGTCGAAGTCGTCACCACCGAGTCGTGTGTCACCGTCTGAGGCCAACACATCGAACACGCCATCTCCGATTTCCAGAACTGAGACGTCGAATGTTCCGCCACCCAAGTCGTAGACAAGGATCGTTTGCTCGTTATCCTTATCCAATCCATAGGCAAGTGCCGCAGCTGTGGGTTCGTTGATGATGCGCATGACTTCCAGCCCCGCGATCGCCCCGGCGTCTTTTGTTGCCTGTCGCTGTGAGTCATTAAAGTAGGCGGGAACCGTGATGACAGCCTTGGTGACCTTGCCGCCCAAATGGGCTTCGGCATCAGCCTTCAATTTCTGAAGAATCATTGCCGAAATCTGCTCAGGGCTGTAGTCCGTGACTTTGCCATCTACAGTGACCTTGACGCGATGGTCCGTCCCCATTTCTCGTTTGATCGATGCGATGGTATTCGCGGGGTTGGTGATGGCTTGTCGTTTGGCCAGCCTGCCAGCCAATCGTTCTCCTGACTCGGAAAAGGCGACAACTGAAGGTGTAATCCGTTCGCCTTCAGAGTTTGTGATGATCTCTGGCGAGCCACCCTCAAGGACGGCTGCACACGAGTTGGTTGTGCCAAGGTCGATGCCAATGATTTTCTCTTTCATTTAGGTTCCTCCTCACTGAGCGCAGGCCCTTGACTGACCGAGACTCTGCTGGGTCGCAAAACGCGCTCCTCTCTTATGTATCCGGGCGTAAATTCCTCGAGTATCATATTCTTCTGAATATCATTTGGGACGCTGAGCATCGCTTCATGGAGTGCTGGATCAAAGAGTTGATCTGTTACATCAATGCGCTCAACGCCCTTGCTTTCCAAAAGCTGCTTGAATTGTCCGAAAATCTGCTCAATCCCTGCGACGAATGTGTCAACATCCTCATTGGATGCGAAGCTTTGAAAGGCTCGTTCCATATTGTCATACAGGGGAAGGAAGTCAACGATCAAACGGTCGCTCACTCGCTGCTCATAAAGCACCGAATCTCGTAAGGCTCGTTTCTTGTAATTCTCGAATTCGGCTTGAAGCCGCTGTAGACGATCGATAGTGCCACGAAGCTCGTCTGACACCACAGGACTTTGCGTTTCCTCAGATTTTGGTTCGAGAATTGCCGCAGTCTCTGACTGAGGTTCGTTCTTTTTCTTCGTATTCTTTTCTTTGGCAGACATTATTCCTCCAACGAGCGCAAATGCGAAGGCGACAACAGAGATTCCAAACGATTGGCAAGATAACTAGCTGTTGACAGCGCCCGTCCATAATCCATCCACAAGGGTCCCACTACGCCGAGGACTCCGGCGTGGGGTCTATACTCGCGACTAACTACACTGAATGATTCCATGCCGTCGAGAGGGAAGTCACCGATACTAACTACGAGACCTTCGCGACCGCTTCTTGCTTGGGAGACAGCCTCAATGAATGCTGTTTCATCCTGAGCCGCAAGGCTCAAGTGAGAGAAGTGATTCATAGCTTGCTCTGGTGCAACTTCTATGAGCGTCTCAGTCAGATTGAGCAATCCTTCGAAATGAATAGAGCGTTGCATTCGATGCTGAAGCAATCGCCCAAGAACGAGCATCGCTTGACGGACAGGTCTTTCGTACCAGCCTTCAGGGCCGTCTTCCAGAGACAACGATCGTACATCAGCTAGATGAACGCCCCGTAGCGTTTCATTGATCAGCGCTACGATTCTGGATATCTCGTCAGGATTCAGATCCTCCTCGAGCGTGACATAGCCATGCTCGACAATGCCGATATCTGACACAATGAGCAGGAAGGTCAGTCGCGGCGCGACCTTGAACATCACCACGCGTTCTAGCTTAGTCTCAGCTGGGCGAGGAGGAATGACAAACCCTGCCCCTCCGGTCATATTGCCCAAGAGGAAAGCAGTTTGCTTCATCGTCTGTTCGACATCGAGCTGCTGCATCTCATACGCTTCAACAATTTCTACGCGCTCTTCGCGGGAGAGTTCAGACAGGTCGAGAAGCCACTCTACGAAAAACCGATAGCCTTGAGCAGTGGGCACACGGCCAGACGATGAATAGGGCTTGGCAATGAATCCAGCATCCTCCAAGTCATTCATATCGTTTCGCACTGTCGCCGAGCTCACTTCTAGCCCGTAGTCTTCCAAAATCATGCGCGAAGACACCGGTTCGTGGAACCGGATGTAGCGGTCTACGATCTCTTTAAGAATCAAACGTTGGCGCTCAGGAAGATCATTCATTGCTCGTTAGCACTCTCCATATTGATCTGCTAATGGTAGTGGCAACAGGCGTAGGTGTCAATGCTGAGAGAACAGGCTGCTGGGCCGCAGACGGGTGTGTTCGGCTAGGCGCCGCAGCACTTCTTGTACTTCTTGCCCGATCCGCATGGGCACGGATCATTTCTTCCCGGCTCTTTGTCCGAGTGATGAGGCTTGTTTGCATTTGGCGCTGTGGATGACACATTTGGCGCAGCTGTGTTCGATGGATGTACGTATTGAAGCTTCCGCTCTTGTCGCGTGGGCGCTGGTTCTCCTCCAGAGATTGTCAGTCGAGGATTGAGCAACGACTTACATGTCTTCTCAGCTGTACGGGTAAGCATATCCTTGAACAACACGAACGACTCACGCTTGAAGGCGACCAAGGGATCTGTTCCGCCAAAAGCAGTCCAACCAATCCCACCCTTCAGGTCGTCGAGCGTATACAAATGTGTGCGCCACGCTTCATCGATCGTATGCAGAATAATGTATCGTGCCAGCAAGGGATACGGTTTTCCCAGACGCTGCTTCTGATTAGCTAGCGCCGTTTCCAAGTGTGTTTGGGCAATCTCAATCAGTTGATCCGACGAATTTCCAGCAAGCACGGATTCACGAATGGCCCCGTAGTAAGACAATTCTTGCGCGAGGCCGTGCAGATTCCATTCATCTTGAGGTGCTGAGTCAATAGCATATACAGATACGAGGTTGCTGGAGATCTCGTCATAGAGCTGATCCATGTACTGATCGAGATCCGCTTCCAGCTGCGGTGACAGCACTTCGATCTGATCACGAGGAGGAAGCAAGAATCGGTCTCTCACAGCATAGATGGCTTCCCGCTGTCTCGAGAGTACAAGGTCGAACTCCAAAAGGCGTTTACGGATCTCGAAGTTGCGCCCCTCAACACGTTTCTGAGCTCGTCGAATGGCACCATTAAGCAAGTTGTGCTCAATGGCTTCGCCCTCTTCCAACCCGATTCGATCCATGAGCGAACTCATACGCTCGCCACCAAAAATGCGCAGCAGGTCATCTTCCATTGACAGATAGAACTGCGAGGATCCTGGATCGCCCTGACGTCCGGATCGTCCCAATAGCTGATTATCGATACGCCGTGAATCGTGGCGCTGGCAGCCGATCACGTGCAATCCACCAAGCCCGGCAACGTCCTCACCCAGTTTAATATCCGTTCCGCGACCGGCCATGTTGGTCGCTACTGTGACGGCATCGCGCTGGCCAGCTTGGGTGACGATCTCGGCTTCTTGCTCGTGAAATTTGGCATTAAGTACGTGGTGGTCAAGCTTTCGGTTCTTGAGCAGGTCCGACAGATACTCGGACTTCTCGATCGAGTTCGTACCGACCAGCACGGGGCGACCAGCTTCATGCATGCTGCTGATTTCATCGGCGATGGCTTCGAACTTCGCCTTCTGGGTACGGAAGATCCTGTCCGGCTTGGCTTCCCTCTGCAGGGGTTTGTTTGTAGGGATGACCAACACGGGCAGGGCATAGATTTGCTTGAACTCATCTTCCTCTGTCTTGGCCGTGCCCGTCATGCCACTCAAACCCTTGTACAGCTGGAAGTAGTGTTGCAGGGTGATTTGAGCCATTGTTTGGGATTCGCGCTGAACCTTGAGGCCTTCCTTGGCTTCAATCGCTTGATGCAATCCGTCCGAATAGCGACGGTCTGGCATAAGTCGGCCTGTGAAGTCGTCGACGATCATCACTCGACCATCTTTGACGATGTACTGCTGCTCTTTCTTGTAGAAATGGAGGGCGCGGAGCGCTGTCTCGATATGATGAAGCGTTTCAGTATGTTCAGGAGAGAATATGTTTTCGATGGATAGGGCGTTCTCTGCTCTATGGATGCCATCATCTGTGAGCGTCAGGCGACGGGTCTCCTCGTCCATTTCGAAATCCTCATCGCGGCGGAACCGCTTGACGAGCATGGCGAATTTCCGATACCGATCGAGCGCTTCAGCTGCTGACGCCGAAATAATCAGCGGCGTGCGTGCCTCGTCAACGAGAATGTTGTCAATCTCGTCGATGATGGCGAAATCTAGCGGTCCTTGGGCCTTCTGATCTGCAGAGTGAACCATGTTGTCGCGCAGATAATCGAATCCAAATTGATTGTTGGTTCCGAAGGTGATGTCGGCAGCATAGGCTGGCTGGCGTTCCTCGGGAGACATACCATCTTGAAGGAGTCCTACGCTGAGTCCGAGAGACTCATAGACTGGGCCCATCCATTCCCTGTCACGGCGTGCAAGATAGTCGTTGACTGTCACCACATGAACCTTGCCGCATAAAGCATTAAGTGTGGCTGGCAGAGTGGCAACCAGTGTCTTTCCTTCACCCGTTTGCATTTCGGCAATCTTGCGATCATCGAGTGCGAATCCACCCACGATTTGCACGTCATAGGGGCGCAAGCCAATCGTTCGCATGGCAGCTTCGCGGACGACAGCATAGACCTCGGCACGAATCAAGGTTCGTGCTTCTCCCTGAGAAAGGCGGCTGCGAAATTCGCCTGCCTTGGCTTTCAAGGCTTCGTCTGACAATGCCGCCACATCATCTGACAGGGCATTGACAGCGCGAAGCTCTTTCTCATATCGCTTGAGCTGCTGGGCATTGGTCTGCCCAAGCATGCGGTCGATAGCGTGTCTGAAAGTGTTATTGGCCATGTGAAATCACGTGGTCAGTATAGGAACGGCATTCCGTGCTTTCAAGGAGAAGCCTCGTCCGGGAGTGCGCGAAGTCGCTCAAGCAGAGTGGCCCGTTCGTAGATCAGCTTGTTGATTCGGATCTGCAACTCGTTGGCCTTGGCCGTAGATATGGGTTCGAGCGTTGTCTCGATGGCTGCGCGTGTTTCGTCGAGTGCGCCATCAATCTGTTGTAGTCCGGTCTCATATGTGGCGCGCGCTTCATCCATCCTATGGAGGGACTCATAAATCGATCCCAAGCCAATGTACGCCGTCTCAGAGGCCCAGCTTTGGAGCAGGAGGTCCTCAATGAGAACAATGGCGGCTTCTGGGTCGCCTGTCTCGCTAATGGCCAACGCCCGAAGGTAGGCTGCTCGGCGCTGAATTTCGACACGCGGCTCGCTTGCCAGCAACAGCTCGAGTGGCCCAAATGCTTGCTCGGATTGGCCGGTGTTCACGAGAAGGTTTGCATAATTGAGTAGAGATGCTTCGTCGACGAAGCGTGTCATACATCTTTGTAGACTGATTTGAGCCTCATCGAGCTTCCCTAACTGAATCTGGGCGATTGCCAGATAGTAGTAGGTTTGTCGGGGAGCAAAATCCAAAGAGAGGCTGCGCTGAAAAGACTCCTCTGCTGTTGCGAACAACCCTGCTTGAACCTGATCGATGCCTTGTTCCATGAACCAATTGGCGCGAGCATCTGCGAGTGCGAAGGCCGATACGGTGAGTCCGATGATGATCAGACCAATATGAACGCCTCTGCCCAGCCACCCGCTCAGCTTCCAGGTGAAGGACGTGGAGGCTCCATAGGCGAGTGAGAGTGCTAGGCCACAGAACACGACAAGCTCAAGACTTGAACCCACGACATGCCCTGGGAAGCTCACCAGACTATGAGCGAGGAAGGCCAGAATTCCCATTGTCAGCAATAACAGGGCTATCCGATGATTCTCGTCGCTATGTTTGAGTCGAATCCATAGGGACACCGCCAGCGTGGCTAGCGAGCCAAATAGCATAACTAAACCAACGATGCCCAGTTCTGCTCCTAGTTGGATGTACTCATTGTGAGCCTGTGCGGCTCGTGGAATGTAGTCTGCAAAGGCTTCCCCACGGGGAGTCGCGCGAAAATCGGCTTTCGAAGCGATGAAATTGAGTTTGTAGTGGCCTAAACCTACGCCCGTGATAGGATGATCCTCAAACATCTCTGCGGCGATCAACCAATCCTGAGCGCGGGTGTTCCCCGAATTGTCTATCCACGTAGACATGAGCCAGGAGTCATTATCATCAGGAGGCAATTGTATTGAGGACTGAGTGAAGTTTAGCATGCACAAGAACACGACCAATGCAATACCGGCGAATGCCGTCAGCCACCAACGATTGGCATGAAGAGGGCGACGAGCGCGGAAAATCAGGAGTCCAACGAGGAGAGCGATCGCAATCAGGGGAAAGATAAGCTGTACGCTCAGCTGATTCACTAGCATCATAGACGCTAGGGTGAAAGCGAGCGTTCCAAGAGTAAGAGATTTCAGCAGAGGAGATTTCGCTTGAAAGAACAGGATCATTCCCGGATAGAACAGGTAGAGGAGGAATCCCCCCAGATGATTGCGATTTCCCATCGTGGAGAGCACGGCCCCCGCATGCACTGATCCCGGTGGTCCCGGCAGGATTGCGAAGTACTGAAGCACGCCATACAGCGCTGCGAGCGTACCTGATGCGAGCAATGCTATGAGAATCCAGCGAACGTCGCGCTGACTTCGTATAACGCTGGAAATCATCCATAGAAAGAGAGCGTAGTAAATCAGCAGGGTACTACTTTGCAGCACAACGAGGACGTTGTTTGCTTGAATCGCAGATAGAGTGGCTGAGATGGCTAGTCCCGCTATCGGGATCAACAGCCACGGAACGTGGATTGTCCACAAAGGTCGACGCCATGCTGGAATCCCCCACAGAATCAGGAGGAATGAAATCAATAGCAGACTGGCGATGGTTTTAGAGTAATTGTAGTCAGTCAGTCCTGGCCACACGAGGAGGGGAAGGACAAATACTGCGATTGCGATTGCCGCTACCTGAAGTTTCTCAAGTATCGGCCGGGATTCATTCACCGTTCTTGTTCCTGGCTTTCGGATTGACATGGAGATTCATTATAGAAGCCAAGGATCTGATGCGAAAGCGCCTACGTCGTGTGCTGATGACGAGGCCAACGGCTGTTCTGTTCGTCACTACTGCAGACCATTCATTTGGACAACAACGTGGTCTCGTTGCTGAGAGATGGTTTCGATTTCGTCTCGGATCATCCTTGCTTCGATAAGAGGGGCATTCTCAAGTCTGTCGAATGCTGCTTCGAGGCTTTGCTCAATCAGACGGAGAGCAGTTTCGTAATTGGCGCGGGCCAGATTTACCATTCCTTGGGCAGCGTACAGCTGTCCCAATGCGACCAAGCCCGGCACAAAAGCCGGATGATCAAGCGCTAGAGATTGGAGCAATTGCAGAGCCTCATCGAATTCTCGTTTCTCGATGACGGCAACGGCTTCGATATAGCGTGCTTGCTGCTCAACTCTGACGGAAGGATGTGTTGCTAGCAGTATCTTGACCGCGCTTCGGGCTTCTTCGAGTTTCTTCATTTTGAGCTGCAAATCCGCGTAGGTCAGATAGACACGGTCATCCACATATGTAGTCATGCACTTCTCAAGGTTCTCTTCAGCCTCACTGAATTTCTCTTGCTGTATTTGTGCGATGGCTAGATAGTAGTAGGTCTGGCGTGGTGCAAAATCAAGGTTAAGGCTCTGATGTAAAAGTTCCTCCCCGGATGCGTATAAACCCGCGTTCAGTCGATCAAATCCGCGCTCCATGAGCCAGTTTGCGCGAAGATCGTTAACGGCACCGACAGAGACAACGAGAGATACTGCAATAAGAGCCACATGGAATGCCTTCCCCTTCCATCCACGAAGAACCCAGCGAAAGGTCATGTCACTGCCGTAGCGAGGAGATAGGGCAAGTCCACAGAACACGACGAACAAGAGACTTGAGCTTGCGACATGGGCAGGGAAGCTGATCATGGCATGCGCGAGAAACGCGAGAATGCCACCTGTCAGAAACAGCAATTCCAGACGATTCTCCTCGCTGCTGCGTTTAAGTCGTATCCAAAGCGACGTTGCAAGCAGTCCCAGGCAGCCAAGAAGCAAGATCAATCCAATGGCTCCAGACTCTGCAGCTGTCTGGACGTAGTCATTGTGCGCCTGCGCAACACGGCTAATATAGAAATCAAAGGCTTTGCCGCGTTCAGTCGCTGCAAAATCTGCCTTGTAGGAGAAGAAATTGAGCTTGTAATTACCCATTCCGATTCCAGTGACGGGATGATCGGCCAGCATCTCCACCCCGATCCACCAGAACCAGGCACGTGCGTCCCCAGAATTCTCCTCCCACAGCTGAGTAATCCAAAGATCATCGCCTTCGGTATCTATGGGTTGGGTGATGGGTCGGATGATGCTTGAATAGACGCTGAGAGCAGCGACAGCTCCTGCGAGTCCGATGAGCCACCATCGATTTGCGCGAAGAGGTTTCATGGGACGGAAGATCAGTCCCCCGATGACCAGCGCTACGCTAGTCAGAGCAAGAGCAACGCGTGTTCCGAGCTGGTGCACGAGGAGCATCGTAGCGAATAGCGACAAAATGAGTACCACAGACACGATTTTGGCCCAAAGGGCCTTCGCTCTGATCAACAGAATTACAGACGGGAAAAACAAATAGCACAGGAAGCCGCCCAAGTGGTTCCGATTTCCCATGCTGGAGATAATCGCTGCTGTACGCGTCATGTTTGGCGTACCCGGGACAATCCCATAATACTGCAGGACACCGTATAATGCAGTAAGACTTGCGGAAACAAGGAGTGATCCTAGAATCCACTGAGCACTGCGTTGATCACGGGCGACGTCCGCAATCATCCAAAGCAGCAGTACGAAGTAGGTGAGGAGAACCTGGGTCTGGATGACGATGCGTGGATTGTCTGCTTGAATGACTGATAAGACGCCAGCCAGTATGAAGCCTGCTACAGGAATTAGCAGCCAGGGAACATGAATTGTCCACGATGAGCGACGCCACGCCTTCAGTCCCCACAAAACGAGGAGAATGCTAATGAAGACCAGACCGACGATGCATTTAGCATAGTTGTAGTCCGTCAAGCCAGGCCACATGAGCAGTGGGAGGATGAACACCGCCACAGCGATCGCAATTACCTGCATACGTTCAAGCGTATGGGTATCTGGTGAAGTGGCATTGGCATGACGTTGTTTTGGTGGCATCTCGCAACATTATAGTGAAAAAACCGCAGAAAACAGAAAGTCAATGGTCGTAGAATGGGACTCGTGTGAGATGGCCTATGGCAGTGTGTCGAGTCGCTCGAGCACAATTCCGCGTTGCTGGTTTAGTAGATCGATTTGACCGCGAATCTGTGCGTATTCGGAGAGGGCTACCGATGCGCCTGAAGTCACCCTTTCACTGAGAGTCGCAAGTTTCTGATCGATCAGATGAAGGGCACGGTCAAAGTTGCTTTGAGCCGAGTTGTTCAAGCCTTGAGCCGCGTAGAAGTCGCCTAGTGCAACGAAACCGGTCTCATAGGAAGGATGCTCCTGCGTTAGCGACTCGAGTTGCTGTACAGCCTGATCGTAGTTCCTGCCCTGAATGCTAATAACGGCCTCGATGTAGCGCGCTTGCTGTTCAACTTCCTTGAGGGGCTGGCCTGCAAGTAGGATGTCAAGAACGGCTTGTGCCTTTTCCAGTTGTCCTCGACTCGCGCCGAGGTTGGCGTACGTGAGAAAGACGCCCTCATCCAGGAATCGCGACATACACTTCTCGAGGGTTTCCCACGCTGCATCTAGCTTGTCGAGCCGGAGTTGGGTGGAGGCTAGGTGGTAATACGTTTGTCGGGGAGCAAAATCGAGGCGAATGCTTCTGGAGAGCAAGGACTCGGCTACGCTCACGTTGCCCATCTGCAGTTGCTGAAGCCCCTTCGTCATGAGCACATTGGCAGATAGATCGGCAACAGCGAATCCAGACACGATGAGTCCCGCAGTGAGGACCGATAGGGCGGACACCTTCAGGGGCCAATATGAGAGGGTTTGCTTCCGAACACTTGTATCGCCGTAGGCGCGTGAGAACGCGATGCCGATGATGGCTACGAAAACCATGCTGGAAGCGGGCAGATGAGCGGGAAAGCTTACAAGCGCATGAATAAAAAACGGAATGACGCCACAGGCCAGCAGCAGTAGATCCAATTGAGCATCTTCGTCCTGTGCCCGACGCACGCGAAGCCAAAAGGACAACACAAGCGTGGCGATGAAGCAGACAACGGCAATGGCTCCCAGGATCCCCAGCTCAGCCAATGCTTGGACATAATCATTGTGCGCCTGCGCTGCCCTCGCGATATAGAAACCATACTCTTCACCGCGCGGCGTGGAGAGAAACCTTGCTTTGTACTCAAGGAAATTCAGCTTGTAGTTGCCAAGGCCGACGCCCACGACGGGAGAGTCAACAAACATCTCCCAGCCAACCCACCAATCCCATGAGCGCGTATTCCCGGAATTCTTCTCCCAGAGCTGGCCGATCCAGGAGGTCTCACTCGCGGACAAGCCGATCGCTGAATTCAGCCGACTCGAAGGCGACCCTACCAGGAAGACCATGACCAGAGTGACCAGCAGAATCAGTATCCACACTCGGCTCTTCCGTATAGGTGCTACGGGGCGAAAAACCGCCAACCCAACAAGCAAAGCGATGCCCGTCGCTGCAAGGGCTATGATAATGGCCATTTGATGAATGAGCATGGCTGTACCAAAACAGAAAGCAATCATCGCAATCGAGACAATGCGAACCCAACGCCAGCGAGGAGCTAGAATGAGGATCACGGATGGAAATAGCAGGTAGGCTAGTAATCCGCCCAAGTAATTGCGATTGCCCAGCGTTGAAATCATCTCTGCATGTCCCGTTCCTCCGAATGGGCCGGGGAGCACACCAAGATACTGAAGCAGGCCATACAGGCTGGCGAGAAATGCCGAGGCCAGCATGGCGAATAGAAGCAAGGTTACGTCTTTCCGATCCCGTATGACATTGGCGATCACAAGCAGAAGCTGAAAGAAGAAGACAACGAGAACGAGGCTCTGGATAACGACCCGACCATTTACAGCGTACATCAGCGATAGCAGGCTGGCAATGACAAATCCAAGAAAGGGAAACGTGATCCATGGCCATCGGATTCTCCAGGAGCCCTTGACCCATCCAGAGACAGCCCACAGTATCGACAGCAATGAAATACCGATGAGGGCGAACATCGTTTTGCCGTAGCCATATTCTGAGATGGTCGTCAGTATGAATAGAGGAATGGAGAGCAACAACAGGGCGACGGTGTAGACGAGGGCCTGATCCAGGATCGAGGCAAGCCGCTCGCGTTGGGAGGCTTGAGGAGTTTGATTGCTGGCCATGTACAGAAGTATATCCGCAACGCGACAGAGGGTGGAAGGATTGCTAGCCAGTCAAGGATCCGAGAAGTGGAACGATACGCAGAAGCGTACTCCATAGGCTTGGCTCTGATGCCAAGCGATCAGGAAGTTGGTGGAAGAAGTCGATGTCTGCCTCGTCTGCCAGAAATTGCAGCAAGTGTCGATCATCGAGGGCAACAGCCACAGCCTCCACATCCTTATCTGAGAGACGAGAGAAGTGAATGCGCATTGATCGACCAAATGCTTGCTCCCTTCCAATGGCTTCAAGGCAATGTGAGGTGTATGAAGCAAGCAGGTCGGAGCTGTCCTCTGATCCCGTACCTCGATTTGCGATCTGAGCAGCAGTCGTCCCCGCGAATTCCGCGCACAATCCGCCGGTATAAAGGCCGCCTCCGGATAATGGTTTGACGTGGCCGGCGGCATCTCCAACGAGGAGGACGCCTGGGGCCGTTGGCTCAAGTGTCGAAGCAAGAGGGATGCATCCAGCAGCACGAGATCGAATGCGGGCTTTCGGATAGTGCTTGGCTAGAAGACGATCGAGGAATGCTATCGGATCATGCGGTGGGAGCACGCCCAATCCGACGCGCAGAACACCTTCCTCTGCTGGAACGCTCCAACCCAAGAACCCAGGAGCGACATCGCAACCCAAGAACACATTGACGCGATCGCTAGGACATGAAATTCCGTCCAACTCGACTTGAGCAGCAGGTGCGAATCGAGAAGGCTGTTCCAGAGAGAACCAGGAGGCCACACGACTGCAGGGGCCGTCTGCTCCGACAATGATGGAGGGATGTAGTCTCAGGGTGTCGGTATTGGATCGTATGTGTAGGGTTCCAGCACTGGCGTCGACGGCCTCGGCATTGAAGCGAATCACAGCCCCGGCTTCGCGTGCCATGTCCAGCAATTCTTGCTCCAACGCTCTGCGATCAATGGTGACTGCCTTGAGTTGATTTGATCTGAGATCGATCTGGCGGCCACTGGGAAGGTGAATACGCAATGCGTGAATTTCACAAAGTACACATTGGTTTGTGACGCCGAGAGTTGAGAGTGTTCGAGGACTGACCAATCCCGTACAGCAGGAAGATGCCGATCCCTCCGGTTTCCTCTCGACGACAAGGGTTTGCGCTCCGACCTCAGCAGCGGCTCGCGCAGAAACAAGGCCTATGGGTCCCGCTCCAACGATGGCGACGTCGAGGTTCATGTTCAACGTTTCAGCAATCCTCACGTTTTGGGGCTCTCGTCATGATTTCAGTAACCAAGGAATGCGGATCTGTCTCGCCACGTAGCATACGATAGACGGCGCTGCTGATTGGCATGTCAATAGATTTCTCGCAGGCAAGGGCATACACAATATCGGCGGCAAAGACGCCTTCAGCCACCATGGTCATGTCCGCCATGATCTCCTCTAGGGATTCTCCCCTACCTAGGCGAACGCCGACAGCACGGTTGCGGCTGTGTCGGCTTGTGCACGTGGCCACCAAATCACCCAGTCCAGACAAGCCAAAGAACGTTGCATCTTGCACATTGGACTGTCGACCGAAGCGAACCATCTCGGCGAGACCTCGGGTAATTAAGGCTCCGCGGGTGTTGTCGCCATAGCCTAGACCATCAGAAATCCCTGTAGCCAACGCTATGACGTTTTTGATCGTGGAACATGTCTCTACGCCACGGATGTCTTCAGACAAGTACACGCGGAATCGTGCTGTAGAAATCTCTCTTTGTAGGGTCTGCCCTAGGTCGAGATTCGATCCAGCCAGAACAACGGCTGTTGGCATGTCGCGTCCCACTTCCTCTGCGTGACTTGGTCCAGACAGCGTAAAGACACGTGCTGTTGGAATCGCAGCAGCTATCAATTCAGACATCGTCTGATGTGTCTCGCGATTCATGCCCTTGGCCAGATTGATGATGATACGAGACGATGACTTGTTGGCAACGATTCTCTCCAGCACGTCTGGCATGCCGATGGAGGGAACGCCAATCACCAAAGCGTCGGCGTTGACTGCGACGCCAATATCGGCTGTGATGGTCAATGCCCCGGGAAGATCAATGTCTGGCAGATACTTCGTATTACAGCGATCCCGATCGATCTGGCTCGCCCGATCAGGATCTCGCGCCCATAGCGTTGTGTCGTGCCCCTGGTTTGCCAACAGACGGGCAACAGCAGTTCCCCACCCGCCAGCACCCAAGACTGCGAAGTTCATGGCGTGGCGGGCTCAGCAACGACGGATGCCGCGATGTCGATGGGCATCAATTCACCAGCGTGCGCATAGATCCACTCGATGGCAACGTCGATCTCGTCTTGGTCCTCTTCAACCACAATATCTGCTGGAAGTCCTATGCCATGTACGACCGTGCCATTGGGAGTGAAATACTCGCCTGCAGTAATCTTGAGCGCGGAGCCATCCGGGAAGTCAATCAATTGCTGGAATACACCCTTGCCGAAGCTTTGCTCTCCAATCAGGATGCCCATGTTGTGGTCGCGGATTGCGCCAGCAGCGATTTCCGATGAGCTGGCCGTTCCCTTGTTGATGAGAATGGCTATGGGGAAGTTGCGGATTTGATTGCCCCGTGCATAGTACTTCTTCTGTCCACTGAGTCGATCTTGAGTAATCAGCACAACGCCCTCATCAACGAATCGATTCACGACGTTGATGGCTTCGGACATCAGCCCGCCAGCGTTGTTGCGTAGGTCGAGAATGAGACCCGTGATATTGGCAAGGTCGAAGGTCGCCAATGCCCGGTCAAGTTCGATAGTTGTGTCGGACTCGAATCGAAGCAATCGGATATAGGCAATAGCTCCTTCTTCCATGGCTTCGTACTTGACGGGCTCAACGATGATCGTTTCGCGGATAATGGTGATGTCTTCACGCGTATCGTCCTCATGTACAACCGTCAGCACGACGGGTGATCCAATCTCGCCGCGAATTCTCAGTGCTGAATGTGTGAGTGTCTTGCCCTCAGTGGATTCGCCATCAACTGCGACAACCTTGTCCCCGGCCCGCATACCGGCGGCTTCTGCCGGACTGCCGATCAGCGGGGTGATGACCGTGAGAATGCCGTCTTCAAGGGTGATCTCGATTCCGACTCCACTGAATTCCCCATTCAGGCTTTCGTCAAAAGCTTGCTTGTCACTAGGAGCGAAGAACTCGCTGTAGGGGTCATCAAGCTGTTCGACGATACCCTTCATGGCACCATACAAAGCCTGTTTGTCGTCGATTTTCTCAGGCTGGTAGAAATAGCTCTTAACGTACTGATAGAGCTGATAAACGGGGTCGAACAGATCGTTCGGAGTTTCTTGGACCCCCGAAACGGAAAACGCCAAAACAATGATGATGGTTGGAATCAGTACGGCAAGGCTTCTTCGTAGAATTCGATGTCGTTTCATATTTCACCCCTACTAGTCAATTGTACCATGCGAAAGCATGCGAGTCTGTCAACGAGTTACGATGACGTGTGGCCCAGATACGCTCTCTGTTGATCAGTCAGCGCATCGATTCTCACACCAAGGCTCTCTAGCTTCATTCGTGCAATGCGATCGTCAAGTTCGGATGGCACGGAGTATAGGGTAGGCTCAAGCGGAGCTACGTGAAGTAGGTGCTCGAGTGTCAGTGCCTGCACTGCGAAGGACATATCCATAATCTCAACAGGATGTCCGTCCCCGAGAGCTAGATTCACAAGGCGCCCCTCTCCTAGAAGATACAAGTGACGGCCATCGGGCATGGTGTATTCCTCTACGCCGTCACGCACAGTACGTTGCGAGACTGCCATCTTGGCCAGCGTGTCAGGGCGAACCTCCACATTGAAGTGTCCGGCATTGCACAGCACGATGCCGTCCTTAGCACCCTTCAGTGCTTCCTCGGGAACGACATCGGCGCAGCCAGTAGCCGTAATCACAAGATCGGCATCGCGGACGGCTTCAGCTACGGGTGCCACGTTCAAGCCCTCCATCAGGGCTTCCAGAGCTCTGACTGGATCGACATCTGCAACTGTGACGCGTGCGCCCAGGCCATTGGCGCGCAGGGCGATGCCGCGACCACACCATCCATACCCCACGACCAACACGTTCTTTCCAGCAATCAGCAAATTCGTTGAACGAAAAATGCCGTCCCAGACGGATTGACCTGTGCCGTATCGGTTGTCAAACAACGATTTCATGCGGGCATCATTGACTGCATACATTGGGAACAGCAGTTTGCCCTCTTGTGCCAGAATCCGGAGACGAGCGACGCCGGTCGTCGTTTCTTCGCACCCGCCGATCACTTGATCTTGAGGCGATTTGTGGAGCAATGTCATCAGATCGCCACCGTCATCGAGGATCATGTGGGGCTCGTGCGCTAGTGTCTGTACGAGATGCTCTGTATATTCATCACTAGATACGCCATGCCGTGCGAACACTTTGATATTGGCTTCTTCTGCCAATGCGCCAGCGATCTCATCCTGCGTGGACAAAGGATTGCTCCCTGTCACATGAACCTGTGCGCCGCCATCACGGAGCAAGACGGCTAGGCAAGCAGTCTTGGCCTCAAGGTGAATGCTCATGGAGATGCGCTTTCCGGCAAAGGGTAGCTCCTGCAAGAATCGTTTGCGGAGGAGGTTCAGCAGGGGCATGCGGGACTTCGCCCAATCGATCTTATTGCGACCTTGTTCAAGGTTAATGGACATGAGTTCGCTCCTTGGTCCTAAGACTTAAGTAGATGCCGACGAGTATCAGTGCCGCTCCAATCAGGTTCAACCCCTGCGGTATCTCGCTAAAGAACAGCAATGCAAGAATCCCTGAACCAACAGGTTCGCCTAGAATCATGATGGAGACATGAGTGGCGGGCAGATGCTTCAGAGCCCAATTGAAGATGGAATGGCCGAGCAATTGTGGGACCAGCCCAAGAAGAACGAGAAAACCAACTGTCGAGCCAGAGAATCCGATCACAGGCGTCCTCGTGATGGCACAAATGATCAGGACTAGGGCTGCGGCTGTTCCGTAAGTGACAGCCACATATTCAGTGGCGGATACGGTCTGTCGAACGTGTCGTCCTATCACGAAATAGATGGCCACCATGAGACCTCCGCCGATGGCCAACACGTCTCCGCGAAGGGCTGTCCCGGCGAGTTGGATATCCCCAAAGCCGATGAGTACTCCCCCTAGAACGGCGATGGAGACTCCAATGAGCAGTTGACTGGATAAGCGCTCCTTGAGCAACAGAAGCGATGCCAACCCAACAAACAAAGGGTGTGTGGTGACAAACAGAACAGAACTGGCGACTGACGTATAGGAGAGCGACGTGGTCCAAAGGATGAAATGGAGAGCTAGCGCGACACCGGATGCCAAACACCAAAGCACTGTTTTGGGAGTGAGCGTTCGCTCTTTGCGCATCCAAGCGATGGGGACAAGGATGACGGATGCGATGGTTAACCGCCATGCGGCGATGGCCAGAGGACTGGCTTCTGAAGCGAATCGAATGAGTATTGCCCCAAACGATGCAGCCAGAATTCCCAGAAGCATCCGTGTGTAGATCTGCTTGGTGTACTCCATGCGGTCTCCGTTCGCTAGATTTCCGCGACAGCTGTCGTCCGTTGCTCAAGACAACGACTATTGCCTAGTGAGCATACGTCAAGATTGTAGAGCTTTTCTGAAGAATCTGGCGCATTTTGAGCCGTGAGAGGAAGGGGCGTTCACATGGGAGCAGCACATAGTAGGCGAATAAAAGTGCGGGGAACAGTGAAGTGGCTCCCCGCGATGGGCTTTATGCTTCGATGGCCCCAACGGGGCACTGATCGACGGCGTCCTGAATGCATGCCGCACTCTGATCGGAGCCAGCGATGATTCCGGCCTTGCCATCGTCGGTCATCTCGAATACGTCAGCACATGCCCCGGGGCATAGTCCGCACCCGACGCAAAGGTCTTTATCTACTTTCGCCATAATTGTTCCCTCCTTTCCTGTGTTCGGAATTCGCCTGAAGGATATCAAATCCACTTGAGACAAGCTACTTGCGTAGTCGAATCACTTCATCTCCCTCGACTTGATCCTGCAAGCAGATTCTCTATAGTGAAGGGCAACACAAGGGGGTTCGCGTATGACGAAGCGGCTGTTTGTGGTTTCCGTTCTGCTTCTCTTGTTCTTTGCATTGGCTTCTGCGGCTACAGATGAGGAGATTTCCGCTGCTGTGGCCCTGTTCCCTGCTGGCCAAGATGTTGCAGTGCTAATGACTGAAGAAGGTAAGGCTGCTCTGGAGTTGGCGATCGAAGTTTTTGAAGAAGCACTTGGTGTTGGCGTGCTGTTTGAACACACAGATGAAGACGCCTACATGGCCCTGGATATCGAACTCGATAAGAAACCCTGGGTCAGCATGCTTTCACAGGGCTACTACACCCTTGGGGACGTGTTCTTGAAGGACGATGAGGCGAAGAAGGTAGCCTTCGTCCGCGGACAGTATTGGGGACTCAAGAGCCTGCGTATGTCGGAGTCATTTGCTACAGAGGAAGAGAGGCACGGGTTCATTGAGGCAGTTAACCAGGAAACTGATGTAGCTGCGCTGTTCTGGGCCTATGGCAACTGGTCACGGAAGGATGAGTATGATCCGTTGGGCGCGATTGCTCGCAACGATCCTCCCAAACTGGAGGCGCTTATCGAGCGGGTATTTGAAGTAGACGGCACCTATGCCCTCTACGCACCTTATCGAGCATTGGCTGCATTCTGGGGTGGGTTGCCTTCTATTCCCCTTTATACGTACGGCCAGAACCTGCCTCGAACGCTGTCGTACATCTGCCCAGTGGTTGGCGAAGTCGAGCACTGCGCTGCTTGCAGCGATTGCCCTGTGTCAGACGATGTGAACGATTACTTCGAGAATCGTCTGATCTTCGCCCAGTACTACTTGATGGAAATGGAGTTGTGGGACGAGGCGGCACGCGTGTTGCAGAGCATTCTTGTTGATCCCATTGGCGAGAGATTCCCTTTGTACAATGCGTATTGCGCTGAGTTAGCTCAGGAGCTGTTAAACGAGGTCTCTGACAAGCTTTAGCCATAGTTGGCGCAGTCGATTTTGAGGACATGTTTAGGGTTTGTTGAACTTCGTGGGTTACGGTATAGTGATCCCGATTCCCCTCACAGGAGGTCTGAAAGATGAGGAAACTATTGTTGTTTACTGCTGTTCTGATGGTGGCGCTGGGTGGCTCTGCCATGGCCATGACGCTCGATGAAGCAACTGCACTGTTTGTCGGTAGCGACATCGTAATCCCTTATTCTGACGAGGGACAAGCGCAACTTGAAGAAGCGATTGCCGCATTCCGCGAAGCACTTGGAGTGACTGACGCACTTGACGAGGCCAATGAAGATGACCTGATGGCCTTCGAGGTTGATGCCAGCCTCATGGACATCATTCCCATGCTCGAGCAATGCTATTACACGCTGGCCGACGCATTCCTCGGTGAGGACGAAGCCACTGTGAAACCTTTCTATCTGAGAGGTAAGCATTGGGGGCTCAAGGTTCTCCGCATGGATCCTGAGTTCGCCGCTACCGAAGCAGCCGACGGCTTCGTTGCTGCTGTTAACGGTTCGGACAATCTTGAAGGTCTATACTGGACCTCATCAAACTGGCTTCGTGCGGGTCAATTTGACGTGCTGGCCGCCGTATTTGCTGGCATGCCGGAAAAGACTGAAGCGATCACGCTGCGATGCATGGAACTTGATGAAACCTACACCCACTACGGTGCCTATCGAGCACTAGGGGCATTCTGGTCCGGCCTTCCTTCGCTTCCAGCGGGTAAATTCCGAAAGAACTGGAATGCCTCGCTGAGCCATTTCTGCAAGATCGTAGATGAGCCAGCACTTTGCGGCGCCTGCGATGATTGCACCGACTTCGGAGCGATCGATCCGTCAGTACATGAATACCTTGAGAACCGCATGTTCTTTGTAGAATTCTATCTTATGGAACGCGGTCTATGGGCCGACGCCAAGCGCGTCGTCGATTCGGTTGTTGCTGATGGTATTGGCGACAAGTACCTGCTCTACAATGCGATCTCACTTGAGAAGGCAGCTCTCTTCCTTGAGACGATTGAGGAGAACCTGTAGGCAAAGGCCAGCCTGTAGGACGTTTAAGTCCTACAAGGAGTCAATTTGCAGCTGGACGGCGGCCACAAGGGCCGCCGTCTCTCTTTTTTCAGGGTTGAGAAGCATTGGATGGTCAATCTAGAGGGCGATTGGAGGAACGATGGAATCCATATTGAAACAAGTAGCTGATCGAGACATCCAATTTGTTCAGCTGTGGTTCACAGATCTGCTCGGTAGCTTGAAAAGCATCGAGATCCCGTCTTCGGAGCTTCAACATGCTCTAGAAGAGGGCATCGGATTCGACGGATCCTCCATTCATGGATTTGCTCGAATTGATGAATCTGACATGCTGGCCATCCCTGATCTATCCACATTTGTCGTCTTGCCTTGGGACAACGTAGGCCGTGTCATCTGCGATATTCAGCTCCCCGGAGGTGCCCCTTACGAGGGCGATCCTCGATACGTGTTGCGTCGTGCACTTGAACGCGCTGCGAACAGTGATCTTGAGATGGTTGTGGGAACAGAGCTTGAGTACTTCTACTTCTCCTCTAACCAACAGCCAATCGGTGTTGACGTTGCCGGGTACTTCGACCTATCGCCCCAAGACTCGGCTGCTGAGATTCGCAGAGAAACTGTCGCGGCGATCAAAGACATCGGAATCCCCATCAATGCCGCCCATCACGAAGTAGCTCCTAGTCAACAGGAAATCGATCTGAGACACGATACAGCCCTGCACGCAGCCGATGCTTTGATGACATGCCGATACGCAGTCAAGCAGATGGCGATCAAGAACGGCGTACATGCGACATTCATGCCCAAACCGCTCACGAATCAAAACGGATCCGGCTTGCATGTGCATCAATCCCTGATCACGCCAGACGGGGCGAACGCTTTCTTTGATCCGAATGACACCCTTCACTTGTCAGCGATTGCCCGCAAGTATCTGGCCGGGCTCCTCCACTACGCGCCAGAGATCATTGGACTCTGTGCTCAGTGGGTAAACTCATTCAAACGATTGGTTCCAGGATTCGAAGCCCCAGTCTATGTCACTTGGGCGTCTCGCAATCGCAGCAACATGATTCGAATCCCCATGTATGAAGCCGGCAAGGAAGGCGCGACGCGTATCGAATTCCGTGCGCCAGACCCTGCCTGCAATCCCTATCTCGCATTTGCAGTGATGCTACATGCCGGATTCGAAGGCATCGAGCATGACATGCCGTTGCCCGATCCAGTTGAACGAGATGTCTACGGAATGTCATCCCAAGAGCGAAAGAGTGCGGGGATCAAGATGTTGCCAGGAAGCCTAAATGAGGCCATCAAAGCCATGGAAGGAAGCGAACTCGTTCGCAGCGCTTTGGGGGATCACATCTTTGACAAGTTTATCGAGAACAAACGCATCGAGTGGAACAGCTATCGAGCGCATGTTCACGAGTATGAACTCGAACGCTACCTGCCCATTCTATAACTCGATATTGATATCCTTGGAACATAACACCCGGAGCTCGACTCCGGGTGTTCCATGTGCTGAGTACATTGTGTGCCTGAACGCGTATGCCCGATTGACTCAAATCCAACTGGGCAAGCGCAACCGACCAAGAGAATGTCGGAATGCCATTCTCTTCGCAATGGAGTGCTTGCTCTCCATTGCCAGCGCCAGCCTAGAGAGGAGCGTCCCCCGCTCCCCCAGAAGCCCCAGAGAACGGCAATGATTCAATCCTGCCGTTCTCCAAGGAAGGTTGAAACGAAGCAGCTATCCGCTTCGTTTCAGCCTTCCCGCACGCTTTGCATACATCTCCACACGCCCGAAAATGGCCAACCCGATGGCTATCACGATCAATCCAATGCCAATGAGAACGCCAATCGTAGGCAACAATGCGCGTGTGCCCAGTCCATCAAGCAAACACGAACGCATCCCTTCGATCACGTAGGTGGCAGGCGACATCCTGGCAATCGGATGAAGCCACTGCGGTAATGTCTCGATGGGGTAATAGACACCAGAAATCAACAGCAGGATGGCAGCCACAGCATTGGTCATTTGCGCTCCGCGCTCCGGATACAACAATGGCAACACAGCAGCCCAGATACCCAAGCCGACAAACGATACACTGCCAGCTAACAGCATCAGAACAGCGCCAAGGATGTTGGCATTGGACAAGTCGAGTTGAAAGAACGCCGAAACAATCACCAGAATGACCAATGTACGGACCACACCATAACCAATGGCAAACAACGTCGTTCCCACCAGATGCGTGGGCCGAGACACGGGGGCCATAAACGTGTACTCGATCGTTCCCTCCCAGCGCTCCCAGGCAATCATTTCGGAGATGGCATAGAAAATGACGGACAGGTACTGCCAGATGAGCGCACCAACAAGCAGATACTTCACCACAGCCTGTGTGTCGATGACCTGTCCAGTGATGGCGCTCATGCCATTGCCGATGTAGGTAATGGCCAAAGCGTTGGTGAGTGAATAAATGAGCCATACCACTTCCCAACCCCAGTAGCGCTTGATCAAGTTGATATTGCGCTCGACAAAGGCATAAGCGCCACGCATTTCGCGAATCATCGCTTTAGATCTCATGCTCCAGCCACCTCCTCTTTCTCGGCCTCAGCGTCCTCGAACGTACGCCCCGTAAGGGCGATGAATACGTCTTCCATCGTCGGCTTATCGCCGTTGGTCGTTGGAATCAGTGCCTTCAGTTCCTTTGGTGTATCCAATGCCACGATATGGCCGTCATCGATGATGGCAATGCGATCGCACAAACGATCGGCCTCTTCCATGTCATGAGTTGTCAGCAGTACTGTGGCATTATGTTGCTCTCGGATTTCCCGAATGAATGCCTGTACATCGCGCTTGGAATGCGGATCAAGTCCAGTTGTAGGCTCATCCAACAACAACAAGATGGGTGATGTCAGAAACCCACGGGCCACAGCCACTTTCTGTTGCATGCCACGCGACATGTGCTCCATCGGTTGAGTGAACGTCGATTCCTTCAATCCTAAGCGGGACATGATGGCACGCATCTTGGGTTTCGCTTCAGATGCTGGCATGCCATAGAGCCGCGCTGCATACATGAGATTCTCGATAGGCGAGAATTTCTTGAAGAAGGCGGCATCGACAGAGACTCGATTGATCAGCCGTTTGACCGCTGTAGCATCGTGTTCGACATCATGTCCGAAGATGCGCAGTGATCCTGAATCAGGCAGCAGCAACGTCGAAGCCAAACGAATGAGCGTCGATTTGCCTGACCCATTGGGACCGAGCACGCCAAATGCTTCGCCCTTGGGCACTTGCAGATCAATGTCCTTGAGGGCAACAACCTGCTCTTTTTTGAGTTGTTTGAAAAGACCGCGCTTGCCATTTGGGCGAGGGACGCGTTCCTTGCGTGTGAACGTCTTGCGCACGCGCTCGACTTCGAGTGCCAGTGCAGACATAGGGTGACTCCTTCAACGATACTTCTTGAATGAATGTGGCAGTACACGGAGTGCTGCCTGGGAAAGACGGTGTGGGTGTGGGCGGAGAACATGATCTCACCGACTCATAACACATCTGCAACCGATACGATTGCGTGGCGAAACCGATGCATCCGCAGACGATCCGTCAGCGATTGCGCCGACAAATCAGCGGTGGCCCGCGAGGGGCTTAGGTAGTCTGGATCCTGGTCATCATGAAGCTACCTCCCAGAGGGCCGATGAGCCCGTAGGTGCGCATTAGAATAGCTGAGTCTCTCACTCGATGCAAGAGGCAACTAATCGGGAGTGTTCATGATCCATTTATTCTTCATGATCTTCTTCGTGTCATACCGATCTGCTGGCTCAGGCTGATTTTCGGGATGTCCGATAGCAACGACGGCCATGGGATAGACAGTCGTTGGAATACCCAGTAGCTCCCTAACCTTCGCCACGCGCTGGTGATAGGGATACAGCTCTTGCCAGACACCGCCGAGGCCCAAAGCCTGCGCTGCCAATAGCATGTTTTGGATGGCGGCACCGCAGTCGGCCAACCAGTGCATCTTCCAGCGCATTGATCCGATATCGGCACAGACTACAACCAGCTGAGGAGACACGAGATAGGGACCGCGCTCGAGTTCGAGCGATCCGATGGTGTCTCGAAGCGTCGGCTTATCAATGACGATGAATCTCCAGGGTTGTTGATTGCCTGAATTGGTGGCAGCCATGGCTGCACGGAAAAGGCTCTCCAATTGAGCTTCGGACAACGGCTCGTCAGTGAATTGACGAACACTGCGGCGGGTGTAAATGGCTTCGAAACAATCCATGGCGTCTCCTTGGGTGCAGAATGTACGATATAGTACGAAAGTCTACACAACATAGAACCCCGATGCATCAACTCCATTTCAGGGTATTCACGGAATTTCCATACAACGGTGGCATTCTGGTATCAGAGTGCTGAATGCGCTCGTTAGCCAAGGAGGCGTGAATGGTTCGTTCGATTGCCCGTACTGTGAGGTTGCCCATTGCCGTAGCCCTGCTGATCATAGCGTTTGCTTGTGGTGTACTTGCTTCTGATGTTCAGACACCTTCCTGCACAACGGCGCTTCTCGTCATCGATGTGCAGCATATTTGGCTGAGCAGAGGGATTATGTACACGGCAGACAACACGCACATCACAGACAAGATTGCCGAGATCCTGCCTCTTGCTCGGCAGGCAGGGGTTCCCGTTGTGTTTATCAAGGATGTCTCAGAGCGTGGGCGGACGCCAGAGTATCGACTGGATATGCCTGTCGCCATTGCGCCGATTGATGGTGATTATGTCAGCGAGAAGCGGGTTGGCAATGCCTTCTCCTACACGGACCTTCATTCGATGCTGCAGGACCTCGGAGTAACGCGAGTTCTCATTACAGGGCTTGCCAGTCATTCGTGTGTTTCCGATACCGTTTGGGGAGCCCGCGTAAAGGGATATGAGGTTGTGATTCTCGAAGATGGGCATACAGGTGGGTCGGGAGGGCGAATCGCAGAGCAACAGAATACACTTTGGACATCTCAGGGATTGGGAGTGATTGCCAGCTCTGAACTAGATTGGGATAGTCAGTGCATGGTTGGAGTAGAAGCAGACAATTCTGACGACCTGTAGGACTTATTGTTGATACTTGGAATATGCGAGTGAATAAAGAGGGCCGCAGTTGAGCGGCCCTCTTTTGCGCTATTAATTATGGGGTGAGACGTGGGCACTACTGAGGAACCAGATTCACTCCTGGCCGGAGTTCCTTGATGTAGGTGTGGCTGGCTTGTGTTGAGTGCATGCCAACGCGCTCGTAGAGTGCGGGCGCGCCAGATTTGTTCCCTGTATCGACGTTCAGAGCTACGCCCTTGATCCCTCGCCTCTCCAGTTCTGCGAAAGCGTGGGACAGCAGGGCCTGGCCAATGCCGTGTCTTCGCCATGCCGGGCGGACGCCGAGATCATTGATGATTCCGCGTTCCGAATCTCTATTGGACCTCGTATGGCAAACGCAGAGTCCGGCGATCGAATCGTCTTCAATGGCGTGTGCGAGAAACCAAAGGGATGCGTCGAAGTCATCCTCCTGCATCAAATCTCGCCATTCCTGAAGCTCTGCTTCGAACGGCTGTGGGACAATGCCGTAATGATCAGCGAAAGCCTCGACATACGCGGTGACCAGCTCGATGTCATCCTGGCCGGGAACAACATTTCGAACTCGAATTCCGTCGGGCCAGCGCACAGGTTCTGAGCATAGCCCAGGGCTTTTGGATGCGCTAAAATCAATTTGCATCCAGTGGAAGGTCCTGTTGTGGTGAAAGCCGTGTCGCTCTAACTCGCGTTGTACCGTCGCATCTTGTTCCATTGCTCCTGCCACGAGCACAACGCGAGCACCTTCAGGCGCTTTGGGAATGACGCGGCGAGCTTCTGCTTCCATCCACTGGAAGAGATCGGTCCACAGCCAATCGCTGCCATCAACATCGGGATGGACACAGGTGCCGCTGAAGACGTCGACAGGCGGATTCTTGATATCTCGGATGTGAGCGTAGCCGATCAATGTGTCTTCAGGTGAGAAGACGAGCCTGCTGCCACTAGATAGGTCAAATTTCGGATGATCCCACGCTTTGAGCACCCGCTCAGGTGTTGAGGTTTGCGGGCGACGGGTCATTCTCGATCGTTGGTTCCAGAGTGCGGCCACTTGCTCCGCATCATCGACTGTTGCGGGCCGAGCTGTGAAGCCTTCAGGCAACTGACAAATCATATAGCCTCCTAAGAGATTCTGGGAGGTCGGCGGCCACTCACTTGAGAGTTGCGAATAGGAGAGGTCGATCACATGAAGCAGCTAGATCGAATCTAGTGTGTGCAATCCAAGGGAGCGACCGCCGACGTTCGTTGTTTCGTCATGCGACTCACCCCCTTGCGTCCCGTTGGGACGGACTAGATGGTGTGATCATACTGCGAACACCCAAGGATGCAAAACTACGTTGCTAGACACCCGGTGCGGGCGAAATAACCTGCAGCAGTAGGGCTGCTGCGCAAAGGAATCCGCTGGTGAGCGCCAATTGAATGGAGAATTTGTGCTGAGCCGCGAAGCTTGCCAGCTTCCTAAGTGTTGGGGAGGGTTGGAATTGTTCAGCCAACCGATGAGCCGTTGCATCCATTGATAGCGTTGCCGCAAGACGATCCGGCGATCGCGACCATTGTGTGGGGAGGAGGCTGTACATGAGCAGCAATGCTGCGACTGTGTACAGAGGGATTGCCGCTGTCTGTAGATCCAGATTACCAACAAGCCATGAAACAGACAGAACGATACCGACAAGGGCTTGTGCATTGACAAACGATCGGAAAACGAGCCTGTGCATTGTGACTCCTTTGGCTAGCTGAAGACAGAGAATTCGATAAGAAGACCCGTGCCGATAATGATTCCCGCCATGAGAACGCCACGAAGAAGATGGCCGAAACGATCAACAAACCCGCTCGATCGCACCTTGACGTCCCCGACTTGGTCCAAGGAACCTTCTCCCAGCCTCCCGGCATACAGAGGTCCGCCCATTCGTCGAACCGTCGTAACCATGGTTGATGGACCTATGCTGAGAGCTAGGACGCCCACGCCAATTACGGTCAGCGTGTTTGATACGACCATTGGCTCAGTCCTGCCCAACAGGAGTAGCACCATCAGTGCGCTGCCAATGAGGGCTTCAGCTGTGACAATCAAGCGGAAAAGGACTCGAATCATTCTTAATCACCTCGCGGTTCAAAACGAACACGGTCTAGTCGGAAGAAGGAATACAGATGGATAGCGCCGTTCGTCATGTCAGACTCCTGACCCAAGTTCAAGCGATGACAACAGCCATGTATTGAGCAATAAGACGATGCCGACTGTCGACCATTGAATCGAAACTCTGTGCTGAGCCATAGTTACTCTGAGTTTGCATAACCCTTCAGCGACTCGATTCGTTGACAACATCAACAGGGACGAGGGATCGTTGGTCAGCGATTCCTCCAGGTTTTGCGCCTTTCCCTTCAAGAGCAGGGCGGTGACAAGACAAAGCGTGCCAACCCCTAGAAGGACCGGTTCCATGAACCTGTGGTGCGTCTCATTTGAGAACAGAAGGGCAGGCGTTAGGAAGGCACAAACGATGGCTTCAGCACTGAGGATTGCCCAAAAGAGAGTTTTCAGCATAATGAATCCTTTAGCTCCCGGCAGGGATGACATAGAACAGCATGGCAGTTGCAAACACGATTGCTGCCGTAATGAACGTGGACAAGACCCGCCCTATTCCTTCGCTTCCGAACACGCGGGGCTTTCTCGCAGCGATCTCGATATCCATTGTCCTGATCATCGGGGCTCCGGCAGAAACCCTGCCTGCGTTCCCAGTTGGAAAGACACCAACCAACAGTACCATGGCTCCGAGTAATGCAAGCGCAGTGGAGATTGAATGCGTGCTCTGATTCCCGCGAAGCACGAAGACCGTTAGGGTGATGCCGACAATGCCTTCTCCTAGGATGGCGCCAAAAATCAACCGTTTGAGCATGCCCTCGCCTCCCGGATTATTACATGAAGCCAGCCTAACCTAAACAGGATACACGAAAAATGGGCGTGCGCCAGGGTATGACGCACATTGCAGCACGACTGTTGCTTGTCTTGGGGGATCCGCTCGTTGGGATCTCTAGCCCAGGGGAGGCGCGAACCAGTAGATGAGAAAGGCTGTTCCGAGGATCACCAGGCTTGATACAGCGGCTCGGATGAAGTATTCGCGGCGGTTGAACGGCTTTTGCGAACAGGCACAGGGCGAGATGGTTGTGGGTCTGTCATCTGACGGCTGGGCAATAGGCTCGGATGTTGAGTCTGCGTTCTTGGATTCAGAGCCTGGTCGTTGTGGCTGTGGTCTCCTTGATTCTGCCTGCAGTCGTCCTGGTCCGCGTTTCGAAACGGGAATGAATCCCTGTAGCAGAAGAAATATGGCAATACCACCGAGAGAGTATGCAATGGTGCGTGCGTCGTTTCTGCCTGAGATCAGAAGAAGCGTTAGGACGACACCGACGGTCATTTCGCCACGCATGAATGATTGAACAAGTAATTGGGTCATTTGATCTCCAATAGGCGGGATAGATGGTCAAAGCATACTGAAACGTCTACGTGTTCGGAAGTCGCTCGGCTGGTTTAGGCCTTGTACCCAAACTTTCGCAGCAGGTCTTTGCGCCAAGCGATGCCTTCGTCGTCCTCAATGCCCGATGGAGATGCACCGTCGATGACACCGAGGATGCCACGGCCTTGCTCAGACGCAGCAATGATCACCTGCACGGGGTTGGCTGTGGCACAGAAGATGCCGCAGACCTCGGGCACGCGTTTGATGGCATGCAAGACGTTGATAGGGAAGGCGTCTTTGAGAAACACGATGAACGAGTGCCCCGCGCCGATGGCCTTGGCATTGCGAATGGCCAGCAGCTCAAGATCCTCGTTTGTCCCAGAATGACGAACGAGGGTATGGCCTGAAGCCTCACAGAACGCCACGCCGAATTGGATGCCCGGCACGGTGTTAATCAATGCCTCATGAATGTCCTCGATTGTTTTGATGAAATGCGATTGCCCGAGGATGAGGTTCAATGCATCGGGGTTCTCGATCTGAACGCTCTTCAGTTCCATTCAGGCTCCTTGATTCAAGAAATTGATGATGGAATCTGTTTCCAGGGAGATCTCAGTCTCCTCACCGCTATCCATGTGTTTGATCTTGCCGTTTTTGGATGTTGCCTCGTCTTCGCCAAGTACCAGCAGATGGCGGGCATGAAGATTGTTGGCGAGTGTGAGTTGTTTGCGAAGGGCACGGCCGCGGTGGTCGATGTCTACAGAGATGCCGCCTCGGCGAAGCTGTTCAGTTAGGGCAAAGGCGTAGTTCCGACCCTCTTCTCCCAGTGTGGCCAAGAATAGGTCGAGGCCAGCCTCCTCAAGTTTCGCGTTCTCTCGCTCCTGCAGAATGATGACCAATCGCTCAAAGCCGCCAGCAAATCCCAATCCAGGTGTAGGTGGACCTCCGAAGGTCTTCACGAGGCCATCGTAGCGGCCTCCACCGAGCAACGTATCTTGCGATCCCAAATCTTTGGACATCAATTCAAACACAGTGCGCGTGTAGTAGTCGATACCCCGTACAAGGCGGGAATCGATCTCGTAGTCCAAACCGAGAGCATCGAGCAGCTCTCGAACCTTGGTGAAGTGATCGGCGCACTCAGTGCACAAGTGGTCGGCACTGCCTGGCGCAGCTTCGATGAACGACTGACATTGAGATTCCTTGCAGTCGAGAATGCGCAACGGGTTTTCGCCTATGCGGCGGCTGCAATCCGCGCACATCTGATCAATCGATGGTGCAAAATGCGTTCGAAGAACTCCCTTAAACTGTTCGCGATCGTTGGCACATCCAATTGAGTTAAGTCGTAGCCACAGTCCGCCGATACCTAGACGATCCATCATTGACCAGGCGAAGCTAATGACTTCTGCGTCGAGACTAGGATCGAGTGATCCTAGGGCTTCGATGCCGAACTGATGGAATTGTCGACATCGGCCTTTCTGCGGTTTCTCGTAGCGAAACATGGGGCCGATATAGAATAGTTTCTGGAAGGGAGATTGGGTTTGCCATCCCTGATTGAGGTAGGCGCGCACGACGGAGGCTGTACCTTCAGGCCGTAGCGTAAGGCTTCGACCTTTGCGGTCCGGGAATGTGTACATCTCCTTTCCCACCACATCGGTTGCTTCACCCATGCCACGGGCAAACAGCTCTGTGTACTCGACGATTGGGAACCGAATCTCTCGATAGTTGTAGCATCGAGCGGTCTCGATCATCGCTTGCTCAGCCAGTCGCCACCAGCCTACGTCCTTGGGCAGGATGTCGTACATTCCTCGGATACGCTCAGTCTTCATGTTGTCTCCCGCAGGACGATTCCCTGCTCATCCCACATTTTTTCGACATTCCTTCCATTTGCTTCGACCCTTGCTTGCGGTGGAAGCTCAAGAGCCTTCGGAACGCTTCCTATAATCGATGAGATCGGCAATGCTAGCCATAGACACATTGTGCTTCTTTGAGAATTCTTCTAGCTGAGGGACACGTGCCATCGTGCCATCTTCATTGAGGACCTCGCACAGAACCGCTGCAGGTTCAAGCCCGGCTAGCCGTGCCAGATCTATTGTGGCCTCCGTGTGTCCGGCTCGACAAAGTACGCCGCCATTTTGTGCGATCAGCGGGAAGATGTGACCAGGCCGCGCTAAATCTTCAGGTTTGGTGTTCTTGTCAAGCATCAGGAGAATCGTCATTGCACGATCCGCCGCAGAAATTCCTGAACAGATCCCGTGTTTGGCATCAACAGTTACTGTGAAATGGGTGCCGTGCAGGGCGGTGTTGTCAGAGCACATCGGAGATAGTTCTAGCTCGCAGGCACGATCCTCCGTAATTGGAGCACACACCATACCTCTGCCGTAGGTAATCATGAAATTGATGGCTTCAGAGGTGACATGCTCAGCTGCCATGACAAGATCTCCCTCGTTCTCTCGATTCTCATCATCGACAAGAATGAGCATCTCGCCGTCATGGTACCGCTTCAGTGCTTCTTCAATCGGAATGAACAAAGCGTATCATCCTCTCGACGTGCTTGGCTGAATTGTCGAATTCAAGATTGACGAAGTATCTCTGTCGGCAATCTTTCGGACCCCTACTCTCGCAAGTATCAGGAAAGATCGCGTAGCGGAAACTGTCGCCATTCAAATCATACGGTGTCAGACGGATGCCTTCGACCGCAAGTGATCCTTTTCCCACAACGAATCGCCGATATTGAGAAGGGGACTCGACGATTGACGGCCAGCCAGTGCTTTCTTGATACATCGGCTGTAACCATCCAAGTGCAGCAACGTACTCCAGCATCCTACGGCTATCCAAGCCTTGATCTGGTGAGATCGGAGGCTCAAGGTTGACGTCCTGTCCCTTAAAGAGGCAGCCTTCTTCCTTCGATAGGTCCGCCATGAAGGCGTCTGTCGGCAGCTCGTGAACTGAAAGGCCTACGCCGTTCACCGATACGCTGCCTTCAAGCTCGATTTGAATATGGAACGCTGCGGAAACGTCGATAGTCAACGCGCCCAGTCGTACTGAACACACGGTTCCGAGTTCTTGCACAATTCCTGTGAGCATTGCGGCAACGAGTGTACAGCAGCCGAATTGCCCATTCAACGAGGTTGCACGGACTTTTCACACACGATACCCTCTCCCTAGGAGGTCATTGTGGCCAAACGTATTGCTAGGATTGGATTTATACTATTAGTTATATTGCTCGCTTCGCTATCTGTTGCTGCGACGCAGCCAACAATCACTCATGTGGCAACGGTTCGAGAAGGATTTGACGAACTTCAGGTGACTACACCATTAGGTAACTACGTCTTTTCCGAGGACGGCGGAACCATTAGGAGTGCGCTCCTGACGTTCGCGCCTTATGGATCGAACGTTGCTGAACTGGTTGCAGGAACGACTACAAATGCGGACACGTTTGGCCGAGCCTATCTCGCCAATTCCGAGTTTCCGTTTGCCCTCCAGGTTGGAGATATCTCATTCGATTACACGATGGATGAGCCTGTCTATACAGATACCGGAGCCATCATCATTGAATTTCGTGGTGAAGGCGGAGGAATCACTGTCCTCAAGCGCTTCCAAATTGAACCAGATGCCCTGTATACACTGACTGCGGAAATTGAGATCATGTCTTCTCAAGCCTTGTCCGAGACAGTCAACATGGTGCTTGCCAATTACACGCCGACGGAGAAGGGGCGGCAACTCGCCTACTTGTACGATGACGAGAGCAGTACGGCCCAACTAGCTGAGGGATCGTATTTCTCATTCCAAGGCGTGGGATTGATGGACGACGAAATCGTTTTCTTCCTCAGTCCTGACGAAGCAACCCCTGTGGCTCCATTTGCTGAAGTGACCGACGCAGGCACGCGAAGAATAGGTGTCCAACTTGAAGCAAATGGTGGAACGTCCACTTATCGTTTCACACTCTTTGGAGGCCGCCGCCGCTACGTTGCCCTTGAAGCAGCAAGCCTTGAGAACTTAGACGATATAGGTCTCTTTGGTCGGTTGATGGTATATGTCATTCGACTCCTTAACTGGCTCTATCTAAAGACGGGCAACTATGGATGGGCCATCATTATCTTCACGATTCTGATGCGTATTGTCTTGTTCCCGCTGATGCGCAAGCAGTATCACTCGATGGCGCGCATTCAACAGATTCAGCCGCGCCTGAAGCGCATCCAGGCTCGATACAAAGACAATAAAGAGGAAATGCAGAAGAAGACCCTTGAGATTTATCGCAAGGAGAAAGTTAATCCGATGTCTGGGTGCTTCCCAATGCTTATTCAGCTTCCCATCATCATCGTGATTTGGCGTGCCTTGCTGTATGCCTCTGAGCAGATCCATCTGTCTCCCGGATTCCTCTGGGTCCCCGACCTCAGCATGCCTGATCCTTACTTCATTCTCGTTATCGTAACGACGCTGATCATGATGCTTCAGCAGTACTTCATGTCGCCGATGACGTCAGATGCTGCCGGGCCTCAGAAATACATGGGTTATTTCATGCCACTGATGATGGGCGTCCTTTTGTGGAGATTCCCGTCAGGTCTCTGGCTCTACTACTTGCTGACCACGGCGGCACAAGTGGGACAACAAGCATTCGTCAATTGGGAAATGGCTCGCGCGACTGCTGGTCAACCTGCCATCCCCGATGACGATTTCATCGATGTCGACGAATCGACGACGGAGAGCGACGATGGAGACACAGCAGAAGGAAGTTGAGGCACTCCTTCGTGAGTTGCTAAGCATCCTGGAAGAAGATGTCGCATTTGTCGTGGAAAGCGACGCTCAAGACGGTATTTACGTCAATTTGGAGGGGAGTCTGTTTGCCCTACCCGAAGAGCGAACGGCGCTAGCAGCTCTGGAGCACCTTGTGCGCGGAGCCGTACGTCGCAAGACAGGGAAAGAGCTTGAGATCGTTATAGATGTTAACGGTGCGGTGAAGAAACGCCGCGCTGAGCTCATTCGCTTTGCTTTAGGCAAAGCCGAGGAAGTGCGACGTGAGCGGAAGCGGGTGCGGTTGAATGCCATGCCCGCGCATGAGCGACGATCGATCCATGTAACGCTGGCCAATTTTCCTGGTGTCAAGACCTACAGCACTGGCGAAGGCGAGAATCGTCGAGTGATGATCGAGCCTGAAGACGCCCAATGATCGACGACACAATTGCCGCCATCTCAACGCCGATTGGTGATGGCGGCATTGGCATTGTCCGAATCTCTGGGTCGGATGCTGTAGCCCTTGCAGACGATCTGTTTCAATCCCCAAGTGGTATCGCTCTTGCTGATGTCGATAGCCACACCGTTCACTACGGCATCATTCAAGTACAGGGGCGGATCATTGACGAAGTCCTCATTTCCGTCATGAGGGCTCCGCGAACCTACACACGCGAGGACGTCGTGGAGATCAACTGCCATGGAGGCATCGTTTCAACACGTGCCATTCTCGATGCTGCAATGGCAGCCGGCGCGCGCCTAGCTGAGCGAGGAGAATTCACCAAACGGGCGTTCATCAATGGCCGCATTTCGCTCGATCAAGCCAAGTCAGTGATGGATATCGTACGCGCACGAACTGCTTTGGGATTGGAGGCCGCAGTTGATCGTCTTGGGGGGCGATTCACACAGGCCCTTGCGGATCTGCGAGCACGGCTAGCCGAGATCCTTGCAGATCTAGAGGTCGAGATTGATTATCCGGATCTGGACGTGGATATTGACGCCATTGCCCCTCGTATTGAGACCTGTTCTACAGACGTTCAGGAGTTGTTGTCGAAATCTGAATCCGGGCGATTGATTCGCGAAGGATTGACTGTCGCCATTGTCGGACGTCCCAATGTCGGAAAGTCGACATTGCTCAACGCGCTATTGTCTGAAGAGCGAGCCATCGTCACACCGATTCCCGGGACAACACGTGATACGATCGAGGAAGACGCATCGCTTGGCGGGATCCCTGTACGTTGGATTGACACTGCGGGATTGCGTGATGCTGAGCATCCTGTGGAAGCAGAGGGTGTACGCCGTACTCGAGGCGCTGTCGATCGAGCAGATTTGTTGCTGTTGCTCGTCGATGCAAGCGAACCCAAACACGCTGAGGACGACAACGTATTGAGTCTCAGTGTTGGTGTGCCTTCGCTGTTGGTTCTCAACAAATCTGATCTCCCAAATGTCTGGAAAACCCTTCCGGAAGGCGCTTGGAGCCAAGCCCTACGTGTTTCCGCCAAAGACGAAACGGGTATTGAGGCTCTGCGTGATGAGATCCTCGCTTCTGTTGGGGCGGGCACTCTTCCTACGAGGAATTCTGTATTGCTTCTTGATACCTGGGAGCGAGATCTACTACGGCGAGTCGGGCAACGGCTGGCCCAAGCCTCTCAGACCGCTCATGAATCAGGTCAAGCCGATATGGTGGCTGAGGAGTTGCGCTTGGCGTATCAAACGGCTTCAGAGCTACAGGGAATCGACATTAGCGAGTCGATCCTCGATGCTGTCTTTGCAAAATTCTGTGTTGGGAAATGATCAATCTACGGCTTCTTTAGAGAGTGCTGGGCATTTTCCGGGTTGGATTGCACCGCCGCGTTGACTGCTATCCAAACCAGAGAACAGACTGGGCCCAGTTCTGAATGACAGAGAAGAAATACAGTTTCTTCTCCAAGCAACTCGAAGAGTTGCCGTTCTCGAAACAGCTCGAAGAGCTGTCATTCGTCTTCAGTCACGAGATCCAATCCGCGGATTTGCACATCGTTCCGCCAGTCATCGAAACCAACGCTACCGACGAGCTGTCCGCCCTCTGCCTGCTCGAAGGCTTCGAGGTGCTTGGCCATTCGGAATGCGATAAATGGGACTGAGTGACCATTTTGGGTCACGCGCCCCTTCAGATGTTGTCGACGATTTCCGACAAGTGACAGATCAGCAAATGTGCAGCCATCGATCAGAAACCGTGGCTCGCGATTGCCCGGGCCATACGGTCCGAGTGAGATTAAATTGGTGAATAGGCGCAGATCGATGTCCTGAACACGAAGTCGTGTGTCTATTGGGCTTGCTGAGCGCATCTGCATGTCATCACGATGCGCTTGTGCGTACTGAATCAGTCGCGCCTCTAGCTCAGGAACGTTCTCATTGTCTACAGTGAATCCAGCAGCCATGCGATGTCCGCCATAGTGCATCAGAAGATCTCTGTGCTCGTGCAAGCAGGCACTGATGTCGAATGTCCCAACACTCCGGCAAGATCCGCGGCTGACGCGGTCGCCACGCGACATGATGATTGCGGGAACGCTGAATCGATCTGACATGTTTGAGGCGACAAGACCGAGAATACCCTCGTTCCAGTATTCGCCTGAAAGAACGACCAAACCTGCTTCCTTCGGATCTGCGCCCTTCTCTCGAATCTGCTCATCAGCTTGAGCGATCATATCGGTCTGGGCGATTTCCCGATCTTTGTTGTAGTCGATGAGGATCTCAGCCAGATACTCTGCTTGATCCTGTGCTTCAGTGATTAACAGAAGGAAGGCAACCTTGGGATCTCCGGATCGGTTGGCTGCATTGAGCTTGGGAGCCACTAAATATCCAATATCCATAGCATTGATCTTCTTCGGGTTCACAGATAGCTTTTCCATCAGTGCTCGCAAGCCGAGTGACGATCCTTGACCCTTAGAAATTAGAGAGAAGGCCTCTCGCACAAACGCTCGATTCTCGGACTCGCCCTTGTGAGATAGTGGAACTAGATCTGCAATGGTTCCTAGGGCTACTAAATCGAGTAGGTGTATAGGGATTGGATGTCCGAGACGTTCATATAGGCCGCAGATCAGCTTGTAAGCCACGCCAACACCGGCCAAGTGCTTGTTGGGGTAGTTGTCGCCTTCTTGGTGGGGATCGATAATGGCAACTGCCTCAGGTAAGCTGCCCGTCGGCAGATGATGGTCCGTCACGATCGTATCGATGCCGGCTTGCTTCAGCTGTTCAATTTCCTCTTCATTGCCGATGCCGCAGTCGACAGTGATGACCAGCGAGAATTCCTCCTCGATGGCACGAAGCACAAACGCTTTGGAAAGGCCGTGGCCTCTAGCTCGATCGCCTACATCTACTTTGACGGAGTTCTTAGGTAGCAGTGGGCGGATGCCCCGGTACAACACAGCTGCGCCAGTAAGGCCGTCAGCATCAAAGTCCCCATGAATGAACACACGCTCGGATCGAGCAATTGCCTTCTGCAAGCGATCGAGGGCATCTGGCATTCCCTCCATCAAGGAAGGGGAATGGAAGCTTTGCATGCTTGGGTCGATGAGAGCATTCCAATCGGGCCCGCCACGCTGAGCTAGGAGTACGGCAAAAGACGCGGCACAACTGAGCGATGATTGAATAGCAGAGATGAGAGACTCACTCGGAAGGGGAGAGACTTCCCAATTCCTCCCCTTCCGGAGAATAGATCTCATTTGGCGTTCTTTCTTCCTCCAGCCTTCATCGTCCATGCGTACAGAATCGGATTAGCGATATACATTGACGAGTACGTTCCCACGACGACACCAATAAGTAGCGCCATCGAGAATCCGCGGAGTACGGATCCGCCAAACATGAAAAGAATGATGACAGGGATGAAGGTTGTGATCGATGTATTGAGCGTGCGGCTCAAGGACTGATTCACGGAGAGGTTGATGACCTCGAATACGGACTTTCGCTTCTCGAGCTTCAGATTCTCGCGAATTCGGTCATAGATCACGATCGTGTCATTCAGCGAGTATCCAACGATGGTCAGGAACGCAGCGATTGTTGCCAGATTGACCTCTACTTGGAAGATCGCAAATAGCCCGAGTGCAATGATTACGTCATGCAGAATGGCAGCCACAGCGCCGATGGCATATCGGAGGCGGAATCGCCAGGAGATATAGACGAGGATGGCGACCAATGCGAGAAGGACGGCTTGCCAACCCTTCTCTGCCAGCTCTCGGCTGACTTGCTGGCCGATGAGCCGCCGGCTAATTCCAGCGTCTTGAACGGGGAAACTTCGCTGCAGCATGGTGACGATATCATCCGCAATGTCCGAATCGTCGAGCTGCATCGTAATAATCTTCTTGTTGCCTTCGGCGTCCTGAATCACGCTCTTGGTTAGATCCGCGTCGCTAGCATAAATATCGCCAAGTGCGCTACGGATCTCGGCAGTATCAACGGCCTCGGTGAACAGAACTGTGAATTCCATCCCTCCGGTGAAGTCGATACCCATGCGTAGTCCGCGAACCCCTGGGATCAATATGATCATGCTGACAACAATCAGCAACAGGGATATGGGTAGGAAAATCTTGGTCTTACCGAGGAAATCGAACTGCCGCATTGGGTGCCTCCCTTAAACTGCCTGAACCTTGTGCGTCCACCGAGACTTGATCCGAGCGGCTTTGTTCGGATGAATCGTGTTTCGCTTCGCTGCCTTATCAACTGCCTTTGCCAATTCAGGCAACAATGCAGATGCAGCTTTCTTGTTATTCGCTTCAAGCAGAAGACGAATCTGTTTCAAGACCCTACGGATCTCAGCCTTCTTTGATCGATTTAGACCACGGCGCTTTACATTCTGGCGTAGTCTCTTTTTTGCGGAAGCTATATGTGGAATTTGTATCACCTCGTCCTTGAATCTCATTTAGAACTGCGTTGTCATAGGACGGGAAATGTTAGCTGACGGCGAGAAGTGAATCAAGCCAGAATCAACTTCCTGTTGGACATCGCGGGAGCCTGTCGTCTGTGGATGGAGACACTTCTCCCATAGTGAATCCGTGATCGATGTCCAGATCTGGGTTTTCGAGAGAGCGAGAGTTCGTGATCAAGGGGATTTCCGGTCGTTTTTCGTGTTCTTTGCAGATTGTTCCGAGTCCCTTCGAGTGCTAGGATGGTCGTGCAAGGGTGGTCTTGTTTCCTATCGTGTTGTCTCGTCCGGGGGGAGGGGTTCATGCAGTACATCGTCAAACGTGATGGTCGCGTCGTGTCATTCAATGAAGCCAAGATTACCACAGCTATCTGGAAAGCCATGCGCTCGGTCAGAGATCCTGACGAGGAAGCTGCAAAAACGCTTTCTCAGCAAGTCGTTGCCACTCTCGACGAACGTTTTGTCGGCGAAAACCCCACAGTTGAGGAAATCCAGGATCTCGTTGAAGAAATGCTCATTGCTGCAGGATGGTCGCAAACGGCGAAGGCCTATATCCTCCATCGAAAGAAGCATGAAGACCTGCGCGAAATGCGGGGACGGCTCACTGAACTGCCCTTGGTTGAGGATTACCTCAACGATCGAGATTGGCGTATTCGCGAAAACTCCAACATGACCTTCTCACTACAGGGTCTCAATACCCACATTACTGACAAGATTATCTCCCGCTATTGGCTTGGGAGAATCTATGATGACGAAGTTTGCGCTGCTCACGAATCAGGCGATTTGCATATTCACGATTTGGGCACCCTGGGAGCCTATTGTGTCGGTTGGGACCTTCGCGATATTTTGACACGCGGGTTCCGTGGCGTGCGCGGCAAAATTGAGTCCCGACCCGCCAAGCATTTTCGAGTTGCATTGCTACAAATGGTCAATTTCCTTTATACGCTGCAAGGTGAGTCTGCCGGCGCTCAGGCGTTGTCCAATGTCGACACATACCTGGCACCATTTATTCGCGCGGACGGTCTCACCTATGCCGAGGTGAAGCAGAACTTGCAGGAATTCATCTATAACATGAACGTGCCCACGCGTGTAGGATTCCAGACGCCGTTCACCAACGTGACAATGGATCTACACGTTCCCAGGCACATGCAGGCTGAACCTGTCATACTCGGTGGCGTGCTCCAAGACTCTGTCTATGGTGATTTTCAGCCCGAGATGGATCTGTTCAATCGTGCTTTTGCTGAGATCCTGCTTGAAGGTGATATGCAGGGACGACCCTTCACTTTCCCGATTCCCACGTACAACATCACCAAGGATTTCGATTGGGATAATCCTGTCTTGGAGCCCTTGTGGGAAGTGACGGCAAAGTACGGGATTCCCTATTTCTCCAATTTCATCAATTCTGACATGCATCCCGAAGATGCGAGATCGATGTGTTGCCGGTTGCGTATTGACAACCGTGAGCTCCGATCGCGCGGGGGTGGGCTATTTGGTGCGAACCCGCTGACAGGGTCCATTGGTGTGGTTACCCTCAATCTTCCTCGATTAGGGTATTTGGCGACGGATGAAGCTGATTTATTTGATCGATTGG
>Ga0233437_1001271_pt1 | contig 47622 bp, 32 predicted proteins | sample SI_122_August201_FD_182714 | JGI IMG/M metagenome (GOLD analysis project Ga0233437, IMG submission 182714) | Seawater microbial communities from Saanich Inlet, British Columbia, Canada - SI_122_August2016_200_MG | ecosystem: Environmental > Aquatic > Marine > Inlet | place: Canada: British... | reverse complement strand
ACTCCAGTTTGGCCATCAGGCGGCTTTCGGATAGCCCAATTCTACGAGTAGATCGAGGATATCGGGTGTGAATTGAATGACGTCCTCGTCTTGTGTAGAGATCACATAATGATGTATCTGCGTTTGCCAGATATGTTTACGCACCAGGAACAGACAGTCGGAGAAGGTGACCTTTTCCTTATTATACCAGGCGGTTTTCTGGATTGGAATGGCCTTGTTTTTCGTCCACTGGAAGGTGATCCAGGTGACGATCGAAAACAAGCCCAGCAGGATCGGGGTGGTCCGCTGGATGGCGTTGTCGGCCCACTGGCGTTGGGTTTCCATGCCCAGATGCTCTCGGGCTTCCTCAAAGGTCGATTCCACCGACCAGCGCATGACGACCCAGTGGACGATATCCACTGGATCAGCCTCCTGATCGGTAGCGAAGAAGACTTCGTCACGGAGTTTGCCTTCCGGGTCGCGGACCATGACAAAACGGATCGGCAGCGGATCCCATCCGGGGGTATACCACAAGATCTTATGGGAAAACAGCCACAGCTTTTTCTTTTCCCCCCCATACCAGTCGATCTCTTCTTGGACCCAGGGAGTATCGGCTCGTTTCGCCCATTGTTTGAGGGTGCGTTGGCGTTTCCCTTTCTTGGGTTTGGGACCCCGTTTTCCTGGGGGTTGGCGTTTGGGTGGGTCATGATACAGGGCCGCATCCCAACGCAAACGCGACACCATCGTCGCCTCGATGCCGACACAACTCCAGCCCAACCCGAGGGAAGCCAACCCCCCATCGACGATCAGCACCAACGGATGCTGGGGCCACCAGCGACGCACTTGCTTGATCATCTGGCGGATCCAATCCAGGCTGGTCTTGTGTCCCGACGCATCCCGATACCGGTATTTCTTCTGGGTCCGACGCGGAGCCTGTTGCTTCTTTTTCTTCTTCTTTTTTTTCGCCAACGGTTGATCCGAGTCGGGCGTCGCCCCCTTTTCGGGGGGCGCACACAGCGCGGTCAGAAACGGCAACCCCCAGACCCGATCCGACCACGGAACGGGCACCAACAACTGCATCGAGACCCACTTCAAACCGAAACAAAGGATCACATGCGATTGGCTCGAACGCACCGCATCGCGATAACAACCCACTTGCCGAATCTTCTTCCCCCGACGACGCTCTACCGTATCATCGGCCCCCAGGATGATCGGTTGACCCGCCGGAACAAAGGTCGCCACCAGCAGACCCAAAAGGATACGGCTCCCTTGGCGCGTGCTCCACTTCGCCCGATTCAGCACCCGGTGAAAGTTGGTGAAATCTTGCTCCTCCGATCGACCCATCACCCGCAAGATCGCCGTGACCGTGCGTTTACCTGGGGCCAGGATCGCGCCCACCAGCAAAAGCTGAGCATGGGACCAGACCCGATCCGAAAACAATGGCGCAAAGACGGCGATAAGGCTTATTATATCTATCACGAGCGGCTACCTCCAAGATGCGATCTAAGGATGTCAGACTCTTTAAATCTAACCCTTGATGAGTGTAGCCGCTTTTGTGCTTAAAAAAGGCCAAAGTCAAGTCTTACAAGATGATTGATATACAGTTAAGACCGGGTGATTACATCGTTCTAATTACGGATGGAATCATTGAGGCAGACAATGAACAAGGCGAAATATTCGGTTTTGATCGTACCGCACATACCATTCTCCAAGGTTGTAAGGAAAAACTCCATTCAGAACAATTGATAGACCGCGTAATTGATGCAGTGAATACGTTTTCAAACAATGAACAACAGGGCGACGATATGACTTGTGTAGTTGTGCAAGTGGAATAGCCCATCTTTCACGCTATAATGGCACATCCTATAACAATCCATACCCGCTGTGGCGCATACGCGCCTTGGCCCTTCGGGCAACGGCCACATAGGCCGTTCGTGTATGGACAGGCCGTTACCTGAAATTGTGGCAAGGTTACTCATCTCCAGAGGCGGCTACTACCACAGTCTGGAAAGATATTTCTCACGACATGGGTCGATTTACACGGGTTGAGTTGCTATAGCATGACTTCCGTGTTATTATGCTAATATGATCAAGTCATTCAAAAACTCGGGCACCGAGGACATCTTCAATGGCCAAAGTACCCGGGCCGCTCGGAGAGTATGCCCCTCGTCGCTTTGGTCTGTAGCTGCCAGGAAACTCGATCAACTGGATTCCGCCGATGATCTGCGCGATCTGCGCCATCCTCCTGGGAATCGGCTTGAGCAACTGCGCGGAGACCGCAGCGGACAGCATAGTCTTCGGATCAATGACCAATTTCGAATCTGCTTTGCATGGACCGATGTTGGACCTGAAAGTGTCGAGATTGTCGACTATCATTGAATGGCATAAAATGAAACCAGGAGTTTGAGATGGTACGTATTCCTACTGATCGTTCCCCTACCCATCCAGGTGAGATGCTGCTGGAAGAATTCTTGGTTCCAGCCGGACTCACCCAGCGCGAGTTAGCCGATGCCATTCGCGTACCGTACCAACGTGTCAATGAACTGGTGAATGGGCGACGCGGCATAACGCCCAGCACGGCCTTACGCTTGGCTAAGTATTTCGATATCTCTCCTGGCTACTGGCTCAATCTTCAGACCCGTTGGGACCTTTACTACGCCCGGAAGCAGGAGGAGCAGGAGTTGGAGGCCATAACACCGAGGACACCGACCTTAGTCTCCGAAGTTTGAGATACGGACTACCGCACTGATTTCTACCCTCACTTACCCCACTCCGGCCACAACTCCAGGTAACACATCCGTTCCCGGCTACGGCGAGGACGTTAAACAACATTGGGAATCAGAATGGCCCGATCACACAAGCCCGGCGACATTTTTCCAGACTTTAACCGTCTTTTTCGCGGCCCAGATGCCAGAATCATCATACTCAATATCCGGTTCTATTCCAGCTATTTTATCCATCGGTACGCAGCAGGGAATAGCAATAACACTCAGTTGGTTTGTGGCTCTGATTTTCTTTACGCATGATAAAAGTGTTGCATGTGAATGGACAAGAACTATAACGGCTTTTTCGCATGTAACAACACCAATGTTCTCAATCTGTTTACTGATAATATCGAGTCGTCTAAAGCTGTATTCTCGACCTAAATTCATGTGCGGGTCTATACTTGTGACATGCCACTTACTGCGGAATGCGAACACAGCACCCGTTCTCGGAACTACTCCATCACCAATGACGAAGCATTTCACCGAATGATCTGAAAGAGGCAGAGCATCGGTAAGATTATCAACTACTGCTTTATACGCGGCAAGTGATTCTGTTATTTCCTTCCCATTGGGGAAAAGTCTGGCCTCAAGTAGGTCAGGGCTGCATCGTAACTGTACGAACTCGTTTATGTACCGCGTGCTCGGGATATTTAGTGGTTTTCCTTCATGATGTTCCTGGAGCGTTTCTATAGAATCATCTTTCTCTAAGGCGAGCATCGGTTCCTCCTGATGAAACAAAAAAATGGGGCATTACGAATCAATAGATATCGGACCAGACCCAACACAGTCCCATCTATTAGCGATTCGTAATGCCCCATTCAGGCATACGAAAATAAGTCTTTTACATCTGTTTAGAGATAATAATTAGCGATCTCGATGTTCGCAAGCCCTATCGAGCAATGGATAGAGTTATCCAACGTCGTTTAAAAGCTGTTAGACACCATCATGAGTCAGGTTGAACTCTATGGATAAACTTTCAGATCCTCATTTGCTACTAACAAATCAGTACAAGAATGCATCAAATCTTGATACGAGGATTCAATTCCATGATCGTTTCAGTACGAACAAATACGGCTGGCATAGATGGATTTTTGACCGAGTCCGCTGTCCTCCAAAGAGTAAGATCCTAGAACTGGGTTGTGGAACGGGACTCTTGTGGGCTAAGAATCGGGACCGAATTCCTACCGAATGGGATCTGATTCTATCTGATTTCTCACCAGGGATGCTTCGCGAAGCTCAGAATGAGATGGGTGGTGTGCATCAGAGAATGGACTTTATGCAGATTGATGCGCAATCCATACCATTCAAGAACAGCACCTTTGATGTTATTTTTGCCAATTCAATGCTCTACCATGTCCCAGACATGGAGCGCGCGCTTTCAGAAATTCATCGTGTCTTGAGAAGTCCTGGTATCCTCTACGCAGCGACGGGTGGGAAAACGGACGGTTTGGGGCTCAAAGGCTGGGTTAGGAAAGCCCAGCCCAGCATCAATGAAAAAACTAAGGACATTGAATTGGATCAGTCTTTCAGTCTAGAAAACGGAGCATCCGCACTGGCTCCTTGGTTTGCCAAGGTATCCCTTCATCGATATCAAGATTCGTTAGAGATCACAGAAGTAGACCCCTTGGTCGATTATGTTCAATCTACGATCAGCATGCGCCTCGATGAGAGGAACTTGTCGGAATTTCGCAGGATCGTAACGGAAGAAATTGATCTACACGGAGCCGTTCGCATAGCCAAATCCGGGGGGATCTTCGAGGCGCGAAAACCTGACGGCGTCTAACACAGCAATTGCTGGCTCCGGTCGCTACACTCCCTCCGACCTAACCCGCTTCGCGGGTTCAGCAATTGTGGGAACGTTGCCAATATTCTATATGGTGTATCCAGTAATATCCACGATTGAGCAAAATACTGAGCTAATCTAGGAAGAAGAATTCTACGCCAAGTCGGATGCTGGCGCACGAGGAGAATAATGGCAGGGTCACCTTAGATTCTTCTGTTAGAAGCCTGAAAATAGCGGAGACCAAATTATGAAATACCTGATGCTATTGCTGATCTTGATGGCTGTGCCTGTCCTGGCAGATCAATACGCCGTTACCAATGACGGAAAAACTGTACAGCTGAAAGATGATGGAACGTGGGAATATACTGAAGAGGGCGAAAGAAAAATCGCCGAGGAACGAAAGGAGTTCTGGACCGATATCGTTACCATTTTAGTCAAGGTCTTGGGGATCGTTGCAGCCCTCATAATTCTGCGGTATGTGATACAGGTCGTTGGAAAAGTCGCTGTCCCTAAGCAGCAGAACGAGCACAAGAAGACAGAGGACTGATTCGGTTGTGTGAGGTCTACATTCTCTGTCACGATGGTCTTTACCGGGTGAGGTGCTCCAAGAGTCGCTGAAGTTCCTCCTAGTCCGGGAGAGTACAACGACAGCTAACAGCACGGTTATGCGCTGCGTCGCAAACCGGCAGGACGTTATGTGCCATAGAATAGAAGAATTAGAGGTACGTTTCCAAGATGACGGGATCTAATCCCAAATCGACTGCGCTTGTGTCTGTCCACGGTGGACACAGCAGAGAGTTTGGCGATGCAGATACGTCAACACTTGAGGAAGTCGTGTGCGCCTATATTGATCAAGGTTTCAAATGGGTAGGCATCACCGAACATATCCCTCCCCCTTCGACGGACTTCCTGTTTCCTTGGGAGATCGAAGAGGGGCAGACATGTGAGTCAAGAATGGAGCGGTTCACGGAATATTTCTCGGTCGCGCGTAGGCTCCAGAAGAAGTATCGAGATGCCATTCAACTCTTGGTTGGATTCGAAACAGAGAGTTATACTGGCTACGCAGTGCACGTAAATGGTCTGCGGGACCGATTTCAACCAGACTACATCGTTGGCTCAGTCCATCACGTGAGGGATATATGTATCGACGGCCCACCCGCCTGGTTCGCCCAGGCCGTTGAAGAAGTTGGAGGCATCGATGCTCTGTTTTGCGAATATTTCGATCAACAATACGAGCTTTTAGAGGCACTTGAGCCCGAGGTAGTTGGCCACTTTGACCTGATTCGCATGCACGATGCCGATTATCGTCGTCGCTTAGAGACGCCTGAAATTACGGAGAAGATTTTAAGGAATCTGAAGAAGGTTAAGGATCTTGGAGCAATACTGGATTTTAATGTCAGGGCCTTTGAGAAAGGTGGATCTGAACCCTATGTATCCGAATCCATTCTGGGAATGGCACTGGCTCTTGGCGTCCCCTGTGTCCCAGGAGATGACGCACATGGAGTCGCAGGAGTCGGCTTGCATCTCGAAACAGGAGTCGAAATACTGAAACAGGCTGGGTTTAGCACAGATTGGCCGATTCCAGGAAACTACGGCACATAACGCCCATACCCGCTGCGCCGCATTCGCGGCTTGGCCCTACCGGGCAACCCTCCGCTACGCTCCGGGTTCGCAAACCGGAGAGCCGTTATGCGAAGAAACTGCGTTTCCATTAAAACTTTAAATTCTGCGTCACGCTGGCACGCTTCCTCAAACTAACGAAAAACGGCGTTGGACGAAACCGCTACGCGGTAGTTGTCGTAGCATCACCTTCCTCTTACATCCCCCCCCTTTCGTTGTAACCGCCCGTTAATCTCAGGGTATCTTCCTTTCTGTTGAATCCATCCTTCCATGGTATTTCAACCGAAAGGAGATCCCCATGGACTATTTACACGAGCAATTCCTCCAGGAATTGGAACTGCGCGGCTACAGCCCTCATACCTGTACCAGCTATGTGCGCTGTGTGCTGGCCTTTGTGTCCCATTTTCAGCGTCCCCCCCAAGAGCTGGGGACAGAGCAGATCCGCAACTATCTCCACTATCTATCCCGGGAGCGGAAGCTGTCCCAGGGCGCCATCAATCAAGCCTACAGTGCCCTCAAGATTCTCTACGAAGCGATCCTGGGGCTTCCCTGGGATGACCTGCGTCTGCCGCGCGGAAAGCAACCCAAGCAACTGCCGGTGGTCCTGTCGCAGGAGGAGTTAGAGCGACTATTTGCCGCCACCTCCTACCTAAAACATCGGGCGCTGTTGGTCACGATCTATTCGGCCGGTCTGCGGGTGAGTGAAGCGACCCACTTGAAAGTCTCGGATATTGATAGCTCGCGCATGCTCATCCGAGTCCGTCAAGGTAAAGGGGGTAAGGATCGGTATACGCTGCTGGCGGGGCGCACCTTGCCCCTGTTGCGCGCCTATTGGCGCAAGCATCACCCCCATGACTGGCTCTTTCCGGGGCGTCCCGACAACCGGCCCATCCAGGAGCAAACGGTCCGGTTGGTTTTTCATCAGGCGCAGAAGCGAGCACGGATCATCAAACCAGCCAGCCCCCATACACTGCGGCACAGTTTCGCGACGCACCTGTTAGAGCAAGGGATTGATCTGTGCCATATCCAGCGACTAATGGGCCATGCGTCGATCCGCACGACGGTGCGCTATATCCATGTTAGCCAGCGTCACATTGCCCAGGTGCACAGTCCCCTGGATCAGTGGTATACGCCGGAAGAGGCGCTGTGGCTGAAAGAGGGGGCGAGTCATGAAACCGGCCATTGAGGTGGCGGATATCTTCCGGAGTTTGGGCCCAACCTACCGGGCACAACACGCGCTTTCCATCGATCAAGCGCGTGCCATGCGCGCCATCGAGATCTGCCGCACGGCCGAGTTGGGTGGCCATGTCGATCAGTGTGACCAGTGTGGAGCCCAGCGGATCTCCTACAACTCCTGCCGCAATCGGCACTGTCCCAAATGCCAGAATCTCGACAGAGAGCAGTGGCTGGAAGCCCGGCAGGCGGATCTGCTCCCCATTCCCTATTTCCACGTCGTTTTCACCTTACCTCAACAGCTACGCTCCTTGGCCCGACGCAACCCCGCCACGGTCTACGGGTTACTCTTCCAGGCGGCAGCGCAAACCTTGAAGGAATTAGCCCGCGATCCGAAGCATCTGGGGGCTGACATCGGCTGTATGGCCTTGTTGCATACCTGGACGCAAACGCTGACCTATCATCCCCACCTCCACTGCATCGTCACCGGCGGAGGATGGGCACCGGACGGGGAGAAATGGATCCCGTCTCGCTCGGATTTCTTCCTCCCCATCAACGTTGTAGCCCGTCTTTTCCGCGGCAAATTCCTGGCTTTTCTCCGCCACGCCTACCAGGAGGGTCAACTCCTGTTTCCGCCCACCCTCGCTGCGTGGGCTAACGAGAAAACCTTTCAGCAGCAACTCACGTCTCTCTACCAGAGAGACTGGATCGTCTACTGCAAACCTCCCTTTGGCAGTCCTGAGAAAACGCTGGCCTATCTGGCCCGGTATACCCACCGGGTGGCGCTGTCCAACGACCGCATCGTCCGGATCGAAGAGGAGCAGGTCACCTTTCGCTATCGCGATCGGAGCGATCACGACCGGATCAAGACGCTGACCGTACCGGCCTTTGAGTTTATCCGGCGCTTCTTGCTCCACATCCTACCGAATCGATTCGTGCGAATCCGCTACTATGGTCTGCTGAGTCATCGGGGACGGCACACCCAACTCCCGCAAGCCCGGTATCTCTTGGAGGGGAAGGTCGTCCGTCCGGTTATCGAGAATCCATCCACCTGGCAGGAGCGACTCAAACGGCTGACAGGGGTGGATCTACAGGTCTGTCCTCAGTGCCGGAAGGGGAGAATGGTGACTCAGAAGATCCTCTGGCCTCCCTGTCAGCGGGATCCCCCTCTCCTCCAGAAGTGGAGGGCCTGACCGCCCTCGAACAGAGAGAATCTATACCCCGTAAGGGGGCTGCATGGATCGACCCGGCTCAGATCGATACAGGAACCCGTATGCTCGTTTCGCCGCGTGCAGGAAACCCAGGAGCGCGATGCGTCTTGGAGGGGTGCCAGCCAGGGCTTACTCAATGCTCAATCCATGCGATCCGGTGACTCGATCGCTTCCTCACAAAGACCTATCTTCTTTTCAATCTCCATAGAAATCGACCGCGGCATCGTCCAACGGGAGTGTATCCAAAATGCCGCTGCGCGGCACTTCGGATACACCCTTTAGCGATTACACCCTTTAGCGATATCGTTTGTAAATGGATTTTCAAAATAAATCTCTATATCAGCGAATTGCCACTTGATCGAAAACAGTCTGGCAGACAAGTTGTGGCAAATACAGATTATGTTAAAAGATATAAATCCCGCCGTCGAAATTCCCGACTGATCGGCGACGACTTACTCTACCAGGGCCGTTTGCCCCTTACACTTCCCTCAATATCTCCAGAATTCGCGGCAGATCGCGCATCATAGCCGTGGGCACGCCGCCGGACCAGCCTTTGGCCGTGGCGTGGTAGGCGCGCAGCGCCAGGTCGTGGAAGGCGTCGTCGCCGGTCAGGGCGTACGCGTAAGCAAAGGTCTCCGGGGAACACCCTCCCAGACGAGAACAGAGTGGCGTCTGCTTGTAAAACGCCCGGGGCTGTTCGGGACTGTCGGTCACCGCTTCCCAGCGGACCCAGTCGGCGGCACGGACGATAGCCGTCGCGGAGTCCGGATCGCCGGTAGCCAGGTGGTAGCGCATGAGCGAGCGACTGAGGATATCGACCATAAAGACGGTGCCCCCTTCGTACGCCGGCTGCTCGTAGATCTTGTAGGACCAGACGCCGCGCAGGTCATCCTGGTGTTCGATTACGTCGTCTCTGAGACGGGTGGCCGCCTGCAGATAGCGATCTTCGCCGGTGCCGTGCCAGACTCCGAGCAGGGCGATCATGGGCCAGCCGGCGGTGCGCTCGCCCGAACCGCCCCAGCCGCTTTCCATGGAGCGGATGCAGAAGTCGGCGATGCCCCGCGCCACCTCCAGGCTGCGCTCGTCGCCGGTCAGCAGATAGTGCTCCACCATCCCCTCGCTCCACAGATGACCCAGATTGGGCGCCTTTTCCGCGTGGTCGATCCAGTGACCGTGCGGCGCTCCGACCCATTCGGGGTGTTCCCGAGTGGCATGAATCACATCGGTGTCGCGGTTATGCAGAGCGGCCTGTCGACCGCGATGCAGATAGCGCAGATCCCCGGAGCGGGCGAACTGAGTGAAGGCGCAGTGGGCGACGTCGTACTCGGAGTTGGCCCACATGCGGTATTTGGTCTGATACCCCCAGATGAGCGGGTTATCCCCAAAGTGGCGGAAGCCGTAGCGCTGGTAGGTCGGGCGATCCTCGTGAGTGTGGGCGACGATCTGCTCCCAGGGGCCTCCCCGACCGTGACCCATCATGCCCGGTTCCATGGCGGCCACGGCCTTTTCGTATTCGGGGAAGAGATCGGAATCTTCCACGGCGATCGGCCCAAAGAGGCCGGAAGCACAGTACCACTGCGGAGATGCGGAGGCGAAGAGCGGCTTCTGGAAAGCGACAAGTCTTTCGGTCAGCTTATCGGCACCCTCTGCGGAATCGAAGGCCAGCAGAATATCGTGGCTCTTGGCTTCCCCCTCGGTCAGTTCCAGGGGCGGATCGCTCCCCAAAACCCAGGGGACGCGATCGCTGGTCCAGAGATCGACCTGGATGCCCTCTTTGTCCAGGCGGAAACCGTTGGGGTGCTGCTCCCACATGTCGCGGAGGGAGATACCCAGGGACTGTTTCCCGATGGCGTGGACGTATCCCCGATTTTGCGCACCTTCGCCGACAAAGGACGTGCTGCGGTCGGAGTAGCGCCAGGTGTAGAAGTTTTCGTGGGTGTGCTGGACGAGCCAGGTCTCCTGACCGTCGAAGGAGCCGCTCTCTCCGTCCACGTCGAAGCTCTTCAGGCCGGCGACATTCAGCCGGACACTCAGCGCGCGCAGCCGGGCCTTTCCCGGAGTCGCGTTGGTAACGGTGTGCTGCAGCCGGATATCGGCGCTTCCCGCGCACAGGTCGAAGCGGAACTGGTAGCGGAGTCCGTCGACGCCTTCGACATCGGGATAGGGACCTTCGGCGATGAGGCGCACTCGCAGCGGACCCTGTTCGATCAACTCCAGCCGATCCGGGGAGAGGATGCCGGAAAAGCGGGAGGGGAAGCCGTCGTGGTTGAGCAGCATTCCGAGAGGTCCTGTCAACTTCAGCAGATTGCTGCCAGCATCGAGGGCGACTTCCTCTATGATGCCCGGGGATGGACTGAAGGTAAAAGAGGCTGCGCCCGTGTCGATGCGGATTTGGTCGCCGTCCTGTTCGACGGAGATTCCGGAGATTTCCGGCTGGCTGTCGCGGATTTCGAGAGGGAGGGTCGCCGCACCGTCGGCGGGCACGGCGACGGGCAAGTCGAGTAGCAGCGATTTTACAGAGCCGCCCGGCCAGGTCGCCAGGGTGCGGTTCTGCGAAGGCAGAGGCTTGCCATCAGTATCGACTATGCCCACAGCCTGCGGATCTGTGATGAATCCCCGTGGAAAGGGAACGCCGCTGGTGACCAGTTCCGCCCGGGAGAAGGGCGAAGGATTGAGCACCGTCAGGGTGGGGAGCAGGGCTTCCGCCGAACCCGCAGAGCCCGCGAATTTCAGAGATGGACAGGGTGCTGCTGTCCTGTCGAAGGAGGGAATTCCCACACCTTCGGGCAAGGAGACAACGGCGATCAGGCCCCAGTATACGTCGGTGGCGAAGTCGGCATCGACGGACTGCACATCCTCTACGCGGATAACCAGGTCGCCGTCCGCATCGGGGGGGATCTCGATCTGGTAGAAGCGCTCGTCCACGGGAGGGTTGGCACCCAGCACATCCGCACGGAGGAGTTCGGTATCGCCGCTGGCGACACTGACGAAGCGCGCTTCCGGAAACTGTTCGGGAGGATAGTTGAGTTCCGGATTGCCGGTTTCGTGGCCGACATAGCCGTCTGACAGGTAGAAGCGCAGAAAGCGACGGCCGGGGGGGGAGGAGGGCAGCGCGCAGCGGGCTTCGGCACTATTCCCGGATTCCGAGGGATCATACGGATGGCGCATGGTGAGCACACCGCGGGGATCGGTAAAAGCGCTCCATTTGCCGGACGTGGTCAGTTCCAGTGAGTCGAGAGGTATCTGTTCTACTACCGGATTCATCCCTTCCTCCATTATCGAAATTTTTCCGAACGTGCAGCCTGGTCGTTGCAGATTTCCAACCTGAACGGCTCGACAGATGTCTCCCTCGAATAGACGGGTTTTCAGACACCCGTAGGGCTCCAGGCCTATCGATACGCCGATCTATCGTCTGAAGATCTATAGAATTCTCCGGACCGATGAACGCAGCTCACTGGTCCCCTTGCGGACTCCTCACCAGTCGGAACCGTTTTTCTCTGGTTACCCCATCCCGGGCATCCAACGAGACATTGAAGGTGACGGCGTATTTCCCGTTCCCTTCGCGGCCAATTTGCCAAAAATCGTTGCCAAAGGCGGACTGGTCGATGGTGATCCATTCGCCGTCTGTATTCCTGTAGAGAAGCTGCCAGCCGCGTTGGTCGGATAGGCCGGAAAAGGTGAGCGGGAGATAGCCGATGCCGCCGGCAATGGCGATTTCGGCCTCCCGGTTCTGGCCCACCTCGATGCGCGGGGGATACGCGCGTAGCAGTGTGCCGTTCTCCGTTTCAATCTGAAGAGCATTGCCAGCGGCCTGGCGGAAGACCGGCTTCCAGGTATTGCCGTTGCTCTGGAGATCTCCACGAAGGCTTTCATTCGGGCCGTAGTAGTCGTCCGCAGACTGCGGCAGCACCAGAAATTCGACCCACGCCTCGACAAAATCACCGGGCTGCAGCTGAGTGACGTCGGGCGGCGGCGTCAGTTCGATATTGCAACTGTGTGGGCGGTTCTGCGTGCCGTAGCTGGCGGCGGTGGGCGGAGCTTCTTTGCCGCCGAGGCGGGCTTTCCAGGAGCGAATGACCAGGCCGCGGTTCGCCCAGGCCCCGCCCTTCTCGTCCTTGCTCACCCCCTCGTGCAGGGAGAACCACGGAGCGTTTCCGGGACAGGGGATTCCGCGGCGGTGGTATTCGAGACCTCCCTGTTGAGCAACCCATTCTTCGAGCAGGCCGGTCTCGTCGCCGCGCGCCAGCTTGCCGAATTGATGGTCGTTGTAGTTGTCGGCGCCGACCTGGTAGAAGGCCAACCTGCTGAATTCGACCGGTTTGAGCACATCGTAGCGAAAGTAGTGGTAGGCGCGGTTGAGGTCGTCGCAGCGCGGCGTCATAACGCGCATGGTAGCGGCGATCTTGCCGTCGGCGCTGACGCCGGAATAGACGACATCGGTTAAGTTCGGCCCCTGGCTCAGGTAGGCGGAACGCATGCGAGTGAGGTATTGCTTGTCGCCATCCCGGTCGAAGTAGACGAGAAAATCGCCGCCGCCGACGTTGTTGGTCCAGCCCCATTTCCCATCCGGCGTTTTCATCTGGGTGACCATGAGCGGACGCACGTCGTCGATCACGGAGCGGTTGAGGCAGACATCGGGGTCGTAGCAGATACTCTCCCCCCAGCTGCCGATAGTGGCCTGGTCCCAGAGCTGGTCGACCCCCCAGCCGATGAGACAGAGCTGGGCGTGGGAGGCGAGAGGCAGTTCTCCCCAGAAATCGCGCGCCAGGCAGAATTCGAGTTCGATCTGAGATTGAGGAGGCAACTCCACGGCGGTCAGGGCGTGCAGCCAGGGGCCCTGATAGAGGAAGGTCTTCCCCTTTGTCTGATGCCAGTTCTTGGATATCTGGACCGGAATGCCGGTGGGATTACCAAGACTGTCGCGCAACAGCGGTACGATGCCGGTTATGGTGGGCACCTTGTCGTGTTGGGCGAAGTTTAGGCGGATGGCTTTCGGAGAATCACCGGAATTCTCCAGATTCAGCCGGATGCGGTCGAGGTGCGCTCTGTCGGGATGTCTTACGGGATTGGCCGGCAGGTCGATCAGATGCCAGCCGCGGGCATCATCGTAAGTCACCGGTAGAGGATTCTCGCCGTTCTGCTCGAATGCCTGGACCGATGTTTCCACCGGCTCGTTTTCCGGCGCACGCTGGAAGAGAACGGCGTGGAGGGCCTGCGTCTCTCCTGCCGCCCAATGAGAAACCGTGCTTGCCTGTTCGACTACTTCACCGTCAGCAGTAAAGCGGATAACGGCACGGCAGGTTTCCCGATTTTCGTCTGGCGCAATTTCGAGCAGGATGGCGAGGCGATCCGGCCAGGCGATGATTTCTAGTCGGCCCTCGACCGGGAGGATCTGGCCGGCGCTGTCCGCGAAGACCAGATCCTGGATATCGGCGCGCTGCAGGAAGCGGCCGCTTTCGATGAGACGCGGGTGTCCGCCGCCGGTGCACGCGTATTCCCTGCCGTCAACTGCAATGGACAGTTCGAGTGCGGCAGGGGGCAGGTCGAAGACGACGTCGTTCGACTGTGAGACGGCCCGTTCGTAGGGAAGCGGGTCCGGCAGCCGACCGAAGTGGGTGATGGCCACGCGTTCGACGTCCATGGCCATGCCGTAGGAACTGGTCTGGAGGCAGCGGATCTTCTCTCCCCGCCATCCGTGAGCCCACCACATGAAGGTGTAATCGTCGGAGTTGTGTATGGATATTTTGGAGGTTGGCATGGGGATTCTTTCCCGGCAAATGGCGTGGTTAGCAAAGGAGAATAGAACCACGAACAGGATCAAGATGTTTTTCATACAATATTGAACGTCCGAAAACTCTCTGCTTCCTTTGATGCTGTTTTCATCTCGTCTCAATTCAGCTGGTGGAAACTCTTTTTCTGTAGCTTCCTGGAATTCCGGGTCAACTACTCCGATCACACCTTCAGACATTGGGTTCATTCCACGTCAACCTCGCACTGGGACGACCGGTAGCCGCAGGCAGGAGGGATGTGCCCGGTCGTGGTGGATGATCTGCTCGGCGATGCGAATTTCGGTGTCGGTGGCCGGATCGCGACCGCTGTTCAGATTGCGGTCCCACAGGGGAAAGTTGCTGCTGGTGATCTGCAGGCGGATGCGGTGACCTTTGGCAAACAGATTGGCAGTGACCTGCAAATCGATGGTGTAGGCGCAAGTTTGACCGGGTTCCAGAAGCTTCGGAGTGCCCCATACATCCTCGCGGAAACGAGCGCGAATCACCCCCTCGGCGATATTGATCGAACGGCCATCCGGGTACACATCGGTCAACCGAGCGACAAAATCCGTATCGGGCGTCGAGGTGGCGGCATAGAGTTCAACGGTTACCGGACCGATGACTTCCAGGTCCTGCTGCAGAACATCTGAGGTGTAGACCAGCACATCATTGCGCTCTTCCACCGGCCGCTGATCGTAAGGACCGGGTTTGACGAATTCGTACAGGCCGGGATTGTACGGACCGACCGAGTGATTGCCCCCCAGAGTGGGCGCGGGATTCTCGGGATCGTAGGTGTAGCCATCCGGGGATTCTGCTTCGGGAAGTGCCTGACTCAAGCGACCGCTGGAGCGCAGGTAGAACGGCAGTGAGCGAGTGCCGGGTGGCGGCCAATCCGAGAAGTCGCGCCACTGGTTGCTCCCCATGACAAAGAGGCGGACCGGCGCCTGCTGAAAGTCGGCAGGATCGCCATCGTGCAGAAGACAGTCGAGCCAACGGTTGGTGGCGTCATTTTCGACCAGGGAGCCCGCACCGAAGTCCAGTTCGCCCAGACTGGTGGCCGGGTTGACGCCGTGGGTCCAGGGGCCGATGAGCAGGCGGTGGGCGTCGCGCAACTCGGGCGTGGGTGCGTGTCGGCGCAGACCGCAGAAAACGCGCACCGCTTCGGCCGGGTAGTTGTCGTACCAGCCTCCGGTCAGCAGAGCCGGAGCGGTGTAGCGCGAATAGCGGTCGCGAATATCGAGGACCTTCCAGTGCTCGTCGTACTGCGAGTGCGTGACGTAGTCGCGATACGCGGGGACAACACCGGCGCCGCTCGCCTCGTCCAAGGAGACGATGGGCAGATGGTGGAGCAGGCGACGCACGTCGAAGAGAGGCATGGCGGCCGCCTGAGAGGTGCGCGCCGAGGTCTCGAAGCAGAGCCAACTCCAGGTGAGGGCCAGCGAGAAGGCACCGTCGCAGTAGTACGCCCGCTTCCACGGGTCTCCGGCCATGAAGCGAGGATTGAGGGCCTTCAGATAGCGGCTGCCCAGAGGGGCGGCGTAGAACTGGGTGGCGGCCAGATACGAATCGCCGAACATGCCGATAGAGCCGTTGCACCAGGGTTGTTGGCCGATCCACTCCAGCGTGTCGTACCCATCTTCAGCTTCGCTGGTGAAGGGATAGCACTCTCCTGCGGAATCGTACCGGCCACGGCAGTCCTGGACGACCAGGGCCAGACCGCATTTGACAAAGGGACCGGGCTGCATACCGACTCGATTGTACGCGGTGCGCACGAGCACGACCGGATGAGGATCTGCGGTCGGGGGCAGGTAGATACTGGTAGAAAGCCGCACCCCGTCGCGCATCGGAACTTTGACGTCGAGGAGGACGCGGCAGTCTCTGGCCGTGGCAAAGTCCATCGGCATCACTCCAACCCCAGCAGTCTGCGATTCCGCTCGCGATCCGTATCGCCGCCGGCGAAGTCGTCGAATGCCACTTCTGTAGCGTCTATAATATGTCGACTGATGAACGGCGCGCCCTCGGCAGCGCCCTGTTCCGGGCTCTTCACACAACACTCCCACTCCAGCACAGCCCAGCCGCGGAAACCGGCTTCGGTGAGCAAGGTGAAAACCTGCGTGAAATCCACCTGACCGTCGCCCAGCGAGCGGAAGCGACCGGCCCGTTTCGCCCAGGGCTGGTATCCGCTGTACACGCCCACGCGACCGCTGGGGCGGAACTCCGCATCCTTCACGTGGAACGCCTTGATCCGATCCCCATACAGACGAATGAAATCCAGATAGTCGAGCTGCTGGAGCACGAAATGGCTCGGGTCGTAGTTTATGCCGATGGCAGGATGGCCGTCCAGTTGCTCCAAAAAGATCTCGAAGGTAGCCCCGTCGTACACATCCGAGCCCGGATGCAGCTCGTATGTAAAGGCGATGCCGTTCTCCTGAGCCATGTCCAAAATGGGCTTCCAGAGACGCGCCAGTTCGGCGAACGCCTCTTCGATCAGTCCATCCGGTCGCTGCGGCCAGGGATACATCATATGCCAGGCAAATCCGCCCGACATCGCAGGGATATTGTCCAGACCCAGGTTGGCCGAAGCCTGGATGACCTTCTTCAGCCCCTCTGCAGCCCAGACAGCGCGATCCCGACCGCGCAGCCCCTCCGGGTAGAACGGTTGAAAGGCTTCCTCGTAGGCCGGGTGCATGGCGAGCACCTGCCCGAAGAGATGACCGGATAGCTCGGTGGGCTCCAGATCTATCTCCGCAAGCGTGCCCCTGTACTGATCGCAGTAATCCCTGGACGAGGCCGCCTTGTCGAGGTCCAGCAACTGCGGAACGGGTGGTATCTGGATGCCGCGGTATCCCAGGCCCGCGACCCATTTGCCGATGCTGTTCAGGTCATTGTACGGCGGCTCGTCGCGCAGAAACTGGGCCAGGAATATGGCGGGACCTTTGATAGCAGACATGGCATTGCCTCCAGTGTAAACGTGAAGGTTTAGTGCGTATCACTTCCGCTTGATTTTCCGTTCTTGGCCCGGAGAGGGGAGATCGAAGATCGACTGAGTCACTCTCCACCCGTCAACGCCTTTTTCACCGTATCCGCCAACTCTTCAATATCCACCGGCTTCGGAAGCCTGCCCGCAAAACCGTAATCCGCGTAATTGGCCATTACGGGGTCTTGGGAATAACCGCTCGAAACCAGGACATGAGCTGTTGGATCGATCTCGAGTAGTTTACCCGCCGCTTCTTTTCCTCCCATTTCCCCAGGAATCGTCAGATCCATGATTACAATATTGAAAGGGCTTCCCGATTCCAACGCCGCCGTATACACCTGTAGTGCTTCATTCCCATCGCAGACGCTTTTGACATCGTATCCGATCACCTTGAGCATCGTGCCCACCGTTCGGTGGATTGTCTCTTCGTCATCCATGAGCAGAATTCTACCGGTTCCAACCGATAATTCTCGCCTCTGTTCAACTGCGGCGGCAGCCCGTCTTTTTGATGCTGGGAGATAGAACACAAAGGTCGTCCCTACATTTTGTCGGGAGGTGGCCGCAATATATCCGCTGTGTCTCTGAACGATGGAGTAACAGATCGATAAGCCTAAACCGTGTCCGGTCTCCTTTGTCGAAAAATACGGGTCGAATACCTGGCTCAGCAGATCCTTGGATATACCGATCCCCTGATCCTCCACAGATATCTCGACATAGGTTCCCGGCTCCAGTGGGAGTGAATCTTCGTCGGTTACTTCGACATCTTCAGCGGAGATACTCAGGATTCCTCCATTGGGCATCGCCTGATCCGCATTGAGCACGAGATTCTGAATTACCTGGCCGATCTGCCCGGTGTCGATGTCTACCGCGGATAGACCTTCGGCAAAATGATACTCGGGCTTCGTATTAGCTCCATGGAGAGACAGTTCAGTGGTTTCTCGGATCAACGCGTCGATGGAAGCGGTTTCTTTGACCGGAGCGCCTCCCTTGGCGAATGTCATCAACTGCTGGGTGAGATCCTTGGTTTTGATTGCTGCCTGTTGGGCATCGCTGGCAACCTCATATTCCATGCTGTCTTTGTCGAGGAATCGTTCCAACAGAGACAGATTACCTATGACTCCGGTGAGTACATTGTTGAAGTCGTGGGCGATACCCCCCGCGAGAAGGCCCAAAGATTCGAGATTGTGCGCTCTGCGGATCTCCTCCTCCATCCGCCTTCGTTCGGTGGTATCCCTTACGGTAGCCTGTAACAGAGATTTCCCTCTCACTTCTATTTTTGACAACAAGACCGTGGCATAGAAGGGAGTCCCATCCACTTTCTGATGAGTCCATTCAAAAAAATGCGAGCCGGTTTGCATGGCGGTATTCACCATTTGTATGGCTTTTTCCGATGACAGCATACCATCCGGCTGATATTCAGGGGATAGCTCATAAGGTGTTCTCGAAGTGAAATCATCCTCATCTTTACAGCCAAACAGCTTCACTGTAGAAGGATTTCCCGAAGTGAAATTCCACGAAGGAGGGGACAACGTCATGATCGCATCCCCGGACGAACCAAAAAGCATCCTGTATTGCTCTTCGCTCTCCAGCAACGCGTCCTCCGCCCGTTTGCGCTCGGTGATATCTTTGAAGCTCCATGTACGACCCAGAACCTCGTCTCCTCTAAACACCGGTGCCGAATAGCGTTCAAAAACTCGACCATCCTTGAATTCAACGATGTCGGACAATTTCTCCGTCGATTGGTACAATTTCTGCAATGTAGCCAGAAAACCTTCCGGGTCTTTCAATTGCTTTTTGACTTCTCGTTGGAGTAGGGCTCGGTCTCCTGTATCCACGACATCCTGCGGGATATGCCACATCTCGACAAAACGCTTGTTTACATAGGAAAAATGGCCATCGCTATGGCCTACCAGGATGCCCTCTTGTGCGGTTTCGAGGACCAGTGAAAGCAACCTTTCATTCTCCTGTAACGCTTCCTCTGCCTGTTTGCGCTTGGTGATGCCGTTGTCCGGAGTTTGGTCGCGTTGTTCGGGGGCGCGAAGAGCATCCGCTAACCGTTGCCGCAACTCAACCAACTCATCTATGAGTTGCTCCTTTGTCTTCTCCGTGTCTTTCATCAGTTTGATCCCTCAGCTTCGCCATCTCCCCCGATCCAGCCCAATCGTCGAAAAGCGGCCAATGGGCACGTCACGCTGGTGAGATAGACCGGGTTCTGACTGTAGTCACCATCCGGGTGAATGCACTCGTACGGTGAGCCAAACTCTTCCCCCTGGCGAAAATCTCCTGCGCGCAGTTCCTCGACGTATTGGAGAGCGAGGTTGCGTGCGGTGTTGTCGTCAACCTGGGCAACTGCGTAGCATACCCATCCCGTCGGCGTGTTCCAGTAGGCCCCGTTCTGATACCGGTTCTTCGGGGCATTGTTGACCGTTTGTTCCCACGCGCTCGTGTCGCTGAAATCACAGTCGGTCGGCACATGGCGGATGTTGCCTTTCCAGGCGATGGTGCCGTCGGCCAAAGCGCGCAAAAGGACGCGGCCGACCTGCTCTTCTTCCCGTTCCCCCAGAACGCCCGAATATACGGCAAACGCCGATCCCCATACGTCGGGTTGGGCGCTCTTGCCGGTGCTCGCCCGCAACAGTCCGCTTTCATGGGCGAAAGCGGACTGTATGTTTTCCGCAATGGTATTTGCCAGCGAACGATACTGATCCGCCGCTTGCTGTGCGCCGCACATCTGCTGCAGGTCCGCCAATTGGCCGGCGGCTCGGTAGCGGAGTATCGAGCAAAACAAAAGGTATCCCGTCTGGACGACGATGTCGGTGAAGCCGAAGGATACGCCTCGTTCCTCCTCTTTGCACCACACGAGCTCACAATCGTCCACGACGGCGGGAATGGTAAAAGCCAGCGCCAGTCTGTCGAGCAGGCTCATCCCGTCGATCTCTTCTCGAAGGATCGCCCCGTGTCCATAGGCGACCGCCAGTTGCCAGGCGATCTCGACGAAATAGAAATGGTCGTCCAGACTCGGATAATACCCCCACGGCTGACCCTGTTGCTCGAATTCGAAGGTGCCGGGAAAATATATCGGCTTTCCGGCGAAGGTGATATGGTCGGCGATTGCTCCTCGCGGTACGAGACTCCCCGTCGGTGTCAGCCAATCTTCCGGCGCCTGACATCGGGCGGTCAGTACCAGCGCGTGCTTTAACTCGGCAGGCGGAATCAGGCCACACTCGACGGATATGGCAAAATCCCTGATCCAGTAAGAGGGATAGCACTCGCGGCCACCAGGTCGAATCAGAGTGTCGCCTGTCGCGTTCGGTCCATGTCCGGCCACAGACTGCCCCGGCTGCACGCGCGAGGCGTCCAAAACGTCCAGGGATAAGTCTTTCAGGAAGAGCATGGCTTCACGAAATTGCGTCGGTTCACTGCTCATAGGGAATAGGCCTTTCATGGCGGAACGTCAGAAGGTGCATCAGTGTCGTGTCCCCTCTCAGCCTTTTGTCCCGCTCAGGGCGATGCCCTCGATAAAGAAGCGCTGGGCGAAGAGGAAGAGGAGGACGGCCGGCAGCACCATGATCAGGGAAGCGGCCATCAGCAGCCCCCACTCGGTCTCCTGAACGCCGCGCAGATGGGCCAGACCGAGGGCCAGAGTGCGCTTGCTCTCGCTGGTCAGGTAGATGAGCGGTCCCATAAAGTCGTTCCACGCGCCCAGGACGGTGAAGATGGTCACGGTCACCAGGGCGGGACGAGAGAGGGGCAGGATGACGCGATAGAAGATCTGCCACTCGCCGGCTCCATCCAACCGCGCCGCCTCGAGCAGTTCCTCGGGCAGAGTGGCGAAGAACTGGCGGAGCAGGAAGATGAAGAAGGCGCTGCCGAAGAACGATGGCACGGTGAGGGGCAGGAAGGTGTCGATCCAGCGGAGCTCGCTGAAAAGGATGAACATGGGGATCGAGGTGACCTGATAAGGGATCATCATAGTCGCCAGCAGCAGGCCGAAGAGAAGGGTGCGGTCGGGCCAGCGCAGGCGGCTGAAGGCGTAGGCGGCCATCGAGCAGCTGAGCAGGGTGCCGGCGGTGGTACAGACGACGACAATCAGGGTGTTGCCCAGATAGCGCAGGAATGGAAAACGGAGAAAGACCGCCCGGTAGTGATCCAGTGTCAGAGGGTTGGGAATCCACTGAGGGGGCAGCCGGAACATGGCAGCGTCGGTCTTGAAGGAGGTGCTGACGAGCCAGAAGAAGGGACCCAGGAAGAGGGCGAGCAGGAGCGCCAGGAGGGCGTGGTAGAGGAGACTCTTCAGCTTTGTGCGCATCCGTCCTTCTGCCATCATTTCGCCTGCCCCTCGTAGTAGACCCAGCGTCGGGCGAAGGCGAACTGCAGGCCGCTGATAGCCAGGATGATCAGAAAGAGGACCCAGGCCATGGCCGAAGCGGCGCCCATATTGAGGTTCTGGAACGCCTCGCGGTAGAGATAGAGGACGTAGAACAGGGTGGAGTTGACCGGCCCCCCCGCGGTCATCAGATACGCCTGGGCGAAGACCTGAAGAGCGCCGATGAGCCCCATGACGGTCATGAAGAACATGGCCGGAGAGATCATCGGCAGGGTGATGTGGCGGAAGCTGCTCCAGCTACCGGCGCCGTCCAAACGGGCCGCTTCGTACAGCGAACGCGGCACCCCCTGGAGGGCAGCCAGAAAAATGATCATGCCGCCGCCGGCGTTCCACAACCCCATGATCACCAGAGCCGGCTTGGAGAGGTGCTCGCTGGTCAGCCAGGGGAGCTGCGGCAGGTGCAAATAGCCGAGGAGGATGTTGATCAGACCGTATTCGCCGTTGAACAGCCAGGCCCACAGGAGGGAGCCGGCGACCAGCGGCACCACGGTCGGCAGATAGAAGAAGGTGCGGTAGAGCGACTGGCCGCGAATCGGATGGTTGAGCAGCAGAGCCAGACCGAGGGCCAGACCGATGTTGACCGGCACGGAGAGGGCAGCAAAATAAAAGGTGTTCCACAGCGCCTTGAGAAAGTAGCGATCGGCGGTGAACAATCGCCGATAATTTTCAAACCCCTCCCAGACCGCAGGAGTGATGATCTCATAGCGGGTGAAGCTGTAGACCAGGGTGGCGGTGATCGGCCCCAAAGTGAAGATTGCCAGACCGAGGATGGCGGGGAGGGCAAAGAGATAACCGGCGAACGCCTCCCTGCGGTGCAGAGTCAGCTTTCTCAGACGGAGCCAGGAGCGGTAGCCGCGAGCGCAGAGGGTCAGACAGAGCCCCGCTCCCAGCAGCAGATAGACGGAAGTCCAGTCGACGCGCAATTGGCTCTTCTGAGCGAGAAAGCGATCGAGCACCTGCTGGGATTCTAGAGTGGCTACGGTGAGCGCCTCGCGCGGGGAGAGTTTGCCGTGGACCACCTGATCGACGGCTGTATACATCTCGGTGTTGAGGGCGCTGCCAACCGGCGAGATCGGCCGGTAGTGCGAGAAGCGCATCTGGTCGATCGCCAGTCTCCAGAAGGGACTGGACTGGAAAAAGGGATCTTCGGAGGCGGCGAGCAGAGCGGGTAACTTGTTGCTCGAAGTTGCCATATAGCGCTGGGATTCCTCCGCCAGGATATGCCGGCAGAACTGCCAGGCGCCGTCGGTCTGGCGGGCGTTGCGCGGCACGATGAGACTGAAGCCACCCGACCAGGTGGCGGGAATACCGTCGTCGGCGTGAGGACAGGGAGCCGCTCCCCAGTCGAGACCGGCCCCGTATTTCTGGATCATGTTGAGAGCACCGACGTCGAGCACGATCATGGCGATTTTGCCGGTGATGAACGGGTTCTGGTCGTCGGCGCCGAAACCGGTCTGAACGGTCAGCAGATCGTCGATGCCGTATTCGCGCACGAAGTCGCGGATCCACTCGAGAGCCTCGACATTGCGCGGGTCGTCCAGGGTGACGCGCCTGCCGTCGTCGGAGAGGAAGCGCCCCCCCTTCTGCCAGCAGTAGAGATAGAGACCGGTATTGCCCCAGATCGGCACGGCGCCAACCTGCTCCAGGCGTCCGTCCTCGCGTCGGCGGGTCAGCCTGTGCGAGTATTCGCGCATCTCGCTCCAGGTTCTCGGCGGACGGTCCGGGTCCAGGCCTGCCTGGCGGAACAACGCTTTATTGTAGTAGAGGATGCGGACGTCGGTGTCGTAGGGAATGGCGTACTGGCGGCCGTCGTAGAAGCACTCCTCCCACGGGGCGCGGAAAAAATCCTCGCCGCGAATCCCATCCCGGGCGGCCAGGTCGTCGAGGGGCAGGAAGGCATCGCGGGCGGCGTAGCTGGCGACCAGGAAGCGGTCGAAGATGGCGACATCGGGAGCGACCCCACCGGCGACGGCGGGGAGAATTTTGGAGTGGATGTGGGCGTAGGGGATGTCTACTTGCTCGACGTAGTAGTCCGGGTTGGCACTATTGAAGCGGGCGACCAATTCGGTGACCACGGCATGGCTGGCGCCGGTGGTGAACAGGTTCCAGAAGACGACCTTCCGGCGACCTTCCGAATCTTCTTCGGCAAACGTCGGTCCGGCCAGGGCTGCGACGAGCAGCGCGACGCTCGCCCAGAGGGTCACCAGAAAATACATATATCTATTCGGCTTTCTTCGCATCGGCCAGGTGGTCGTCGTGGTATTTGCTGGCGAAGATATCCAGGCCGCTCTTTTGGGTGTCGAAGTTGGCGATCGTCCACCCGGTGCCGGCAGTGAAGGCGCCCGGAGGCTTCATGGAAATCCCCTTCTTCTCGAGGTCCTCGATGCGTCCGGCCAGATCGGGCACGGCAAAGGCGACGTGGGTCAGACCCGGGCCGTGGTCCTCGATGAACTGGGTGAGTTCGGGATAGTCGATGGGGCGCTGGAGTTCGATGATGGTGGGGCCGCAGCGGAAGGTCGCCATCTCAAAGCTCGGTTTCCCCTCGGACATGCGGCGGTCGATCATCTCCAGCTCAAAACTGTCGCGAAAGATCTCGACGGCGCGATCCATGTCGTCGACGGCGTAGGCCACGTGGTGCACGTATTCGAACATATCATATCCTTTCGCAGTGAGGTGCTATGTCATCTTCTTTTTATCAGGCCATCGTCGAGCAGCTGCTGGAAGTGTTCCTTCACGGTCTGTTCGATGGGGATATACTCCATCCCGAGATCTTCCCTGCTGTAGGAATTATCCATCCTGAGGCGCACGCCGACGTTTCTGGTCACGAATTTGCGGGTGACGCCGAACATGGGCGCAATCAGCCAGAACAGGGGTTTGGGGGCCTGCATGCGGGGAAAAGGGTAGCCATCGCCGAACTGTTCGCGCAGTATCCTGCCAATATCGAGCAAAGTAGCTTCACCGCTGGCGATAATGTGTCTGCCGCTGGCCTCCGGAGCGTATCCGGCTTTGATGTGAGCGGTGGCGACGTCGCGCACGTCGGCGATGCTGTTCCACAGCTCCGGCACGCCGGTCCGGTAGGTGCCGTCCCCGAACTGGATCATGGTGCCGATGCTCATCGAGTCGGTGCGGCTGGATACGGAGGGGCCGAGGACCCACGCCGGGTTGACCACCACCAGATCCCATTGATCCTGTTCTTCGGCGATGCTCCACGCCTCCTTTTCGGCGATCGTCTTCGAATAGGGATACGGCTGATGATCGGCGCTGCTCGTGCTGTTCCAGTCTTCTTCGGTGAATATGCCGTTGGGACTCTGCTCTATATCCACATTGTCGCCGTAGATCGCCACGACGCTGCTGGTGAGCACGACCCGTTTTACAGTCGAGATCCTGCCTGCCGATTCGAGGACGTTCCTCGTCCCTTCCCTGGCGGGACGGAGCAGTTCCTCTTCCGGATTTTTGGGTTTACTGATGAAGAAAGGGGAAGCGGTGTGCATCACCAGCTCGCAACCCTGCATGGCCTCATCGAAGCTGCCGGGATCGAGGAGGTCGGCCGCGAACAGTTTCAATTCTGCTCCGGCCGTCTTTTCCAGCGAGGTGAGGTGACCGACTTTTTCGGCGTTCGCGGGATCGCGCACGGTCGCGTGGACGCTGAGACCTTCAGCCAGCAGCTTTTTGACGATCCAGGAGGCGACGTAGCCGCTCGCGCCGGTGACCAGCACCGGACAGGTTCTGTCGATTGTGCGCATAATTCACTTTCCGATATCTGTAGAGGAGCGGGAAGTCTATAGAATACTTCCTGTGTATTTTCCCATCAAGGAGAAACCGGACTTCACGGCTCTGCAAACCGACGGCGGCCCGGGTTCTCCCCGAGCCGCCGCAGTGGTAACAGTCGGCTTTTTTGCCAACAGCTGTGATTATCTGAAAATTGAATGTGGATCGCGAAAAAGAGGGCAACCCTCACTCCCAGGGCACCGGCAGGTCGAACTCTTTAGCCGTCTGCTGCAGACGTTTCTGGTGCCATTCGCCCAGAGGCACACCATCGCTTCGGTGCTGCTGCATGCGGAGCGCTTCGATGCCGCCCGGCATGTGGGCCTCGTCGAAGCCGTCCAGGGGCTGCAGACGGGAGATGCGGCGCACATACTCGTCCATCTCCTTTTTGAAGGCGGCCGGATCGGCGAATAGATCGATGCGGAAGGTGATCACCATAGCACCCTGGTCGGCGCCTGGATAGGTCCACGGGGAGGTGGCCGGGTCCATGGTCAATCCAGCCAGCAGGCCGCCCCACGACTGACAGACCTCGCCCATCCCGATGCAGCGGAGGACCAGACCGGGCGCCATCTCGGCGAACTTCTGACGCGTTTCCGAATGGAACAGGCCGTGTGCGGCGCCGAAGTCGAGAACCAGGGATTCCTCCTCGTCGGCCGGAGCGCTGAACGCCATGGGGGAGCCGCCGGCCGCCCGGATGAGCGGTTCGTCGGGCTGCAGATCGAGCTGGTGGCCTGAGGTTACAAAGGTGATCATATCGTGTTCGAGAGGGAGGCGAGCGTAGATACCGGCGGCGCCGAAATGGCCGTGATTCTGGGTCAGGAGGATGGCGATGCCCTGGTCCCTGGCCTTGTCGATGATCTTTTGCGTGCCCTCGTAGGAGGGAAAATAGCCGAGACCGCCGTCGCCGTCGAGCAGGAGACTGTTGGCAGTCTCCCTGGCGACTTTGATCTGCGGATCGCTGTTGAGCTCGCCGTCGCGCAGCAACCTGGCGTAGGTGGCGATCTGGTGACTGCCGTGACTGAAGACGCCGCGCAGGTCGTTGGTGACGAGTAGATCGGCCAGCAGCCGGGCCCTGGGCTCGGAGAGACCGACGGTGCGGGCTGTAGCCAAGACGAAGTCGTGCAGGCGATGGTGGTCGACGCGGGGCGCATTTTCGGGAGGTTTGTTTATTCTCAGCATTTTGATCTATCTCTGATGGCTATTGGGAAGTTCGTCTTTTTGTGGTTCCTTCCGCTTATCGCGGAAGAACAGAGCGAAGAACAGCAGTGAAAGGAAGGTCACGACCGCGGGGATGGCAAAGATCGGAGTCCAGTTGTGTCCCCCTTCCGGCAGGGCGCAGCGGTCGTAGATCCGACCGGCCATGAAGTTGCCGCACAGGGCACCGATGCCGCCGCGTGCGAAGGTCAGCAAACCCTGAGCGCTGGCGCGGTACTCCGGCTCGCTCAACTCCTCGACGGCGATGACCAGACCGATAAAAAAGAAGGTAAAAATGAAGCCGTGCATGGCCATGGAACCGGCCACCAGCCAGATGGGACCGCCGACGGCGAAGGCGGCCATGCGGATGGTCTGGGCACCGATGCCCATAAGAAGGATGCGCTTCAGTCCCAGCCGCCGCAGGGAAGAGGCCAGGGCGAGGAGGACGATTACCTCGACGACCTGTCCCAGACTCTGCACCCAGTTGGCGACGCTGGGGGCCAGGGCGAGTGCGCGCGGGTCGGTCAGAAAGAGGAAGGAAAAGTTGTAGAAAAACGGGCTGACGACCGCCGAAACAAAAGAGATGGCGACGATGACGGCGAAGTTGCGCTGGCGCAGCAGACGGAAGGCGGAGAGGAAGGCGTAGGGCCGCTTTGAACCGTTGCCGCCACCGGGCGGCGTGTGGGGCAGCGTGAAGGAGTAAAAGCCGGCTACGACGAAGAGAACGGCGGCGACCAGCAGGCTGTCGCCCATATGGGAAGTGGCCGGATCCCAGCCCTCCCACAGGCGCAGATACAGGCTCAGGGCCCAGCTGACGGCGATCCAGCCGACGGTGCCCCAGACGCGAACGAAGCCGAAACCTTCGGAACGACCCAGATGGTAGAAAGCGATGACGTTGGTGAGGGTCATGGAGGGGAGGCGGATGAGGGCGAAGAGGATCATGGTGACCCAGAAGCCGACGAATCCGGTCTGCAGCCAGGCGGCGAAGAGTATGGGGGCGCTGACCAGCTGACAGCCGGCGAGAAAGTGCTGGGGAGCCCAGTAGCGGTCGGCCAGCCAGCCGGCGATGAGCGGGGAGACGAGGGCGGCCAGAGCGGTGGAGGCGAAGACGTAGCTGATCTGCTGGCCGGAGAAGCCCAGCGCGCCCATGTGGCCGCTGAGCAGCACCAGGACCGCCCCCTCGGACATCTGAGCCAGACCGAACATAATGGATAGACGCAGGGGGATGGAACGGATGTTCATTCCTCCTCCGCGCCGGTCAGGCCCTGCGCGAGGGCGCGCAGCAGGGAGTGCTCGGCATCGTCGCCGGTCAGCTCCCAGAACATGGCACCCCCCAGACCGCGTTCGCGGACATAGGCCCCTTTGAGATGCATCGATTCGGGGTCGTCGTAGCTGACCATGATCTTCTTCTCAGAATCGTAGAGCCAGGGGACTTTCGCCTCCTCGTGCCAGAAGCGGCGCATGCCGTAAAAGTCGTTGTCGACCAGGGCTCGATAGCTGGCGCGCAGATCGGCGGCTCCCTCGTGCGGCTGGAAGAGACCGTCGTTGTCGGAGGCCACCCCCTTCCAGCTGCGGCCGTAGAACGGGGCGCCGAGGACGAGCTTGTCGGGCGGCGTGCCCCGCTCGAGAAACGCCTCGACCGCGGCGTGACCGTGGGCATTCTGGAAAAAATCGTCCTGCGGCTGGAGCGGCGAGGAGGTCCCGTAGAGGGGAGCGTTGAAGCTGGTCACCGGACTCCAGGCGCCGGCAAAGTCGTAGGTCATAATATTGATGAAGTCGAGATACTGGTGAATCTGATCCACCTCGATGGCGGCGATCTTGGAAAGGCCGGCCGGAGAGGCGATGGTCAGCAGATACCGACAGCCGTCGCGATCGGCCTGCAAATCGAGCTGACGGCGCAGTTCCGCCAGCAGCAGGGTGAAATTGCGACTGTCTTCGGTCCGTCCGGGCTGCAGGCCGTCGCTGCCCGGGTATTCCCAGTCGATGTCGACTCCATCGAAGCGATAGCGCGCGGCAAAAGCGGCGCAGGAACGGGCGAAGCGGAGACGGGATTCGTGAGTGGCCGCCGCGTCGGAAAAGTTGTCGGACCAGGTCCAGCCGCCGATGGAGATCAGAGTTTTGAGATGCGGATGTCGTTCCTTGAGGAGCAGGAACTGATTGAAGTTGCCATGCAGGCCACCGGGATTGTCGTCGTCGCCGGGATCGACCCGACCGATGTCCGCCCAGGGATCGCCCAGGGCGATCTGGCCGTTGCGGGCGGAGACATCGGCGAAGGCGTAGTTGACGTGGGTGAGCCGATCGGCGGGGATGTCGGCGACGCGGTAGTGTGGGGTGCGCTCGACGGACCAGCTCGGATAGTAGGCGATAATGCGAGGTGTGTCGGACATGCTCTCAATACCTCCTGCGGAATAAATCGATGACTCGGAGACTGCGTTGCGTCCCCGAGCCATCCTTGGAAGGTGTCCTTGATAGACTTGAATGAGAAGGGCAAGTTTCGTACCAGGATGAAGCCCAAAGGGGGATAAATTGTTATAAGATTATGATAATAAAAAACTTACTGAGATAAATCGAGAAGCCATAGACGGCAAAGGCAAATGATTCTTTCGCGATGGATAGTTTCAAATACCACACCATAAAAATCAAATCGGTTTGTATTTCAATTAAAAACAAAGATATATATAAAAATACCAAAGGTGTCATATATGGACCGATAGGTCGTATATGACACCTTACACAACGAAAGAAAAGGGTGTGATCTGTCAGCTTTGGTCGGAGGGGCGGTGGATGCTGAGTTTGCGCATGCGGCCGCGCAGGGTAGAATCGTGCATGCCCAGGAGGGCGGCCGCGCCCCGGTCGCCTTTGACGACCCAGCCGGTCTTTTCGAGCACCTGGAGGATGTAGCGGCGCTCGAATTCCCGGAAGGGTAGGATCTCTTCTGTCCCGGGCACTGCGGCGCCGGGCAGAAGGATATCGGCGGCTCCTAAGGTCGGTCCGCTGCAGAGGAGGATGGCGCGCTGGATGATCTGCTCGAGTTCGCGGACGTTGCCGGGCCAGTCGTAGCGCTCCAAGGGGAGCAGGGCGGACGGTTCCAGAGGAACTGCCTCTCTTCCCAGATTGGCTGCGGCGCGTTCGGCGAAGTAGGCGGCTAGCAGGGGTATATCATCCTGCCGTTCTCTGAGCGGAGGAAGGGTCACGGGGAAGGCCTGAAGGCGAAAGTAGAGATCCCGTCTGAATTCGCCTCGCTGCACCATCTGCTCCAGATCGCGATTGGTAGCGGCGACAACGCGCGCGTCTGAGTTCAAAATCTCGGTGCCGCCGACGCGCTCAAAGGTGCGCTCTTCGAGCAGGCGCAGGAGCTTGACCTGGGCTTCCAGGGGCATATCGCCGATTTCATCCAGAAAGAGGGTGCCCCCTTCGGCCAGTTCGACCTTGCCGAGTTTGCGCGAGGTGGCGCCGGTAAAGGCGCCCTTCTCGTGGCCGAATAGTTCGCTTTCGACCAGATTTGCGGGAATGGCGCCGCAGTTGATCTGGATAAAAGGACTTTCTGGACGTTTGCTCAGCGCGTGGAGGAAGCGGGTGGCCAGGCTTTTGCCGGTGCCGGTTTCGCCCAGGATGAGCACGGTCAGATCGGTGGCAGCCACCTGGGCCAACTGCTCCTGGGAGCGGCGCAGCGCCGGGCTTTCACCGATGAATTCGCCGGTGACCCCCGCCTCGCTGAGCGCCTGATTCAGGGCTTCCAGGTGCGGGTCGGGAACTACCGAGAGACGGACAGTGGCCGGATCGGAGTAATTGAAATCGCGATCGACGGCGCGGACCTGGAAGACGTATTCGCCCAGTTCCAGGTCGGGGTAGGTGGCCTGGGTAAGGTGGGAGACCTGCCAGTCGGTGTCGCGGCCTTCGAGACGATGCACGTAGAGCAACTGTTCCCGGCCCGTGCGGAAGCTGACCCCTCTGTATTCGAAGGAGGCGAGAGGATGGGAGCCGGGGAGGGAAACCTCGGAGACCGGACCGTAGGCGCGATTGGCGATCAGATCGGTGACGTGCACGGTCGGTTTGCCGTCTGCGGGTCGGTAGCGGGTGACGCCGCCGCCGTCGGTGGCGATCCAGATGTCACCTGCACGATCCTGGAACAGATCGAGGACCGCGTTGTGTGCCAGTCCGTTCCAGCGATGCAGCTTCTGGAAAAGGCGTCCGTCGAAACGGGAAACGCCGCCGCCGTAAGTCCCGAACCAGAGATGTCCCCGGCGATCTTCGAGGATTACCTGAATGTTGTTATGGGCGAATCCGTCGGCGGTGGTGTAGCTGTGGAAGGAGCGCCCGTCAAAGCGAGAGGCGCCGCCGCTGGTGCCGAACCAGAGCTGTCCGTCGCGGTCTTCGAGAATGGAGTGAACTCGAGCGCCCGCCAGTCCGTCGGCGGTGGTGTAGCTGCAGAAGGAGTGCCCGTCGAAGCGAGAGATGCCGTTTCTTGTGCCGAACCAGAGATCGCCCTGTGCATCTTCGGCGATGGCATAGACGCAGTCGTGGACGAGTCCGTCGGCGGTGGTGTAATTGTGGAAGGAGCGTCCGTCGAAGCGAGAGATGCCGCCGTTGAGGGTGCCGAACCAGAGCTGATCGTGGCGATCCCGAAACACGGACCAGACATTGTTGTCCGCGAGCCCGTCAGCGGTGGTGTAGGTCACCAGCCGCTGACCGTCGTAGCGGCAAAGGCCGCCGCCGTAGAGGATGCCGAACCAGAGATCCCCTCGGCGATCTTCGAGAATGGTGCGGACATTGCCGAATAATCCTTCGAGAGTGGAGAAATTCCGGCCATCGTAGCGGCAGACCCCCTTCCAGGTGGCGCACCAGAGATCCCCGCGGCGGTCGGCGAGAATGGCAGTGACATTGTTACTGGTAAGACCGTCGGCGGTAGTATAGTGGGCGAACTGAGCTCCTGAATAGAGACAAATACCGCCGCCGGCGACAGATGCGGCGCCCGTCCCGAGCCAGAGATTGCCTTCGCCATCCCGGGCAATGGCAGTGACGGTGTTGTCTGCCAGCCCGTCGTCGGTGGTGTAGTTGTAAAAAACCTCCCCGTCGAAACGGGAGACGCCCCCGCCGAAGGTTCCGAACCAGAGGTTGTCTTCGGCATCCCGGGCAATGGCGGTGACGGTGTTGTCTGCCAGTCCGTCGTCGGTGGTGTAATTGTAAAAAACCTCCCCGTCGAAACGAGAGACGCCGCCACCGGCCTTTCCGGTCTCCTCCCCCACTCCGTACCAGCCGGTCCCCAGCCAGAGGCTACCTTCGGCGTCTCGGGCAATAGCGGTGACGGTGTTGTCTGCCAGTCCGTTGTCGGTGGTGTAGTTGTGAAAGGTTTCCCCGTCTAAACGGACGGCGCCGCCGCCGAGGGTGCCGAGCCAGAGATGTTCGTCGCGATCGAAAGCCACGACCCTGACCGGTCCGCAGGGGATGGCAAAATTGTGGAAGCTTTGCCCGTCGTAGCGGCTCACACCCGCGTGGGTGGCGAACCAGAGGTGGCTCTGTGCATCTTCGGCAATCGCCTCGACCGCATCGTGCAACAGGCCGTCTTTGGCAGTATAGGTCAGGAAGGATTCGCCATCGTAGCGACTCACACCCGCGTAGGTGGCGAACCAGAGGTGACCCTTACGATCTCTGTGAATGGCGCGTACTGCGTTACTGGCCAGACCATCTTCGCTTGTGAAGAGTTGAAAATCGGTGCCGTCGTAGCGGCAGACACCGCTGCTGAAACCGGTGGCGAACCAGAGATCGCCATCTCGATCGTGGGCGATGAAGACGATGGAAGAGGAGGGGAGACCGTGTCCCACGTCGAAGGTGCGCCAGACCCCCTGTTGGACGCCGCTGCCCGCCCGAATGCGGCCGCCCGGTCCGGCGGTGCGCATGTTGCCTGAACCCGCAGGCACGACGGTGGTTTCGACGTCCAGGATGCGTCCCTGTTTCACTTCTGGCTCCTCTCAAATGGGCCGGTTGTTTCTCGAAAACGACGGTATGGGTTCTATAAGCGGTTTCTACGGATGACGCATATACCGGCATTCCCCGAGATCTCTAAATCACCCTGGATTCAATATAAGAAAAGAGGATGGACGTCAACCGCAGAGAGGGATGCGAGTCAGAGCGCGATCTGATGGCCGGGGGTTGCGTCGGGGAGTTCGAGTTGACTTTCTTACGTGGACGAGAAATGGGGAAAAAGCGAGCGGAAAGATAGAGGGGATATGAGCGATCAGACAGGTGAATACACTGGACGAATATTCTTGGAGTCGGCGAAACAGGGAATTTCCGGAGTGCTGGTTTCTGACGGATTCCAGGTCGTGCGCACGGACGAGGACGGAAGATACTGTCTGTCAAAGATTGAAAAGCGGGTCAAGTTCATATCGGTTACCGTGCCGGCGGGATATCGAGCGGAGCGATTTTATCAGGCGGTCGAAGAAGAGGGAGAAAACGATTTCCACCTGCAACACTGGAACGCTTCGGGAGGGAGCGATTTTTCTTTTATCCACATCTCCGACAGCGAGACTTCCGAGGGAGGGAAATGGCTGGAGGAGATTCGGGAATACGTGGCGCACGCCGATTCGACGCCGGCGTTTTTGATCCACACCGGAGATCTGTGCCATGCCCACGGGATCATCTGGCACGCGGAGGAGGTGGGGTTCGACACATTGGGGATTCCGGCGTTCTTCGCCATCGGCAATCACGACTATTTGCTGGGAGACGACGAGGAGCGGCCGCCCTGGGTCGGCTACTACCCGGGAGTGCAGTACGGGGAGGAACTGTTCGAGCGGCGGTTGGGGCCGACCTACTATTCCTTCGAAGCGGGAAAGATCCACTTCCTGGTGCTGCCATCGCTGCACGCCCACGATGCGGAGCCGGACACATCCTTCGCCGATCTGCACGAGTGGCTGAGCAACGACCTGGCGCTGGTGCCGCCGGATCGGGGTGTGATTGCACTGCAGCACTGTCCGGAGCTGGGGACATACGTCGTTTGCGCAGAGGGAAGGGAGGATCTGGATCTGAGTGAGAAGAATCTGCGCGCAGTGGTAGCCGGGCATTGGCACGCCAATCAGACGCGGCGGAGCGCCGCCAATTTTCTCTCGCTGCTGACGACGACGCCCAAGTGCGGAGGGATCGACCACTCGCCCCGCTCTTTCCGAGTGGTGTACGTGGAGCAACAGGAGATTGCGGTGGAGACGCGGATCGGCGGAGTGGAACGACAGCTGGTGATCGCGCCCCCTGTACCCAGAGAAGAGGGAGGGCTGAAGGTGGTCGCACAGGTGTACGACACGGCCCGGCCGACAGTGGAGGTCCTGTTCGCGATTCACCGGGAGGGAGAGAAGCCGGCCTGGCAGCCGATGCGGAAGATGGGGGCGGGATGGAGTTGGGAGGGGGCAGGAGAGATGGTTGACGGCCCCCTGGTGGTCGCGGTGCGGGCGTCCCTGGCGGGAAGCGTGATATTGGAAGAACGCCGTCCATTTTCTCCGCAAGATGCGCCGCCGGCGGTGAATCCGTCGACCGACTGGCCTGTCTATTTGAGAAATGCCGCGCATCGGGGAATTGCCGACAGTGCGGTAGAGCCGCCGCTGCAACTGGCCTGGATGGCGAATGTCGGAGGACACATCCTCCACGGATCGCCAGTGGTGAACGATGGACGAATATTCGTGGCGATAGCTGACGACGACGGAGAAAATCGGCAGGGGCTAGCAGCACTGGCCGGAGACAGCGGGGAGTTGCTCTGGCGGTTTTCCACCCGGGACTCGATTAAGCACAGCCCGGCTGCGGGCGATGGGCTGGTCTTTGCCGTGGATCTGGAGGGACAGCTGTACGCACTGGCCGGGGACAGCGGAGAGCTGGCCTGGGAGAGAGATCTGGGATTGCGCGGTGGAATGGGAGTTTACGAAGGGGTGATCTGCGAGAAGGGAATCGTCTACGCGGGAAGCGGCCACGGGTTGACAGCCCTGAAAAGCGACGGAACGGTGATCTGGCAAAATCGGGACTGGCGCCAGGGGGAGACGTGCACGGTGACGCCGACCCTGGCAGGTGGAATTCTGTACGCGTCCCAGAACTGGGGGGTGGGGCTGTTCGCCCACCGGGCGCGGACGGGAGAACTGCTGTGGAAGGTGGACCGGAACGACATTCGCTTCAGGGACAGTTCGCCGGTCGAGTGCGACGGGTCTCTCTACGTGCTGGCCGAGCCCCACCTGTTCGTCCTGGAGGCACAGACCGGGGAGGTATTGAGAGAGAAGGAACTCCCCGGCGTCAAATCGACAGCCACGCCGCTGATCGCCGGCGGTCTGATCTTGTGCGGAACGACGGACAGCGGCCTTATCGCCCTGGACCTGGAGAACCTGGAAGAGATCTGGAGATTCGTGCCGTCCCCGGCACTGACACCGACCATGCCGTATACGCGGGAGCCGTCGCGGGGATTCGAGGCGGCGCCGGTGTTGTCCGGCAGGGTGGTGTACATAGGGGGATTGGATGGTGTGTTCTATGGTTTAGACGTGGATACGGGAAAAGCGCGGTGGCAGTGCGAACTGGGGGCACCCATTCTGGGCCCGGCGGCAATTTCGGGAAACGGCGTATATGTCGCCGACTTCGCCGGCAATGTCTACGGTTTTGCCGCCGGTTGACGTCGCGAGTGCAGTTGGCTTTGTTTGGCTGAAAAAGGGAGCGGGCCACGATGACGGAAAAAGAGCTGTTTCTCAAGCGCATGGAACTGGACGGCGAGCCCGAGGTGCGCTCGCACGTCAGCATCACCTACCCGGTGTTCAAGGAGTTCGGCGCAAAACTGGACTGGCTGCGAGATTTTTCACCGCACGTGCAGGTGGGGATCGGGCGGGAACCGGGACGGCAGGCCAACAGCGAGGAGACCGACCGCTGGGGATGCCACTGGGTCTATCCCCTGGAATCGTTGGACGGACTGTGCGTGGGACACCCGGTCGCCTCCTGGGAGGATCTGCCGAACTACCAGCCGCCGGACCCGGAGGAGTACACCGACTGGGCGCAGGCGCGGGAGAACGGCGCCCGGGCAAAAGCGGAGGGACGACTGTTCGGCGGCGGCACGGACCACGGATTCATCTTCCTGCGCTTGACCTATCTGCGCGGCTTCGACAGCGCGATGATGGATATGGCGGAGGGGCGGCCGGAACTGGAGGAGTTGATCGGCGCGGTGGAGAAATACTGGCTCGGAGTGGCCGAGCGCTGGATCGAAACGGGGGCGGATCAGATCGGCTTCGGCGACGATCTGGGGCTGCAACACGCGCTGCCGATCAGTCCGGCCGCCTGGCGCAAATACATCAAGCCTTCGTACAAACGGATTTTCTCCTACTGTCGGGAGCGCGGGGTGCACGTTGCACTACACACGGACGGGTACGTTCTGGACATCATTCCCGACCTGATTGAGTGCGGGATGTCGGTGTTCAACCCGCAGGATTTGGTCAACGGGCTCGACAATCTGGAGCGGCTGGCTAAGGGGAAGGTCTTCCTCAACCTGGACATCGACCGGCAGGACGTCACCGTCTTCGGCACACCCGACCAGATCGACGCTCACGTGCGCAGCTGCGTGGAAAAGCTGGGGTCGCCAAAAGGGGGACTGAGCTTTATCTGGGGCGTTTATCCCGGGACGCCGCTGGAGAATATCGAGGCGGGAGTGCGGGCGATGGACAAATACGCGACGCACTGGTGTGGGTGAAGAGATCCTGTAAATTCGCAATTCGGCCGGCTTCGGGAGGAGCCGGCCTTTTTTTATTGATGGACGCGGGTTTTATTGAGAATATTGGTCTCGGGGTTCGCCTGTTTGAGGAGAAGCGAGTGTCGCGCCAAGCTGGATATGGATAAATCGATTCGTCGGAAGGAGTAGCTATGTCCTGCCGCGGGTATCGCAGCAGTCTGATAATCTTGATAGCCGGTTTGTTCCTGGCCCTTTCATTTGTTCCGGCTCCGGCTCACAATGGAGCAATGGCGATTGCCGTGCCGGTGGAGGGGATTGTGATCGATGGAGATTTTGCGGATTGGTCGGAAGGGCTGGAAAGATACGCCATCGATGCGATTAATCTGGGGACGACCCCGGAGAGCAAAGTCGATTACCAGGGCTGGTTCCAGGTCGGATACAATATGCGGGAAAATGCGCTCTACGTCGCAGTCGAGATGACGGACGATTCGGTGGTGATCGACACAACCGGTGGCGAACGGCCATGGAATGAGCAGGACGGTTGCGAGATCTATCTGGATGTGCGCCACGGAGTAGCCAACGTTGTACCCGCCCAATACGTCCGCTGGGGTGAGATGACGAACGATTGGCGCGGAGAAGCCGCGGGTAGCGTCGAGAGAAGCGAAGGCGTCCACCGGTACGAGTGGAAAATCGATGTGGGGAAGCATTCGGGCAGATCCGTTCAGTTGCAGAGCGGGATGAGCGTGGGCTTCGATGTAGTGCTGATCGATAAAGACGCAGGGCGAATAGCCTCGTGGATGAACTGGGAACAAGCCGAACCGAATCGATATATCTATTCCTCTCACCTGGGGGATTTGTTGCTGGCGGCAGATATCGAAAATTTGTCTCGAATTGCGGGAATGCTGGCGTGGGATGACGGGGCAGCTATTCTGCGGGGGAAGGTGAAAATTCGCTCTCTGGAAAAGATGGATTTATGGGTGCAAAGAGAAACGGATCGCACCGGCCGTTTTTTTGCGGATCTTCCTGCAGGAAATTATCAAATGGAGGCTCTGGTTGGACGCGGTTCCAGCTTAATTCGGATAGCAAATTTGATAGTCGGTGAGCAAAAAGAGAGCGATCTGATCATTCCATCGACGCAGGGGGTGACGAAGAAGGCGGGGGCGGGTACAAAGAGATCTGTCTCCGCCGTGCGGGAAGGGGCCTGGAAGATATTTGGTCCTGACGATGGGCTACCCCCTTCTTCAATTGCGGAGATATTTCAGGATAACAAGGGTGTCTTGTGGCTCGGAACGGGTGGCCCCTTCACCGGACAGGGGGCAGGTTTATTTCGCTACGACGGGACCCGCTTCGCATCTCTCACTTCGGCCGATGGTCTGGCCGGTGATCATATCACCTCTGTGTTGGAAGATCGCTCCGGTATGCTATGGTTCGGAACGTTGGGCAATGGCGTGAGCTGTTACGATGGTTCGGATTTTCGGAACTACTCTGTTGCGGATGGTCTGGGCAATATCGTTCACTGTATGCTGGAGGATCGTTCCGGCAATATCTGGTTCGGTACCAGTGCTGGAGTCACTCGATACGATGGAAAAAAATGGAAGTCAATTCCTATTGGAGGACAGGATAGCAATATCGTCCGCTGTATGCTGGAGGATCGTTCCGGTCGCATCTGGTTCGGCGCTGGCGCCGGAGTCAGCCGGTACGATGGAGAACAAATGGAGCACCTCATCACAACCAGCGGCCTGGAGGGAGGTACTGTTACCGCGATATTGCAGGATCGTCGAGGTGATATCTGGCTGGGATTCAGATCTTCCATCCGGCTGGAGTCGAGCGACGAATCTCAAAAGAGCAGCCTGTATCGGTACGATGGCGAAGAGCTCATCCCGGTCGCTAGCGGCGAAAAATTCACCCGAGAAGGCATCCATACCATAGTCGAAGACAGTAGAGAACGGATCTGGGTTGGCACAAATGGCAATGGTGCTGCCCGACAGGATGGGTATGAATGGACTGCCTTCACCTCAAAAGATGGCCTGGCGAACGATGTCGTCTTGGCCATAGCGGAAGATCGCGGCGGAGTGATGTGGCTCGGGGGCACAGGAGGGCTCAGCCGCTTTGACGAGCGCTCCCTCTTTTCCCTCACCCAGGGAGAAGGACTGGAGCACAGCATGGTATTTGACGTCTTTGAGGACAGCAGGGGGCAGATCTGGTTGGGGACCATGGATGGTTTGAGCCGGTACGATGGAGAGAGCGTGACAACTTTCACTGCAGAGGACGGTCTGCCGGAAGGACAAATTTGGGATATCTGCGAAGATCGGAGCGGCCGTCTGTGTCTGGCTACAAACAGCGGCTTATGCCTGTACGACGGCCGGACGTTCCGGCTCTTCTCCGAGGAAGATGGCCTGGTCGATGACAGTGTCAACTATTCGCTGTACGACGGCGATGGAAATCTCTGGATTGCCACCTGGGGAGACGGCCTGAGTCGATACGACGGCGATCATTTCGAGACGTTCAACGATAGGGATGGCTTGAGCAGCAATTTGAAATGCATCACCCAGACCAGTGAGGGTGAACTGCTATTCGGCACCGGGCGGGGTATCTTCCGTTTCGATGGCGCTGGATTTTCCTCGCTGGGAGAAGAGGACAGACTGACGGAGCGAATTGTAGAGGCTATTTCCGAGGATCGGAAGGGGAATCTTTGGATTGGTAGCTGGCGGTATGGGCTGGGGCATCTCCACAGGGATGGGATTTCAATTTTCACTCCTGAACACGGCTTGAGCCACAATACGGTGATGTCTGTCCTCGAAGACGAGTTGGGGACGCTGTGGATCGGAACTTTCGGCGGCGGCGTAAGCCGCTACGACGGACAAGTGTTCCAGAATTTGCTCAGAGCGGACGGCCTGGCGAGCAACGTAGTGCAGGGGATTACGCAGACGAGGGACGGCGACATGTGGATCGCCACCGAGGGTGGAGCAACCCGGTACCGATCTTCTCGGGTGCCGCCGATCGTAGAGATCGAAAACGTAGTCGCCGACAAGAGACTGGGCGCAGTCGGTGAAGTCAGCCTGCCGACGACGCAGGCGTTTCTGCTCTTCGAGTTCCGGGGAGCGAGTCTCTCGACGCGGCCGGGGTGGCTGGTTTACCTGTACCGGCTGGCGGGCTACGAAGAGGAATGGCGGCAAACCCGGGAGGAGCAGGTAGAATACAGAGATCTTCCAGTCGGGGAATATCAGTTCGAAGTAAAGGCGGTGGACAAAGACCTGAACTACTCCGGGCCGGCGACAGTGGCAGTGACGGTACACCTTCCCTATCGAGATATCGCCGTGGCAAGCGGATTGGGCGTCGCCCTCTTCGGGCTGGTCGTAGCGGTCGGCTACGGCGTCAAAAAGCGGCGCGACCAACTGCGGGCGGAACGGGCACTGATGCAGGAATTGGAAGAGGAACTGCAGACGGCCCACGACCTGCAGATGGGGCTGATGCCGGAGGAGGCGCCACAGACCAAAGGATTGAATATCGCCGGGCGCTGTCTGCCGGCCAATCACGTTGGCGGCGACTTCTTCCAATACCACCAACTCGCGCCGAATCGCCTGGCCGTCTCGCTGGCCGACGTGACCGGACACGCGATGGAGGCGGCCATTCCGGTGGTGATGTTCAGCGGCGTGCTGGAGAGTCAGATAGAGGTGGAAGGATCGCTGGGAGAACTCTTCGGTCGCCTGAATCGGACAATGTACAAAAGCCTCGACAGTCGGACATTCGTCTGCTTTGCGATGGGCGAGTTCAATGCCGACACGAAAAGCTTCCGCTATGCCAACAGCGGTTGCCCCTATCCCCTGCACTTCCGGAGACGCACCGGAGAGGTGGACGAGCTACAGGTCGATGCGTATCCGCTGGGTGTGCGACCGGAGGCCGACTATTTGGTGAAGGAAGTGCAGTTGGAAATCGGCGACCAGGTAGTGTTCTGCTCGGACGGCATCGTCGAGGCGGAGAATGCGGCGGGGGAGCTGTTCGGGTTTGAGCGAGTCGTGGAGATCGTCGCCCGAGGTGGCAGGAAGGGGTTGTCGGTGGAGGATCTTCTGGAACAAATTTTCGAAGAAGTTGAGGGATTCAGCAAAGGCGTTGCGCAGGGGGACGATCAGACGATAGTGGTGCTGGAAGTCACCGGATAGCAGGGGTTCCGGCCTTCGCAAGTCCGAGTATTCTTAGATTCCATTTTCGCCAATTCTTCCCGAAAAATGCAGAGGAGGTTGCCGTATTCCGAGCCAGGGATTTTGGACCGATAAAGGTTTTTTCCACTTTGCCGATAGAGTCAGTAAGCGGATCGAGGCGCGATCTTAGCGGGTGCGCGCTTCGACACTCAGAGGAGCTACAAATGAGAATCGGCAGCGCGGAAGTGCTGTTCTCGGCCCAGCATCGGGCGGAGCAGCGGTATGAGCGACGCGAGAGCCTGGTCGCCGGATTCACCAGCGCCAGCGGAGTTTGGGAACTCGATCGCAAGGGCAGGCGAGTCGGAGCCCACAGGGTAGCGGAGGAAAAGGGAGTCGACAGGGCGGAACTGCTCGGACGACGCCTGGAGAAAAAGGTGGCCGAAAGGGCGAAGCTGACGGAAGTAAGAACTCGATCGGTCCGCTCCAGATCGGCAATGCGGGCGGTAGAGCAAGTGGGCGCTCAAAAAGAGATCCGCTCCGCTAAAAAACTGGCATCCTCCCCGGAAAAAATCGGATCTCCGCACAAACCGGCCTCTGCGCCGGATAAAATCGAAATTTCCCCCCCAATGACATCTTCGTCGACCCAGATCGGAACTTCCTCCGAAATTGCGTCCTCCGTCTCGGTGGCCTCTTCTGAATTGACCTCCCAGAAAAAGATGGAGACGCAGTTGCTCACCCGGGCGATCGAAGGGATGAGCGGCAAGAAGATGCGCCTGGACCAGCCCAAAGAGATGACGGGTGAGGAGGTCGACAAGGTGCAGTCCATTCAGAAGCAGGCCAGGGACGACTACGAACCGGCCACCTTCGAGATGCGCTATCGGCGCACCGAGTTCTATTCCGAGGAAGAGACGACCAGCTTCAGCGCCAAGGCGGCGGTGCAGACGGCGGACGGGCGGGAGATCCAGGTCGATCTGGACATGACGATGAGCCGGAAGTTTGCGACCGAGCAACAAATCGACATGAGCGTGGAGGGAGTGCTGAAAGATCCGCTGGTGATCAATTTCGACGCGCCGGCGGTCGAGCTGACAAAGACCAAATACAGCTTCGACATCGACAGCGACGGAGAAGAGGACCAGATCAGCTTCGCCGGCAGGGGGAGCGGGTTTCTGGCGCTGGACAAGGACGGCAGCGGCGGAATCGACAACGGCACGGAACTGTTCGGGGCGCAGACCGGGAACGGCTTCGCAGAGCTGTCGGCGTATGACGAGGACGGCAACAACTTTATCGACGAAGCGGATTCGATCTTCCAGCGGCTGCGGATCTGGTCGAAGGAAGAGGACGGCAGCGATCAGCTGGTGGCGCTGGGACAGCGAGGGCTCGGGGCGATCTATCTGGGCAACATCGCCACGCCGTTTGCGGTGAAGAACGAGCAGAATCAGCTGCAGGGGATGGTCCGTTCGACCGGTTTCTTCCTGCGCGAGAACGGAAGCGCGGGAAGTGTGCAGCAGGTCGATCTGGTGGCCTGACACTTCTGACTCAGAGAAACATTCCGAAAATACGCGCAGGCAACATTACCTGCGCGTATTTTTCAATTAAGAAAGTTTACATAAAAATCAATAGTTAATAATGCGGACGATCGCTTTAGAATCGAAATTGCCGAGACTCGGCTGCAATCACAAAGGTTCGACCAGCGTCTTTAGCAGCGCTTCGTACGCCGGTTTGGGACGATACTCTTCGTCGAAAATCAGCGCCTTGCCCCAGCCTTTGAAGAAGGAGGGCACCCAGGAGTGGCGGTCTGAGAAGCCCCACAGAACCAGGGCGGTGCAGTTGGGCGCTTCCAGGCAAACCTGGAGGAGATCGCGATAGATGTCGGTCTGGCGGCGCAGGTCTTCGTCGCGAAAGGGGGCTTCGACGCGCACGTCGAGCTCGGTGATCTGAACCTCCAGGCCCAGCTCCGCCAGGCGGGCCATATTGGCGGCCACCTGCTCGGGGGGAGGACAGTGGCCGACGCCGACGTGCATCTGCAGACCGACGCCGTGCAAAGGCAGGTCGCGGTCCAGAAAGTCGCGCGCCAGGGTGACTACGGCGTCCGACTTCGTCCCCATTCCCTCGGCGCCGTAGTCGTTGTAGAAGAGTCGGGCTTCGGGATCGGCTTGGTGGGCCAAACAAAAGGCCAGGTCCAGATATTCGGGTCCGAGGGCGCGGAGCCAGGGAGTGTCGCGCAGGGAGCCGTCGTCGTTGAGCGCTTCATTGACCACATCCCAGGCGGTGATCCGGCTCCGGTAGCGGCCGACGACGGCGGCGACGTGATCGCTCAAGAGGCCGCGCCATCCTTCCGGACTCCGTTCCGCCGCAGTGACCCAGTCGGCGAGCTGGCTGTGCCAGACCAGGGTGTGACCGCGCGCCTGCATCTGGTGACGGCCGGCGAACTCGACGATGGCGTCAAGCGGGCCGAAATGGTAGCGGTCCTGTTCGGGGTGAACGGGGCCGAATTTGGCGACATTTTCGGGGGTCACCAGACCGAACTCCCGCCCCAGGGTCTCGGCGTAGAGTCGGTCGTCCTGCAGCGGTCCGGCGGCCACGGCCGCGCCGATTTGCAGGTTTCGCGCCGCAGCGGCGGTGCGCAGGGAGGTAGCGCTCATGATGAAATTCCGTTTTTGACGGGGGCGAGAATCAGGTCTCGCCCTCTTCCTCGTGTATGTATCGAGAGACGAGGCGGCGGGACAGTTCCATCGACCAGTCCTCGCGAATAGGGCCGAGAACATCCTGGTAACGATCGATATCGACCTTGTCGACATCCCTCCCCTCCGCCAGCGCCTTGAGCAGCTCGCACATATAGAAATAGTTGCGCACCGGCACATCGGGGGGGACGCCGTGGTCTACCCCGGGAACGAATCCCCCCTTTTCCATTAGAAAGGGGACCTTGCCCATGATCTCGGCTTTGACCTGCTCGAAACCGAAGCGTAGCTCCCGCTTGTCGATACAGCCGAGAAAGGCGATGTCGGTGCCGTACTCTTTGCGGTAGACAACCGGGTCGTTGAGAGCGGCGATCTCACAGGGCCAGGTGCCGTGAAAGCCGGTTTCGATCCACAGGGGGATGAGCTGGCCGATGTGGCCGTCGCAGTCCATGATGATGTTGCGGACGCCGGCGGAGCGGAGGAAATCGAGCAGACGCCGGTACCCGGGAAACATCAACTCGCGCACCATCTGCGGCGAGATCATGCTGGCGTGCTTGTACGCCATATCCTCGTTGACAAAGAGATGGTCGACTTCCAACCCTTCGATGCGGCCCCTCAGATTCTCGATGGCGAAGTCGCAGGCGAAGTCGAACATCTCGCGCACCCAGCCGGGGTCGTCGGCGCACAGCAGGCAGAGATTTTCAAAGCCGACCCAGTCGCGCACCTTCCAGAACGGTCCCTGCACGGTGACGCCGAGGATTCCCCGACGGGTGGCCGGGTCGAGGTTTTTGCGAATCTCCTCGATGTTTTCGGGCACGCGGCCGGATGAGTCGGGCAGGTGGCGCTTCTTCATCTCCTCGTAGTCGGCGCGGTTCTCCACGGGGAAGCGGAGCCAGCGACGGGTGACAAAGCCGGGCGTGGTGGGGTGCGTTTCGTCGATGCGGGTAGCGCCCAAATTGTCGATCCAGATCCGCTTGTCCCCCTGCGTTTCCAGGGTGCGCTCCTCAAAGGGCGGATCCGGCAAATTGTTGAGCGGCAGGCCGGCGCGCGGATCCTGACCGATGAGCTCGCCCCAGGCGGCATCGCGGTCGAGACCCTGGTATTCCCAGGCATCCAGAGTGGACTGACGGGGACCGCCAAAGCTGTAGGTGAAGCGGTCGGTGGGCAGGAAGTGGATGGTGTTGTAGTAGCGCTCGCGCGGGGTCATAGGTTTCGCCTCCTCCCCTCGTTTGGGTTGTGCCGGGGAATCTACGGCGCCGGAGAGGCGCTGGCAATGATGAAGGAAATGGGCGGAGAGTGAATTGTCGAGAAGGGGATAGGGATGCTGCTAACGAGGCTGGATATTTGCGAGAATTCTGGCGTTTGATTCAATACCATCGGGGCTTGAGGAAAGAGGAGTGAATGAGCATTCGCTCCTTTTTTCATGCCGTTTTCAGCTGTGGCACTACCTGTCCCTGTCCTGCTTCAATATGGGACATTGAGGCCTCATATTCACGATTCACAGTTCGACTATTTGCAATAAATGATTCAATTTACGGCTGTGACGGGAAGAAATTTGAAGAAAATATTTAAATCAATAAATCTTTTATTTATTTATAGTTAGTGTTTGAAAACAATCCGATCAGACTGTTATTGAGAGCATTTTTTTGTCTATTGGTATTGCAGTTGCTGTAACATTTTATTGCTGCAACTTTTTGTGTGACCGGGTTTTTCCTTTTTAATATTTTAGAATAATGAATACAAAAATGGAAACATATCGCGAGAATAAAAGCGCCCCGATCTTCGGGCACAGATGGGTCCTGCTCCTGCTGCTGGTCGCCGCCCTGGCATGGGGGGGATGCGGCAAGTCGGACGATTGGCCGGTAACGTCCGCCAAGGGAGAAGGAGAGAGCTGTGTGGTTTGCCACATGGACCAGGAGACACTCATGCTGCTGGCCGAGGAGGAGCCCGAAGGGAGCGAAGACGCGGGCGAGGGGTGAGGGGGTGAGGTGCCTCCGGTGGAGGCCTGGAAAAAGGTGCTGGTAAGCGAGGATTTTTCCGCCACGTCACACGGGCAGTACGACTGCACCCACTGCCATGACGGTGAGGGCGAAGAGCAGGAGATGGAGGCGGCGCACGAGGGCATGAAGGTGGATCCTTCGGACAGCTGTGCCGAATGCCACGCAGTGGAGGCGCACCGTTTCGAAGAGAGCCAGCACAGTCAGCTGACGGGGTATCGCAAGCTGATCGCCGCGCGCGCCGGAGTGGACGAGATGACCCCGGCCCTGGAGGAGATGTTCGAGCAGAACTGCAATAAATGCCACGCCACCTGCGGACAGTGCCACATCAGCCGTCCGAATTCCGTGAAGAAAGGCTTCGTCCGCGGGCACAAATTTCTCAGCCGCCCGTCGATGGTCGAAAACTGCACCGCCTGCCACGGCAGTCGGATCGGCCAGGAGTTCCGCGGCCAGCACGAAGGCATTCCGGCCGACACCCACTACAGCAAGGGAATGCAGTGCGTCGCCTGCCACAGCGCCGACGAACTGCACGGCCACGGAGAGCAGGGAAACACCCGCTACGAGGTGGAGAGCGCCCCCCAGTGCGAGGACTGCCATTCAATAGACGACGACAATCTCCACCACAAGCTCCACGGCAACCAGGTCGCCTGCCAGGTCTGCCACAGCGTTACCTATAAGAACTGCTATTCCTGCCACGTGGGTCACGGACTGGAGCGTCCTTCGGAGCTCGGCTTCAAGATCGGCCTCAACCCGCTCCGCTCGGACGAGCGACCCTACGAATACGTGGTAGTCCGCCACATTCCTATTGCTCCAGATTCCTATCGCGACTACGAACCGGGCGGTCTGCCCAACTACAGCGTGCTGCCGACGTGGAAATACGCCACGCCGCACAACATCCAGCGGCGCACGCCGCAGACGGCCAACTGCACGGATTCGTGTCACAACAACGCCGAGATCTTCCTGACCGAAGCGGATATGGTCGACCTTCCCCCCGAGGAAGTAGAGGCCAACCGGAATGTCGTGGTGAGGGAGATCCCGTAATTTCCCACTCAACTCTCAAAAACGAGGAAGCGAAATGAAGACGAAATTGATTGCCATGCTGCTCGGTCTGACGATGTCCGTTTTTGTCGTCGGCTGCGGTGACGACGACAGCCCGACCGGGTCGAGCGGCGTCGCCGAGATCGAGGTGATCCAGGCCGCCATCGAGACCGACGTCATGACGAAAAGTCCGGTGATAAAGGCGCAGGCGCTGTTCGACAACCTGAGCGACGGCGACACCAGCAATGATCCGGTAGTCCTGAGCGTGCGCGCGGCCACCCACTACGCCGTCGGCCACATCCAGGGCGCCATCAACATCCCCTGGAAAGAGATCGGCGATGCGGCCAAGCTGACGGCTCTGCCGATGGACAAGCAGATCGTGGTTTACTGCTACACCGGCCACACCGGCGCCGTCGCCACCACAGCGCTCAACGCGATGGGCTACAATGCCATCAACCTGAAGTTCGGGATGATGGGCTGGACCAGCGATGCGGATGTGCTCGCGACCACCCCATTTTCCGCAGCGGCCGGCTTTCCGGTCGAGACCTCGGCGAACGCGGCCACCGCTTCCAACGATCTGGCCGATCCGGACTACACCGACTCCGCAGACGAGGATGAGATTTTGCGGGCCGCGGTCGAGGACTATGTCACTACCACATCTCCGGTGATGAAGGCGCAGGCGCTGTTCGACAATCTGAGCGACGGCGACACCAGCAACGATCCGATAGTCCTGAGCGTGCGCGGAGCCGCCCACTACGCCATCGGCCACATCCAGGGCGCCATCAACATCCCCTGGAAAGAGATCTACATGTCGGAGAACCTCCAGAAGCTGCCGACCGACAAGCAGATCGTGGTTTATTGCTACACCGGTCATACCGGCGGCGTCGCCACCACGGCGCTCAACCTGATGGGCTACAACGCCATCAACCTGAAGTTCGGAATGATGGGCTGGAGCAGTGATGCGGACGTGGTAGCGACCACCCCGTTCTCCGCAGCGGCCGGCTTCCCCACCGTTCAGTAGCGACGGGGATTAGCTCTGCATACAGAAGGACCATACAAAAGGGCCGCGTCCCATTCAGGACGCGGCCCTTTTCCTATAGGATGTTCGGAAACCGATCTGTTGCTAAAACGCCCCCTCGGCGTGATCGGAGTTGCGCGCCATGACTTTTTTGCGGTAGAGCTTGGGATAGTACTCCTCGAGCTTGTACCCCTTCTTCTTTTCCCCCCTCCACTCCCGGTGATACTTCACCCAGAATCCCCGTGGGCTGGACAGCTTTTCGAGCGCCTTCCCGCCGACGTCCTTTATCGATTTCTCGGAAACCAGCTTGACATCGATGTCGCCGATGTGTCCCGGGGCGAATCCTTTCTTGTGCGCCTCCTTGAACAGATGGAGATGCTCCGGATTGTAGCCCATGAAATAGGAGCAGGCGAAGTCCACGGCAAAACCGTCGACGCCGGCCACGGTGAGGCCG
>Ga0233437_1001265_pt1 | contig 47744 bp, 42 predicted proteins | sample SI_122_August201_FD_182714 | JGI IMG/M metagenome (GOLD analysis project Ga0233437, IMG submission 182714) | Seawater microbial communities from Saanich Inlet, British Columbia, Canada - SI_122_August2016_200_MG | ecosystem: Environmental > Aquatic > Marine > Inlet | place: Canada: British... | reverse complement strand
GCGATGAGCAGATTTCCAGCCATTCGGGCCTTGCGCTGGCGGGGCCATGCTTGATAGGATCGGCTTGCGGGAGCGGTTGGACGAGATAGTTTTGCCGGAGCGCAAGTATCCAGAAATTCGACATAGCGATGTGATTATGTCGATGATCGGTCTGTTGTGTTTAGGGAAGCCGGATTTCGATGCCATTGAACCGTTTAGAGAAGACGAGTCTTTTGCTCAATCGATGGGAGTGAAACCATTACCATCGAGCCCGACATTGAGGCAGCGGATGGACATTGCTAAAGGGGGCTTTCAATGATGCCATCCTTGAGAAATCTGCTGGGATGGTCGGGCAACTTGCTCCAGTGGTCACGCCCTGTCACGGTAGGTTTGTGGCGCTGGACATCGATGTCAGCCCATTTGATAATTCCGGTACGAAGAAGGAGGGGATAAGCTGGACTTACAAGAAGTGCATTGGCTATGCCCCCATTTTTGCCTATCTGGGGAAAGAAGGCTATCTGGTGCATTTGGAGTTGCGACCGGGAAGTGACCATTATCAGAAAGGAACGGAGGACTTCCTTGGTCAAGCGCTAAGCTATACCCGATTGATGACCGATGCGCCGTTGCTGGTACGCATGGACTCCGGAAATGATAGCCTTGGCAACATCAAGGTATGCCGAGAGGGGAAAGCGGAGTACATCATTAAGCGTAATCTCCGCCATGAATCAGCAGAGGGATGGATGGCGATAGCGCGGGAACACGGCCAGTTGGAGGAACCCCGCCAGGGCAAACAGGTATGGTGGGGCGAGCAATACGTAGAGAAGTCCGAGACGCAGGAACCGTTGCGGATCGTGTTCCGGGTGACTGAGCGAACGATGGATACCAGGGGGCAAGCCTTGTTGCTGCCCGAGTTGGAGATAGAGACTTACTGGACATCACTTCCTGACGATCCGAGAACGATTGTGAACCTGTATCACGATCACGCCACCTGCGAGCAGTTTCACAGCGAACTGAAGACCGATATGGACATGGAACGACTGCCGTCAGGGAAATTCCAGACGAACGAATTGGTACTGCTTTTAGGGATGATGGCCTACAACATATTGAGGCTGATTGGACAGGCAGGCCTGGAAGCGGGTAATGCGCCCATTCGGAAAAGGGCCTTCCGGCGTCGAGTGCGCAGTGTGATGCAGGACTTGATCTATCTGGAGTGTCGAGTAGCCAGTCATGCGCGACGACGCGTATTGTCCTTTGAACGTCATTGTCACTGGTTCAAAACATGGCGGCAAGTGTATCTCCGGTTTGCTCCTGGATGAGTGAGGTCATACATATGTAGAAGCTTTCACTGGCGGAGTGTTGTTCAAGAATGTCAGTCCGGCGATGAAGGTATGTCTTGCCAGATGCGATCAATGAGCAATTGCCCCTGTTTTGGAGAGAATTCCCTGTGTTTTGGCAACTTCGCTGGCTAACCTGCCCTGAAAAACGCATACAAGCGTAACCAGAACTCGGGGGACACCACTCAAATAGCTATTGAATGGCTGAACCCACATCACTTCACGGATTCAGGTTTTATACAACTACTTGCAGGGCTCTACTAATAATCCACTAATCCCTTAGTAATCGAGCGGCCTGCCGCGCCAGTATTTAGTATCGCGGTCTCCTCCTCCATACCCCCCACCAGGACCTTTGGGCCATAGAGGCTCACCTTTGAATAGCTTGTAAATGACAACCACAGCCATCCCTGCCAGGAATCCTCCGATGTGAGCCCAATACGCCACACCACCACCGGCCATCCCCAGAGAACCCACTCCCTCGAAGAATTGAAGCATAAACCAGAATCCCAGCAAGAAGTAGGCCGGAATTTTGATGACTGTAATGAAGAAAAAGATCACCAACGTATTGACTTTGCTATACGGATACAGCAGCAAATATGCACCCAAAACACCTGCGATAGCGCCACTAGCACCGATTGTGGGGATTTCAGAAGCCGTATCTGTGGCTATTTGAAGTCCGGAAGCAGCAACTCCGGCTAGCAAATAGAAAAGCAAGTAACGGAAATGTCCGAACCGGTCCTCTACATTGTCCCCAAATACCCACAAGAATAGCATGTTCCCCACAAAATGCATCCAGTCCCCATGGATGAACATGGAGGTAAACAAGGTTACATAATTGGAAATCGGTGACTCGACATCAATAATGTAACCACTCGCTTCGAGCGATTTGATATTCTCCCCGATCAGATGTTCATTTGTTAACAAACCTAACGAACTAAGCCACGAAAAGTCCAAGCTCTTGGTCAACTCGGCAGGAATAAGCCCAAATTGAAAGAAGAAGATGTCCCTGTCTAAGCCCCCCAGCGTCAACTCGTAAATGAAGACAAGGGTACAGACAACAATCAAACTTACATTGACTATGGGAAAACTACGAGTTTTTAATTCGCCATCGGAGAAAGGTAACATTTAAAACTGTACTCCGCTCAATTTGAGCTTTCAAACAAGATAGAAATGACCAAACTGATCGCCTCTACGGTCATTGCAATTGTACTTGCAGTTCTATTATACTTGATATTTGTTGCGGGGTCCCGTCAAAGAATTTTCTTATCTGGAAGTGAACATGTCAAACTGGCAAGAGTTAGAAAAAAAGTATTTTATGTCCACCTTCAAGCGGCAACCAATAGTGCTGACACGCGGCGAGGGTATCCGAGTATGGGACGAAAATAACAAAGAATATCTGGATTTCGTCGGTGGTTGGGCGGTCAATTCTCTCGGCCATTGTCATCCCACCATTGTTGAGGCACTGGATCAGCAATCACGAACCCTTATCCAGGTTTCAAATCAATTCTATACCGTTCCACAACTGCAACTGGCAGAACTTTTAGTCCAGAACAGCTGCCTCGACAAAGTGTTCTTCAGTAACAGTGGAGTAGAAGCCAATGAAGGAGCCTTCAAACTGGCTCGCAAATATGGGCGCATCCACCGCGACAAAGCTTACGAGATCATAACCGTATCAGGCTCCTTCCATGGGCGTACTATTGCCGCAATTGCGGCTACCGGCCAGCACAAATTCCAAAATCCTTTTGTGCCCCTTCCCAACGGTTTTGTAAACGTGGAATACGATAGTTTTGAAGCCATAAAGGCCGCCACCACCAATCTGACCTGTGCCATTATGCTGGAACCCATTCAAGGCGAGAGCGGTGTGAATACCCCTGACACCGCTTACTTCAAACAGGTCAGGGAATGGTGCGACCAAAACAACCTGCTCCTAATTCTGGATGAAATACAAACGGGAGTGGGACGAACGGGCACGCTTTTTGCCTATGAGCAATTCGAGATTGAACCGGATATAATTACACTAGCCAAAGGGCTGGGAGGCGGAGTTCCCATCGGAGCTATACTGGCCAAGGAAAAGGCTGCGGTCTTCGAACCGGGGGAACACGGCTCGACTTTTGGAGGAAATCCTCTGGTCTGTGCAGTGGGATATGCCACACTAAAATTCATACTTGAAAACAGTATACTTGAAAACACAAGAGAGACAGGGGCATATTTGCTGGCTGAACTCGAAGGACTGAAATCTGATTTCGATTTTGTCACCGAGGCCAGAGGACGAGGGTTCTTGTGCGCCCTGCAATTCGACCGTGAGATTTCCGGCGAGGTGGTAACAGCCTGTAATGAAAAGGGTCTTTTGATCAATCCGGTCAAGCCGAATGCCATCCGTTTTATGCCGGCACTCATAACTCAAAAAAGCGACATTGATGCAGCTATAGGCATTTTGAAGGACGTTTTAAGCAAATGGAAATAATTCCTGCTATAGATCTAAGAAATGGGAAGTGTGTCCGGCTCTATCAGGGCGACTACTCCCAAGAAACCATTTTTTCCGATGATCCGGTCTCCATGGCACAGCGATGGGAAAGCGCCGGTGCCAAACGACTTCACCTCGTAGATCTCGATGGTGCTGCTGAAGGCAACCTGGGCAACGAAGTGGTGATTGGTAAGATAGCCAGTAAGGTACTGATACCGGTTCAAATCGGGGGAGGCATCCGGTTAATTGAAACCATGAATAATCTGCTCGATTTGGGAATCGACCGGATGATATTAGGAACAGTGGCCCTAGAAGAACCCAATCTGGTTAAAGAGGCTTGCCAACAATTCGGTGATAAAGTCATTGTGAGTATCGACGCCAAGGATGGCTATGTAAGAGGCAGAGGTTGGAAAGAAGAAGGCACACTGAAAGTTGAAGAGGTCATCTCGCAAATGGATTCGCAAGGAGTGACGCGGTTTGTCTACACCGATATTGCGCGCGACGGTACCCTCACTGAACCTAACTTCGAAGAGATTCAGAAATTTAAGGAGTTTACGCAGATTCCGGTTATAGCCGCCGGCGGCATCGCTTCAATCGATCACTTGAAGAAACTGGCTACACTCGGTGTGGAAGGTGCCATCGTGGGGCGAGCGATCTACACCGGTAACATCGACCTAAAAGAGGCACTGGAAGCCATCGATTCGTAATACATTCGGAGGAATCACTAAAGGACTATGCCAAAATTCGATGAAAAAGGGCTGATCCCCGCGATAATCCAGGATATCAACACCGGTGAGGTCTTGATGCTCGGCTACATGAATGAAGAATCATTGGAAAAAACGACGTCGAGCGGGCAGGCCTGGTTCTGGAGCCGGAGCAGGCAAGAGCTGTGGCACAAAGGAGCCACCTCGGGTAACTATATCAACGTCAAGGAAATACTCATCGACTGCGATGTCGATACCATTCTGGTCAAAGCAGAACCTGTTGGTCCCGTTTGTCATACCGGTAATCGGTCCTGTTTTTACCGCAATCTCGATGAGGTGTAAGGACACCTCAGAATTTTACTGACCCTCTTCGGCCTCGATTACGCCTTCAAGAGCCTCGATAGCAACCTCAACCTGCTGGTCATCCGGTTGACGAGTGGTTAATTTCTGAAGCGCCATGCTAGGCCGCATGATAGCTCGAATCACGGGATTGTCGGTCCGATCCGCAGCAAAGTGAATCAACTCGTATCCCACTGATGCAATCACGGGGAGAAGAATAAGGCGCGAAAGCAAGCGCAGCCATAATGCCGGTTGTCCTGTGAAAACAAATACAATGACGGCAATCACCATTACAATAAGCAAGAAGCCAGTGCCACAACGAGTGTGGGATGTACTGAATCGCTGAACAGAATCCACTTCCAGCGGAGCACCTGCTTCAAAGGCATTGACGGTCTTGTGCTCGGCGCCGTGATAAGCAAATACCCGACGAATATCGGGTAAGAGAGACATCACTGCAAGGTAAGTAATGAAGATAAGTACGCGAATGACTCCGTCAGCTGCATTACTCATCCAAGCTTCATCGACAACGCGATCGATCCCATAATGGGTAATTAGCATGGGCAACACCACGAAAAGGGCTACCCCAAAAACAATTCCGAGAACAACCGGTGTCCAAATAACTATCGGTTTGGGCTTTTCCTCCAGCTCCGCTTCTACAGCTATATCCGCGGAATACATCAGAGATTTGATGCCCAGAGCCATTGTTTCGATGAGGGCGAAAAAGCCACGCACAAAGGGCACTTTCCGAAGACTACCGGTATAGATTGTTGATAACGGCTCGGTCTTGGAGACGATCTCGCCATCGGGTCGTCTTACAGCAGTTCTTACCTGCTTGGGGCCGCGCATCATGACCCCCTCAAGAACCGCCTGTCCCCCGTAGTGGAATCTTTTTGACAAACTGTCCCCCCTTAACCAAAAAGGAGGGGTTCTAAATAACCCCCTCCCTCTTATATTCTTTTAAGAATAATGTCGTTCCTGCTATTAATCGGATGATGGCAACGGTTTTGGCTGCTGTATTTCCATAGCTTTGCCGCAACACTCCAAATCGCCCTCACCCGCCTTTGTAACCAAAACTTCGGTATTGCATACTTCACATACGAACCGTTTGCCCAATTGAGTTGGCATCTAAATATTCCCCCTATTACTTCTGTTGCATTTCTTGACCGCAGCACTTGACTGTGCCATCGCCACCGCGAGTAACCATTGCCTCGGCACCACATTTGCCACATTGATAACGCTTCCCGGCTGTATTAGCCATGTCTGCATCACCTCCAGATATTTCGTCTGATTATTATAGCCTATCGCCTGCAAACTAGTCAACGAAAGTAGACATACGGAAGTTGGAATACATGAGATACAATTCAAGAGTCTGGGTACATGGAAATCTGATCGTTTTCATCCATCTCTTCTACCGCAACCGTCGTATCCGGCAAATCATTATGGACCGGTAGATATGCCACACCGGAAATATCCGGAAGCCATTCATGCGCCGTGTCTCGGTGTAGAGTTATCGCTTCCTGGATTTCACTATATATTTGTTCAACAGGTCTATCAGGATAAGTCGCCGTCGCACCCGCCAGCTCCCAGATATCCCTTTCTGACATAGACATCAAACGAAGCTTCGCTTGAGAACGCAGCCGACTCGCCTCATCATCACAACCATTTGCTTCAGCAATAGCGGCCCGTAAACTATCAACTAAGTGATGGTGTACAAATGTAATATCTTTCACGCTTTCTCACTCCAGCTCAAATCAAACAGATCGTACCATGCGTACCAATTTCATTGTCCAACTCTACCGAATATAGATATAGATAAACGATCAACAAAAGAGTCTCTCTGATCTTGGTAGGATGGGGCCTCTAACAAGCCTGTTGGAGCATGGGGAAGGCGGGACTCGAACCCGCACGGGTTGCCCCACATGATCCTAAATCATGCTCGTCTGCCAATTCCGACACTCCCCCACGTATGCTCCACCAAACACCTTTTCATTCTATCATATGCAAGCCAAAAAACCAGTCATATTCGTGTATTTCAGAGCAAATCTATACGTTCGCCCTAATCTACATAACAACGGTAAAAAGAATGACCTGGTAATGATATTTCACTCAGCTACACAAGTATGGCGATCCCCAGAGCCGCCTAATGAAGCTATCCCACGCAGACCATTATTCATTAGTCGTGTGCATACAGGAGCCAAGATATGCTGCTCCAACATGCACACATAGACGTCACTGTATCAATTCGTTCTTAATTGTCAACTCATGCATAATAGCCGCCCACGGCAGCTAGACTTGTCTTCCATATGGAAATATTTATGCTTGTGATTATCATAGTATCAGACGGACGTTTGTATGGGAAAGAGGGATTGCCCTCATCCCATGATGTGGGCACCCCTAATTTGCCCCGCACCATTTGTAGCATTAGCGGTTCATATGGTTGGATACCTCTTCTCACAGAAGGCACAAAAGAGTATAATGCGGTCAAATCCTAATTCGATAGCTCAAGATTACTGTGACCCTAACAGCTTACTATCGATAGGCCACATGCAAATGGGCCGGGAAGGAGACATCAATGGAATACCAAAGCGATGGCAACATTCAAGTATATCAGACAGCAGTAGCACTTTTTCACCGGGGAGCAGGTTCTCAGTCCGATATGGATTCTCATGTGATCGTACAGGTTCAAGGCAAGGATACCCAGGACACCGAATTTAACATCTTCACCGAGATGAGCCTAGATGTAGCCAAAAACCTTAGGGATCAACTCTCGGCGAATATCCATTCTCATTAATACATACCCAAATTCAAGGACCATATACTCTACTTGAACCCCATACATCGGTGTAAAACCACGATGGGATTTGATAGGATTACAGAGATAGACAACATGGGGAAATAAATTGCCAATTGGTCGTAAGGGGATAACAAAATGAAAGTTACAAATTTAAACGAAGTTACAAAAGTTAAAGTTGATATGCAAGGGGCAAAAAACGTCGAAAAACAGGTTCCAATCTCAGGAAGTGACGGTTCTCCGCTGTTCGCCTTCAGGGTGTTTACAGTTGAACCTGACGGCCACACTCCATATCATCAACATCCTTTCGAACACATCAACTACGTTATCGAAGGTAACGGAACACTGGTCACAGAGAGTGGTGAGGAGCTTCCTATTAAAACCGGAGATTTCGCCCTCGTCCTTCCAGATGAAGTCCACCAATTCAAAAACACTTTAAGCGATAAACCTTTGATTATAATCTGTGCCGTGCCCAAGGAGTACGAATAGTACTCCGTCTAATCAGACACTACACCAAGAATATACGAACCCGTACCAACAGCAATTAATCGATCCTCTTCGTTGTGCAGCTCCATTCTTGCCACTGCAACCTTTTTCCCCGTACGCAACAGGTAGCCTGTTGCCCTGAATTCGTTTCCTATGCCCGGGCGCAGATAATCGATCCGCAGATCAATAGTATTCAATCGGGTAACCTTTTCAACTCTTTTCTGCAGTGTATCCCCTTTCATCTTATGAACGAGGTTTGCGAAGATTACAAGACTCCCGGTGATATCCAGAACAGCAGCGATCACCCCCCCATGCAAATTGACAGTTCTGTCACTTCCGGTCAAATCATCCCTTATTTTGAATTTCATGCAGGTATTTTCAGGATCAACTGAATCGACCCTCAAACCTAAACCGCTGGTAAAACGAGAAGTCTCAACAAAAAGGTGATTGGCTATTGCCAGCAGATCTTCGGTATCATGTTTTTTGGTCATAAAGGGCCTCCGACATTTTGAAGAAAAACATAGGATTTGACTCGATTCTGACGATACGCGGCTTTTTTGTCAACCAAACTTATCTAAGTAAGCTGGTTGAACCGATTCGATGGGGGATACGAGGATGAGTATTTCTACTTGATAAATTTACTTAGGATAAAGCTTACTGCGCTGATGAGGAGGGCCCCCAGAAAAGCAGAAAGGAAATTATCGATGGTGAAATTGAGTTCCAGTTTATCGGCGAACCATTCTGTCAGGTACAACATCAACGCGTTGATAATCAGCGTGAATAGCCCAAGAGTGAGAAGTTGGAGCAAGCAAGAGGCAATCCAGACAAATGGCTTGATTACTGTATTGACGATCCCGAAGAGCACTGCAACCAGCAGAATAGCCTTCCACCCAGACAAGTGTATGCCCGATATAACCAGAGCCGTCAGATAGATGGCTGCGGCATTTATGATCAGACGGATTATTATTCGACGGAGCAATCCCGGCTTTCTATTAGACACCAATCAGCTTAAACTCCCCATAATTAGGACCACTTTACGTAAGAGATCAGTATTTGTCAAGCTTCCGGCTTTATTGAACCATAATTTGGCCCGATTGATTTGTGACTTTACCGATTATTGCGGATTGAATGAGTCCCGCGTCATGTAACCTAGTCAATAGAGTTTGTGCTTTCTCATCAGAAACGGAGATGATCAATCCCCCCGATGTTTGCGGATCGAATAGGACATCTGAAATCCAATCGGGTACGCCTGATGCGAAATTGACCATGGCAGACCGGAAATCCCTGTTACGATAGGTTCCTGCAGGAATAAGTCCCATTTGAGCAAACTCAATAGCCTTCGGGAAAATAGGCAACGTTGTGTGATCGATCTCCAAACCTACCTCACCACTTTGAATCATCTCACAGGCATGGCCAAGAAGGCCGAATCCGGTCACATCGGTACAGGCGTGAACTCCAATTTCCTGCATTATCTCAGATGCTTTGTTATTTAACATGGTCATTTGCTCGGTGACAGCGGCAACTGCATCTGCATCGGCCATGTTCGCTTTGATCGCTGTATTAATGATACCCGTACCCAGAGGCTTGGTCAGTATAAGCTTATCGCCAGGTTTTGCTCCGGAATTGAGAATCACTTTTTCCGGATGTATTACTCCGGTCACGGATAGACCGTACTTCAGTTCCAGATCATCGACGCTGTGCCCCCCCACCAAGGTGACTTCTGCTTCCTTGAGTTTGTCTAACCCACCACTCAAAATCTCTCCCAAGACAGAGATATCCATGGTCTTACTGGGAAAACAGACGATGTTCATGGCGGTGATAGGCTTTCCACCCATAGCATAGACATCGCTTAAAGCATTGGCAACGGCTATCTGCCCGAAAGCGTATGGGTCATCAACAATGGGGGTAAAGTAGTCGACAGTCTGGATGATGGCCAGATTGTCTGTGAGTTTGTACACACCGGCATCCTCGAATCCCTCCAGACCCACAATCAAGTTTGGATCGAAGGGGATCTCCAGTCCGCAAAGGGCTTTGTCCAGGTCCCCTGGACCGAGCTTAGAGGCTCAGCCGGAACCCTGAACCGATTCAGTTAAACGAGGTTTTTCTTGATCCATCTTGAATATTTAACCACAGAGTTCTCAGAAAACACAAAGGAATATTTATTCATTGATCCTCATTTCTCACTGCGGTGAATATTATGAGTTTATGATTTTTCCTGCGCCGAACAGAGACGAAGCAATCTCGAACATGTTCGAGATTTTACCTGCACCCACCTTCTCCTTCAGGTCGTAGTACCCAAGACAGGTACCACACGCCAACAGTTCAATACCATTCTCCTCAAGAGCACGTAAATCCTCAATTATCTGCGATCCATCGGCGACAAGCTTGACACCGCTGTTTACAAAAATGATCGTATTGGGTTGGGGTGTGATATCATGCAGTACTTGAACAAAAGCCGTCATCAGTTTTCGACCAAGTTCGTCACTGCCCCGACCCATACCATCTGATGCGATTAGAAGTACTGTTGGTCCGCTGGCAGGTTGACCGGCATCAACCTGCATACCGCAGGATTCACGAGTCAAATGCAGGTGAAAGTCGCCTTCCTTTTCCTCAACTTCTACGCTGAAACCTTTAGTCCTGGCCAGTTTGATGACGTTCTCCCTGGCTACTTCGTTATCAACAATAGTGACTAATTCATCCACTTCGTCAAAGGCTTTGTTTGTCAGTATGACCGGTTGCGGACAGTCTAAACCGCGTGCGTCAACAACCATTCCCATATTGATCCTCCGCTATGATTCGGGAGTACTCTATCATGCACATGCCTGATATGTCCAATAGAAACCGTCGAGGACAAGAAGGATGCATTTCATGTTTTGACCCAATGGGAGTTCGACTTGGGCCTATTGTAGAATGATATCGGAGAGTCGTCAATTCAATACATTCAGTATGATGAAGGATAGACTCTTCCCGCTCACTGGATGTTGGAAAGAAGCAGTTCGAGGATAGAGTCTGCGGCCTAAATCGAATAGTCGATCTGACCGCGACTCTCGTGAATCATTATTCGTGTTACTTGATCATCTCGATAAATGTCTCGATACGAGTTTTAAGTTGCCCCGTATCTTCTTGGCTGTAATCCGTTTCAATCCTCATTATGGGAATGTTCTTTGCCTTCAGGTGTTGCTCCATGGGATGAGATTCAATCATATATGGAGAGCAGAACTGAAGAGAGTAATGGATAACGCCATCAGCTTCATATTCCTTCACCATACTTTCTACGTGGTCAATACGATCTTTGTTTGGGGTGAAAACAGCACAATCGATTTGGAAATATCGATCTACAATGGCGTCTATCAGGCCATCCAGATCTGTGACTGACTCGTCCACAATATTTCGCTGGCCCCTCTCTCCAATGCAGGATTCTTCTCCAACCATGACCGCCCCACAAGTTTCGATGATGTTTGGCAGCTTCCAGTTGGGAACGGCCATGGGACAGCCTGATATCAATATGCGCGGCGTCCCCTTCTGAGCTACTCCCGCGACATTGCTTATGCGAGTCTCCAATTCATCACAGACTTTATTGACCGACTCCGTGAACCGGACAGGATCATCATAGAATGCTACCTGATTTATCAACAGAGCATCTCGCCCGGAAATTGGTGCGGGATCGGCAGCCCGAAGGGTTGCAAGCCGATGCAGTGCCTTGCGCTTATTGTTCACTATTTGAATACCCTTTTTCAGTCGATCTGCGTCTATGGTTACTCCGGTGATCTTTTCAAGTTCGGTCTTGAATCGCAAATACTCAGTTTTGAGCATTTCTCTATCCTGACTGTTCTTCATCTGGGGGAGTTCCATGACATACAGATTGGGTTGAATTTCCCTGAAAATCTCGTAGGCCTTTTTCTTACCATCGCAAGTTGTTTCCCCAACCACCATATCAGTGGCCTCGACGTATGGACACACTTTACCAAGTTTGAAGCCGAAAAATGATTTGATAAGGGCACAGGTATTTCGTGGTAATAAATTCTCTACCTGATCGGCAGCGAAGTCGGCACCGGCACATAAACCCACACAAATCCCATCTGCTGCCAGGACGAGTTCTTCCGGAACAAAGACACAGAATGTCCCAATGACTTTCCTTCCTTGCGCTTTGGCATCCATCAGTTCCTTAATGCGCAATCCATGAACTTCGCTCATAACAAAATCGAAGTAGCCCATAGTCTCCGGGCGATCATTCTGAGATAAAAATACATCTTGATATGCATTGCCAAGTACATTGAGCAAAGCATCGTGCGCCTCGGAATCCAAACCAAGATCTGCCCACATTTGTGTATAATCACTCACTTTTTGCCTCCAAAATTTAACCTTTTTTATGGATCACATTTAGAGGGGGAGAGGGGAGTCGAACCACCATGAAGTAGCGAAGGCTGTTCACCATCGGTTTTGCAGACCGCGGCGCGACCGTCACGCGTTCTCCCCCACGCCGTTCCGTCCAAATAGGGGAATGGGATTTCTCACCCCACACCATACACAATCCAAAATCGAGTGTACCATAGACATTATCTATAAGTCCAATAGATATAATAGATAATTACTTTCTGATTCATAAGTCCCTTCTATGGGATGTGAGTTTCTGCTGCAAATACCGCCGCGAACCTGTATAATCGGTGAGTTAGCAGAATATGGGGGTGCACATGAGCAACAGCATCAAAAAGCAGGATGTCCAAGCATTGGTGGAACATTTCAATGTCATAAGACCATTCAACAAAGTGCTGGGGCTTAGCGCTGAATCTATGGATACCGAAAACGCGTGTGTGCATTTCATCATGCGCGAAGAGCTGTTAGGCAACTCGGTATATGGCACGCTTCATGGGGGAGTCATATCTGCGATTCTGGATATAACGGGAGGTTTTGTGGTTTTCCTGGATTTGTTCAAAAAAGTCAAAGGGAAATCCCGCGAGAAGCTGATGGAACAACTCACCAAAGTGGCTACCATAGATATGCGAGTGGACTATCTGCGCCCGGGAATCGGACAGGAGTTCACCGCTTCTGGATACATATTGCGAACAGGGAAAAAAATGGCGGTAGTTCGGATGGAGTTGCATAGTGATAAAGATGTCCTCATAGCGGTAGGAACTGCTTCGTATATCGTAGGTTAACGCTTCAAATTCGGTTGCCCCTCCCCTTCATCCGTAGCCAATTGACAAACCATAGTTCTAATTAGAAGAAGAATAGTGGCAATATCTTCATAGATTTCGATAAACAACAAAACAGAAAACAGGAGAGTGCAAATGCCAAAACAAGATCAATCCGAACACCTGCCTGAAACTTACGATCACATACCGGATATCATGAATGACAAAGAGTTGATAGAAATCGCAAAGTACTTCTTCGTAGAACAAACCCCTTTCAATCGGGTATTGGGAATGGAAATCGAATGGGTCAAGGATGATAGCCTCTGTGTTAAGTTCGCCATGAAAGAGGATTTGATTGGAAATGCTTTCAGAGGCCTTCTTCATGGAGGCGTAACCGCATCAATACTAGACGTAGTGGGTGGGATGGCAAGTTTCTTCAATCTTCGCAGTAGGATGAAAGGGCAATCCATGGAGAAAGCAGCAGAACGGTTTAGCAGGCTTGGGACCATCGATTTACGCATCGATTATCTTCGTCCAGGAAAGGGTAAGGAATTCACAGGTGTAGCTACCATTTTGCGCTCCGGCAGCAAGATAGCAGTTGCTCGTATGGAACTTCATAACGAAGAAGGCCGTTTGATTGCTGTGGGCACTGGGTCCTATATGGTCGGATAGAAGTAAGAATGGAGGGGTAGAGAAATGATTGATGATCTGATAAAGAGCACTCGTAGCTTTAGAAGATTTGACCAAGGCATAAACGTTGAACGGAAAACACTTGAAGATTTGATCGATCTTGCCAGGCATTCAGCCTCAGCCAGGAACATACAGCCCTTGAAATATATTCTGTCGTGTGATCCTGAAACGAATGGAAAGATATTCTCTACTCTCAAGTTCGCTGCTGCGCTGAAAGACTGGGACGGTCCGACTGAAGGAGAACGTCCTGCGGCATATACTATAATCCTCGGAGATACAGCGATCTCCACCAACTTCTGGTGTGATCATGGTATTGCTGCCCAAAATATCATGCTCGGAGCCAGGGACAGGGATTTAGGCGGATGCATGATCGCTTCAATAAACCAGCCAAAGCTCCGGGAATTATTGAGCATCCCGGATAGATATGAAATCCTGCTGGTACTGGCAATTGGTAAACCTGCTGAAACAGTAGTTATTGAGCCAATGCCTTCAGACGGAAGTGCCAACTATTGGCGCGACGAAGAAAGTGTTCACCACGTTCCCAAGAGATCGCTCGATGAGATTATTCTGAACTTGGGCATTAAATAGCCCCTGTTTTGAGAAAGTAGCAAGGTACTGCCGGATGGAGGGGACCGATATCTGAGTATGGATCTATTTGCCCGCAAGCCAGGGCCATAAAGGTTACATTCTCTCCACACGCCCTTTCAATCTTTCGTGAGTGAATGATGCCACGAGAGTAAGCCAGCAGTACTACTTTCAACAGGACCCTGGGATCGTAGGCTGGCCTGCCGGTGTCATCGTTGCTGAATCTGCTATCGAGAACAAGCAGGTCCAGATTATTATCGACCAGATAGTGTATGGCAAACTCCAATGTGCCGGGAATCAATTGATCTTGAAGTGAGACAGGCATCATCATAGATTGAGAATAATCGTAAGGTTTATATCGGGCCATTGCTTCCGCCTTTCGTTCTTTGGTATACCTTTCCTATACCACATCCTTTTCCAATGGCCAAGCTATCTGGATTATCTATCCGCCAGGGTTTTTCGACAGTTTCAACAAATCAGTGAACAACGACTACAGGGGCGGTTTCTCTTGAGCCTGAGCTTACTTCCGAAAGTTGGTTTGGCACAACACTGGGCATCACGGGGGCAATAACATGTTTGAATTGCATTCCACAAAACCCGCTATAATTCAGGTCAAATTGGAGTGCTGCCCAGCTAATCCGGCATATCCTTTTGGTGCGTGCTACGCAGAGCGTTGGCTAGAACCATATTTCTCCAATGAACAAAAAACAATGATTGAAGTAAGCAACTCAATCAAGCAAATTCGACGTATCTCGCCACTCGATATTGACATGAGGACATCGATGAGGGCTTGTATTTTCAATATCTATTCTAATCTGTCTCTCGACTATTCCCGCCTCATCTTCGTTGTAAAATCTACTATCGGTGCTGGACCTATTCCAGCCAGCCATTGCTCCTGATCCCAGCCAATCATCTATCCCCACAAAGGGGAAAGCTCATTCGTAACTCGTTCTATTGATGCGCTGAAAATAGGGCCAGTTTTCGGGGGAGAGGGGCAAGTGAACAGGAATTGCCGATTTCCGGTATGTCCATTGTTCGTTGGTAATTCTGATGGTAGGTGATTTACACTAAGTTGGCAGGACCACTGATACAGTGGTGCCTTTGCCTCTTTTTGATTTTATGACAAACATGCCACCCATCAATCGGGCTCGCTCCTGCATGCCAATCAGCCCGAGCTTGCCCATGTTAGCCAAGTCGCTCAGTCTCTGAGGTATGGTAGTCCCGCTTCCGTTATCGGAAATGACTAATTCAGTCTGGTCTGCACTGAATTTCAATTGCATCATTATTTCTGTCGGACGAGAATGCTTAACAGCATTCCGCACCGCCTCTTGGGCTATTCGGAACATCTCCATTTCAGTTTCACGTGACAGGCGGTGGGGCTGTCCTTCGACCCAAAACGAAATTTCCAGTTGTGATTGGGTCGTTGTTTCATCAGCAATCAGTTCTAATGCTGGAATCAGTCCCAATTGATCTAAGAGTTCGGGGCGCAGGTTATGGCATATGCGTCGCACACTGTCTAACGCACTATCACTCATGGCAAGCAGCCTTTGAAGCCGTTGATCAGCATCATCAGCAAATCCCTTGCAGTTGCTGATGATTGACTGTGCCTCCAGACTTACCATCGTAATCGACTGAACCGTTTCGTCGTGCAACTCCCGCGCGATCCGCCTTCGTTCTTCCTCATGAGCCTTGGTTATTCCTGCGATATAAACCTGCATGTTTTCCCGGAGATGTTTCTGTTCAGTAATGTCATGAGATACCGTTTGAATAGCGCAGACATTATGCTCTGCGTCGAAAACCGGTTGGAGATCACAGATGAACGACCGAGACCCCTTCCACGGGACTGTTGTCAGCTCGACCTCGAACTCAGCACCCTGGCAAGTCTCTGCAATCTTGCCAATTGCCTTCAGGAAAGCTTCGGCCACATTGGGGAAGATCTCATGCACGCCCCTTCCGACGCAGGTCTCAGGTATCTGGCCAACCAGCGCGGCCCCTACGGTGTTTATGAATTGGATGGTACCGTCGATTGAATAGTACACAATCGGCACGCCGGCACTCTCAAAAAGTATTCGGTACTTCTCCTCACTTTGTTTGAGAACCCTGGTCGATTCGTTCAGCCTTTGGCGTTGTAAGGCCATGTCCAAGGCAGTGGAAAGGTGCCGAGAGAGGTTCTCGGCCGACTGCCGGAAGACGTCAACCGGCTCCGGTGACGCCACGCCAAATATGCCTGAGATTCGCCCCTGCTGTCTTATTGGAACCAGAGCGAACCACAATTCGCCTGGTCCCTGGCTTCGCAACACCAGCCCATGTGTAGAACATGGAGATAGTTCGTGGAGCAGGTCCTTGAACTTGACCAGAACGGTTTTTTCTTCCTGAACAACACCGCTGAAAACAGTCGACTGGTTTGCGTCAATCCCCCTCCATTTGATGGGGATACCAGCGGCTTTGCTTGGATCAACCAACAGCCCTTGAGACAGTGCCAGCTTGGAAACTGTAAGAGTTGAGCCCTCTTCCAACAGCAGTACCACAGTGCCACTGTGGTCTTTTCTTTCAAGGAATGACCTCTCGATTGTGTCGTAGATGTCGTTCTCTTGTGAGAATTCGTAAAGTTGCACAGAGAGATTCTCCATGAAGCGGATGAAGTCCATCGTTAGAGAACGGTCTGATCGTTTCATATAGCGAGTCTTTGTAAATGAATTCTTATTCGCAGGTCACAGCCATCTGTTGGCATTATTCAAAGCCAATTCGATGTATTCAGGGCAGGTCATCAGGAGTCAACCAGCCGACTTTGAGTGCATGGAGAACTGCCTCAGTGCGTGATCCGACACTTAGTTTTCTGAAGATGTTGGCAAGGTGTGACTGTACTGTGCGCTGACTGATGGTGAGATCGTGTGCGATTTCTTTGTTGGTTTTTCCCTTCGCAGCTTGTTTGAGAACCTCCAACTCACGTGGCAGTAATTCTGCCGAATCTTTATGATCGTCAGCACCATTCTGATATAGTCGACTCATTATCCTGCGCGACAGTTCAATGTCGTAGACGGATTCTCCTGCATGCACCAAACGGATTGCGCTGATTAATTTGGTGATGGGGGCATTCTTCAACATGAAGCCAGCCGCCCCAACCTGCAATGAATTCCTCATGTAGGCCTCGTAACCATATCCGCTGACCATGATGATGGCAGTGGCTGGAGTCGAAACCTTGATTCGCCTGGCAGCCTCTATTCCGTTTGTATCGGGCATGGCAATATCCATAATAATCACATCAGGCTTTAATTCCGTCGCTAATCGAACAGCCTTTTCGCCATCCCCAGCCACTGCGACGACTTCCAGGTCTTCTTCATCGTCGATAAATCGAGATATGCCCTCCCTGAATCCTGGATGGTCATCAGCTATCAAGAGTCGAATCTTTTCCATAACGTTTCCTGAGAGTCCCCTAGATAGGATTCAATATACAGCCATGACAAGTCAGCGTCAAGCGTCAGGTATGCCTACTCAAAACGGGATATCGGCCCAGAAAGCTTTCATAAAAAAGCCTATTTGAAATCCCGCTACTCGCGGATTGATGGCTAATACCGTCAGGGGTAAACTTGTATCAATGAGGCGACCATTGCATATTGGGCTCAATGAGCCCTGTAAATATCAACAAACCTCACACGGCTCGCTGTTGTAGGGCGAGGCCACTGTTAAAGGGAGTGATGAGTTTTATGCGTGTTGCAGGAGGTTTTTGTGAGCAAGCGACTGGAAGGAAAAGTAGCTCTTATCACAGGTACTGGCGGGGGCCAGGGCCGCGAGGCGGCTTGCCTTTTTGCGAGAGAAGGCGCAAAGATCGTGGGTTGCGATTTGAAGATTGAGGGTGCCCGCGAGACTCGGGAGATAGTGAAAAGAGAAAACGGTGAGATGATCTCCCTCCAGCCATTGGATTTGGCGGATGGAGAGGCTGTGGAGAGCTGGATAAGACTGGGGGAGGAGACGTACGGGGGGATTGACATACTGTATAACAACGCCTCGTCGCCCAGGTTTGCGCCTGTGGAGGAGATGACTTGGGACGAATGGCACTTCACCATCCGGAATGAACTGGACCTGATTTACTGGAGTTGTCACCATGCAATTCCGCTCCTGAAATCTCGTGGCGGCGGGGCTATCATTAACACCGCCTCTGTAAATGGCCTTATCGGTTCGCCCGGCATTGGAACTTTCGCCCATTGTGCTGCCAAAGGCGGGGTCATTGCATTGACGAAGCAGTTGGCGGTCGAATTGGCCAAATACGGTATCAGGGCCAACTCGATATCACCAGGCATGATTGTTACTCCTGGTTGGGATGTCATGGGCAACGTTGAAAATGTGCATGAAAACTTGAAGCGCGTTATTCCTTTACGTCGTGGAGGACAACCCCATGAGATCGCGGCAGTAGCACTGTTTCTGGCCTCAGAGGAGGCGTCTTACGTCACTGGCGCCAATATTGTGGTGGATGGCGGCCTGACCGCCATGTGATCCCAAACAACAAACGGCATCGTATGAAGAGAGGGGAACTGTCGTGGAATCGTTAAACCGTAACAGCGGACTCGATCCCATGTTGTCTTACGCCAATTTAACCAAAGATGAACTGGTGAGGCTTGTAAAGACGTACCGAGAATACGTTCGAAAAATTGATGGTTTCTCGTATCGCACGGTTATGGACAAGTGGGGCAATGATGAGGCCTTCAATTGTGACCTCAAGGTCATAGAGGGAACCAAGCACTATGAGATTGAAGCCATAACCACCGTTCTGGGCATCCAAGAACCGATTATAGCGACGTGTGTTGCCAGTGGGAGTTCAAACTTGACCGGTGATGCTGTCCTGATCCATAGCGCCCTAAATCCATTTGCTAAGTGCAAGTCAATAATGCTGAAAAGCGTATTGGAATAGACCAATGTGGAAACAGAATATGCCAGTGCATCCAACTAGCAAGATGCATTCAACAACTTATGTTAAAGGAGGAGACAAATGACTGAGGAAGTGAAGGATTACAGCGGGCCGTTCGATCCTGATATGAAACTTGAGAATCTATCAAAAGAGGCTTTGATGAACCTAGTGAGGGAGTGTTCGAGATTGTACCTGGTGCTTGATGGGCATTGGAACACTCATGTGCAGGCAAAATATGGGTGGCAAGAGGCGTTCGATTTCGATATGAAAGTCTGGGAGACAATGCAGGCCTATGAACCGGGGAGAATTGCCAAGGCACTGAATATACAAGGAGACGATGTCTCAGCCTACCTCAAGATCCTGCAGTTTATGCCGGCGTTTCCGAGTTCCATTTACGATATCCGATGGGAACTAATTGACGAGAACCACGGCAGGATCACCGTTGACCGGTGTACTTCGCTGGAGTATTTCGAGCGAGAAGGAAAAGGTGGGGAGGAACCCATTTGTCAAATCATGGAACCGTGCGCTTTCCAATGGACGGTCAGTGCCATCAATCCTAAAATGAAGGTCGTGCCGACCAAGTTACCACCACGTAAGAACAAAGATGATGTGCCTCATTGCGTGTGGGAAGTGAGTTTAGATCCAGGAGATTGAATTGATATCTGGGTGGCTGAGATAGGTGAACCCGTAAGTCCCACAGTGCCTCTTTCCATATTGACTTCGCTCACCAATCAGAAAGGCAGAGAGTGGCACTGTGGGCGCGATGATGACACCTTGACGGAACGTAATTTCACTCAACCTAGAAGTTTTGAACCCGGAATGCCTGGTTCCAGGCAAAGACGGTGAAGTGATATTTCGTAAGGGCGAGGTGATTGACAAACACCAATTCGAAAGGATGAAGGATGAATTCTACGGGCTCAGAGGATGGGATATTGCAACTGGTTTTCAAAGTCGGCAGAAAGTAACGGATTTGAGGTTAAAGGACGTTGCACAAAAATTGTCGCGGAACGGCTTGGCAACATGAAAATATAAGGTCACGTCGATTGATGTTGGTGGGCAAACCCGGATATCCCCGCATCCCTGAAAAGCACGGTGCTAGGATGACATTCAGACAGGCGATCCACCTGTACAACGCCGATCGCACTCACATGGCGCTCGACATGAAAGCCCCCGGATCAGGTTCATTGGGACCATCAAAGGATGGCATCCTCGCCCATGTTCCTAACATTAGTTAGGATGGAAATGTGTCAACTCTAAATGAGGATTTGCGTTGAGTATAAAGGAGGTGGGACCACTGACGATTGTATAGAGAACGCTTGGCCCTGCTCGGGTCTACGAAATGACTAATAGTAAAAATGGAGGTGCTATAATGAAAACCATTGGCAGATGGGGTATGTTGCTCACTAATGATGCTAATATTGGCATCATCATCGCTGGCTGCTTGTTCTGATGATGAACCAACGCCGGAGCGTAGCCCATTTCAGGCACAAGATGAGATATTCACGTTGGGCATACTTTCGGATATTACTGGGCCCGCGTCTACTTCTTTGGTCGTGATTGATGCGGCACTCAAAGATTTAATCGATTATTACAATGACAACGATCTCATCCCCGGTGTGTATCTGGAGGTAATAACATATGACACTCAGTATAGTCCCTCAAATGCAATTCCGGGCTATGAGTGGCTGAAGATGAAGGGCGCTGACCTAATCATTTCTTGGTTGCCACAAGTTACCGTCACGATCTATCCGCAAGCAACTGATGATGGGATGGTCGTATTCAGTTCAACTGCCGAACCGGAGACCATTGTCCCACCTACAACCACGTTCGCCCTCAACGTACCTACAAGTTCTTTTGCGTTCACTTTGATGAAATGGATCGCCGAGAACGACTGGGACCATCAATCCAATGGGCCAGCCAAGATCGGAATGACAGGATGGCAAACGACCTATTCCTACGAACTGCTGGACGGCATAGAGGCGTACTGCACGGCACATCCGGATCAATTTCAGCTTGTCGGTGGATCTCTGACTGCATTGGGTACAATGGATTGGGGTCCCGAAGTGAATATCTTGAAGGACTGCGATTATGTGTTTCCTCCAGCGACAGGGGTTTCTACAACTACTTTTATGAAGGAATATTTGAATGCTGATGGCAAAGGCAAATTCTTGGGTACCGATGCGCAATCATCTTTCATCGGCCTAATGTTGGACACGTTCGGTGATTGGAAACCATTTGACGGCATGCTGATATGCCAGCCGCATCGGTGGTACAACGAGACGGGTGATGTGACGGATCTGATGAATGAGCTTCTTGATAAATACCACAGCGAAAAGGAAGCGGCTAAATACAGACGAATGGGCCAGTCCTACACAGGATCATTCCACTCTCTACACGCGATGCTTCAGATTATTCGAGAAACAGCAGATAGAGTAGGGCCTGAGCACGTCAGCTCTGCAACAATCCATGACACCGCCATCTCGTTCACCATGGACTTTGATAATGGTCAGAAAATCGAATATACCGAGGATAAACGATTCGCATGGAAATCCTTCGGTATTTACAGGGCCAGCGCAGCTGATGAAAGCATGGTCAGGATAGATCCAAGGTGGGAGCCAATTCGCTTCGATCCCTAAAGGCGAAATACCCGCGAAATGAATGTGTTTGGAATCTCAGGACAACGGACCATCGCCGCCAGCAGCTGAAAGTGGTTGCAGAAACCGCCATTTGGACACAAACCTGTCCAAATGGCGGCGATGCCCCCAGTCCCACGCAGAATTGCCAATATTTTGGGCCGGTGCTGCTGCATGCAACGGACGTGTCACGAGCAAACATACGTATTTAACTTGCAGTTGGAGGGCAAAATGGTATTAGGTGCCTATGATGGTGTGACAGTTATTGAATGGGGTCATTTTCTTCTTGTACCGACGGCCACTGTGACTCTTGCAGACTGGGGAGCGGACGTTATCAAGGTGGAGCATTTCAAGGCGGGTGGGGATCAAATGAGATTTCCGAGTGATGTTGAGGGTCAACCACCCCCGGACGACATCAAGCCAAGTCTATGGTTTCATTACTTCAATCGGGGCAAAAGGAGTCTGGGGTTGGATATGATGACCGAGAGTGGATTAGAAATTATCCGTGAACTAGTTAAAAGGGCAGACGTCTTTGTTTCGAATTACGATCTGCGCGCAACTGAAAAGGCAAAAATGGATTATGACTCACTCAGAGAAATCAACCCAAAGCTTGTCTATTGTCATTGCACCGGCTATGGGTCAGAGGGCCCGGACAGGTACAAGCCCGGGTTCGAATCGCCTGCATGGTGGGCAAGAAGTGGGATGATGGATAGGTTCGCTGGTGGTTCGAAAGAGCCCGAGACATGCCGCATCGGAATGGGAGACATCACTGCATCTCAGTCTGTCGCTGGAGCGATTTCAGCGGCACTTCTATATAGAGAGAAAACGGGCAAAGGACAGAAGATTGACATCAACCTGTATCATCAAGCGGTTTGGGCAACAAGTTTCGATATTGGCGCTGCCCTCCACCAAGGCGTTAATCTGCGTCGAATAGACAGGGCAAATCACACGAATTTCATGACCAATTCGTATAAATGCAAGGATGAGAAATGGATCATGCTCCAAATGCCACATACAGACCGATACTGGCCATCATTGTGTCAAGCGATCGAAAAACCTGAATGGGAGCAAGATCCCCGATTCGATTCCCATAACAAGAGAATGGAACAAAAGTCAACGCTGATTCCGGCAATGGAGTTGATAATGGCCCAAAAAACGGCCAAAGAGTGGGAAGCAATTGCACAGAATTATGATCTGGTCTTAGGTCGGGTACAGACACCGTTGGAAGTGGCCAATGATCCCCAGGCTTGGGAGAACAATTTCTTTGTTGAGGTTGACTACGGCCCCCAGCAACGATTCAAGGCGATAAATAGCCCAGTCAAGTTCAGCGAAACCCCGGGATTGATTCGAGGGCTTGGTCCAGAGTTGGGCCAGCATACGGAAGAGATACTCTTGGATTTTGGCTACAATTGGGATGATCTGATTCGATTCAAATCTCAAGGGGCCATAATGTAGTAAAGGGCTTCAACGTTGATGTCGTCTTGATTGACCTCAGCCTCACTGAAAACTCAATCGATGGTATTTCTATTGGGAGGGCCAACCACTACATTGAATAATGAGCAGGCAATTCGCATGAAAGCACAGTTGGACTACGGCACCGCTGGTCAACGGAAGCTGCTACAGGAGGCTGCCCGAGATTTCCTCAAGAAAGAGATCGCGCCCGTTGTCGACGATTACGAGAGGACCTACAATCCGTTGCCTCGAAAGATGGTCATCGAGGTGTTCAAGAAGCTGATCCCACTGGGATACGTTGGCAGCATCACTCCCCCAGAGTACGGTGGCGAAGGGATGGATTTCGTCTCCTATGGTGTCTTGCTGGAAGAACTGGGCCGCGTATGGCCCAGCATGGCTGTTAATATGATGGTCCAGTCAGGGCAGGCACGCTTCCTTGCCCTGCATGGAACAGATGAGCATCACAGGAATTACGTTCCCGGCCTGTTGTCGGCAGACCTTATCGGCTCCCTCGGCGCCACCGAGCCCAATGCCGGATCCGGGTTGCGGGACCTCAAAACCACGGCTGTCCGGGACGGTGACAAGTATGTGCTGAATGGGACCAAGATATGGATAACCAACGGCACTATCGCCGATATCTGTATCGTACTGGCCTACACGGATCGCAAGAAAGGGCCGAAGGGCATGACCCTCTTTCTGGTGGATCGAAATGAATCGTCGTTCATTGCCAACAATATCCCCAAACTCGGATTGCATTGCAGCTCAACAGCTCAGCTCTTCTTTGATGATTGTCACGTGCCTGAAGGCAATGTCATGGGCAACGTCAATCAGGGATACCAGCTCATAACGAGTCTCCTCTCTGTGGCGCGCTCTTGTACCGCTATCGTCGAAGTAGGCATTGCTCAGGCTGCCACGGACTTGGCTATAGAATATGCTAGAGAGCGGGTTCAGTTTGGCCGACCCATCGCAAAATTCCAGTTGATCCAAGGCTTGATCGCGGATATGGTGGTTGAGACCGAGGCAGCACGTTTACTGACATATAAAGCCCTTCGGCTGGCGAATCGCACCGGAATCCACTTCAGGGAGAGTTCGGCTGCAAAGTACTACGCTTGCGAAGCAGCGGGGAAAGTAACTGCCTGGGCCATCGAAGTCCATGGTGCGTATGGTATTTCCGAAGAGTGTGCTACGTCCAGGCTTTATCGCGATGCGCGAACCTTGTTTCCCCCGGATGGACCCATGTCCATCCAGAAGCTGTTTATCGGGGCAGAGGCATTAGATGTGAGCGCTTTCAAATAGGGGCGTCAACATAACAACCTAAGGAATCTCTGAACAAGTCCCGAATCATGAGATAATGGAGGTAGATCGCTCATGGAGGAGCTTAAAGACTACAGCGGACCATTCAAGAAGGATCTGAAGTACGAAGATTTCTCTAAAGATGTACTTGTCGAGCTGCTGCATGGCTATGGGGAAGAGATAAACTTGCTTTCTCTCTTTTTCGCCAGAGCGATCAATGAACGATTTGGCCAAGAGGCAATGAGGGAGATACTGGTCGAAGCATGGCAAAGAATGGCCGCGCCGGAAATGGAGCCCCCGCGAAAGGCAGCTAAAATCGAGGGGAATGATGTTGAGGCCTACTGTAAGCTGAATCAGTTGGCGGGTTCATTCCCCAATGGCAGGGACTTCTACAAGTACAAATTCGATCTGATCGATAATAACCGCGCTATCCTTACGGTTGACGATTGCTATGCCTGCAGGTTGTATGAAAAACGGGGCATGCTGAATGAGTGGGACTGGAATTGCCAGGTATTGGAGAAAGAGGGCATGCTGGCCTATATGGCCTATGTGAATCCTGAGATAAAAGTCCGAATGTTGCGGGGTGGTCGAAAAGACGCTTCAGACGAACCGGCGTGCAAATGGGAGTTTTACATCGAATGAGTTAAAAGGGGGATTGAAATGGACTTAGGACTGGCTGGCAAGACGGTCATTGTGACCGGTGGAGGATCGAATATTGGCCGGGGAATTGTGCTGGGCTTCGCACAGGAAGGGGCAAAGATTGTGAACGCCGAGATCGATGTTGCGCAGGGGCAGAAAGTAATCGATGAGGCCAGGGAATTGGGGGCTGAAGCGGTATTGATACCCACCGATGTGACCGACTGGGAATCGGTGCAGGCGATGGTTCAGCAAACACTGGACCAGTTCGGTCAGATAGATGTACTGGTAAACAACGCTGGAGGAACACAAAGTAAGCATTCCTTTTGGAACAAACCCAGGGATGAATGGGAACACGAAGTTAAACTCAATTATTGGAGTGTTATTAACTGTACCCGAGCTGTGCTGGATCACATGATGGAGCGCAAAGCAGGCAGAATAGTAAATATAACGTCTGGTTCAGGTCAGACTGGCATCGGCGCCATTGGTCATACAGTATACGGCGGAACTAAAGGTGGGGTGATGGCATTATCGAGAGGACTTGCCTGGGAGCTGGGTTCGCACGGGATAACTGTGAATTGTGTCTCACCCGGCTGGATTGTGCCTCATTCCCAGGAGCATACTGGAGAAGGTAGCTTTTGGAAACAGTGGGGTTACGATTTCTATACACCTGATAAACTCGACATGTCCATGAAGAGTTGGCCCGTACCTCGTCTTGGCAGACCAGAGGACATAGCCCACAGTGTGCTTTTCTTTGCTTCGGAGCAAGCCAGTTTCTTGACCGGCCAGACGATGAGCGTCAGCGGAGGATTGATAAGCTGGTAGCTTTTAAAGGAACTAATCATGACTCATTTTGGATATGCCGGGAACATCCTGAGGATCGACCTGTCTTCGGGAAAGATCGAAGTGGTGCCGACTGAGACCTATTCCGAACAGTTTCTGGGAGGAAGAGGTATAGCCGCCAAAGTCTGTTGGGACGAGGTGCCCACTCAAATTGGTCCATTTGATGCTGAGAATCGACTCGTATTTGCTACGGGGCCACTGGCATGTGTGCCGGTGATAGGTGGATCACGGTGGGAGGTTTGTAGTAAATCTCCAGCTACATCGCCGGCGCACTTCTCCTACTGTAATCTGGGTGGAAGGTGGGGCGCTGCTCTCAAATTTGCCGGATATGATGCCATTGTGGTTTTCGGCAAAGCAGATAGCCCGGTCTATATTCTCATTGGTGAGGATGGAATACACATCAACGACGCCAGGGCTCTCTGGGGGATGGGTGCCATTGAAACCCGGGAATCTTTAAAGCGCGATTGGGGCGACTCGGCACGTGTGGTGACGATCGGTCCGGCGGGGGAAAACGGTGTCGTTATGGCCACCCTCCTGGCTGATAACGATTCCAGTGGCGCCGGAGGCCAGGGTGCAGTTATGGGCTCCAAGAACCTGAAAGCCATTGTGGTTGCTGGTGCAGGGAAGCGTCCAGCAATTGCCCGGCCGGATAAGCTAAAAGAGTTGACGCATCACTATCGTTCTCTTAAAAGAATCAATCTCAGATTTCCGCCTGAAATAGCTGCTACCCGTTCACCTATGGCGCCACCGGACAAAATAAAGAAAGCGGATCCGTGCTATGGCTGCGTTGGATGCTACAGAATGATCTACCAGGCGAACGACGGACGCACTGGCAAGTTCATGTGCAATTCCGGATTGTATTATCAGCACTGGGCAAGCCAATATGGCGGAGATTGGATGGATGTTGCCTTTCATGCTAATAAAACTGCGGATACTTATGGACTCGATACCAAGGTAGTTGGCATGATGATCAACTGGCTCCTGGACTGCTATCAAGTAGGTATCATCACGGAAGGAGATGTGGACCTGCCACTATCGCGAGTGGGAACTATTGAGTTCATCGAGGCGTTTGTACGAAAGGTGTCATTGCGTGAAGGTTTTGGTGATGTCCTTGCTATGGGTTTTAAGCGTGCCACGGTGTCGCTTGGATCTGCAGCGCAGGAGATGGCCCGGCATACAGCGCATGCTGCCCTTGAAGGATATAGGGATATTTACTCGCCCCAACTATATACACCTCACGCTCTCTTTTACTCTTTGGAGCCCAGGTACGCCATGACTCAGCTTCATGAGATGGGGACAACTATTCCCAAGTGGGTATCCTGGGCGCAGGGCAATCCTAAGGGCCTTTCATGGGATGGGCTCCGTGCCATTGCCAAAAGGTTCTGGGGGAGCGAACAGGCTGTGGATTTCTCCACCTACGATGGCAAAGCGCTGGCCGCCAAAATGATTCAAGATCGAGAATATGTCAAGGAGTGTTTGATCCTTTGCGATAATATCTGGCCACTCATAGAAGTTAGATCCACCGAAAACAACGTTGGAGATCCGACATTAGAAAGTCAACTGGTCTCCGCTGTTACCGGCTCCGATATGGACGAGGATGAGTTATACCGTATCGGCGAACGTGTATTCAATCTGCAGAGAGCGATCCAGGTACGCGAAGGCCATCACGGCCGTGAAGACGATAATCTCCCTGAAAGCCATTTCACCGAGCCACTGGAAATCGAATTTCTAAATCCCGATTGCCTGGTTCCGGGAAAAAACGGGGAGGCCATTTCCCGCAAGGGTGCCGTCGTCGACAAACAGGAATTTGAAAGAATGAAGGATGAATTTTACGCGATCAGAGGATGGGATGTGGCCACTGGCCTTCAGACCATGTCAAAGTTGACCGAACTGGGACTTCAAGACGTTGCTCGTCAGATGGCCAAACAGGACCTTGGGATATAGTCAGATATTGAAGCCTTGAACCATTATCCCAAGATAGATGCTGTTGGCGGGATTCTAAGGCCGCAGCAAGACCATGCGCCATCACGCCCTGGAATGTCATTAAAATCAAGTCCTTGTGGAGAGAGCAGTTTTTCGACTTCTGCTAGCTATGCACTCCCCCGTCCCCGTTTTTTTCAGATATTAGTAGCTCACCGTGCAGCGCGATCCGTAACTCGTACTACGAGGCATATCCGCTCCCGGTGCTCTCACCAAGAAAAGAGGGGTAGTCCCAGCGCGTAATACCTTCTCCGCAACACTACCGAACATCAATCTATCCACACCAGTACGTCCATGAGTTGACATAGCAACCACTGCAGATCTTGTTCGTTCAGCTAAATGTATAATCTCTTGGGCGGGGTTACCCCCGAACTCCACTTCACTCCTGGCCGCAATACCTTTGCTAGCCAGAGTGCCCTCGACTTTGCGCAGATAAATCTTAGCGCTTCGTTTCGCAAGTTTCTCCAGCTCCACCCAGGTAACATCTTCCGACCGATCATCCTTGGGTACCGATTGAAAAAGAACGACCTCCGTACTCAGTCTTTCCGCCAGCGCTTCAATATACGGCAATGCCGCTTCGCCAGCCTCCGAGCCATCCAAGGGGGCAAATATCCTACTGACAAGACAATCCGGACGAACTTCAGCATGCGAACCTCGGGCTCTGATGAGGCATACAGGCCTGTTTATACCCCGAATGACTTTGTCCGCAACACTACCCATCGCCCAACGGCTGATGCCGGAACGGCCATGAGTGGCCATTATAGTGAGCGCAATTTGGTTCGCTTCAACATAATCGATAATCTCTTCAGACGTTTTTCCATTCAGCACCACAGTTTCTACGTAAGGATCATCAATCATAACGCCGGGATTTTTCTCCCGATACCTCTGCGCACGATGTCCGATCTTTTCTGCAGCCTGCTCAAGATAAAGCAATTGTTCCTGTGTCTCATTAGCAGTGCACACACACAACAAAACCAGTTGTGAATGCAACCTTCTCATCAGTTCTTCGGCATAGGGAAGGGCCACTTCCGCTAGATCTGATCCGTCCAATGGAACAAGTATCTTCTCAAACATCGATACACCGTAACTCAAATTATCGTGATATCCCATCATATTCAGTAAAAACCAGGCGGACAAGAGGGTAGACCCGTATTTATGATTTCATGAAATAGGCCCTACCGCCAATAATTCAATCGATCCTTAACAGTCGCGGCCAACCGATCGGCTTTCAATTCTTCCGGTTGAAGATATAACCCGCCCATCTCAAAGCAAAGGTTCTCCATACGTCCGCAAATCCGGTCTTTCTCTTCAGTGTCTATCCCAATGGAGTGAATTTTTGCCTCACGGATTTCACGGCAGACAGCTTTGGCTTCCTCCATAGGATCGCCACCATCATACTTCACGTTCCCTTTACCATCGGAAACAAGAATCAAAAGAGGAATAGCCTTTTTCTTTCGATTGAGGTAATCATTAATCACATTCAAGCCAAGTTTTAAGCCATGAGTCAACGGGGTTCGGCCACCCGCCGGGAGTTTTCGGAGGTATTTCTGCGCCAGGTCAACGCTGTTTGTCGGGGGTAATACTAGCTCAGCGCTGAGGTCACGAAATATGATCAATCCCACATGATCGCGCCGCTGATAGGCATCAAGTAGTAGTGAGAGGATAGCACCTTTGGTGGCCACCATCCGTTCTTCAGCGATCATCGAACCGCTGCCATCGAGTACAAACAATATTAGGTTACCGACCTTCGTCTCTCGCACTTTCTGGCGCAGGTCATGTTTTTCGATAAGGAGAGCGGTGCCCGCCGGATTCTGTGTTCTTCGTCCAGCCTGATACTGAGAAGCTGCCCGAAGAGTTGCATCGAAGGCCAGGTCGGTCACTCTGCCATTAGGCATCTCACTGCCCACATAACGTCCCGTTTTAGCACTACTCCTGCTCTTGGACCGCCGTCCGCTTTCGTTTCGATGCAACTGGTCCAGCAGAGGGGAAGTGATTGCTTTTACACTATAAGGAGATTCCGGTTCGAATACAATACCATCATCTGGAGACCCTCGGGGAGCATCGTGGTGGTTGCCTTCTTCTGAAGCTTCTTCCTGATCTTCAAGAGCCTCTTCACGACTCTTCGGATCGCGATAGTCCTGCCAGTTTTGAACACTCTTTTCAAGTTGTTTCTGATCGAATTGCGCATCCTCGAAAGGCTGTCGACGCCTGCGATGAAGCAATGAAAGCTCCGCCGCTTCTCTTACATCATATTCATCGACCCTCATCCGACCGTGGAACGCGGCAAGGGTGATAGCCGCCTTGTGCATTACGATATCAGCCCTATGCCCATCGACAGCAAAATCAACGCAAATCCGGGTAATGAGATTGAGTATATCATCGTTGAGACTAACCTCAGGGAGCAGCTTCTTTGCCTGTAACACTTGCTGGCGCAAGTTTTCCTGCTCATTTTCCCATGAAGCCGCGAACTCAGACGCATTCGCCTCAAAGGCGAATCGTCTCCGTATTATCTCAGTCCGATCACCCTGATCAGGCAGTCCTTTCACCTCTACAGCCAGGCCAAAACGGTCCAACAGCTGAGGACGCAATTCGCCCTCTTCCGGATTCATGGTCCCCACCAAAATGAACTGGGCCGGATGGCTAAACGATATCCCCTCTCGTTCAACCGAATTCACTCCCATAGCAGCAGCATCCAGCAACACATCCACCAAATGATCGTCCAGTAAATTTACTTCATCAATATAAAGGATACCTCGATTGGCTGCTGCTAGAATCCCCGGATCGAAGTGTTTTTCGCCCGTTTTAATCGCCTTTTCAATATCAAGTGTACCCACAACTCGGTCCTCGGTAGCGCCAATGGGCAAATCTACCACTGATACTCGCCTTGTGGTAGCTCCCAGCTTGGATCCTTCACTCAATCGATCAGCGCAAATATCACAAAGTTCATCCGGGGATGATGGATCGCACAGAAACAGGCAATCGGGAACAATTTCTATTTGAGGAAGAAGTTGAGCCAACGCCCGAACCGCTATCGATTTGGCGGTGCCTTTTTCACCCCGGATCAACACTCCACCGATTTTGGGATTAACGGCATTTAGTAGCAGCGCCTTCTTCATGTTCTCCTGTCCCACAATGGCACTGAAGGGGAATAGTATTCTTGTTTGCTGATTCATGACCTGATATTCCTTTTTTGTTGATGTACAAACCTGTCTGGAATTTGAGATCTCAGGTTAATTTACTCTACCCATCGACAAAAATCCCCCTTCTTGATTAGGAAGGGGGACTGATGGACCAGTAGATTTTATTGAAATCCGGTTAAAGCTGTACTGCTTTGGCTGTATAAACATCCGGTATCGCCAGCAGTTTTTGGATATGTTCTTCAGTGAGAGGCTCATCAAGCGCCAGCACCATCAGCGCTCGACCGCGAGCCTTCTCTCTAGCCACATGCATATAACTGATATTGATATCAGCTTCCCCCGTTACAGTTGCTACGGATGCTATCAATCCGGGACGGTCGAGGTGATCGCTGAAAAGCCAATAAGAGCCCGTAGGGACGATGTCAATCCAGTGGTCATTTACCCGAACGATATGAGGCGCGCCCCGTAATATGGTGCTAGCTACCGTGGTTGTCCCGGTACTCGTTTTAACCTCTACAGTGATTAGATTGGTGTAGTTTTCACAAGTTGAACTTTTCTGCTCGACAACTTTCAGTCCTCTTCGCTGGGCAACAATCTTGGCATTGACAAAATTGACCCGTTCCTCGGTTGTCTGTTCCAGCAGCCCACCGATAACCGCTGCATTAAGTGAATCCGTGGGATACTCAGCTATTTCCCCTTCACACTTTATGGTTATGGTGTTCAATTGGCCTTCTGTAAACTGAGATACAAGCTTACCTGCCAGGGATGCCGCACTGATGAAAGGCATCAAAATCGGCAGGATTTCCCGCGAAATCATGGGCATATTAACCGTATACTTGGCAGGTAAACCCTGTAAAACATCTATAATCTGTTCCGCTACATCAACGGCTACACCAGTCTGAGCTTCAATCGTAGAAGCCCCTAAATGTGGTGTTACGATGATATTATCACTCTCAAGCAGTATGCTGTCAGTAGCCGGTTCTTTGGTAAAAACATCGATAGCTGCCCCGGCAACGCGGCCTTCTTTCACGGCTGCAGCCAATGCTTCCTCGTCTATGACTCCGCCGCGAGCAACGTTGATAAGCCGCACCGAAGGTTTAACCTTCTTCAAGGCGGCCTTTCCGATGACTCCCCTTGTTGCATCGGTGAGCGGTACGTGCACAGTGATAAAATCGGACTCTTCAAGAAGTTTGTCCAGCTTCACCAGCTCCACTCCAATATTCTTGGCGTGATCTACCGAAACCATCGGGTCGTAACCGATGACACGCATAACCAGTCCCTGGCAGCGCTTGGCTACTTCTGCCCCGACTTTCCCCAGGCCAACCACTCCGATAGTTTTGTTGCGCACTTCGACACCAGTAAATTTTTTACGATCCCATTTAGCTGATTTTAGTTCGCCATGAGCCTGCGGAATGTTGCGGGCAAGCGCCAGCATAAGAGCGATAGTATGTTCAGCAGCAGAGAGAGTGTTACCCTCGGGAGCATTTACCACAATAATCCCGTTCTTGGTAGCTGCTTGCAGATCGATGTTGTCTACCCCTACTCCCGCACGCCCAACTACTTGCAGTTTCTTCCCGGCTGCAAGCACTTCCTCTGTAACCTTGGTCTGGCTCCTGACTACCATAGCATCATAATCACCGATTACTTTTATGAGTTCTTCAGGTGCCAGCCCAGTATTGACATCAACTTCAATTTGATGACTCTTTAGAAGATCCACCCCTTCCTGTCCAATTGGATCAGCGATCAGTACCTTCATTTTCTTTCCTTCATGTTATGGGAAAAGCTGTTAACAACAACTACCCAGCTATGGTTAAACGTCTCGTTTTGTTCCTTAGTGAGCCTTTCGGAAATTTTCCATAAACTCTACGGTTTTCTCTACGGCTTTGATTGTCATCGCGTTATATATAGAAAAGCGAATACCGCCAACTGATCTGTGTCCCTTTACCCCGATTATGCCGTTCTTTTTTGCCTCAGCGATGAATTCTTTTTCGAGGTCCTCAGTGGACAGCCGTAAGGTAACATTCATCCAGCTGCGGCTATCTTGCTCAGCGGTTCCTTTGAAGAAATCTGGGTGTTCATCGATCTCATTATACAACAGGTCTTTCTTGGCAATATTGATTTTCTCCATGCCTTCCAAACCGCCCTTGTTCTTGACCCATTGGAGAACCAGATTAAGAAAATACACTCCGAAAACCGGTGGAGTATTGTATAACGAATCCTTGTCAACGTAGGTTTTGTAACTGAACATGGTAGGCAAACCGTCCTTGCACTTCGCTAACAAATCGTCGCGGATCACCACCAATGTCAGGCCTGAGGGCCCCAGGTTTTTCTGTGCTCCGGCATAAAACATTGAAAACTTCCGGTAATCCCGACGACACGAAGCAATGTCCGATGACATATCGCATACCAGCGGGATATCTCCGGTATCCGGGAACTCATGGAACTGCGTCCCTTTGATAGTGTTGTTCGAAGTCATATGCAAATATGCGCTATTATCGGGGTATTTGATCTCATCAAGAGACGCAACCCTTCGATAATCTTGATTTTTGGAAGAGAATACCACACGAGCATCTCCCTGAATTTGACACTCTTTCATTGCCTTGCTGGACCATGTGCCGGTATCCACGTATGCGCCCAGCTGACCGGGGCCAAGGAAATTGAGCGGTATCAAAGCAAATTGCGTCGATGCCCCCCCAGTCATGAATAACACCCGGTAATCCTCACCAATCCCGAACAGCTCCCGGACAAGCGCCATAGCTTGATTGTTGATCTCATCGAATTCCGGAGATCGATGGGAACTCTCCAAAATGGAGATACCAGTCCCTCGATAATCGAGCAACTCACGCTGCACGATCTCAAGAACATCCAGTGGTACTATTGACGGGCCGGGGTTAAAATTGATGGTTTTCCTTGCCATTTCACTATCTCACAAGCGTATTTTCCGATTCATGTTAGGTGTTTTTGAACCGAAAATTCTCTCTAACTATAGCTGAAAACGCAAGTCAGGGTCAAGGTAAAATGGTTTGACGGATGCGGCAGGAACACTATACAATTACGCATAGTTCTGAAGGGGTATGTAACTATGCATCACGAAGAAAACGCCAATCTACTGGAGACAATGCGCCACTCGGCATCCCATGTCATGGCTGAAGCTGTTCTATCGATGTTCCCGGATGCCAAGTTCGGTATCGGGCCGGCAACCAAAGACGGCTTTTATTATGATTTCGAACTCCCCCGTTCACTGACCCCTGATGACCTCGGCATTATCGAAAAGAAGATGAAGGAATCAATTAAAGCAAAGGCTGCTTTCATCAAAGAGGATATTTCAAAGGAAGATGCTCTGAGACTTTTCGAATCGCAACCCTACAAAATCGATTTGATCAATGACCTTGAAGACGAAACAATATCAATTTATAAGCAAGGTTCCTTCACTGATCTCTGCCGCGGACCGCATATGGATACAACCAAAGGTATTCGAGCTTTCAAGCTTCTGAGTATTGCGGGGGCTTATTGGCGTGGTGACGAGAATCGTCCCATGCTGCAACGAATATACGGGACAGCCTTCGAATCAAAAGATGATTTGAATGAGTATCTCAGGAAGCTGGAGGAGATTGAAGCCCGCGATCATCGCAAGCTCACCAAGCAACTCGACCTGATTAGCTTCCATGAAGAAGCAGGGGCTGGGCTGGCTTACTGGCATCCCAAAGGCGGTCGAATGCGGGTACTGATTGAGGACTACTGGCGCAAACTGCATTACGATGGCGGTTACGAAATTGTCTTCACCCCCCACATTGGGCGAGCACATTTATGGGAGACTTCAGGGCATCTTGATTTTTACAAAGACGGCATGTATTCCCCGATGGACATCGACGGGCAGGACTATTATGTCAAGCCGATGAACTGTCCGTTCCACATTATGATCTACAAAACCAAGCTGCGATCTTATCGTGAACTGCCTCTGCGCTGGGCTGAACTGGGCACAGTCTATCGCTATGAACGCAGTGGCACTCTTCATGGCTTGTTGAGGGTGCGCGGTTTTACCCAGGACGATGCCCATATCATTTGCAAACCAGACCAGATTGACGACGAGATTTTACGTGTACTCGATTTCAGCCTTAACATGCTCCGAGGTTTCGGATTCGAGAAATTCAAGGTTGAGCTTAGCGTTCGCGATCCCCGGACACCGGATAAATACGCCGGGAGCGACTCAATGTGGCAGCAATCTGAAGCCTCCCTGGTTAAGGCATTGGAATCACGTGACCTTCCCTATGAGCGTATGGAAGGTGAAGCAGTATTCTATGGTCCAAAAATTGATATCAAGATCAAGGATGCGCTGGGCCGTTCGTGGCAATGCTCGACCATCCAGTTTGATTTCAATTTGCCAGAGCGGTTCGATATGTCCTACATAGGAGAAGATGGCAAAGAGCATCGCCCCTATATGGTGCACCGGGCACTGCTCGGTAGCCTCGAAAGATTCTTCGGTGTACTAGTGGAGCATTATGCCGGGGCATTCCCGGTATGGCTCGCACCCGTTCAAGCGGTTGTGATCCCCATAGCTGATCGTCATGTGGAATACGCACAGCAAGTTGCCAATGATCTTAGGAAGGACGATATTCGCGTTGAGACAGATGACAGCAACGAGCGTATGAACCACAAAATCAGAGAAGCCCAGATAGCTAAGGTCCCATATATGCTGATTGTGGGCGATGCTGAAGTCGGCGAGAACACAGTCTCGATTCGTTTGAGGAATGGAGAAAACCTAAAAGGACAATCCCTGGAAGTATTTAAAGATCGGATCAAATCTGTTATCATATCGAAAACAACATCGATGTAAAATCGGCAGGCAAATATTTTCGGTAATAACCTCACAATGGATGGTTTTAACAATCTTCGCAGCTAATTTAACGACATTTCTGACTCCTTGAACCTCTTTGCAAAAGCGCAAAACAACATGCTTCTTGACAAGATCACAGGCATATGATAATCTTATTATTTGTTGTCTTGATGATCTACATGATGATCTGTCCTCGTTCTATGCCTTCATAACTCATTTTGACGGCCAACGTATGCAAAAACACGTAACAGGGGAAACAACCATGCCCTTAGTGGAGGAGAAACAAGCGTGAATTCGACCACCGTTTTACCAGCTTTCATCCCGCACAAGACTCGCAAATCATTTGCCAGGATTCCAGAAGTTGTTGGGGTCCCCGATCTGATACTGATCCAACACAACTCCTACAACTGGTTCATGCGCGATGGCTTGAAGGAACTCTTCGAAGAGATATCTCCTATCAAAGATTACACCGGTAATCGACTGGAGATATACTTCCTGGAACACGAATTCGGGGACCCAAAGTACTCTGAGCACGAATGTGTAGAACGCGACCTGACTTACGCCGCCCCAATAAAAGTCAAAGCAAGACTCATTGTCAAGGAAACCGGAGAAATCAAAGAGCAAGAGCTTTTTATGGGTGATTTCCCGGTTATGACCTCAAGAGGTACCTTTATCATCAACGGAGCGGAACGTGTAGTTGTAAACCAGCTCATCCGATCTCCGGGAGTCTATTTCACCATAGATAGAGACCGAGCCTCTGGGCGCAACCTATGCTCCGCCAAGTTGATTCCCGACCGTGGAACTTGGGTTGAATTCGAAACGTCCAACCGAGGAGTGATCTCTGCGAAGATAAATCGCAAGCGCAAGATTCCCATTACAACTCTACTGCGTGCAATCGGCTACAGCAGCGATGAAGAGATTTTCGATATTTTTGCCGATATAGATACTGACCCGGAGTGCTCGTATATCACAAACACTATGGAAAGAGACCCTCAGGTCAAAAGTAAGGAAGAAGCTCTCCCCGAGTTCTTCAAGAAAATGAGGCCCGGAGAACCGCCAACCATCGAAAATGCTCGCTCGCTTTTGCATGCCCTGTTTTTTGATCCTCGCCGCTATCGTTTAGGCAAAGGGGGATGCTACAAGCTAAACAAGCGGCTTGGGCTAAATCGACCGCTTTCCCAGCAGGCCCTTGTTCCTGAGGATTTCATAGCAATCGTTCGCCAGATGGTTCTAATCAACAGAGGGATGGATGGAGGCGATGACATCGACCATCTGGGTAACCGGCGAGTGCGAGCAGTTGGCGAACTTCTGCAAAGCCACCTCAAAATGGGTCTGCTCCGTATGGAGAGAACAGTAAAAGAACGGATGAGCCTACTCGATATAGGAACAGCTACTCCCAGCACCCTAGTGAACAATCGCGCAGTAACGGCCACAGTAAGGGAGTTTTTCGGCAGTTCCCGTCTATCTCAGTTTATGGATCAGACCAATCCGCTTGCCGAACTTACGCATAAGCGTAGGCTCTCAGCATTGGGACCGGGTGGATTCTCCCGAGATCGAGCCGGGTTTGAAGTTCGAGACGTTCATCATTCCCACTATGGTAGAGTCTGTCCCATTGAGACGCCGGAAGGCCGCAATATCGGCCTTATAACTTCTCTAGCTACATATGCTACTGTTAACGAATACGGTTTCATCGAGACACCGTATCGCAAAGTGGTGGGTGAATTAGACAACAAGTCACCCGAACTATTAGATAAAACCGTGCGAGAGCCAGTACTTGATGCCAAAGAGAAGGTGATAGTAGACAAAGACACGGTCATCACCGAAGAAATCGCAAGCAAACTTGCCAAGTTACCCGACTGCTTTATCAAGATAAAACCTTTTGTATCAGCGGAAATGGTATACCTCCCCGCTGATGAAGAGGACAAACACATAGTTGCCCAGGCAAGCGCCCGTTTGAACGAGAAAAACGAATTCGTCGATAGCAAGGTAGACGCAAGACACGGTGAAGATTTCGTCTTAGAGAGTCCAGAGAATATTGATTTCAGGGACATATCCACCAGCCAGATCGTGAGTGTCAGCACAGGGCTCATACCATTCCTGGAACACGATGACGCCAACAGGGCTTTGATGGGCTCGAACATGCAGCGCCAGGCAGTTCCTCTATTCCGCGCCGAATCACCAATAATCGGTACCGGGATGGAACGAGAAGTGGCTCGCGACAGCGGGCAGGTGGTTCTTGCCCCGGTTGACGGAGAAGTAATATCGTCTACGGCCAATCGGGTGATCCTCAAAGGAAAAGACAGCAAAGAATACATCTATAATCTCAGAAAGTTCACCCGAAGCAATCAGGGAACCTGTATCACACAGTATCCAAAGGTAAGCAAGGGGGACAAGGTACAGCAAGGCCAAACACTGGCAGACGGTTCGGCCACAGAAAACGGTGAGCTGGCCCTGGGACAAAACGTCCTCTGCGCATTTTTAAGTTGGGAAGGCTACAACTTTGAGGACGCTATCGTCATCTCAAGTGAACTTGTGCAAGCAGACAAGTTCACCTCCATTCACATCGAAAAATACGAGATAGAATCAAGAGATACAAAACTGGGACCAGAGGAGATCACCAGAGATATACCAAATGTTGGCGAAGCAAGCCTGCGAAATCTGGATGAAGATGGGATTGTCCGCGTGGGAGCTGAAGTGACCTCCGGTGATATTTTGGTTGGCAAGATCACTCCCAAGGGTGAGAGGGTTCTGACCGCCGAGGAGAAACTACTCCGGGCCATTTTCGGAGAAAAGGCACGGGATGTAAAAGATACATCTCTACGGATGCCGCACGGTGAATCCGGCAAAGTGATCGACGTCAACATCTTCTCGCGGGAGAAGGGCGACCAGTTGGACGCTGGCGTCATCAAAATGATTCGAGTATTTGTAGCCCAAAAACGTAAGATTTCCGAGGGTGATAAACTGGCAGGTCGCCATGGCAACAAGGGTGTCATTGCCAAGATTTTACCTGCGGAAGACATGCCATACCTTGAAGACGGTCGGCCGTTGGACGTAGTTCTCAGTCCGTTAGGAGTTCCTTCTCGAATGAATATCGGGCAGCTACTGGAAACGCATCTTGGCATGGCCGCACAAGAACTTGGAATCAAAGTAATGACTCCGGTTTTCAATGGAGCTGATGAAGCTGCTATTGAGGATAGCCTGGCCCAAATATGGTTCATCCGCCGTGCAATGGATGAGAGTCTGGAACAAGGTGATATAACTGAAAGGGTTGAAAAAGCCAAGGCATGGCTCAATGAGAAGGGATACAATGGGAAGAAGATATTCTCAGACAGCAACCGAGGCGAAGCTAAACGAGTTTGTTTGAAGCTCTGGCTCGAAGAAAAAGGTATCACTGATATACCCATTAAGAATGTAGCCGCAATGGAGCAAGCGGCAAAAACTATTTACCATGAAACGAAGGAAGTATCACCGATACTTGGGAAGATGATTCTTCGTGATGGCCGCACAGGAGAAAGATTCACCGAACCAGTAACAGTAGGCAATATGTACATCATGAAGCTGGTCCATTTGGTTGAAGGCAAGATTCATGCTCGATCCACAGGTCCATACTCGCTAGTGACACAGCAGCCGCTAGGAGGTAAAGCCCAGTTTGGTGGGCAGCGATTTGGTGAAATGGAAGTCTGGGCTTTGGAAGCATATGGTGCAGCTTACAATCTCCAGGAAATGCTGACTATCAAATCCGATGACGTAGTCGGTCGAGTTAAAACCTATGGGGCCATCGTCAAGGGCGAAGAGATATTAAGTTTGGGAGTGCCGGAGTCATTCAAGGTGCTCGTCAAAGAACTGCAAAGCCTGGGATTAGCGGTCGAGGTACTTGGCACCCATGATGAGCAAGTATTGAGACTAAAGGGATCGACTGACGAAATCCCGAGATTGGGAATAAATCTAATGGGTATAGAACCAGAGAGTGAGGGTACCGATTAATGCTAGACCTTAATGATTTCAGCAGCATTCGCATTTCTTTAGCTTCCCCGGAGCAGATGAAGAGCTGGTCTTATGGGGAAGTGACCAAACCGGAGACGATTAACTATCGTACATTAAAACCGGAACGAGACGGGCTTTTCTGTGAACGCATTTTTGGCCCGACGAAGGATTATGAATGCTACTGCGGCAAGTACAAGAAGATACGGTACAAAGGCGTTATCTGTGACAAGTGCGGAATTGAAGTTGCCCATTCACAGGTACGCCGAGAACGTATGGGACATATCGAACTCGCCGCGCCGGTGGCTCATATCTGGTTCGTCAAGGTAACCACCAGCCGCCTCGGCCTGCTCCTGGACCTTTCTCCAAGAAAGCTGGAACAAGTGCTTTATTTTGCCAAATTCATCATAACTCAAGTAGATGAAGAGGCCAAAGCACAGACTATCGTCAGGCTACAAGAAGAGTTCGAAATGGAGCTGGTGCAACGGCGGGAAGCACGTTCATCCGAAGCCGAGAATGCAGAATTAACAGAGCCAGATTCCGATGAGGAAGTCGAAACTGACTCCGCTGACGCAGAAGACAAGAACAAGAAACAGAAAAGCACAAACAGCCAACAAGAGTTGAGTCCGGAAGAAGTGAAACTCAAAGAAGAACTTGAAGTCAAGATTAAAGAGTTAGAGCAAATCGAGCCTTCGAGACTCTTGGGAGTAAACGAATATCGAGAACTGGTGAGCCAATGGGGAGACCTCTTCAAGAGCAGAATGGGAGCCGAAGCTATCCTCGAGATTCTACAACGACTCAACTTGGCGCAACTCCGCGATAAGCTATATAACGAAGCTACCTCCAGTTCCGGACAAAATCGGAAGAAAGTCATTAAGCGGCTGCGCGTTGTTAAGGCCTTCCTGAAGCAAGGAACCAAGCCTGAATGGATGATTTTAACTGTACTTCCTGTCATCCCTCCCGAACTCCGGCCGATGGTCCAGCTTGATGGCGGACGATTCGCCACAAGTGATCTCAACGATCTATATCGCAGAGTGATTAATCGTAATAATCGCTTAAAACGGCTCATGGAGATGGGCACACCCCAAGTGATCATCCGTAATGAGCAGCGCATGCTTCAAGAAGCGGTTGACTCACTCATTGATAACGGACGCCGAGGACGAGCAGTTACCACCAGCAGCGGCCACAAACTCAAATCGCTTTCTGATATGTTGAGAGGAAAACAGGGACACTTCCGGCAGAATTTGCTGGGCAAACGTGTTGACTATAGCGGCCGTTCGGTTATCGTGTCTGGCCCGGAACTTAAACTACATGAATGCGGACTGCCTAAGCGCATGGCGCTTGAACTGTTCAAGCCATTCGTCATGCGTAGATTGATCGCCAGAGGTCTGGCGTATAATGTTAGAAACGCCAAACGGGCAGTTGAGCGAGGCAAAGAAGGCGTATGGGACATTCTGGAAGAAGTAGTTAAAGATCACCCCATCCTTTTGAACCGAGCTCCCACGCTACACCGACTGGGGCTCCAGGCCTTTATGCCCAAACTTGTTGATGGCAGCGCAATTCAGCTGCATCCGTTGGTATGCGGTGCATTTAACGCTGACTTTGATGGTGACCAGATGGCCGTTCACATACCCCTTTCAAGGGCTGCCATAGCAGAAGCCAAACAGGTAATGCTTAGCACCTACAATATGCTTTCGCCAAGTTCAGGTGAACCAACTGTAGCCCCCACAATGGAAATGGTCCTCGGTTGTTATTATCTGACCCAAATTACCGAAGGGGCCAAAGGCGAAGGTATGGCCTTTGCCACCTTCGATGATGCCAGATTAGCTTATGATCTGGAAATTATAGACTTGGTTGCAGAAATACAAGTTAGAGATCCAAATGGCAATGGGAAGATAAAGACCTCTGTCGGGCGTATCATCTTCGATGAGGCTATGCCCCCAGAGATGGGTTTCCAAAACCAGTTGATAGACAAGAAAAGCCTCAAGAAACTCACTTCTGAGTCTTTCCATCGCTTTGGCAGTGAGATTACAGCCACAATGCTCGATAAAGTCAAACATCTCGGTTTTACCTATTCGACCAAATCAGGTTTAACAATAGCCGTTAGCGATCTGGAAATTCCGGTAGATAAAGCCAGCATCGTCGGACGTGCTGATGACCAGGTCAGCAAAATTGAAAGCCAATTCCAGGAAGGGCTGGCCACCAAAGAAGAACGCTACCAGAGCATCGTGAGGACTTGGATTAACGCCAACGACGAATTGACCAAGAGTCTGGAAAATTCCCTCGATCGGCATGGCTCTATCTTCATGATGGCCAATAGCGGAGCCAGAGGTAACATGGGGCAGATCCGACAGATGGCCGGAATGCGAGGATTGATGAGCGATCCTTCCGGACAAATCATTGAACTGCCCATCAAAGCCAATTTCAGGGAAGGGCTTTCAGTTCTGGAGTACTTTATTTCCACACACGGTGCCCGTAAAGGTTTGGCTGATACAGCACTGCGAACATCAGATAGCGGATACCTCACCAGAAGACTCATCGATGTGGCCCAATCGATAATCTCCAACGAAGCCGATTGTGGAACTGAAGACGGCTTGTGGGTATTCGAGCCAACCGACAGAGGCTTACTGCCCTCACTGGCAGAAAGAACCGCATATCGCTTCACAGCTCGGCCAGTAGCCCATCCGGAAACCGGTGAAATAATCGTTGATCGTAACGAAAGGATCGATGCTGAAAAGTTCGCAAAGATAGCAGATGCGGGAATTACCGAAGTTTGCGTCAGATCACCTTTGACCTGCCAATCACCTAAAGGAATTTGCCAGCAATGTTACGGAATTGATCTTGCCTTCGGAAAACTGGTGGATATGGGTGTTGCCGTCGGTATCATTGCAGCTCAAAGCATCGGTGAACCGGGAACACAGCTCACAATGCGCACCTTCCATACCGGTGGTGTAGCAGGACTGGATATTACCGGTGGTCTTCCCAGAGTAGAGGAGCTCCTTGAAGCCAGAAATCCTAAAGGCCAGGCCATCATTGCTGAACTGGATGGAGTAGTAGAACTTACGGATGTCGAAGACGGCTTTAAACTGAAAATAACAAACTTACAAGTCCACCGCGATGATTATCCGTTACCCCCAAGGTACGAGCCTGCAGTCAGCGATGGGCAAATCGTCGAAGTTGATCAAATAATTGCCCTTCCTGCACGCGCCTCGGATAAAGAGCAATCTGAAGAAATGATGCAACCGATTCTCGCCAGAGTGGCCGGCAACGTCGAGATTGTTGATGATCAGCTTTTCGTTACACACAAGGAACTGGAGGAGGCGGAATACACATCATCACAGGGAATGCGCTTCCAAGTAAGAAGCGGAGATAACGTCAGGGCAGGTGATCAGCTGACTGAAGGCTCTCTCAATCCACAGGATATCTTGCGAATTAGAGGGGCAGATGCAGTCAAGCGTTATTTGGTAGACGCGGTGCAAAAAGTATACCGAGCACAGGGAGTAAACATCCACGATAAGCATCTAGAAATCATCGTTGGACAGATGCTGCGCAGGGTTCGTATCGATTCTTCAGGAGACACCGGTATCCTGCCCGGAGAGCTAGTCGATAAATTCGATTATGAAGCCCTCAATGCCAAAGCATTATCAGAAGGTGGCGAACCAGCTACCGCGCACCCGGTGTTGCTGGGAATAACCAGAGCCTCGCTAAACACGCCTAGCTTCCTGGCCGCAGCCTCCTTCCAGGAGACCACCAGGGTGCTAACCGAAGCCGCTATTGTGGGAAGTGTGGATAAGCTCGAAGGCCTGAAAGAGAACGTGATTATTGGCAAACTTATCCCATCTCGCAGTTCTGTTTCTCAAGAGTTTTTCCTGAAAGGTAGCCAGCCCAGTGTTCAGCTGGAGGAACCAGCCCCAATGGAGGGAGCTCCGAAAGAGGGCAAAGAGATAGAAGCAGAACCAGAGCCTGAAATTGAACCAGAGTTAACAGCGGAATCGGAACCAATAGCAGAACCAGAAACGGCAGAATTAGAAATTGAACCTGAATTAACAACGGAATCGGAACCAATAGCAGAACCAGAAACGGCAGAATTAGAAATTGAACCTGAGTTGGAAATAGAGCCTGATCTGGAATAGAAGCCAAAACTAGGTTTTACGGCTGAAGAAAGAAAACCCGGGGCAAACCCGGGTTTTCTTTTTTCAGCTGTTATTTGACCTGTTCAACAACCAGTATTCCATGCTATCAGCTAGAGCAATCCAACTTGCTTCGATTATGTTTGTAGAACTGCCCACGGTTCGCCACTCACGCTCACCATCACTCGATTCGATCAGCACCCTCACTTTGGCTTCCGTGCCTTCGCTCTCTTCAAGAATGCGAACTTTGTAGTCAACCAACCTCACCGATATCAATTCGGGATAGAATAGGGTTAATCCTTTGCGCAAGGCTTCATCCAATGCATTTACAGGTCCGTTACCTTCAGCTGCGGTATGCTGAATCACATCCCCGACCCTTACTTTCACCATCGCTTCCGAAAGCATTCCTTCAAAGCCGCTAACAGGCGGGCGGCGGAGTTTTTCCACTACAACCATAAAATCAACCAATTCGAACGGAGAGATATAGCCTGGTTCAGCACGATGAAGTAACAGTTCAAACGAGGCCTCTGCATCATCAAATGTGAATCCCTCGCTTTCCAGAGATTTTATCTGCTTCAGGATTTTCTTGGCCTCCGCGCTTTGTGAAGCGAAATCCAATCCATGCTCTTTTGCTTTGTAGACAATAGTATTCGTACCAGCGAGGTCTGATACCAGAATGCGACTGCTGTTGCCAACGAGTCCAGGATCGATATGTTGATAGCTCTTTTCCGATTTGACCACAGCTGAGATATGCAGGCCAGCTTTGTGGCCAAAAGCACTGCTGCCAACATACGGAAGATGGGAATCCGGGGGCAAGTTGGCAATCTCGCTGACATAGCGAGATATCTCTGTCAATCTGGTCAACCTCTCCGAACTAATGCAGTCTATACCCATTTTGAGCTTCAAGGCAGGTATTATCGAACAGAGGTTGGCATTGCCGCACCGTTCGCCATAACCATTGATAGTTCCCTGAACGTGGACAGCTCCGGCCTGTACGGCAGCCAAACTATTGGCCACTGCCAACTCCGAATCATTATGAGCATGAATGCCAAGCGCAACGCCACACTTTTTAGCCGCTTTGACAATGGCAGTGACTTCGGAGGGCATGGCTCCTCCGTTGGTATCACAGAGAACAACACAATCCGCACCAGCGTCAGCCGCACTCTTAATAGTAGCCATCGAATATTCAGCATTGGATTTGTGACCATCGAAAAAATGCTCGGCATCAAACATAACCGTCAATCCTCTGGATTTCAGATATCGAATAGATTCGGTAATCATCGCCAGGTTTTCGTCGAGGCTGGTCTTGAGGATTCTGGTAACCTGATGGGCTGATCCTTTTCCTACCAGAGTAACGGCCTTTGCCTTCGATTCCAGCAAACCCTGCAGATTAGCATCGTCCTCAGCGCGAGAACGAGCATGACGGGTACTGCCAAAAGCAACCAGGGTAGAATTTAATAAGCTATCCCCCCGCATTCGATGGAAAAATTCCGTATCCCTGGGATTCGCCCCTGGCCATCCCCCCTCGATGAAATGTACTCCCAGTTCATCGAGTCTTTCGGCAATTCGGATTTTGTCTTCAACGGAAAAGGAAATCCCTTCACGTTGCGCTCCGTCACGCAGGGTAGTATCATAAAGTTGAACGTTTTTCATCTAGCCTCACAAAATGCACGTTTAGACTACACCAGCCATACGGTTTCGTCAAGTAAACATAACTCACCACAAAGAACACCACTACAAATTAGTCATCATCGTTTTTCACAGGATTCCAAATGTGTTAGACTCATTTCGATGGGAATAAATATGGCAAACAATCTTAAAATCAACTGGCAGCACAGTTTAATACTGTTCCTAACAGCAACCGCTATATTTATCGCAGATCAGATTTCCAAAGCCCTGATAAGGGAAAACATGTATTTAGGCGAGTCAATCCCGGAGGAAGGAAGATTCCGATTCGCCTATTCAACCAATAGCGGTAGTGCTTTCGGTCTCTCCATTGACTCGACCTTCCTTTTGGTCATGGCTTTCGTCGTGATAATCGTGATAATCTGGCTGAATTTCTATTATTTGTCTTCAGCAGGCAAATTCATGCGAGTTGGATTGGGATTAGTGCTTGGTGGAGCTATGGGCAATTTGATCGACAGGGTTAGATTTGGAGAGGTTACCGACTTTCTTGATGTTCAATTATGGGGAGATTTTCACTGGGCAACTTTCAACATCGCCGATGCTTCGCTCACTACCGGCATCTTCATTCTAATGTTTTGCCTTTTATCCATGGCCAAGGAATCACATTGATGAACCTCGAAATCAAGCTGAAGACCACATGATTATCCGTAGAGATCCGACAGTCAACCTTCGTTGAAATTGAGTAAAGGCGGCCTCATCATCAGGCTCATGTGAGATCGATGGTAATCGTATCTCATGAGGAAAGATTCTACCATATCCGCGCACTCGGATAGCTCATCTATCTTGTAATTCTGACATCCCAAACATTCTTTGCTCAGTGTCCGGTCAAAGCTCTCAATGTAAGATCATTCGTTTTTCCGATAGGGTCCGGAAACCCGATAGCGATCGCAGAAAATATGTACGTCCTTCCCGAATTCTGCTTTGACCTCCCTCCTGCCCGGGGTCTTACCATTAAAGCAATTACTGTAAGAATCCGGACGATCGATCATCAGAGATACCTTCAACTTTGAAATCCCTGATCAATTTCGAAGCTTCTTTCGGGATCGATCACTATGAATTTCTCGGAGATTGAGACGGTTATTACACCGGACACTGTTATAATTGCTTTTTTGTAGCTCTAGTGTAGTGTATTACATATAACTAGTCATATAATGCGGGATAGGTTATGATGGAGACATGAAAAAGTCATGTTTCGAAATACGATTGAGGGAGGGAGACCGCAATCGATTGCTCAATTGGATTGCGGCTCACAGGACACCCCGGCAGGTTGTCATGAGAAGTCGCATCATACTTCTGGCATCGGAAGGTCATAAGGACAAGCAGATTGCTTCCGAATTAGGCGTTAATCGCCATACGTGCCGGTTGTGGCGGGAACGGTTCTTGGGTGAAGGCCCTTCGTCTTTGTGGGAAATCGCTCGAGGTCGTGGCAGAAAACCGACGTATGGACCTGAACAGGTGAAGCGAATTCTGGACGCAACCCTACAGACAACGCCTCAAGCGCAGACTCACTGGAGCACTCGAACAATGGGGAGAAGTCAGGGGATTAGCCATACCACCATCAATCGCATCTGGCAGATACACAACATCAAACCTCATTTAACGAAAACCTACAAGGTTTCACGCGATGCCAAGTTCACTGAAAAACTGACCGATGTGGTTGGGCTCTATCTCAATCTGCCGGATAATGCAGTCGTGTTGTGTGTGGATGAGAAGAGCCAGATACAGGCATTAG
>Ga0233437_1001263_pt1 | contig 47831 bp, 38 predicted proteins | sample SI_122_August201_FD_182714 | JGI IMG/M metagenome (GOLD analysis project Ga0233437, IMG submission 182714) | Seawater microbial communities from Saanich Inlet, British Columbia, Canada - SI_122_August2016_200_MG | ecosystem: Environmental > Aquatic > Marine > Inlet | place: Canada: British... | reverse complement strand
CACCATCCAGCACCAACATCGCCTGAATTTGCTGCACTGGCTGGAAGAACGCTTCAAGGATGGCTCTTCTATTGAACAAATTTGCAGCCAATTGGCTCTTTCTGATTCTTAAAGTGCAAGGTTAGTATGTTAATTATGCCACCGAATTTTTCTCTTTTATCTCTGTGCGCTCTGTGGCTGAAACCTTGTTTTTAAGTTGCATCGAGTATAGCATCATTGCCCGAAAACTTCCAACAGCACCGGGTTGATACGCTCCCAGTTTGGCCCCAGCACCTGCGCTCCACCGCTGGTGGTGAAAGGATTGGTCAGCTCGCGGGTGATCACGCGCCCATCAATGCCATTTGGCCCGAGGCGCAGCAAAGCAAACCCCAGACGCGGCCACAGCCAGACCGGAATATCGCTTTCGATGAAATCGCCGAGCACAGCCATCACCTGGGGCAGGTGCACCCACACCGAGGGAGTCAGCAGGTGTTTGCCCAACGCTTTCAGGAAAATTTGCCCGCGAGCAATGCGCGCAAAATCGTCGCTGCCAGCCCGATCACGCACAAAGGCCAGAGCTTGCTCACCGTTGAGCAAGTGTTTTCCGGCCTCGTACCCCGACATAGGCTGGCTGAGTTCAATTTCAACGCCACCCAGCGCATCCACAATTTCGAGGAAGCCGATGAAGCGCACGCGGATATAGTAATCCACATTCACCCCAAAGTTGGATTCCACCGTTTGTATGGCGAGCGGCGGACCCCCTCCGGCTTGGTCGGCCTCGCCGAAGAAATGCGCCGTATTGATGCGATTTTTGCCGTAATCGGGGATCACTACCCAGAGATCGCGCGGCAACGAGAGCATCCCGGCGTAGGGCCGCCAGGGGATGATGGTGGCCAGCACCATCGTGTCCGTGCGCCCCACCCACGATTCGGGTTCGCGGGCATCCGTGCCGAGCAGTAAAATATTTGTGCGCCCGGGGAAGAATAGGTAAACCAGCAAGAGTAACACGGGCGGTAGCAGCATGCCCAGCAAACAACCACAGCCGCGCCCGCGGCGTTTGCGCGGCGGCTCCGCCCACTCGACGCGTGTTTCGGGGGCTGGATGATGCGCATAGACTGGCGTGGGGTGAGTTTCATCCTCCAGGGCAGGCATGGGGCGCGTTTCACTCCACGGATCGGGAGGAACCGGCGTAGGGCGGGTTTCGTCTTGCGAAGGAGGCTGGTTCGTCATCGGCAGGTTTCAGTTCTAGAGATAACGCAACCAGACATATCCACTTGCTAAGGTCAGAGACATAAGCGTGGTGATAACGCCATAGCGCAAAAAACGCCCGAAACTGATCGGGTGCCCGCTTTTTTCGGCCAGACTGGCGACGACAACATTGGCTGCGGCGCCCACTAAGGTTAAATTGCCGCCTAAATCGGCTCCTAAGGCCAGCGACCACCATAGAGGTTCTGCTGGCATAACCTGGCTTAAACTTTTTACGATGGGGATCATGGTGGCGGTATAGGGGATATTATCAACAATCCCGGATGCAATCGCTGAAAACCAGATTAGCAGCATGGATGTCAGGGGTAAACTACCCCCAGTCAGGCGCAAGGCCCAATCGGCGATCATTTCGATTAAACCGACTTCAACAACGGCCTCTACTGTAATAAATAACCCAAAGAAAAAGAATAAAGTCGTCCACTCTAGCTCGCGCAGGGCATGATGGGGGTCCGATTTGCTCCAGAGCAACAGCAGGGTGGCTCCGAGCAGCGCGATGGTAGCTGGGTCTAGGTGTAAAGCGCCATGTAAGATAAAGCCCAAAGTAACCGCGGCCATGATCAACAACGACTTGCGCAGCAAGACAGGATCGGTAATTAATGCAGATGCATCCAAGTCGGCAATATCCACGTTGGGTTGATCGTGGGCGGTCAACTCTTTTTTGAACAAAAAGCGTGTCATGCCGATGAATACCAGCAAGATGAGCAGGGCGATAGGCCCCATATTGGCTGCAAAGGTCACGAAATCGATCTCGGCGGCGCTACCGATCAAGATGTTGGGCGGATCACCGATCAGGGTGGCCATGCCGCCAATATTGGATGCCAGTATTTCAGCAATCAGGAAGGGTATGGGACTGACCCGCAGTGTTGAGGCGACAAATAAAGTTACCGGGGCGATTAGCACAACGATAGTGACATTATCTAATAAGGCTGAGGTGACCGCAGTAATCAGGGAAAGCATGATCAACACCCTAAAGGGATCGCCTTTCCCAAAACGAACGGCCTGTAGGGCAATCCACTGGAATAGCCCCGTCTCTTTAAGCACATTGGCAATAATCATCATGCCCGCCAAGAGGAAGATTACATTCCAGTCGATAGCGTGAAAGGCCTGCTCTTGAGGCAGCACGAACAGAATCATCGCCAGACCACCCAAGAGTGCAGATATTGTGCGATGAATTTTTTCGCTGACAATCAGGGCGTAGGTGAATAGAAAAATACTGCCTGCTAACCAAAGGGAGTTCATTTTTCCACCTCCGAAGAGTGGACATCATTTTTCATTTGGATGCATAGCGATAATAGTTCGAGCAAATTGACATACCCAACGACATGATAGCGCTCATCGACTAAGGGTAATCCTGGCAGCTTATTATCATGCATTCGTTTGAAAGCTTCCTTTACAGTCTCGCCGCGCTTAACCCAAATGGGGGGCGTCATGGCATCATGGGCAGTCAGTGCGCGCGTCTTATTGGCAAAGGCCATCATTTTTTCGATGTCTGTGATCTCACTGAGGAATTCTTCTGGTAAAATGTGGAAAAAGAGATCGTCGGCCAATGCACTCAGTTCTAATAATCCAATCAAACGGCCATCTTCTGCAACCACTGAAACAACATGCACATTCGGGCGTACTAACATGGCACGGGCGACATCATCCAATGAAGTATCGCCTAAAACGATAGTTGGCTCTAGATTCAATAGGGAATCTACTTTTTCGATCGGCGTATCCCGAAGAACAGACCAGTCCGACCGGAGCGCCGGTGGGGACACATCTTGAAGCGGTTGGGGGATTGCTTTATATATCCCAATTGCCTGTGAAACTGGCAGCACCAAAACCACACCACTATTGGGTTGATCAAAACCGCCGACAATACGTTCGGCTTCAGCAATCGCCTGTGCCAGTAATTCTTCATCATCGAAGACTGCGATTAATGTGCGGGTTTCGACTTCCTTCGTTTCGAAGAGATGATTGATCGCGCCCAACCCAACCCGGCTGAGCCAGGTGCGGGAGGCATGCCCTCCAGCGCTTTTCAGGATAGTGGTTCCCGGGACGCCAATTTTTCGCCAAATATTCAATATATCTGGCAATTTACTGGTGTCATTCAAAATAACAAGTAGCAGATTTGACATTTTTTCTCCTTTAATTTCGAATAATATTGGCTCTTTGGGAACTACCACCACGGTGCTTCCCAGAGAACCTAAAAAAATGGTAATTCATAGCGTAACAAGTGCTATAGCCTTGGGGGCGCATCTTTCGAGCGAGATCCCGTTGGGAAATAGTAAGAAAGCCCCATATGTGAAAAACCAATCACCAAAACCGCTATGCCAATAGCTACAGCGAGTTGGAACGGCTGGCCCAAAATTTCGCGCGGCCAAAGGAGCAGTGCCGGGAAAAGGAACGCTGCTACGCGCAATCCCGTTAATCCGAATGAGCCTTTTTTATGAAAGACCAGTATTTTCCATTTACGGCCTAGCCAGGCGATGCCAAGGCCGAGCAAAGCCCCCACGATGACTTCAATCAGCAAAAGGGTTGAAGCCGGTTGGTGGGCCTGCCAACCCAGCAACAGGAATAAAAGCAGAACCAAACTAAACCCCAGCCAGGAGTTCAACGGGGCTGGCATCGTTTTCACGTGAAAACCAAGTTGGTAATGCTGGCTCAGCCAGACGAATGCCATTGCACTGACCAATGCCGCTGTAACAGCTGAACCACCAATGACGAGTGCAAACCAGTAGGCGAAATATACTTGACCGATACTAATCCAGGAATGAAATCTGGCCGAAGTTTTGCGGAGCAGATACAGTCCGAATGAGGCGATTACTATCCCCAAAAACGCGCTGCTGAAAATCCCCCCAATATACTGATTAGACGATTGAATGGCTGCTTCAACTTCGGTCAGTAAAAACATCAAGGTTAGCGGCCCTATCTGGCTCATATAACTGGCGCCATTCACCGGTTCACCAGCCCTCCAAATCATACTTGCTGCAAGTATGCCGAACAGCAAAGCACCAGGCCAATTTAAAGCCCCAATTAACCAAAGAACTGAACTGAAGATCAGAGCAGCGCCGCACCAAAGTGTAATGCTTTTCCAGCCCCGCCAATCGGCATTAACAATCCTTCGGGTGTTCTGCCATAGGAGTAATGGAATAACCAGTCCCAAAATCATCTCCCAGGGAATCGGTATTTGGCGGGCTGGGGGTAAGAATACCAGCAGAATTCCGACCGCAATTATCAATGTCGCCCAGCGCTGGCGCGGGGGCTTGGCATTGAGCACCCCGCTCAATAATAAGAGAATAAAAATTGTGTGTTCAAATTCGACCATATATCATCACCTGTCTGATTTTGCTTGCTTTCTAAAAATAATTATGCCCTTTAGGGCATCGGCGACACGGAGTTCACAGAGTTTTTTCATGGAGTGCACAGAGAAGTGGTTTGCTCCGTGTTGCTTTGAATATAACTTCGTGTACTCTGTGTCTCTGTGGTAAACCCCATTGGTTCCGACTTGTTCGGGTTAGGGTCTTCGATTTTTTTTCGTGATTAAATCTGTCGGGTAGCTAGCACTATTTTTACGCTCGCGAATCAGGGGCTGAAATACACCACCGCAGCAAGCATGGTCGTATCTTGCCCATCTTCGCCGGGTTTTACGCGCACATCCGGTTGCAGGCCTTCGGCGCTGATATTGGCATCCAGACCGGGAATTTGCCATTGGGCGGCGGTGACATGCAGGCTGGAGCCATCGCTGAGTTCAAAGGCCAGTTGGATGACATCCTTTCCGTAGGTAGGCTGGCCGATCAGTGCGGCGCGCCCTCGGGTTTGCAGTGCCCCGGCAACGATTTCGGCTGCACTGGCTGTATTCGCGTCCACCAGCACCACCAGGGGTATTTCGCTCAAAGGGCCAGGACGACGCACAGTGTAGATTTCGGGGTCGTCGCCGCGGTACTGCTCTTGCAGAATATCGCCCTCGGTCAGGAATAGGCGCGCAATTTCGACGCCCGCATCCACCAGACCGCCGCCGTTGCCGCGCAGGTCGAGGGCGTAAAAATGCGCGCCTTGAGCGTCGAGATCGGCGGCTGCTTTTTCGATCTCTGCGGCGGTGCTGGCAGCGATCAGGTTGACCTTGATGATTCCCAGGCGCGCATCTTCGAGCGCCAGGCGCCAGGTGACGGAGGGTAGGGGAATGGCGGCGCGTTGGATGGTAAATGATTCGGTGGAATCACTTGTGGGGCGGGCAATCTCAATTGTCACCAGATCACCCTCCGGGCCGCGTAAGGCAGCCACCACTTCGTCTATGGGAGTCGCCGCGGCGATGACCAACTCATCCACGCGCAGCAGTTGGTCGCCAGCCTGCACACCGGCCTCCGCCGCAGGGCTATCCGGGAAGGGGTAGACAAAAATCTCGTCTTCCGGGCCGCGTTCCAGCGTCGCGCCGATGCCGCCATAGCTGCCTTCGAGATTGTCGCTATCGAGTTCGGTGCGGGCTGGCTCGACAAAACGTGTGTAAGGATCGTCATAGACGGCCAGCATACCACGGATCATGCCGTATTCCAGCGCCGGATCGGGGGGCGGGTCGTAGAGGGCGTTGACGCGTAAAATTTGGCGGGCTTCGTTCCAGATGGGATATTCGCTCAGGCTGGGGTAGAATTGGGCGCGGACGAAATAGCCCAAAGCGAAGGCCATCCCGAAGGTCAGCAGGCCGAGGAAGTAAATAGTGAAGGCTCGTTTCCAGTTCATATCCCCCGCAAGTTTATCATAGGTAGGGCTTTCGCCGCGCCATAGAATATTAGGGAAGGCGAAAGTTATAACTATATCGGTTGAAACACAAGGAGAGCGAAGATGCGTATAGCCATTATAAGCGACAGCCATGACAATATTTGGAAGATGGCCGCGGCCATGCCGCACCTGGAGGCCGCCGATGCTGTGCTGCATTGCGGCGATCTTGTGGCTCCATTTATGATTTTGCGGTTAATCAAGGGAACAGGCGGCAGGCCGGTGCATATTGTTTGGGGCAACAACGATGGGGATAAAGTGGCCCTCTCGCAGGTGGCTGCCGCAGCGGAGAATATTCATCTGCATGGCGAATTGGCTGAAATTGAATTGGACGGCCTTAAAATCGCCATGAATCACTATCCTAAAATTGCGCGCGGCCTGGCCGCTTCGGGACGCTATGATTTGGTGTGCTATGGGCACGATCATACGGCCTACGAAGAATGGCTTGGCGAGACGCTGCTGCTCAACCCCGGCGAGATCATGGGATTGAACGGGCGCAGCACGCTGGCGATCTTGGATACGGCTACACGTTTTGTGGAGTGGGTTGTATTGGGTTAGCCATCTTCCCCCAGCCCCTTTCCCGATTTCATGAGAATGGGGAACGTGCATTGTATGCACTTCGAATGAAGATTGTTTTCGTAAATGTGTAAGCCCAATAATGTGAGGTGAACAAGCCATCGACTCCCCTCTCCCAACTTGGGAGAGGGGCCGAGGGTGAGGGAGGTTATCGGCTCACTGCCAATTTGACAACTTTGCCCTGTGCATCCATAGTCAGGCGGGCATAGGCTGGATGCAGGCGATTTGCGTGGCGAATTTCTTTGCTGAGTACTACCACGCTGCGCTGCGGCTCAGCATTGGGACGGGATTTTTCACCCAATTGCCCGCTGGGGCAGGTGTGCCCCTCGCAGCAGCAACCGGCGTGTTCGTGGCTCAAGGCCAAATGCGCTCCTTTCATACCGGGGAGATAGAGTTTCACAACCTGTTTGACGTGCTTCATGACTTCGGCAGGTATCGGTTCAGAACTTCCCGGGTTATCAGCGCGGTCGCAAATCGTTTTAACATTCAACGGCGGTGTAGTATAGCGGGTGATATCTTTTCGGCTTTTTCGATTCTTGAAACCGGAATTATCTTGCGCGTAAGCCAACGGATCCCCATATAAAACAAACGAAATCAGCGTTTTCTGGTCTTCGCCATCGAGATAGCCCTGACGGTTGTGCATCTCACTTGCCAGATGGATTTTGGCGCGGCGCAGCGCTTCACCGGCGGGATAGCCACTTTGCAGGGCCTCCCAAAAGGCTTTGCCGAGCAGATCGGCGGCATTGAGCGGTGTGGTAACGGAGCCATAGGCTACCGCTGTCGAACCAACCACTGCCCGCGCCCCGGCGTTGAGAAATTTGAGCGCCAGCGACTCTTCGACGCCGCGATTGAAAAGATGCGCCCCATAGCAGGCCTCGCTGAAGATCACTTGCGGGGCGCGTCCGCCATTGACCACATCGCGTGGGCGCAGTGCAACCGGGAAATCGAATTCCAGGTTGGTTGGCGACCCATCTCCGTTGCTATTGGGGGCGCGTTGCCCGTACCACTCGGCAGCATCTTCCAGCCCGTGCAGGTTGAAATATCCCAGTTGCGCGGTAGGGGCAGGGATTTTGTTCTCGCTGCCAACAGGAGGCGAAGTCAGCATCTGGCGAGGCTCGCCAATTACGGTAAACACCGATGCGGCGGCTTTTTGCCAGATTTCGGCGCTATAACCAAAACTTTGGGTGTGGGCGCGTTGGGGGAGTACACGCCGCAAGAACTCGATCATCCAGCGCAGCGGACCGTCTGATTTTTTGCGTTTGGGTTTATGTTGCGCCGCAATCCCCCGCATAGCACTCAGTAGCAGCGCCGGGTCGCGGCCTGCACCACCGGGCAAGCGCCCTATCGGCCATTCGGGGATGAAATAGTTTTCATCGCGCGTGGCATAAGGATTATCCGAGGGCACATCCGCGTCGGCGTCGTCGGTGGGATTCGGCAGATGATGAAACGGCACAATCTCTGGCCCGCCGACAATCAACAGCGCGCCGATCATTGTCCCTTTGGCGCGCAGCGCGGTATCAATATCGTGCAAAGCCAGTTTCAAAGCCCAGGGATCATCGGGGGCGGCGGGTTTTAACCCTAATCCAGCCATACCGGCGGGATCATCGGGGTAAACCAACAGTGCGCCCCAGCCATTGCGCTGGCGCAGCCGCAGGGTCAGGGCTTGCATGGCTTCATCAATCATTCCGGCAGTTTGCGCGCCATATTTGCGCGCCATACCGTGTTGTGTGCTCATCACGACATACACTGGCAAAGCGCCATCCGTTTTGGGCAAATCAGGCAGCTTGAGACGCCGGGCAGCTGTTTCCAGTTCGATGCCGATCTCTTTTTGTATTGCTTTGTCTTTGTCCGGATTCAATATGTGGCGCGCTTCTGCGCGGGCGCGTTTCACTTCCGCTTTTAAATCAGACGATTTGCCAGAACGGCTGGGCGGTTTCGGAGTGTTTTTAATCGGCAGGATTTCTGGACTGTGGGGGAGCGCGCTGGCCTGCCCCGGGGTTGGCGCGCTCTTTTCGGGTTGACGCTCAATATTGGAGGCGGGTTCTGTTTCCTTGCGCGGCTGCCCGTTGGGGAGCAGATTCCACCCCAGGGCTGCGGCCACCCCAGCCGGGATCGAAATATCGAGCACGGCGCGCATCCGCTCCGGCCACAGCGTGCGGTAGGGATTTTCCACGCCCCATAAACGCGCTGGAACCTGCCCGGCGGGATCGCTGGATGCAGCACGGTGTAGCAATGCCACGGCGTGGTCGGCGCTGCCCGCGCTCATCATGCTATCGGCCAGGATGAGTTGAATCGTCACGCAGTCCGGCCAGAGGCGGTGATAATGCTCGGCCAGGCTCTGGGTGGCCTGTTGGGGTGTCTCTGGCTGTGACCACAAGATGCGCAGATGGGTCAGCGCGGCCAAAATATTGGGCGGGTCGTAGATCAGCGTTTCGGTGATGATCTCTTCGGCGGCGGCGAAATTTTTACCTTGCAGGGCATGGTAGGCCACCCGCAGGGGCTGAGTCCACGCCGGGGCGGGCTGAGCCAGCTTCGAGGTCGCCGCGACGCGCCCCCCCAGGGCCAGATACGCCCCGCGGGCCGCATCCATCCCCTTGGCTTGCAAATTGCTGCCAACGCTGGCGCGCAATTCCTGCGCTTCAAAGAATTCGGGATCGGCGGTGCAAACACCCTCCAGAATTGGCAACGCCTTTGCGGCCATGCCTTCGCCAATAAAAGCCTGGGCGTGCAAAAACTGGATGTGCAAATCGCGCTCGTAATGGGTTAGCCAGGCCAGTGCCGCCTGGCGCGCGAAGCTAAAGGTTTTGACGTTGAGAGCCATTTGTAGAATTTCATTCAGATACGGTCTCGGCCAGGGTTCACCAGGGGGAAGGGGTTGTAGCGTTTTCATAGTAGTTTCCGTTTGGGTTTATGCCGTTTTTTCATCAACGGTGGCAAATGTCTTGCGGGGGTTATGTACCAGGTTCATGGCAATCATGGCCGCCAATTGGCGTTGGATGCTGATATTCTCGGGGTTGAGCCGGGCGGCCTTGCGCAGCATGCTTTCCGCGTTGGCGTAATCTTTGGCATCTTTGAGGGCTTGCCCCGCCAGGTGGTATGCGCTGGCATCCTCTGGGGCAATCGCAATGGCCTGATGATACGTTTGCAACGCCAGGTTATATTGCCGCCGCTCATGGTAAGCGCGCCCCAGTTCAAGATAAGGGGGGACCCAATCGGGGCGTTGGTCAATCGCCAAAATGAGATGTTGAATTGCCTGGTCGAGTTGGCCGCCTTCGCGCAATAATTGGCCGAGCAAGTGCAGCAAACGAGCGTGTTCTCCCTCATTGCCCGCATTTTCGGCATGTTGCAAGGCTTTTTGCGCCGTCTGGATGGCGCGTTGCTTCTCGCCATTTTTCGCCAGACAGTGCGCCAGGGCGATGAGAATCTGGTCATCTTGCGGATAGGCCTCGGACAGTTGAAGCAGCGATTCGAGGGCCACTTTTTCGCCATATACCTGGCGTTTGAGATCCACAATTTTGAGCAGCAGTTCAACCGTTGGGATCATGCGTGCCGCCGCGGTTTCGAGAGCGGCCAGGGCCTGGGCAACCTGTCCCTGTGCGGTTAATGTTTCGGCGTGCATCAACAACGCGCGCGGGTTACGCGGATTGACGCGCAAGGCTTTGGCAGTGTGCCGTTGTGCATTCTCAACGCGGCCTGCGCCGAGATCGAGTTCAGCCAATATCAAATGGGCTGTTTCATGATCCGGTTGAAGGTTGAGTACTTTTTGGGCGCTGGCGCGCGCTTCCCGAATGCTTCCCTGTGTGTGATAGCCGCGTGCCAGATATAGCCAGAGACGGTGATCTTCAGGCGCCAACGCGGTAGCCTGGCGATATGTATGGATGGCTGCGGGCAAATCGCCAATGGCGACCTGGGCGTGCCCCAACTTATGATACAGAGGCAGCGAGTGGGGTTCCGTGAGCAGCGCTTTTTCGAGATATTCAATCGCGGGCGCAAGCTGTAAGGGTTCTGCGGCATTATGCTGGGCAGCGATAATATCGGCGGCGCGCTCATACCAGTAGGCCTCGTTATCGCACAGGGCCAGCAACGCCTGGATCGCCTGCAACTCAACTTCCGGATCATCAAGTTTACCGGCTACTGTTGCCCGGACAGCGTGGTAAAGCGGTGTGGTGACAATATTCTCGCGGATAGCTTTGTTAAGTGCTTTTTCAGCCGCCTGATTGGCTAAAACCGGATTCTCATCCAGCAGCGCCAGTGCGATTTGACAAAGCAGGATCGGCGCTTCTGGCGCGCGGCCGGATTCGGGTTTAAGTAGTTGTTGCGCCTTTTGAGCGGCACCTGGTCCCTGGGCGCTGTGTCGCAAGGCCGCCAGCGTCGCTGTGAGATTGTCTACTGTGGAGGGGAGTTCAAGCAAAGCCTGGGTGTGGCTGTCGCTGGGCTGGAAAGCCGCCTGCCCGCGCGCCATCCAGTATGCGATCTTTGCGCGTCGAGTGCGCGTGTCCAGCCCGGCGGCCTGAATGATCTCAACCAACTGTGACGCATTGAGAATTGCAATTTCGAATTGCTGATAGTTATGTTCACCGAGGGCCGATTCCCCCAGAGCATGTTTGCTGAGATGCACATCCTGATAGAAACGCTGAAACTCGGCGCGCAGCGCCAGAATGCGCGCCAGTTGGAGTTGGGCACGCGGCTCGCGCGGCGTGAGTTTGGCAACTTTTTTGAGTAGATAGGCTGCCGGATCCCAGGCATGACATTCAATCGCCGCTTCTGCCAGGGCGTAATAATCTTCGGGCGCACTGCGTTGGGCGCGCTGATTTTCGCCAAATTGTTTCATGGCTTCATCGAAGAGTTCGTCGGCTGCGGCTCCGCCCCCCTGACGGATGCGTAAGCGTGTATGTAAAGCCAGCGCCCGCGGGTGCTGTGGATCAATTTGGAGGGCGCGGGTGAGCACATCGGCGGCTGCAACCTCTTCGTTGTTTTGCAGGGCCAGTTCCCCTAGCAGGCAATAATAGGCCACGGCGCTATCATTGGCGTGTTGCTGGGGGTGCATGCCCGCGGTTGTGGCGAGAATAGCAGCGGCATCTTCATCGCGCAGCATGGCGATAGCAATTTGCCCTCCGATGGTCGCGGCGAGTGTGCCTTCATTTTCGCTGCCGTTTTCCTGAAAACCATGCAGCGCGCTTTGTGCCCGCACGGCCGCCTTTGGCAAATCACCGAGCAAGCGCAAGATCAGCGCGGCCTGTAAATTCAAGTGCGGATCGGTTGGGTTTTCGGCAAGTTGGCTCTCAACCCATTCGCCAGCCTGTTCCAGTTGTTCCATCTCGAGCAGTAATTCCGCTTTTTCGATGACCAATGATGAATCTGCCGGGGCGATTACAAGGGCTTCGTCGAGCGCTTTGAGGGCGCTGGGATGATCTTTTAATTCTTTTTGTGTGGCAGCCAGCTTCTTCAGCAGGCCTAGCTGCATTTGCGTGTGATCTTGCTCCGAATCTTGCTGCGCCATACGAATAGCACGCTCAAAACTTAAAATCGCTTGCTGGGGGCTATCGGTTGCCAACAGACCTTCAGCGGTTGTACCCAACTCGGCAGGAGTCACATTTTCCATGATCGAAACCTGTTCAAAAGCCCGGCGCGCAGATGAATGTTCATTAACCTGTAGCAGCACTTGTGCACGTTTCAAGTGCAAGCTCGATTGCGACACATTCTTTTCAATGCTCTGATTGAGCGCGGCTAAAGCCTGTTCGGGCGCCTTCAAGTCCAGCGCCTGATCGACGAACCACAGCACTCTCTCTGGAGTGGCGGGTTCAACTCGCAGGACTACCTGCGCGGTTTCCAGCGCTTTTTCCGATATTCCATTGACGCGATACGCCTGCGTCAGCAAGCGCGCGATCTGGGGGTCATCGGGGTATTGCTGCCCAAAGTGTTCCAGGACCCCCAGGGCGATTTCGTGCTGTTCTTCGGCCAAAGCCAGCCGCCCCAGATTCAACGCCAGCGATTTTGCCTGCAACGGGTTTTGTTCGAGATTGATGCTCAACGCGGTGCGATAAGCCGTCAGCGCGGCTTTTGCATCGCCGGAGCGCTCCAAAACCTCAGCCATTAGCGCCGTGGCTGTGGGGTTTTTGGCATCGCGCTCAAGAATTCCCTTGAGAATTGCTTGCGCGTCTGTGTCACGCTCGCGCATTGCCATGAGCGAGCGGGCGTAATCCAATTCAATTGGGGTGTTGCCGGGTGTTTCCAGAAGTGGTTCAAGCAATTCAGCGGCTTTCTGAGGCTGTTCTGTCGCGATAAGGCTGCGGGCATAGCTATGCACCAGGGTATTGGTATGGGGCGCTTGCCGATAGGCGCTTTCGAGTTGCTGGCGGGCTTCTTCGGCGTGACCAAGCGCCAACAAAGTATTTCCCAATGCAAGCTGGATTTCAATGGTCAGATTTCCCGCTGAGGGCTGCGTGGCTGTATCGGCGAGTTCACTAGCTTTGCGGAAAGCCGCCAATGCCTGGGTAGCATCGCCTTGCTGTTGATAGATTTTTCCGAGCGCCAGATGAACATCGGGAGCCTCCGGCACGGACCTGGATGCGGTTTGCAGGGTGTGGAAGGCTTGCTGCCATTCATGTTCTTGCTGGTAAAAATCGGCCAGCGCCAGCCAGGGATCGCTGATGAGGGGGGAAATTTGAATCGCTTTTTCAAAAAGTTGCCGGGCTTCATTGCGCTGTCCCAATTCAACGAGCGCCTGTCCCATCAACGCGGTTGCTGCGCCATCGTGCGGATCGCTTAGAATTAACCCTTGTGCGGCTTCGGCGGCGCGCTGCGGATGACCGGCGCGCAACGCAGTTTTCGCCAAAGCAAACTGGTCATCCGGGGAAGGAGTCTCGGTGGCATGCAACAGTTTTTGGCGAATATCATAGGCTTGTTGCCACTCATCAAGCAATTCTAGCCCTTCAGCCAGGTCGCGTTGCAGGGTTGTATTCTTTGGCTCCAGCGCAACTGCCAGATGCGACCAGTGCAGCATGGGTTCAGCTTCGCCGGTGCCGCGATAGGCTTTTGCGAGTAGTTTTGCGGTAGCGGCGCTATTCGGGTTCTGTTGAATATAATTTTCGCCGACCTCAATGGCCTGTGTGTGCATCCCTAGTTCCAACAGCAGATTTGCTAAGGCGCTGGCGTCCCAGGTATACGTATTATCAGTGTTGACGAGTTCGATAGCCTGTTGCGCCAACTCGCGCGCGGCTGCCAGGTCGCCGCTAAACATGGTAATCCTTGCTTTGGTGATTAGAACCAAAGGGCTATTTTCACTTTCGATATTATTCAGCGGCTCAGCCAGCGATTGCGCCGCGGCGAGATAGCCGTGATCGATGAGGGCCATTACGAGATTGGCGGTCTGATCGGAGAGCGCCTGCCCGCCCGCTTGCTTCCAGAGTGTCAGCGCTTCTTCCGGGTTGCCTTCCTGAATGGCGCTTTTTGCCAGTTCCAGCGCAATTGAAATTTGAATCTGGCTGGCTGCTTTTTGTGCTGAAATCAACGTCGCGCGGGCATCTTGAGCGTCCCCGGCGATTTGTTGTTCATCGGCCTGGTGAAGCATACTTTGCAGATCGGTGAGCGGCATGTGCAATGAGGCCGTCACACCTTTGGCGCGCGGGTTATGTGTGCGCAGATTGGGAGCAGGCGCAGTGCGCTTTGGGCTGTGCTGGGCGAGTTTGGCGGCGATTTCCGGGCGTTGTTCGCGCAGGGTGTTGAGAGCGGCCAACCGCTCGTCGGCGGGGGCCGCGAGCAGACGTTTTTCGATCTGCTCGAGTTGGGTTTCGGCAGTGAATGGATTGGCAAGCACGGCGTGGATGGCCTGCTCAACGCTGATTGCGTTAAACAGCGTAGCGGGATTGGGAAGTATGGCAAATAGACAGGCCAGCACACAATGATGCAGCGCGGTGTGGGTCAGTTCACCCCAGCGTCGGGGCTGGTTGATGATTTCCAGCGCCAGCAGCCCGGCCTGGGCCAATGTTGGGGTAGTGATATTCTTGGTGGCGGGTTGTGAAGCCAGATATACCTGGGCGATTAATTCGGGGTGGATATTTTTCGCGGCGCGCAGGTGCTGGGTGCGCAGGTCGCTGCCGAGGGCGATCAGGGCCAGATTTGCCGGGGACCAGACCTCGGGGGTTGGTCCTAGCTTATTGATGGCTGCCAGCCTGAAGTCCGCGCTCTGAAGCGCCAGCCAGACGAGAGGGTCTTGCCGCAGGGCGGGAATCACGCGCGGCCAGTCATTTTCCCCCAATGCATTCTTAAGATCAACGATTGCCGATGAGCGCGTCATAGGTCACAGAACCTCCCAGGAAGTATACAGCCAGGCCAAGCGCGATGCCAATTAGCAGCAGTCCGATGAAGAGCAATAGCACACCAACTCCGGCGCTGGTGCGCACCATTTCGTTGGTGGCATTCAGTAAAACCGAGGCATTGCCAACCAGACCGGCGATATCGTTGGCGAGCGCTTTTTGCGCTAGTTTGCTGGTGCTGCTGGTGATGGCGCTGACATCGCGCCCAACGGTGCGGGTGAGAAGGATGACGATTCCGCTGGCGAAGGTGATGGTGCCCAGCAAGAAAAGGCTGAGGATCATGGCGAGTAGAATATCAGCTGAGTTTAAGTTGAGCATAGTGATCTCCTGTTTGCTCTTATGGTGCAAGAATTGTTCCAGATGGATAAAGGGGAGGGAGACTAACGCAAAAAAGGTGAGCCGCAGCAAGTTTTGCTGCGGCTCACCTTTTTTTGCGAATTTGCCCCTCTCCCAACTTTGGGAGAGGGGCTGGGGGTGAGGGCCAAATGCCGTCAATTCTGAAATTCAGGCGAGAGATGGGGCAGGTCTATTATGGCCTCATCGCAGAAAAGCATGGCGCGCTCGATGACGTTGCGCAGTTCGCGGATATTGCCCGGCCAGTTGTGCTGCATCAGGGCCTGCATGGCGCGTTCGGAAATATCGCTGATATTCAACCCCATGCGCTGGTTGTTATGCTGGACGAATAGGCCCACCAGCGCGGGAATATCTTCTTTATGGGCGCGCAGCGGGGGGATGTCGAGATCGACGACTTTCAGACGGTAGTACAGGTCTTCACGGAAGTTGCCCTCGCGCAGCATGGTGGGCAGATCGCGGTTCGACGCGGCCAGAATTTGCACATCTACTTTGATGAGATTGGTACCGCCCACCCGGCGGAAGGCCTGTTCTTCGATGGCGCGCAGCAATTTGGCTTGCATATCCACCGGCATGGATGAAATTTCATCCAGGAAGAGAATACCAGAATCGGCGACTTCCATCAGGCCATGCTTGCGTTTTTGCGCCCCGGTGAAAGCCCCGGCTTCGTAGCCGAATAATTCCGATTCGAGTACGGTGCTCTGAATGGCTGCACAATTGATTCCGACAAACGATTTGCTGGCGCGCGTCCCAAGCTGGTGAATGGCGCGGGCGAGCACTTCTTTGCCGGTGCCAGTTTCTCCAGTGATGAGCACCGAAGCCGATGCTTGCGCGGCGCGCTGGGCGTGCTGCACCAGGGCGCGCATGACCGGTGTTTTGCCGACGATGAAGTTAAGCTCATTGCGCTGCTGTCCGCGCAGATGATTTAACTCGCGGCGCATGGCGACGATTTTCTGCGCGCGCTGGATGGATTTCTCCAGGCGATTAAATTGAATTGGTTTTTGCAAAAAATCATGCGCTCCGTTCTTCATGGCTTGGACAGCCATATCGATATCACCGTGGGCGGTAATTAGGATAATCGGCGGGCGCGCTTCTATTTGGCTGGTCTCTTCCAACAAATCGGGACCGTAGCCGTCGGGGAGCTGCACATCCAGCAAGATAATATCGGCATTGTCTTGCCGAATTTGAACACGCGCCTCTTCAAGATTGGCCGCGCAGATCACTTCGTAGCCCTCGCCGTTTAAAAAATCACGAATATGCTGGCGGGCATTTTCTTCATCGTCAACAACCAGGATGGTTGCACTCATTATGTGCCTTTCTCTGTAGCTGCCGCAGTTGGCAATTGAATATGGAAAACGGTGGCACCGGGGAAAGATGTCAGCGTGATATTGCCGCGGTGCGCAGTAATGATTTGTTTTGTGATCGAAAGTCCCAGGCCGGTTCCGTTGGGGTTGGTGGTATAAAAGGGGTCAAAAATTTTGGTCTGATGTTCAAGCGGGATGCCAGGGCCATTGTCGGCTAAATCAATCTGGATAATTTCTTTCCCGCTGGGGGTCTGGTCTTTTGAAATTTTTATATTCAGCGTGCCGCTGCCCCGTTCGCTCATCACTTGCACGGCATTGCTGATGATATTGGTAAAAACTTGCTCCAGGCTGCGTTTATCGCCCAACACTTCGGGACGTTGGGTAGAGGTTTGAAGATTACATTGAATATTGGCATTTGCCAGGCGCGGCCGCCAGCGGGTGATGATGCGGTCGAGCAAGTTGTGAACATCCAGAGATGTGAACGTGTACGTGCCGGTGCGGGAGAAGGTTAGCACCGAATCCATCAGCGACGTTAGCCGGTCGCAATCTTCCAGCATGTGTTGAATGCGTTCTTTGTTGGGACCTTCCTCATCGGTTTGGCGATCCAGTAGCTGCAACCCCAGGCTGATATTGTTAATCGGGTTGCGCACTTCGTGGGCAAAAACCGCCGTAACTTCACCCAGCAAGGCGCGCTGCTCCAGTTGTTGCGAGCGAATGCGGATTTGTTCGTGTTCGCTGAGATCGCGCACAATAATCAGCGCTCCGGTAATATCCTGATGATTGACGATGGGGGTGACAGCCAGATCAACCGGGAAGGATTCGCCATTGCGGCGGTGGAGGGTGGTATTACCCAGATTGGGGGTAGCCGTTCCCAGGAGCGCGCTTTCTACCGCCGGGAGCAGTCGATCTGAACCGATCAACACGCTGCCAATGGATTCGCCCAATACTTCTTTTTCAGCATAGCCAAAAACCAACTCGGCTGCGGTATTCATCGAAGTAATTTCGATTTGATGTGAAACAGAAATCACCCCATCGTGAATATTCTCGCTGGCATTCTTCCAGGTGTTGAGCTGATAATTGGTTTCGTGTAACGATTTCCGCAAATTGGCTGCCAGGACATTATTGTGGATGATAGTCCCCGCGAAAGCGGAGAGTATTTTCAATAAGGGTAGAATATAATCGGGCGGCGGTGTATTTCCACTGGCGGCAATGAAACCCAGCCAGGCGCGTGGTTCTTCTTCGGCCACAATTGGCGAGGAAGCCAGATACGCTAACCCCATTTGGCGCGCCTGCTCATGTAAAATTGTATCGGCTCCGCGTTCGCCTTTCTGCCAGAGCGCTGGCTGCATCAAAAAGCTTATATTCGAAGATACAATTTCGGCTGGGAGTAAATCAACTTTTTCGCCCTGGCTGGCGACCAAACGCATACTGGGGTTGCTCCCTTGGCCAATATAGAGTGCCAGCGAACACTCGCTGAGTAGATGGTGCCCGGTGGCTAATACGTTTTGCAGCGCGGTATCGGGATCGGTTTCCTGGGTGGCGGCAATCAGATCTGGTAGATAGCGATTCAGCAACCGGCTGGTGAATTTCTCGCTGGCCTTTTTCTTTTCCCGCAGCATTGCCCTTTCCAGCGTGATCAAATGCCAGGGCAGGCCTTTGCCCAATGACTGGACGGAAATCGTAACCGAAATTTCTTGCTGGCTACGGGTGGTTAAACTCAAGCGTGGCAGCGTGCTATGGGGTGCGGTAGTCCGCCCTGTCAGCAAATGACTGGCCCTCGGTACGATCTGGTCTACATGAAAGGCTTCCAACTCTGCGCGGGTAAATGCGGTCAATTCGGCAACCTGGCGGTTGACAGCAATCACATGCCCGGTATCATCTACCAGCAAAGCAGCGCGGTCTATGGTGTCAAGAATATTACCAAGATGCTCCACCTTGAGCAAAGGCTGTGTTGTGTTCCGGGAACGCGAGAAGAAATTTGTCATCGAATGGAGTTTATATCATCACGAAGCCGCTAAGCGCTAGCAACTTTATGGCGCGTTGGGGCAGCCAGTATCCCCTCCATGGAGCGGTATTTTGCCACAGTTCGGCGGGCAACTTTATGCCCTTCCTGGTGGAGAATGCGTGTAATCTGGGAATCGGTCAATGGGCTATCTTCATCTTTTACAATCTCCCGAATTAGCGCGCGAATGGGCAAGCTGCGGTCGAAGAATTTACTGAGTGGAATCATGCGCCCATTGGGCAGTCGAGCCGTTTTGCCCGAAACTGCCCGCGAAACTGTCGATTCGTGAACATCCAGTTGCAGCGCCAAACTCGCCCGCGTCAGCGGATGCAAAAACTTATCGCCGCGTAAAATGAAATTACGTTGCACTTGTGTCAAAATTGTCATCATCTGACGCATAGTATTACCGCGTTGGCGCAAGCATTTTATCAGCAAATTTGCCTTTTCAAAATCTTGTTGCCATTTCTCCGATTTTTCTTCTGGCGCGCTTTTGAGCGCTTTGCGAAATAAGGCGTTGATTTGTAACGATCCGTAAATGGGAGAGAGAATTTCAACGACCAGCGGGCTGTCCGGTTGCTGATTGAGTGTGCCGATAAGAATATCTGGATTATGGTATGTAGGGGGATTGGCCTCAACTCCCTGGCGGATACTGCCCCAATGAGCGCGCCCCGGATATGGGTTGAGGTTGGTACTGATAAAATGGGCGATTTCTTCAACAGCCTGAGTGGGGATGCCCAATAACTCGCCGAGCTTACTATAATGACGACGGCTGAGCAAGTCCATGCCTTCTTCAATCGCGCGTTTTGCCAATGGCGGAATATCTTGAATTTTTGCCAAAATATCCAATTGAATCAACAGCGCTTCTTGCGGGGACGCCGCGCCAACCCCGATAGGTTCGGAACGCTGAATCAAATCCAGCACATATTTCACCCGTTCGATTGAGACATGATGATAACGGCTGATTTCAAAAAGTTGAATTCGCAGCAACCCGTCATCGTCCAGGCTGGTGAGAATATGCGCCGCGATGGAACGGTCTTCGACGGCTAGTTCTGGCGCAATTTGCTGTAAGACATAAGTGGGCAAGTCCAGCGCCGGTGCAATATTATCGTCGGGCAGATCATCGGTGTGGATATTGTGCTGTGCGCCCCCGCCAATGCTGGAAAAGTAATCTTGTTGCGCAGATGTGAATACTATCGGCTCAATCTGATCGGGATTGTGAGGGCGACTGCATACCGGGCAAAGGCCACTTTCTACCAGACTGCGGCCGCACGAGTGGCAGCGTTTAACTTCCCGAAGTTCAAGCGCCGGATTATTGGCTAATTCCGCTTCAATATTCTGGCGCAACTCGGCCGTTGTCATCCCCAAAAGGGTCATTGTCTGTGCCAGGTGGGCCGTGGTTTGGGGACGGAGTTGCTGTAAATGAATGGGATACATAAGGGTGCTCCCTGCTTGTAGGGTAGTATAACTACAAACCTATCAGGTTGCAAGAACCATGCCATAAAAAGAAGGATTGTTTCTTCTGGAAAAGGGTGCGGTTCAAATTTTTGGGAGAGAGGGGTAAGATAGGGCAAAAAGGGAAAAAAGACGGAGGCTGAAGCGAACAAGATGGAAAAAATGGCGTTGGAAATTATCAGTGGGATGAAAGAGTGGCGAGCGCAAAACCCGAAGGCGACGTTCTTGGAAATAGAGCGAGAAACGATGAAACGACTGGCGGGATTGCAAGCCCGCCTGATTGGAGAGATGGCGGAAAGCAGCGAAATGGCAGAATGGGAAGAAGGGAAGGAGCCAAGGTGTTTGGAATGTGGTGCAGTGATGAAAGCGGCAGGAAAACACAAGAGGAAATTGCAAGCGAGTGGAGGGGGAGAAGTAGAAATCGAGCGAGAATATGCTGAATGCCCTGAATGCGGGATGGGGATTTTTCCCCCTGGATGAAGAGTTAGAATTGCTGCCAGGGAGCTTGACACCACACAGCCATGAGAGCTTGGTGCGATTAGGAAGCTGGATGCCGTATGAAAAAGCGGCACAGATCATGATGAGTTTGATGGGGGTGGTTGTCAGCAAGAGTTCGGCAAGAAGGTACACGCAGGCAGCGGGAAATGCGTATGTAGAAATACAAACGGATGAAGCAGACAGGATTGAACGAGAAGCGCCAGAAGCGCCGCCTGGAAGCGCAAAAATGGTCATGAGCGCAGACGGAGCCATGGTACCTGTGGTAGGCGGAGAGTGGGTAGAAGTAAAAACAATGGCGTTGGGCGAAGTTCGGAGCGCACAAAATGAAGTGCAGGTCAAAAATATATCCTACTTCTCCAGATTGACAGATGCCCGACAGTTTGAACAGCTTTCTTTGAGTGAAATTCATCGTCGGGGAGTAGAAAAAAGCCAGGAAGTAGCTGCGGTCATGGATGGGGCTGAGTGGCTGCAAAGTTTGATCGACTATCACTGCCCTTCCGCATTGAGGATCCTGGATTTTCCTCATGCTGGGCAACGATTAGGGGAGATTGCTCAATCGATTTGGGGCGAAAACTCTCCGAAAGCAGCTCAATGGACGAAGAAACGCCTGCATAACCTCAAACATCAAGGCCCAGCGGAAATCCTGGCTCAACTCAAATTATTGGTCAATCACAACCCCAAAAATGAAATCATCGCTCAAAACTATGCCTATTTGGAAAAACGGCAACCACAAATGCAATACCCTCTCTATCAACGCCAGCAGTGGCCGATTGGCAGCGGAATGGTAGAAAGTGCCAATAAATTGGTCGTCGAAACTCGCCTGAAAGGTGCTGGTATGCACTGGAAGCGGGATAACGTCAATCCCATGCTAGCCTTACGCAACATAATTTGCAGTGACCGCTGGGATCAAGAATGGCCTCGCATTGCTCACCGTTTGCGACAACAGGTTTTTCAGCGCAAAAAAGCACGCCTGCTGAAACCTCCGCAAAATGACCAATTCATCCCATCTACTCAAATATCACCCACTGTTCTGGCTCTCGCCTCGAATGCCGTGAAAAGAAAATCATCTCCCAATACGACCCAAAACACCAATCATCCCGATCATACCAAGTCCCGAAAACCTTCCCCAGACCATCCTTGGCGTCACTCCCCTATTGGTAAGGCTCGCTATCATTCTTCAAAAATTTGAACCGCACCCCGGAAATCCTGGCTCAACTCAAATTATTGGTCAATCACAACCCCAAAAATGAAATCATCGCTCAAAACTATGCCTATTTGGAAAAACGGCAACCACAAATGCAATACCCTCTCTATCAACGCCAGCAGTGGCCGATTGGCAGCGGAATGGTAGAAAGTGCCAATAAATTGGTCGTCGAAACTCGCCTGAAAGGTGCTGGTATGCACTGGAAGCGGGATAACGTCAATCCCATGCTAGCCTTACGCAACATAATTTGCAGTGACCGCTGGGATCAAGAATGGCCTCGCATTGCTCACCGTTTGCGACAACAGGTTTTTCAGCGCAAAAAAGCACGCCTGCTGAAACCTCCGCAAAATGACCAATTCATCCCATCTACTCAAATATCACCCACTGTTCTGGCTCTCGCCTCGAATGCCGTGAAAAGAAAATCATCTCCCAATACGACCCAAAACACCAATCATCCCGATCATACCAAGTCCCGAAAACCTTCCCCAGACCATCCTTGGCGTCACTCCCCTATTGGTAAGGCTCGCTATCATTCTTCAAAAATTTGAACCGCACCCTCTGGAAATTTCCCCCTTGATTTTTCGATCAAAGAATGCAATAATACATCTGCTCTTCCCAGGGTGCCCCCCTCACTCTGGGAAGAGTTTTTTATTCTGGAATTATTGGTGTTTACTTGACTTTCACTATTTCCATGCCATAATGACATCAATAGAGGATTTACGCAGTTTGGTAAAAGTATACCGAAAATGGGTGCGTGAGGCGCAAAGCTCATTTTTCGGTTTACATCCACCGAAGTTGCGTAGGGCCTGCAATATTTATATTCATGAGGAGGTTATAACGATGGCGGAAAAAAGTGATTCTGAAGAAAAAAAAGTGAAGAAAGAAATCGCTGAAGTAGGAAAAGCAGCCAAGAACAAGAAAGACAAAAAGGGTGCAAAAGGCAAAAAAGGCAAGCCGGATAAGAAAGACAAGAAAACCAAGAAAGAAAAAAAGGGTAAAAAAGATAAAAAGGATAAGAAAGGCAAAAAAAAATAGGCTTTGATGCAACTCGATAGTTTTAAAATAAAAACAGGACAGTTATAAAAAAAACTGTCCTGTTTTTGCTAGTTTATTCCGTTGTGTTAGAGAGCTACAACGTCTTTAGCATTGGGGCCTTTTTCGCCTTGCTCAACGGTAAATTCTACACGTTGACCTTCGTCCAGGTTTTTGAAGCCTTCGCCAATGATAGCGTTAAAGTGAACGAAAACATCACCGCCAGCATCGCGCTCAATAAAGCCGTAGCCTTTTGAGCCATTGAACCATTTTACAACACCTTGTTCTTTTGACATGATTTGAAACTCCTTTCGTTGATTATTTGCTGGGTTACGCATGGGTTCCAAATCAAAGGTAAAACTTTTTTTTAGAACTTCTGTTTCACAAGCAATATAGTGTAACACATAACTGAATAAAAAGTGTATTAGTTTTATTAGAAAAAACCTTGCACACAAATATCGCCGCAGATTTCTGAAAAGTTGAAGATAGCGACCTTTAACGTTGCTCCAGTTCTCAACTTTTTTTAACATAAAAGCGCACCTTTCGATGCGCTAATAATATAGGCCGGGTGGGGGTCGAACCCACACGATGTTACCATCGAGGGATTTTAAGTCCCTTGCGTCTGCCAATTCCGCCACCGGCCCAACACCGTTAATTCTACACGGAGTTTTGGATTGGTCAAGGGATGATGCGCGCTATTCGTCGGGGCTCCATACTTCCCACACTTTGCCGACCAGCCCGGGGCCAGGTTTCAGCGTGGGTTTGCCGGGTTCCCAGCCAGCAGGTGTAGCTTCTGTGCCCTTAGATGCGCGCACAAGTTGGAAGGCCTGTACCTGACGGATGGTTTCGCCAATTTTACGCCCCACGGGCGGTGTCAATACTTCCATGCCCTGAATCACGCCATCGGGGTCAATGATGAAGCGTCCCCGCAATTCGATGCCCTGATTCTCATCGTAAACGCCAAAGGCGCGGCCCACGTTTCCGGCCTGGTCCGATGCCATATGGAAGGGTATGCCTCCATCGACCATTCTGACGAGTTCATAATCATTCCACATTTTGTGAACAAAGTGGCTATCAACGCTCACTGAGATAACTTCAACGCCCAGTTTTTGCAGTTCGTCATATTTATCGGCGACCGCCGATACTTCGGTCGCTCAGACGAAGGTAAAATCGCCCGGATAGAAGCAGACTAATACCCATTTGCCGAGGTAATCGGATAGCTTGACCTGGGTAAATGCACCTTTGAAATAGGCTGGCGCGGTGAAATCTGGGGCTTTTTGTCCTACACGAGCTGTCATTTTCATCTCCTGTTTCTGTGTAATTGTGTCGTATTGTTCGGATGCTGGTGTTGATTCTGTTGAAACAACACCGGTGATGCGGGCACACCCTTGAGGCTGTTCGCTCATAAAAACTCCTTTCAAATGCTCTAATGCTTATGCACTTGCAATTATAGCAGAGTGCGCAGTATGTATGACAAAAATGGAGTAAAGATTACCAAAAAATCGAATTTAAGTTCCATGTGAGTAAATAAAATCCCCTTTCAAAATTCTTGGAAGGGGATTTTATTTCAGTGTTGGGTACTAAAACCTAATCACCGGAAACAGGGATTTCAACAGGTTTCTTGCTTTGGCGGATTGCCCAGACCAATGCTGCGAGGAGGACTACGATAGCTAACCAGCCACCAAAACCAAGCGTTTTGTAAGTGACGATAATTGGAGCGAAAATCAACGCAACCAGATTGACCACTTTAATCATTGGGTTGAGGGCGGGGCCGGCAGTGTCTTTGAAGGGGTCGCCAACGGTATCGCCAACAACGCTGGCTTTATGGCGCTCAGAGCCTTTGCCAGTATTCTTTTCCAGGTCAACCGGTTCGTCTTCGATCAATTTCTTGGCGTTATCCCATGCACCACCAGCGTTATTAAGATATACCGCCAGTAATTGTCCCGAAACGATGATGCCAGCCAGGAAGCCTCCCAGGGCTTCAACTTGCAGCATCAGCCCTACAACAATGGGGGAAAGCACACCAATCAGCGCCAGGGGGATCAATTCTTTTTGTGCCGCTCCTGTAGAAATATCAACAGCCGCTTTGTAATCGGGATCGACTTTGCCTTCGAGTACGCCTAGTTTAAACTGACGACGCACTTCTTCAATGATCAAGGAGGCCGCCCGACTAACAGCTTGAATGGCGAAGGATGAAAAGAGCCAGGGGATGGCGCCGCCGATCAACATGCCGACGAAGACCTGAGGCATAGAAACGCGAATGCCGTTGGCCAGCGCCAGGGGGTCAACCCGGCTTACGTCGGTGATGAAAGAGCCAAAGAGCGAAACGGCTGCAATCACAGCGGAGCCGATAGCAATGCCTTTGGTGATGGCTTTGGTAGTGTTTCCAACGGCATCCAGGTCGGCCATAATTTTCTGGGCCTTCTTGGTGTCTTCATCTTCCATGCCGTTCCAAGCCATCTCGCCGATGCCAGCGGCGTTATCAGAGATCGGGCCGAAGGAGTCCATAGCAACATTGTTGCCGGTGAGGGTCAGCATCCCGATACCTGTCATGGCGACGCCGTAGAGAACGTAAGTGAATTGTTCAACAGGGTCGGAAGAAACACCGCCATAGATGATGATAGAGCCAAAGATCGTTGCTGCAATCACCAGCACGGACCAAACCGAGGATTCAAACCCTACGGATGTGCCCGAGAGAATCAGAGTCGCGGGGCCAGTATCAGCAGATTTCTTGATATCCTGAACCGGTGCGCCGTGGGAACCGGTAAAATAGTCGGTCAGGCGGTCAATCAAAATTGCCAAAAGCACGCCAATGGCTGTCGCCAGGAAAGGTCGCCACCAGCCGCCGGTGACGTCTTTCATGTAGAAAAATGCAACGGCCAAAAACATGATAGTGGATAGCGCAGCGGATGATAAGAAGCCATTAAAAATGGCTTGCATAGCGTTGCCGCCTTCTTCCGTAGAGTCGCTTTTTACCAGATACGTACCGATGATGGAAGCGATCACACCGATACCGCGCACCAATAAGGGGTAAATAATCCACTCCAAGTGACCGGTGATAGCGTGCAACGCGACACCTAAAATCATGCTGGATACAATCGTGACTTCGTAAGATTCAAAAATATCAGCAGCCATACCGGCGCAATCACCTACGTTGTCGCCAACCAGATCGGCTATAACAGCCGGGTTGCGGGGATCATCTTCAGGGATACCCGCTTCAACTTTGCCTACTAAATCGGCGCCAACATCAGCAGCCTTTGTAAAAATGCCGCCACCGACTCGCATGAAGAGCGCGATCAGGGTGCCGCCGAAGCCAAAACCTAATAATACATCGGGGGCTGCGATGCCAAAAACAATAAAGATGATTGTGCCGCCGAAAAGTCCCAGTCCATCGGTGAGCATACCGGTGATAGTGCCTGCCCGGTATGCGATGCGCAACGCATCGCCAAATGAACGCCTTGAAGCCGATGCTACGCGCACATTGCCCTGTACGGCCATGCGCATACCAATCTGGCCCACTGTGAGGGAGAAGCCCGCCCCCATTACAAATGCGATTGCGCGTCCCAGGCCAATAATCAGACGAATTTGATCGTGTGTCATCGTATGGAAACGTTCAAGCGCTTCGGGAGTAGGCGGAACGATGTACACCGAGAAGAACATGGCGATTGTGAGAATGCCAATCAGCGGCAAAATGCTCTTTAATTGGCGGCGCAAATAAGCATCTGCGCCCTCACGAATCGCGTTCCAGACTTTTTGCATAGCGTCGCTGCCTTTATCTTCACGCATAATTTGATTGCGTAAGAAAAGGGCATATAAAAGCCCTAAAATCGAAACGCCTAAAACGCTCCAGATGGCTATTTGCTCAAATGAGGTGAGTCCATACATAGAAGTTTATCCTCCAGCCTATACTTTGTTAATTAATAAGATTAATTGGATTGAGGCATTGTACAAGTTGCAAAACGTTGTGTCAAGTTTTGAGATCAATGGAACCGTTTCCGGATTGTGGCTTTTGAACGCTTCTGCCGTGTTTATTAGCGTTTCGTTAGAAGCAAAACCAACGCTTGACGCATATTTGTTGCCTGAGTATATTTGGTAGCGTGCGACCGCCCATCTTACAAAGCACTGCGGTTTCTTCACTCAAATCGCTGTGTTTTTTTGTTTGTGCCATGGGTATTGGGTGTTGCTTTTATTGTGAAAAAAGAGTATTCTCTTACTAACATCCCCTCAAAAAAGTACCCTGCCAAGCAGGATTTATCTGGTATGAGGGTGTTGGAGATTATATGATAGACGAATCGATACTATCCAGCATAAACGATGTCGAAAATTTACATGATGGTGGTGATGAAGGTTCCCCAGTTGCCCGTTTGGTTGAACTTGGACGAGAGCAAAACTACGTCTCCATTGACGATATTATGGGGTTTTTTCCCGGCGCTGAACAAGATATTAGCCAATTAGAAGAAGCGTTTGCGGCCTTGCTGAGCGCGGGAATTCCGTATATCGATGATGAAGATATTGACGCCCAGGTTGAGAAAGATATTGATGTAGATGATGAGATCGAAGAAGATGATTTGGCTTATGATGCCAATTTTCTGGCGAATATTGATACCGGGGATACAATTGGTCTTTACATCAAAGAAGTTGGGCGCGTGCCTCTGCTGACTGCCGAGCAGGAAGTGAACCTATCCCAGCGCATCGAAAATGGTCGTACGGCGCGCGAGGAAATAGCAAGCAGCAAGCTCAGCCCAACGCGGCGATATGAACTTCAGCAAGCCATTCGTGATGGTTGGGCTGCTCGTGAGCATTTGATTACGGCCAACTCGCGCCTGGTGATTAGTGTTGCGAAAAAATATATGGGGCGTGGCGTTCCGTTTTTAGATTTGATCCAAGAGGGGAATATTGGCCTGATCCGTGCGGCCAAGAAATTTGATTACCACCGTGGCTATAAGTTTAGCACCTACGCAACCTGGTGGATCCGTCAGGCGGTGACACGTGCCATCGCCGATCAGGGGCGCACCATTCGTTTGCCCGTTCATATGGGCGATCAAATTAATAAACTGCTGCGCGTCCGCCATCAGTTAACGCAAGAGTTTGGGCGTGACCCATCTATACAGGAAATGGCGAGGGTGCTACAGATCGCTGCCGAAAAAGTGGAGTATATGATGAAAGTGGCGCGGCGCCCGCTATCGCTGGAAATGCCTACCGACGATGAAGCGGACTCCGTTTTAGGTGATTTCATCCCCGATGAGGATTCGCCTCCCCCGGACGATAAAGCCATCCAAAACCTGCTCAAAGAGCATCTGACTGCTGTGTTGGATAACCTGCCCCCAAGGGAGGTGCGCGTATTGCAATTGCGATATGGTTTGCTCGATGGACAGTTGTATACTCTGGAAGAAGTAGGGCGTAAAATGGGCGTCACGCGCGAGCGTGTGCGTCAGATTGAAGCTCAGGCCCTCAGCCGCCTGCGTAACCCGGCTATACAAGAAAAATTGAGCGAATATCTGGATTAGAAAAAGACCCTGAAGGTTCGCCCTCAGGGTCTTTTTGCGTAAATTAGCATCCCATCGCTGCCGTAAATATCGGTGGGGATTTTGTGCAGCAGGACGTAGTTATTGTCAAAGCGGGGGTCAGCGAATAACCCTTTGCGACCATAGATTTCCAGAAGAATCACATAATCAGGCTGCTGTTCGATGATTAAATCGGGCGGGACGGCGTAGCTGATGGCGTAGTACGTCTCATCGAGGGGGTAGTATTGTAGCGAAACAGGCGAGTTCAGCCCCACAGTGTCGAGGATGCGCGTGGGGGTATAGAAACCCAGCACACCGACATCCCCGGCGGCCAGCGTGGGGATGGATTCTTCGCCGCGGGTTTGAATTTCATCATTGAGCCAATCAGCGGCCTGACGGTAGAGCAGTTCGAGTTGAAACCAGGCCATTTCTGGCGCGGGGCGTTGCGGGCCGTGATCGGGCTGGAGTTGCCAGCCTCGCAGCGAGGAGATCAGCGGGAGCAGCATTAACATGGGGAGTAAAATCTGCTTCCAGCGCGGCAGCCGACCCCGGGCCGAGTCTGAATTTCCTGTGCCTCGCACAAGTTTTTCCATCCCAATAAGAATGAATAGAAAGTAAACCGGCAGCGGGGGTGTGAGATACCAGCGGAAGATGAGCGGGTTGGCAATGGCAAAGACGGCAAAATAAAGCCAGGGATAGAGCGCCCAGGGCCACAGGCGCGGGTTTTCTTTGAGTGCAGCGCGTGCGCCGACGTAGAATAAAAACGGAAAAAAAATCAGGCCGATGGCGATCCAGGGAATGCCAAAGGTGAGGTGCCCGAGGAAAGGGGTGGCGTAATGCTGCATCAAACGAATGAGACCGGCGTTATCGGGCAGACGATAGGCCAGGGTTTTTGCGGCCACAGAGTGCGGGATGGGACTGCCGAAGTAAAGTGTGGCGAAGCCAAACCAGGCCGCGGTGGGGAGGCCGAAGGCGAGCAGTTCGGCGAGGATGAGGCCCGCGGCTGGCCGTCGGTCGTCGGTCTTCTGTTGATTATCCTTCCAGATGGAGGCGGCGCGGTCAAAGGCGAGCAGTGCCAGCAATAGCAGCGCATCGGGACGGGTGAGCAGGCTCAGGGCGGCCAGCCATGCGGCGCGGGTGTGTTTATCTGAAATATGCGCATAGACGGTGGCGGTGAGCAGCAGCATATACAAGCTGGTTTCCAGTCCGCCGATGGCAAAGGTCACGCTGAAGGGAGCGATGGCCCAGAGTAGGCCAGCCGTGATTCCAGCGTAGGGATGTTTCAGGCGTTTGCCAATTTGCCAGAGTAACAGGGCGGTTGCCGTGTCGGCCAGGGCGTTGACGGCCAGCGCGATGGCCGGGAAATCGGCCGTGGTGCCGCCGCGCAATGCGCCGAGCATAACCATTAGCAAGGTAAAGAGCGGGGTGGTGGTGCCCTGAACGCGCTCGCCGGGGTTGTAGACAAAGCCCTCTCCGGCTAGAATATTGCGCGCATAACGATAGGTGATGAAAGAATCGTCGATGGTGCGCGCTCCGGGAAGAAAGCGGGCGCAGAGTGCCAAAGTGATAATGACTAAGAATGGCAGAATGTGGCGACGTTTGAGCATGGGATGATTATACGGTTTTGGGTTCAAGGTGACAAGTTGGAGGATGAAATATGACGGTTGGAAAAGCTTTTGATGAATCGGTGGCGTATTACGATGGCTGGATTAAATCTGCGCTTCCGGGTTATGCGGCGCTCTTCGCCGCGGCGCTGGATGTTATTCCGTTCGAAAAGGGGGCGGCGTTGGATATTCTGGATTTGGGGGCCGGTACGGGGCTTTTCGCAGAATATGTGCTTGGCAAGTACGAACGAGCGCGTTTTACGCTGTTGGATATTGCCCCGAAAATGTTGGCGTTGGCTGCGAAACGTTTTGAAGCCAACCGGGCGCAATTTGATTTTATTGAGCAGGATTTTCGCCAATTTGACGCGCCGCAAAGTTTTAATGTGGTGATCTCCAGCATGGCGATTCACCATTTGACAGCAGGCGAAAAGCAACAACTTTTCTCGGCGATCTTCCGCAGTTTGCGCGCCGGTGGTGTGTTCATCAACCTCGATCAGATCAAAGCCCCCTCGCCGGAGTTGCAGCAATTCTATTGGGATCACTGGCTGGCGCATGTGCGCGCCCACAACGCCGCCTAGGATCAGATTCAGGCCAGTATCCAGCGCCGGTTAGAGTTTGACAAAAGAGAACACGGAGCGATGGAGATTTTTCTAAAAGGGTTTTTCAAAAACGCTGTTCTCTCTGTGGCTAAAACCTATTTGGTTCCAAATCATTTGTGTTGGGGATTCATCGTTGCGCTCAAAATGACTACGAAAAAAATACCGTTCTAAAAATAGCTTTATTACAGCGAGATCACGGCCAGGGATATATCACGGAAGTAGTGTTTTCGAAAATGGCGCTTGAGACCGTGTTCATGGATGCAATCAGTTGGTGACTGTCGAATCCATTTTCGCTCAGTTCTTTTTTGGAGATATACAAATATGTCGGTCTGATGCCCTGTACTGCCGCCCAGTCTTGCAGACAAGCGAAATTCGCTCCGGCGCAGGTTTGCAGCGCCGCGTGCCGCTCAACCCGGCGATTGAATTCGCCCTCGGGCAGCCATTCGTGTCCCTGTGGGGTTGCCAAGCTGCTGCGCTCGCTCAAAGTTGGGAACCACTCCGATGTGTAGTCGATGCCATAGCTGCGCGCGCCGGTCAGGATGATGAAAGCTGCTTCGCTCGACGTATTCTCTTTGACCCACGCCATTGCCTGAACCTGTTCGGAAGAAAGGCGTGCATAATGGGGCGCCAGATACGCAGCAACAATGCCATAGATGAGCAGAAAGCCGAGTGCCAGTTGATAGACGGGATGCACACGCGCGGCCCGGGGTTGATTCGCGTCCGGGATGAGTAGCACAGCCTCGAGGCCTGCTCCGGCTAACAAGGCCGCGGGAACCGCGGCATAGGCTGCCCCCAGGCGTGGTTCGAAGATGAAAACACCCAATAACCAGGTCGGGATGAACCAGCGTCGCGCTCTCAGGCTGTTGAAGAAACCCAGGAAGCAAAAAACAGCCAAAAAAGCGATCAACGCTTCATTCGTGAAGAGAAAACTGAAGGGGGTTAGCAGCGCGGTGATGGAAAATGTCTCGGTCTGGAAAGGGGAGCGCAAGGTCTTCAACCCGTGTCGGACAACAACCGAAATCCACCACGGCGCGGTCAGTGCGATTGTGCCCGAGGCAGCCGCGAAAGATAACTTAATGCGCTCAGCGATTCCGCGCGGAGTGTGAAAGATGAGCAGCAGCGCGCTGCTGTAGGCTGCGAACCAGGCCATCCCCGGATGACTGAGCAGGGTCAGCCCGCCAAATAGGGCTGTACGCGCCAGACGAATTCGATTGGGTTGTGTGTAGAGCGCGTGTAGTTCGCTCAGGGTCAGCAGCGCAAAAAGCAGCCCCGGGGCACGCGTCAGCCCCGCGCCGACGATTAGCGGATCAAAGGCAGTAGGCAGCAGGGCAAAGCCAAAAGTTGCCAGCAATGCTGCGTTGCCAGTCGGTAACAGTTTGCGGGCCAGCCCGTAAAAAACCGGAATGGTGAGTGTGCTGATAATAGCAGGCAGCAGGCGGACGAGTTCTATCAACGGCAGATGCGTCAGCGCGGCGATCCAGTGTGTCAGGAAGAAAGCCAGCGGAGGGTAGGCGTAGGGAATCTGGGAATGATTGTAACTGGTGAAATGCGGCAAAATCCCCGGCGAGTTGGATAAATCTTGCACCATAGTGTAAAACAGCCCGCCATCGTTAAGCGGGTACGCGCCACCAAGCGGGTGGATGATGCGCACGAAACCACCCACCAGAATGGCTATGATGAATAGCATTATTCGAATCTTCGGGGCAGATGTTGTTGTGGGATTCGTCACAGGGATTTTGTTAACAAATTAGTTCGGGTTTACAAAATTGCAAAACATGCCGCGGATTGATGCGTTACAATACAGCCATTATGCGTTTACGTGACCGATATTATCATACGCTCTCCAGAATTCCAAGCGCCCTGTGGCTGGCCGGGGCGCTATTGGTTGCTGCCCTATTAAAAGTAAGCCTGCTGTTGGCGGAGGCCGTACCCTTCAACAGCGATGAAGCCGTTGTGGCATTGATGGCGCGGCATATTCTGCAGGGTGAGCGCCCGATCTTTTTTTATGGGCAGGCCTATATGGGCAGCCTGGATGCTTTTCTGGTCGCGTTCGGGTTTTGGGTGTTTGGTGAACATGTCTGGGTCATTCGGCTGGTGCAGGGTACGCTCTATTTGGGTGTAATCGCAACCACTGCCCGGTTGGGGAAAGCATTGCTGGGGTCGCAACGCGTCGGGCAGATAGCCGCCTGGATGTTGGCGATTCCCGCGGTCATTCTTACCTTATATACTACGGTGTCGTTGGGCGGTTATGGCGAAGCCCTGTTGCTGGGGAATTTGATCCTGTTGCTGGGTATGAAAATCCTGAACGCGCTCAAAAGCGAAGCGCCGCCTTCGCTATGGCTGTGGAGTCTGTGGGGCAGTATGGCCGGGTTGGGCCTGTGGGTCTTTGGCCTGACGTTGGTATACAGCATTCCAGTGGGGCTGGTTCTGTTGTGGCATTTGTGGCGGCGGCAAAAGTTTGTGCCGCGGGTTAGGGCCGCCGTATTTTTGCTGTTTGGCGTGCTGGTTGGAGCTTTGCCCTGGATTTTGTACGCCCTCTCACATGATGTAACGGTGCTGCTGGCTGAGTTGGGCGGCAGCGCCATCGCCGGAGCTTTCCCGAATCACTGGTTGGTGCAATTGTGGGAGCATGTGTGGACCTTGATCTTATTTGGCAGCACAGCGCTCTTTGGGCTGCGTCCCTCGTGGGGGATTCATTGGTTGGCCTTGCCATTGCTCCCGGTTGTGCTGGTCTTCTGGATGGCGGTGCTGGTACACATGGGTAGGCGTTTGCGACGGGAGCAGAATCAGCGCCTGGGGGCTGGTTTGCTCATCGGGGTAGCACTCACGCTGGGGCTGGGTTTCGTCTTCACGCCTTTTGGCGGCGATCCATCAGGGCGTTATTTTCTCCCGGTTTATATCCCTATGGCGCTCTTTGCGGCTGAATTTCTTCTTTGGATGCGGGAAGAGCAGGGACGCTGGGTGTGGCTATTTCTGGGGCTGGTGCTTGGCTATAATTTATGGGGTACGCTACAGAGCGTTGCCCTAAACCCGCCGGGAATCACCACGCAGTTTGATCATGTCGCCCAGATTGATCACGCCTATATGGATGAGCTGATTGAATTTTTGCAGGCCAATGGTGAGACACGCGGCTACACCAATTATTGGATCAGCTATCCCCTGGCCTTTCGATCATCTGAAGAAATAATCTTTATCCCCACGCTGCCCTATCACGAAGATTTTCGCTATACGGGGCGCGATGACCGCTATCCGCCTTACACGAAAATGGTCGCGGAGAGTGAACGCGTGGCGTATATCACCAGCAACCATCCCGCGCTGGATGACTGGCTGCGGGTGCAGTTGGATGGGCTGGGGGTTGAGTATTTAGAGCACCAGATTGGCGATTATCATCTGTTCTATGCGCTTTCGCGCGCCGTGCGTTTGCCATCTTTTGATCAGACCGCTGCCGCGCGCAGCCTGGAGTGTATGCGTTATGCCAACAAGGTTGAAGAATAACCCCCTGGCTCCGGCGCTGGTCACCGGTCTGGTGCTGGCGGTTTATGTGTTGGTTGTCATCTTGCAGGCGGGCGGTGATCCGCTGGCGTTGGCGCGCATTGGCACGCGCTTCAGCGAAGGCGATCCCCAGGGCAGCGAAGGCTATGATGGTCAGTTTGTGGTTTATATTGCCAGCGATCCTCAGCCGGATTCAGTGGCCGATCATTTGGATGTGCCGGCTTACCGTTACCAGCGGATTTTGCTCCCGGTGCTGGCGCGTCTGCTCGCGGGGGGCGCTGCGGGACGTATCCCGTGGGCGCTTGCCGTGATGGGGGTGGTGACTCAAACCCTGGGGACGTGGGCTGTGGCGGTTCTGCTCCGCCGCTGGAATGTCAGCCCGTGGTATGCGCTGATCTACGGCCTGTGGGTGGGATTTGTGCTGGCTGTGCGCCTCGATCTGCCGGAGCCGCTGGCCTACGGGTTGGTAGCGGCGGCGTTGCTGGCTATTGTGGATGAACGGCATGTTCTGGCCTGGGCGCTGTTGGCGCTGGCAATTTTTGCCAAAGACGTAGTATTGCCCTTCGCGGGGGCGTTGGGGTTGGTATATCTCTGGCGGCGCGAATGGCGGCGAGCGTTTGGTTTGGCGGCTGTCGCTGGGCTGCCGTTTGCCATATTCCAGTTTTGGCTGTGGCGGGTGTTTGGCGCGCCGGGGCTGGGTTCGGGCGGTGCGTATGCCACGCCATTTGAATGGATTCCCTTTATGGGGTTGTTGAGGCTGGGTTATTATGATCCTTCGCTATTGCTGGTGTATCTGGTAGTGTTTGGGCCATCCATCATTTTGCCGACGATTTGGGGTTTGGTCACTGCGGGGCGCAAATTGCTCGCCGGGGATGTAAATATCTGGAGCCTGGGATTGGTTCTGATGTCCCTCAGCGTGATTGTGCTGCCCTTTTCGACCTTTGCTGAACCGGGCGGTTTGTTGCGTTATGCTTGCGGTTTAGCGTTGGCGGGCTTGTTATTTGCAGCACGGTATAAACATCAACGGGCGTTGCGCTATGCGCCGCTTTGGCTGGCGATGAATGCAATTTTATGGGCGGGTGCAGGATGACGACACGACGATTGGTTTTCTGGATTACTTTATTGGCGATCTTTGCGATGGCCGCACGCATCTCTGTCGATACCGATAGCTGGTGGCATTTACGCGCCGGGCAGTGGATTGTGGAAAATCGGCAGGTATTGCAAACGGATCCTTTTTCATACACGCGTTACGAAGAAGCCTGGCATTACCCCGGCTGGCTGGCTGAGGTGCCCATGTATGCCATCTATCGGGCGTTTGGCCCCGGAGGGTTAAATTTGTGGACTGCGGCGATGGTAATGTTAACTTTCTGGTTTATTTGGAAAACATTAACAGGGGGCGAATTTTTACGAGCCTTTGTATTGATTTTAGCGGCGACATCCTCCGGCGTATATTGGGCGGCGCGGCCGCATCTGGTGACATTTGTTTTTTCCGCAGCTTATTTGTGGATACTGAATGACTGGTCGGATGATCGTTTGCCCTCCGTCTCACGGCGACTTTGGTGGCTGCCTGTGATGATGGTGTTGTGGGCGAATAGCCACGGTGGATTTGCGGTGGGTTTCATCATCTGGGGTGTGTATATGATTGGAAGGTTGAAAATTGAAGGTTTAAGGTTGGTTGAGAATAAACGCCAGGGCTCAATTTTTAACCTTCTACCTCCATCTCGACAGCTATTGATGGTGGGCGTTGCGATGATTGTCGCCGTCTGCCTCAACCCCTCTGGCCCGGTGATGTTGTTGTACGCGTTTAAGACGATCAATATTGGTGTGCTGCAAGATTTTATTCAGGAGTGGCAGTCGCCAAATTTCCACGAATGGGCGGTGCAGCCATTTATGTGGCTGGTGCTGATTCTGCTCGGTGTGCTGGGGGTCTCAAAGCAGCGCATTCGGCTCGAAGATTATTTATTGCTGGCTGGTTTTGGCTATCTCGGATTTGTGGCGGCGCGTAATATTGCCCTGTTTGCTTTGGCCGCGCCGATGGTGTTGACGCGTCATGCCGCGCCGCTGCTGGAGGAGCTGGGCGAGCGTTGGGGATTTCGGTTACCCGCACGGAGCCCCGCGCGCCTTGCACGGGGGCAATCTATTTTGAACTGGATTCTACTGGGGGTGTTGATTCTGGCTGTGGGGGTGAAATCCAGCCTGGTGATTCCACAGTCCGAAAATGAAACCCATTTTCGCGCTACCTTGCCGGTTGCCGCAGTGGAATATATCCGCGACGAACAACCCAACGGGCGCTTGTTCAACTCGTATAACTGGGGCGGCTATTTGCAGTGGGCGCTGCCGGAGTATCCGGTGTTTGTGGACGGGCGCACAGATTTGTATGGCGATGAAATTATTTTGCAGTGGATTCAGGTTGTGCAGGCCGATGATGGCTGGCAGACTGTGCTTGATGATTGGGATGTGAATCTGGTACTGATCGAACCGGTTCGCCCGTTGGCGCGCGAATTGGCAAATGAAGACTGGCAGTTGCTATATGAAGACGATTTGGCGGTAGTGTATGGACGGTAGGCTGGGCATGCAAAAGGAGCAACGTTGATGACGATTTCTAGCCTGGGGTTGTTTTTCCCCATGTACAATGAGCGAAAAAGTATTGAAAAATTTATAGGCCATATTGAACAAGAAGTTTCGCAAATAGGGATCGATGATTATGAGATTTTACTGGTAGACGATGGCAGCCGCGATGGCTGTGATCAGATCGTTGCCGAATGGGCGCAACGCAACCCGCATGTGCGTATGGTGCAGCATGAACAGAATCAGGGGTATGGCGCTGCGCTGCGCACCGGCTTTCTGGAAAGCCGCAAAGCGGTTGTGTTTTATACCGATACGGATTTGCCCGCCGATATCGCCGATCTGGAGCGGGCGCTGCCATTGATGGCTGAGGCGGACCTGGTGATTGGCTACCGGGTTGAACGCCATGAAACTTTGCGACGGGCAATTTATTCGCGCATCTACAATTTTCTAATGCGTTTGTTTTTCGACGTGCATGTACGGGATGTGAACTTTTCTTTCAAGGTAGTGCGTCGTGAAGTTTTGGATAAAATCCAGCTGACCGCGACTTCGGTATTTATCGATGGTCAGCTATTGGCCGAAGCCCGGCGCTATGGTTTTGCGATTGCTGAAATTCCGATTGAATACACGCCGCGCGAATTTGGTGTTTCAAATTTCGATAGTTTTCAGGCAGCCTGGTCAACCCTGACTGAGATGGTTATCTATTTGCTAAAAAAGTCCCAAAAGCCATAATCGCTGAACGAGTGTGAATTTTTATGTTAGAAGAAGCGCATCATAGCCTCCATACGTTGGAGAACGATCATTTTTGGTATGTGGGCGCACGCGCCGTATATCGAACTTTGTTGAATCTTGGGCTGGGAAACGGCCATCCTTCGCTACGGATAATTGAGGTGGGCTGTGGTTCTGGCGGCAATTTCAATTTACTCGAAAGCTATGGTCCTACGGTTGGCGTCGAAGTTTCGTCCCTGGCCCTGAGCCTGATTGCCCGGCCGCCAGCGTTGGGTCTGGTGCAAGCCAGCGCCGACGCGTTGCCGTTTGCCGCGGGCAGTTTTGATGGTGTGGCGTTGTTTGGCCTGATCGAGCACATGCCAGATGATTTGCTGACTTTGCAAGAAGCCCGGCGCATGTGCCGCTCCCGCGGGTGTGTGGTCTTGCTGACGAGCGCTTTTCCTTTCTTGTGGTTCACCACGATGAAGCTAACTTGCATCGGCGCCGGTATTATCGCCGGGAGTTGGTGCAAAAGTTGACGATGTCTGGGTTGCACCCGATACGGGTTTCATTTCAGAATTTTTTCACGTTTTTACCGGTCTGGATGACTCGTTGGTGGCAACGCCGATCACCGCGCCCGCCAGAGTATGATATGGGTACGCTATCCCGCGGCGTCAATGCGCTGCTAACCGGTTTGTTGCGTCTGGAGGCCTGGCTGATCCGCCGGGTTGCCCTGCCATTTGGCGTCGATTTGGTCGCTGTATGCCGCCCTTTAGAAAATCATGAATGAAATCGCCAAACTTATGAGCCTGTATCAGCAAGCACCGCTGACCACGCGCCTGCATGTGCGCGGTCGCTGGCGGCTATTTCCCTTCCCCGCGTTGGCAGAATATTTGCCGGGGCAAGGCGTGCTGTTGGATATTGGTTGCGGTCATGGTTTGTGGGCTTTCTTTGCCGCAATATTGCGCCCCGATTGTGTGGTGTGGGGTGTTGACCCCGACGAAGAAAAAATTGTCACCGCTCAGGGCATTGCCCGCGCTCAGGGGTGGGAGCGCGTCCATTTTGTGGCTGGATTGGCAGCGCAAGCTGAATTGCCGCCCGCCGACCGGATTAGCTTGATCGATGTTCTTTACCTGATTCCATACCCTGAGCAAGAGCGTCTGCTGGAAAGCGCCGTCGCCCGCTTGAACCCGGGCGGCAAATTACTGCTCAAGGAGATGAGCCAACATCCCCGCTGGAAGTTTGCCTGGAACTGGCTGGAAGAATGGCTGGCCGTACGCGTGATGGGCATAACATTTGGCGAGCATTTTTATTTTCGCACAGAGCAAGATTGGCAAGAAACCCTGCAAAATCTGGGTTTGAAGGTTAAAATCGTTTATCTGGATCAGGGTTATTTGCATCCCCATATATTATTTGTTGGCGAGAAAGTTTGAAAAAATCGTTGGAACAAAAAAAAGATAGCACAACTAAACTCATTATCAACGCTGATGATTTTGGTTGGACCGATGGGCATAATCTGGCTGTGGAGCAAGCGCATGTGAAGGGGATTCTCACTCGCGCCTCGTTGATGTGTACGGGGACGGGTTTTCGTGACGCGGTCGAGATGGCGCGGTGTTTGCCTGAACTCGGGGTGGGGGTGCATTTAACATTGAATGAAGGCCTACCCCTGTTGCCGCCACAACAATTGCCAAACCTCACAAGACCGGATGGTCATTTCCATGATTCCCTGCGGGCGTTGATCGAACGCAATGTGCAGGGCTACTTGCAAACGGATGAAGCTCTCGCCGAGTGGCGCGCCCAAATTGAGTGTGCCTTGAGCGCGGGCATTACCATCACCCATTTGGACGCGCACAAGCATGTTCACATGTTGCCTCCGCTGCGCAGCGCGATGATTGTTTTGGCTCAGGAATATCAGATCGAGTATGTGCGCTTGCCTCTTGAAAAATTCTCTCTCTCTGCTGTTCAGCGCGGGCCGGGTTGGGCAGGTTTGTGGCTGTTAGCCTGGATTGCGCGCAGGCATTTTGTAGAGGCCGGGCTTCAATTTGCCGATACATTTGTCGGCGTTGCAGTGAGCGGCGCGATGACGCAAACACGACTTCAGAAAGCAATCGCCAGCGCGCAGGGCGTTACCGAGATTATGGTGCATCCGGCGGTAATTACCCCGGCTGTTGCCCAGCTTCAGCACCAATATCGCTGGGCGGCCCAATATCGATTTGAGGAAGAATTGAATGCGCTGATCCACGCTGGAAGTGTGAAAGTTTAACGTATGAAAACAGTCCGAAATAGCTTTGGGAAGTTTTTGCGAGACAAGGATATTTATTTCTATCCCTATGCATTTGCTGGCTTCCCGCTCTTCTCTTTGTATGTCAATAACGCCGATAAGCTACGCTTTCAAGAAGTTGTTGGCGTGGTTCTAATGGTATTGGCTTTGACGGCGATTTTTATCCGCATTTTGAAGCGCGCGATGCGCCGACCGCATAAAGCGGCGTTATTGGTATCCATGTTTTGGCTGGTTTTCTTCTCGTATGAGCATGTCATCAACGCGGTTGGGTAAATCCTCAATGCTATCGGGTTATTCGAGAAAATGCACACCCTGCTGCGCGGCAATCTGGCCGATATTTTCTGGTTGTCGCTGTGGGGAATTCTACTTTTTCTGATGATCTTTTCGGTATTGAAATATCGTAAAGACCTGGCTTTTGTCGGCCGGCTTTTTAACGTCCTAGGCGTTGGTGTCTTGGGGGCTGTTTTTCTCAACTGGGGTTTGGTGAATTTTCGGCAACCACATGACGAGATAAAAAATTATATCCGCGACTGGCAGCAGTATGTCGCGGCCGAATCGCTGGTCGAAGTTGCCCCACAGAGCGATCAATTACCCGATATTTATTATATTATTATGGATGGCCTGGGGCGGGCGGATGTGTTGGAAGAATACTACCAGGTAGATACACATGCTTTCACATCGGCGTTGGAAGAAATGGGTTTTTATATCGCTGATGCCAGTTATGCCAATTATCACTGGACGCTTTTCTCGGTAGCCTCTTCATTAAATTTTATGTATCTCGATGATCTGGCCGCGGCAATGGGGCCAGAAACTGTCAGCTTGACGCCCCCGGAAGCGATGATTGAAAATAATCGCTTGTTTGCGCAATTGAAATCGCAGGGCTATCAAATTATTACCTTTGCCGATGGCTATGCCCCCATCGATATTACCAGCGGCGATGTGTATCTTTCATCCAGGCGTTGGATGTTGAACGCTTTTCAGAATGAAGTCTTCAATACTACACCTTTGCCCGCCTTGTTTCGTGCCCTGGCCTTGCGCTCCCCTTATGATCTTCATCGTGAGCATGTATTATTTGCGTTTGATCATCTGGCCGACATGAGCCGCGATGCTGGCCCTAAATTTGTATTCGCGCATATCATCGCGCCGCACCCTCCCTTTGTTTTCGACGCCCAGGGCGATGCTGTGCGCCCTACATCCAATTTTTCGCTACTGGATGGTTCACAATTTTTGGAAAATGGCACGCGTGCAGACTATATTGAAGGCTATCGAATGCAAACAACCTACGTGCTGGAGCGGCTGCGCCTGGAAGTGGAGCGAATTCTGGCTCAAAGCGAGCGCCCGGTTGTGATGTTGATTCAGGCCGATCACGGCCCTGGCGCCTATTGGGATATTCGTAGCGCCGAGAACACCGACCTGCATGAACGGTTGGCAATTTTCAACGCCTATTATTTCCCGGACGGAAATTATGCCGCCTTGTATCCTGAGATTACGCCGGTCAACTCTTTTCGGGTAGTCTTGAACACCTATTTGAATACCACATTAGAACTTTTACCCGACCGGAACTATTTTTTCCCATTGACGAATCCATATTTGATGATGGATGTGACGGACGAATTGAACGATTGAAAGGCAGATAAATGAAAATATTAATAGTAGCAAGCTCTATTTTTGCATGGCTGAAGCGTGATGGCGCTTATCTGGATCCGGGATCGGGAAGTTTCTTCCTGCAAGTATTATTAGCCGCCCTTCTGGGCGCGTTGTTTGTACTGCGCACGTATTGGGCGAAAATAAAACAAGCCCTAAGTAACTTGTTTAACCGCCACAAACCCGGGGATGTGGATGAAACCGAATAAACGTGAATCAGCTTCCTTCCGAGATCCGAGCGGCTTTCTCTTTTGGCAGGATGGCGCGCTGTTTCGGCAGGTGAATCGGGCTTATCAAGCCGATTATGATTTGCTGATCGAGTCAAGCTTGTACCAAAACCTGGTGAATGATGGTTTACTAATTCCCCATCAGGAGGTGGATGTTGAGCCTTACGATGCCGAGAATGTCTATCGAATCATTCACCCTGAGCGAATCGCATTTATATCTTATCCATACGAATGGAGTTTCGGGCAATTAAATGCGGCGGCATTGCTCACGCTGGCTATTCAGCAGCGCGCCCTGGCACATGGCATGTCGCTGAAAGATAGCAGCGCCTATAATATTCAATTCTGGCGCGGCAAACCGGTTTTGATCGATACGCTTTCTTTTGAGAAATATAAAGAGGGCTTGCCCTGGGTTGCCTATCGACAGTTTTGCCAACACTTTTTGGCGCCGCTGGCGTTGATGAGTTATCGAGATGTGCGTTTGAGTCAATTGCTGCGAATCTATATCGACGGCATTCCCCTTGATTTAGCCAGCCGCCTTTTGCCGCTGCGCACGCGTTTAAATTTCCCTTTGTTAACTCATATACATATCCATGCGGCGGCCCAACAAAGATATGCCGGACAAAAGGTGGAGCTTGACCAGCCTCGCCGGGAAGTCAGCAAAACAGGCATTTTGGGAATTCTTGGCAGCCTGGAAGCCATCATCCAAAAACTAACCTGGCAACCTGCGGGAACTGCCTGGGTGGATTATGGTGTGACTCATAATTATTCTGAATCTTCGCTTGAGCATAAAAAGAAAATAGTAGGCTCATTTTTGAGCCGCATAGCGCCAGAGAATGTTTGGGATATGGGCGCCAACACCGGAGTTTTTAGCCGCCTCTCCAGCCAACGCGGTATTCCCACACTGGCATGGGATATTGACCCCGGCGCTGTTGAATTGAATTATCAGCAGGGCGTGGCGGAAAATGATGAAAATTTGCTTCCGCTGCTTCTCGATCTGACCAACCCCAGCCCAAACCTTGGCTGGCAGAATCGTGAGCGCCTCTCTATTCAGGAACGCGGCTCTGTCGATATGGTGTTGGCATTGGCATTGGTTCACCATTTAGCCATTGCGAATAATATTCCGCTTGACCAGATTGCGCGCTTTTTTGCCAACTTGGGGACATGGTTGGTGATTGAGTTTGTCCCCAAAAGCGACTCTCAAACGCAAAAGTTATTGGCTGCGCGTGAAGATATTTTTATAGAATATACACAAGCCGGTTTTGAGAATGCGTTCAGCGCGTATTTTACAATCCAGGAAGTGGTGCAGATTATTGATTCGGACCGTACATTGTATTTGATGAAAAGAAAGTAGTGGATGTTATACTTGGCCTAAAAATCAGGTAATCAATTTCGGAGAATTTGTGTATCGCTATCGTCCAACATTCCTCCTCATTTTACTAATTTTGCTTATCGTCGCGGGCTTGGCCGGGTTGACCTGGGCGAATTATCGCTTTGCAGCGCAGAACCCTGGCGGCAATGATTTTCTGGCGCGCTGGATGGGGGCGCACAAGTGGCTGCTGGAAGGGCTTAGCCCTTACGATCCGCAGGTAAGTTTGGCTACGCAAGAAATGATCTATGGCCGCCCGGCAGACCCGGCCAAAGATGAAGATATTGGGCACTTTGTATATCCGCTGCCTTCGATGGTATTCTTCGCCCCCTTCGGCGTGTTCGATTACCCGCTTGCCCGCGCTTTGTGGATGACCACCCTGGAGCTTGCTCTGGCCGCACTGACGCTGATCAGCTTGCGGCTGGTGGCGTGGCGTCCCTCACCCTGGCAAATGGCGCTTATGTTCCTCTTCAGTGTGCTATGGTATCACGGCGCGCGCACCATCATTGTGGGCCAGTTTGCAGCCATAGAAGCCTTGCTGATCGCTGCCGCGCTCCTGTTTATTTTACGTGAACAAGATGGACTGGCCGGGTTCCTTTTAGCCCTCGGTGTGGCGAAGCCGCAAATGCTGTATCTGATTCTGCCGTTTATTCTGTTGTGGGCTTATTCGCAGCGGCGTTTTCGTTTGATCTGGGGGTTTTTGGTTAGCTCTGCGTTGATATTTGTGATCTCATTGGCCTTCATCCCCAACTGGCCTGTGCAAATGATCTGGCAGATGCTGGATTACCCGGAATATTCCGACCGCATCGGTTCGTTGATTTCCATTATCACATCACCGTTACCGGGGATTCAACCCCAACTCAATGCTGCGTTGTGGATATTCTTGTGGGGATATTTGCTGGTGGAGTGGGTATTAGCCTGGAAGAAAGGGCCGCGCTGGTTCTTGTGGACTGCGGCAATGACACTGGTATTAACCAATTTTCTTACCGCCCGCGCCGCGACCACAAATTATGTCATGATGATCCCTGCGCTGATTCTGATTTTCAGGGTTTGGGTGGAGCGTTGGGGGAAGAAGGGACAGGCTGTAGTCTGGGGAGTGATGGCCGTGGCTCTGGTTGGTTTATGGGTTTTATTTATCCAAACAGTGCAAGGGAATCTGGAGCAGCCCGCTATGTATGTCCCTTTGCCTCTGTTCTGTCTTTTGGGCCTGTGGTGGGTGCGTTGGTGGTTCGTGCGCTCGGCATTTTTACCCGCCGAAGAAATCTAGGATGAATGCCAGGTGAAATCAAATTATTCGAAGCCAAGCCCCTTGCTCAAATCGGAATGGATATGGCTGGTGGGGATATTTCTCTTTGCGCGCTTGCTCTATAGTGGCGTCGGTATTCTAACGTTGAGGGGTGATCCCCTTGAGGAGATGTGGCGCAGAATTCCGGCTGATGATATTTATCAGTCGCGTGCGTTAACCGTCCCCGACTGGGGGGAAGGTTCTCGTCTGCTGGTGGATAATTGGTATCGATGGGATACTGGCTGGTACCTGAAAATAGCCGCTTTGGGCTACGATGCTCAGGATGGAAGCATTATCTTTGCGCCGCTATATCCCTTGCTCATTCGCTTGATTCAACCAATTTTAGGCGGGCATTATTTGCTGGCCGCGCTCCTGATTTCAAACGCGGCATGTTTTGCAGTTTTAGCTTTATTCTATCGTCTGGCATTGAGTGAGTCATTTACCACTGATGAAGCCCGTCGGGCTGTGGTTTTGTTTCTGGCCTTTCCAACAGGGTTCTATCTCTTCGCTGCCTATTCCGAGGCGCTATTTCTGGCGTTTGCACTGGCTACATTCCTGATGGCGAAACACAAACGCTGGTTTTGGGCCGGGGTCATGGCGGCCTTGGCGGCGCTGGCGCGCCTGAATGGCTGGATACTTTCGATCCCATTGGCCTGGCTCTTGTTTACGGACGAATGGCTGGCTGCTCCTGGAAGCCCGGGTGTTGAAGTCCGCAATGTGTTGCGTGCCTTGCGAACACGCGCCGGTTGGCAGCGTGTGTGGGCGTGTTTGCGGTCGCCATCTATTCTTGCCGTCCTGCTGCCTATCCTGGCATTTTTGGTTGCCGCGCATATCGCCCAGAATCACGCCCCCAATAACATTATTGATTTTAGTTTGCTGTTACTCTTTCTCTTCATTTGTGTGGTCGGCGCATCACAAATCAGCCCCAGCCTGAGTCTCTATAATCTGGCTACGCTGGGGATGACCATGATGCGCGGGCATATCTTTCCCCTGGCGGGTTTTTCACGCTATATGCTCTCATTTTTCTCAGGCTTCTGGATACTAGGCCGTTGGAGCGCGCGGCGCTGGCTGTTTTACCTGCTCATCAATAGCTTCCTTATCGTTCAGAGCATCCTTTTGTGGCTGTTTTTTAAAGGGCTATGGGTCGCCTGAAAGACTGGTTTTCCAGTCTCGGCGAGCGCAAGCTCATTGTGGTGGGCAGTTTGCTCGCGCTGGCGCTGATCCTGCGCTTACTGGCAATTTCTTCGCGCCCTTTTTGGTACGATGAAGCCTTCTCGGCGTTATTCGCGTCGAGTGGCCCGCAAGCCATGCTGGGCGGCACGCTGGATGGACAGGCGGGCAGCGCTGCCGAAGAACACCCCCTTTTGTATTACACTCTGTTGTGGGGTTGGATGCGCGTCCTGGGCGAGTCGCCGGGAGTGGTGCGCGGCCTGTCTGTGCTGGCCGGTTTGGGCGTTGTGACGCTGGCCTATTTGTTGGGACGCAGCCTGTTCGATGATCGCTTCGGCCTACTGGCAGGGGGGATGGTTGCGCTCGCGCCTTTTCAAATTCATTATGCGCAAGAGGTACGTATGTATGCCCTGATGGCTTTCTGGCTACTGGGGGCGACTTATGCTCTCTGGCGGGGGATGCGCACGCGCCTGTGGGGGTGGTGGTTGGTATTCATGCTGTGCGCGGCTCTGGTGCAATACACCCACAATTTGAGCGCTTTCTTTTTGCTGCCATTGGCGTTTACCCCGTTGCTGGCGCGCGATTGGCATTCCTTGCGAGCCACAGCGCTGAGTGGCGTAGGCGCGCTCTTGCTGTATGCCCCCTGGTTGTTGCGTCTACCGGCTCAATTTGCCAAAATTCAGGGCAATTTCTGGACCCCGCGTCCCGACCCCACGCGGCTGATGACAACCTTGTTGAGCTTTATCACCAATCTACCCTTGCCCGGCCTGTGGTTGGGCGTGGGGTTGTTCATTACGCTGATGTTGACGGCCCTTGGGGGCTGGCAAACCTTGCGAGCCTGGCGCGCCCACCGCGAGGGAGTCCGTCGCGGCCTGTGGTTGGGCTATCTGGCCGCTGCCCCGGTGCTCCTACTCTATCTCTTCTCCCAATGGACTCCGGTTTTTGTCGAACGGGCCTTGTTGCCCGCGGGTGTCCTATTTCTGCTGTGGCTGACCTGGGCCTTAACGCGCACAGAATTGCCCGTGCTTGTTCAGCGATTTGCAGCGATGCTGCTTTTATTGGGCTTTGGCCTGGGGATTAGCGTCCACCTCAGCTATGACGGTTTTCCGTATGCCCCCTATGCCGGGTTGGATGCCTCGTTGGCCGAGCGCGTTGCCACGGGTGAGATCGTCCTGCATTCGAATAAGCTGACCTTTTTGCCGATGGTTTATTATGATCGCAGCCTGCCGCAGCGTTTTGTGGCCGATCCACCGGAGAGCGGTTCAGATACCCTCGCCCCCGCAACCCAGGCCGTAATGGGCATTCAGGCAGATGCCGATATAGCCCAGGCCGTAGCTGCCGCGCCGCGCATCTGGTTTATTATTTTTGAACGTGCTATCGATGAGTATCAGGCTGCTGGCGCGGTTGAACATCCCCATCTGGGCTGGTTGGATGCACATTACCGCCGCGAGCGCGTGGAGAATTGGGGAGAGCTTCAGGTGTATATCTATGCCGAAAAATGAGCCACAATCCGCATTCGCAGAATGGCGCTGGGTTTTGGGGATCGCCAGTCTGTTCTTGTTACTCAGTTCGCTGCCCTATTGGGCGGGCTACCGCGCCCAAACGGACGAATTAGTTTTCAGTGGGGCGGTCTTCAACCGTTTGGATGTTGATGCTCACCTGGCGGCGATGCAGCTTGGGGCCGGGGGAGCCTGGCAGCAGCACTTGCGCTTTACGAGCGAGCCGCATGAGGGCGCGTATGTCCGCATGGCGTATGTGCTCATGGGGCATGCCGCCGACGCATTGGGGTTGGCAATCCCCGCGGCGTTTCAAGTCTTTCGTCTGAGTTTTGGTTTACTGGCCTGCCTGGGGATTTATGCATTGATGGCACAAGCCTTTGACGAATTATTCTGGCGGCGGCTGGCCTTCGTGTGGGCATTAAGCGGCTCCGGGCTGGGCTGGTTGATGATGGCAATTGGCTGGCTGCCACAGCCGGATATTTCGCCGATCGATTTCTGGCTGATCGACCCATACCCGTTTTTTGGCATGTTGATGTTTCCGCACTTTTCATTGGTCACTGCATTGTTGGCTGCCATGCTGGTTGGGTTTTTGAGCTACCTGCGCCGACCGCGCGGCTGGAAGCTAATCCTTGTTGCGGTGGCTGGGGTATTGGCGCAGTTGGCCCAATCCTATGCGCCCTTGCTGGCCGATTTGGGTATGGCAGGCGCGGCTCTGGCCGAATTTTTGCGTCAGCGCAAGATACGCTGGCAAATTGTCGGCGCGCTGGCCATCATCGCGCTGACACAGATTCCCATGTCGGTATACGGCGCAATGGTCTTCTGGCGAAATCCACTTTGGGGTGGCTTTATAACCCAGAATATTACCCTTTCGCCGCCGCCAGTATATTATTTTTGGGGTTTTGCGTTGTTGTGGTCTCCGGCCCTTTTGGGGATATGGCGCACACTGCGGAGATTACCTCGCGGTCAACAAGACTTTGAATGGAACGCATCTTTGGCAGCCATTGTCTGGCTGGTGGGTGCGCTGATACTAGTGCATGATCGGGACAGAATGTTTGGATGGTGATAAAATCAAAAGCATGAGAGCGATATATGCACGAAAACCGGACAAAGAAGAACGTGAAATCCTGGAAGCAGGGCTGAAATCATCGTCAGG
>Ga0233437_1001258_pt1 | contig 47969 bp, 46 predicted proteins | sample SI_122_August201_FD_182714 | JGI IMG/M metagenome (GOLD analysis project Ga0233437, IMG submission 182714) | Seawater microbial communities from Saanich Inlet, British Columbia, Canada - SI_122_August2016_200_MG | ecosystem: Environmental > Aquatic > Marine > Inlet | place: Canada: British... | reverse complement strand
CATCTTTTGCATCAAGAGAAATCATTTTTTTACTAAATAATCTTTGAGCAAGAACACCACCAACCTCTTGCCAGCGATCATAGTGATCGGCTTTATTAAGGTGATCTGCAAGGCTATTGATTCCCGATCCTTCTAATCCAATTAGTACTGCCTTAAGTGCCTCTTTAGCTTTTTGAACATTGTTCCTGCCTTCCATTAACAATTTTTCACCCTCGCTACCCATATCCCAACCAACCTTTTTAAGTTCTGGAGCAGCGCTTTCTAAATATCTTACTGCCGTCACGGGATCTTCTCTCATCATTTTAAATAAATCATTGCTAGAAACCACATCAGCTGAATTTTCTGATTCCTTACCACGAATAGAGCCAGAAGAGTTATAGTTAGCTCCTTCTGTTAGGGCTTTTATGAGTCTAACCACGCCACTTTTAATATCATCGGGGAGGGATTCTCCCAAGTGTTGACTAACTCCCTCTACGCCCTTATGAAACACATCCACTACTAGTGCGGCAATTTCATTAAACTTCTCTTTTCCTGCCTCACTACTACCCTGAGCAGCAATCAATAGGTCTTTAACCAAATCTGCCTTTTCTGTATCAGCTATATCTGATGCAATGATTTTTGTAATCCCCAGCTTTTCTGCCATTTTGCCAAACAATTTAATTACAGGGCCTTTTTTATCAAGATCTATCCCCAAAACCTCAACCGCTTCCTGAAAATCTCTTTGAGGTTGAGTTTCTGGATTAATGTCTTCTGTCATGGTGGTTTCAGTTGACTCACCATCAACTACGCCAGCTACATCTTCAGCTCCCTGTTCCACCACTTCAATACCTGCGGTGTCAGCTGAGGAATCATTTGTTTCATCAACGGCTTGAGTTTCTGGGAGTGCTTCTTCTACAGCTGCTTCACTAGTTGGTTCTTGCATAGGCTCACTATTTCATAATTGATCAAGTGGGTCAAGGTTGCGAGAGAGAAGTTTTTTATTTTCTTCAATTCTCCTAAACAAACAACCACACTCTTCATGTTAAAATAATCACATGGCTGATCAAGAACAAGAGCGAGCCGCTATTCTCCAGGCTAGGGAAAAACTAGAGCCTTTTTTAACTCAGGCCTCTGTTGTTAGTGAAGAGACTCTTCAAGTTGCTATTGATGCCATGAGGGGTCGCATTCAAGAAAATCCCCCCAGACATCCCCTAGAAGACAGAACCATCGCTGGAGATGCGAGTGTTTATGACCAGGCCTTAGCTGCTTTGGAAAGCGACCTGCTTCCTTCATATCAAGCAGCTGATCAAATCTTTAACACTGAGCTTGATGGTTCAGGAATAGCCAGCGTTGAGGAGTTGGGAAGAAGAATCAGAGAAAATCATCCTGCTCAGACATCAGCCGACATTGCAGCTCGCAGATATCAGCAGCAGCTACTAGAGTCAGAAAGAGCTAGGATAGTAAGTGAAAACCGTTGGACTTTAGGAATTTGGCATGATTATTTTCAAAACTATCGATCAAACCCAGACGCCTTTGACTTTGCCGCCACAGCTACGGAGCTTCAAAGCAAGGGATGGACGGGCGCAACAGAAGAACAGCTGCAAAATTTATTCAGCGCTGCAATTGGTATTGAAAGTAAAATTATTGCAGCTGAAGGGGATGTGGCTCAAGTTGACAGTGCTAGATTGAGCGAAATAGAGGGAGAGTTTTCAAGCTTACAAACACTCATTGGCTCAACTACCGTTGCTGAAACTCAGGTTTTATATGGTCGCTTATGGATGAGATATCAAAGCCTACGTCGTCTTTGGACATCTGTAATTGATTTAGAATCCGTTAAAGATGCCAAAGAAGTTCTAGACCCCGATGACTACAACGACTATAGGAAGTTTATGTCGGCCCTGTTGGGATTGCGCGATTTATCAACAAAACTCATGGGAGATGGAAAATATATTAGTTCAGGTGCTAATTCTGCTCAGCGAAAACTAATTAATAAATGGTTGGGAACTGTTGAAGAGCACATATGGATTTTAGAACACCCAAGCGTTGCTGAAGTTATTGATGTAGATAAGCTTCGTGAGATTTACGTAAAGGCAGTGGAAGAAGCAGAAATATTTTTAGGCAATCAGACCGATGAACTAGAAGAAGTTTTTATAGAAGATATTAATTGGTGGATGTTCCAACACCACGGAGAACAATGGCGAGCTACACAGCGACTTTGGGCGAAGTATCACCCCAATCATGTCGCAGCTTTGAGTAACGCCGATCGCATTGAAATCAATGAACTACTTGAGTATTTCTCTACACAAATTGGGCGAGTCAATGAGTTTAATATCGGTTTTGCAGCTGGAGATGATCCGGATGTAGCCGCCCACCATCGGTTTGTTGCTATGGATATTCAGAGGAATAAATTGAGTGAAATGAAGACGGCAGCTGGTGCTCCAGTGGTGGAAGTAGTTCCTGAGGAGCCAGATGAGCCAGACGAGACAGAAGATGACGCCCCCACAATTTCAGGAAAAGGTTTTCAACCCCCCCATCATAAAGAGAAACCAGCTCACGCTACGGAAAAAGATTGGATTAAATGGTATTTAGATGAATTTGATTACGTCCGTGAAAAACATGGAGAAGAAGAAGCAATGCGTCTTATTGTTGAAGAATGTAATAGGCACACCTTAGATTATCTTCAATCCTATGCTGGTGGAAACTATAAAGATTTGTCTTATGGTGGTCTCTCAAAAACCCTACAAGATTTTGGCAAAAGTGAGGGGAGAAGACAGAGAGCCCATGATAATTTTTCACCAGAAAATAGATTGTTTTTATACAATAAATTTTTAGAACTATCTAACATTTTTATGATAGAGGACATGTGTCAAAAACATGGAGACAGAAACACCATGTTGATCCAATGGGAAGATGTTGCTAAATATGAACAAACTAGGCAGGGAGGAACAGAAGATTTCAGCTTTGAACAAACCACAGATTGGTTTATGAAACCAGATAAAAAAGAGGGAACTGAGGTTAGATATCAATATGACCAGATTACTAGTTGGGTCCTGCACTCAGTGCCAACCTGGAGAAGAGAATTTGAGTTAATGGATCCAGATATAAGAGAAGAAAAATTCGGATTAACCGACCATAACTCTTGGTGGAATGATAGGGACGCCAAGCCCTGGAGGCAAGCTTTTGAGCTATTTATTATGGAGAAGATCAATGACATGATAGCCAAGATTCCTGAAGGAGGAACGTACACAGAAGCAGACATCCCCATTGGATTGACCGGTAGAAAAAAATCAATGGAATTTTCTGGAGTTGACGTAGATGGATTTGATGAAGGCTATCAGGAAGTATATAGAAAAATTATTGGTCGCTTGGCCACCTTTACAGGCTCTGGCAATGAACACTATGCCATTCCTTATTGTAAAGGCATGACTCCATCAGATTCAGTTCAGCCATTTAAACATTTGTTTGCAGGCGCTAGCCCCTATGCCCACTTTAATTACAAGGCTTACAAAAATTTAACTATCATTCCTACCTCTGAAGGATATGAGTTGATGTGGGAAGATGATGTTAAAACAGATGAAAAGAAATCTAAAATTGTTGATTCAGCTTTACTAACTAGAGCATTGATTAGGAAGGCAGCCGTAGAGAGACCAAGAATTAATGTGGGTCGGTTTCCGACAGAATCTCAATTAAAAGCTGGTGAGCAAAATGAGCTACGAACAGGCTACCCCACCCTATATGAATTTATGGTGATTAAACACAAAGAGAGAGAAAAGTTACCAGTTGATTTATCAACTTGGTGGGGCGGGTTTGATGCTTATAGAAATTTCACAGATGCCATTATTAGGCCTCCAGGAATAAGCGGATCATTTGCTAATAAAGAAGAGTTGGACAATATCCTTACTGGAATGACCCCAGAAGATTTAAGAAAAGAAATGATGAAGGATTTTACTAACATTCTGAAAAATCTAGTTTCTCCGCTAAAGATTAATCAAGATTGGGTTGACTGGACTTTTATTTCTCAAGACATTTTAACCTATATAGACAAGATGTTTAGGTTGTATCGCCTTAAAGACGACAGTCCTGAGGGAGCTACTGAACTATTAGTTGCCATTAGAAGTAGAATAAAAGCCAATGCAACCAACTTAGGCGTCAAAAACCAAACTATTGATGATAGTAGGGCTCCTAAGGAAACAATTGCTTTTGAACATGTGACACATGATGTATCATCTGACTTGTTAGGAACAGGAAAGATGTACAGAGGTAAGAAAAGAAAAGATAAAGACTATGATGTTCGTGATTACATTCTTAACAGAGCAGCCTATGCTTATGCAGGCAACTGGATGTTAGAAAAAATTTGGCAAAACGTAGAGCCTTCCGCAGTACCAGATAGTAAAATGAGGAAAAAAACTAACGCTGAATTAGCAGCGGAAGCAGCGCTGGCAGGAGATGCCTCTACTTTAAAACAAGAAGTTTATGTTCAGGTAGAGAAAAGAAGCAGGACCAAGCTTTCCAATGCAGAAAAAAGAATTTTTGCTAAGTCAAGAAAAGGACTATTCCAACTTTTAGAAAGTCCAAAAGAAGTGCTCGGATTTGCTATTTTAAACCTTACCAAAGAAGACGACATTCATCCTTTCATGGAAGATAGCGCCTTTATATGGGGCATGCCCTCAGATGAACAGAAAAGAGATCCAAAAGAAAAAGCAGAAGCTTAATTTTTAATTAATAATAAATTTAGAAAATTGAGCCAATATTACTTCTTCTTTTTCTTGGCCTCTTTAGCGGCTTTTCTTGCCTCAACTTGCTCTTGGTAAAGATTTTCATCACTAGTTACATCAGCTGCCCAACCACCCCCTTTTCGAGCACCCTCCACAAATCTAGATCCTAGTTGACCACTGTATCCTCTTCTTCCTCCGGTAGCTATTCTACGAGCAGTACCGATAGCAGCTCTTGGAAGACCTGGAATAACAGCTCCAGCGCCCCTACCAAGAGCACTTAAACCAACCATTTGTTTCCTCGCTAAATTCTCCCCACTAATACCACCCCATGGTGCTTTCCTAGTATCAGTAAACGACATTCCAGGAATAAGCTCTCCACCCTCCCAGCCCTTACCCAGCGATTTACCCATATCTCTAGATAATTGTTGGAAGATTCCTTCTTTAGCACCCAGCATCTTTTTAGCTTCTTTAACAATTTCTGGCATGATCATTAGCATTCCCATCCCGATAATAAAAGGCAATACTCCACTCGTGCCAGCTCCAAAAAGATAGGGAGGTTGGAAACCACCGCTTTCTATTATTACTTCACCACCACCCAGACCACCGGTTAATTCATCAAAAACTATCAGCACTAATAAAACAGTGGGAAAGGCGGCTAAATTACCAACTAAATCCTTAACCCATTGCTCAAAAGAACTTTTTCCAGGGATAGCTCCCATAGCCAAAATGATAGGGGAAAAGGCAATGCTCAGGACTATAGTCACATATGTTTTTAGTAATTCAAAGAAAAGCTCAAAAACTTTAAGCGCAATGGCAATTGCCACTACCACCATCAGAGTTAAGCTACCAAGAAACTTAACTACATCTTGACCAAACTGGGCCAATGAATTTTCCATTTGCTCTCCAAAGCTTTGCACCGCATCATAGGCAGCTCCAGCACCATTAGTAACCATGGTCCAGCCCAATGTGAGGAAGTTTTTATTTAAAAATTGCTGCTCATCTTTGCCAAAAAGTGCCAGCAACAAGTACATTACCAGATACATTAAGTCTATGAGCAGCCCCGCTATAGCATATGAAAATGTAACTAAAAGCAGGGCAATAATAATGTGGGGGATAGCCTGTTGAGCTGTAACTACAGTTTGACCACCCACCTTTTGTCTCATCATGATGAGGAAGCCAATGACCATAAAAACCACTACAAACAATAAATATGCCATGTTACGGAAAGTCTTCCAGGTGTTGAGGATGGGATCTAATGAAGCGAAACCCAATCCTTGGGCATAGGCGGGTTGAGCGATTTTAACACCAGCCGAGTCAAGTACATCCGCCACATAGCGTTCAGTGGTGGCAGCTGGATTATTAAACATCCAGGCCATCATCTTACCCATTTCACCCAGCATGCCATTACTATAGCCAATTGTAGTCTCACCATTGGCACTGGCAATTTTCACTGGCTTGCCGCCAACTATGGGGTAAATTCCAAAATCTATAAAGGCATTAACGGCCATTCCCGAAGTAAGTGATTCTTGGTTGGGTTGAAAAGTACTGAGGTTGGCTTCAAGAGCAGCCTTTTTTGTTTCAAGCTCAGGTACTGCTGCTGAGACATCTTTAGCCATGAATGGCAAAAACAACAAACCCACTAGTAATGCTGTCAGCAGTTTTTTCATTTATAGCCATAATTGTACTTGATCCTTAGTGGGTGCAAAAGTAGTGATTCTAGTTGATTTTTATTGATTTTTGCGGGATATTCTAACTAATCAAACCTGCCCACTGTATAATCTAACTTAGGCAGATAATGATTTCTCAACCACAAGTTCTTCAAATTAAAGATTTTTTGAGTTCGGCTCAAAGTGTGTTGGTGTTAATTGATCCTGCTTCCGACCTAGATGTTTTAGCTGCGAGTAGCGCCTTGTTTCTTAGCTTAGAGCAATCTGGTAAAGATGTTACTTATGCTAGTCCAAACTTACCTTCTGGAGTTGATCAGAATTTAGTTGGCGTTGATCGAGTTCAAACTGAAATCAGTAATAAAAACTTAATCATGAGCTTTGATTACAACGAGGCCGCAGTGGAGAAGGTCAGCTATCATATTGGGGAAGAGACAAATCGTTTCTATTTAACTGTTCAGCCTAAAAAGGGTCATCAGCCTTTAAATAAAGATACCGTAGATATAGGCTATGTAGGAGCTGAGGCAGATTTAATTTTTATGGTTGGCGTGTATGATTACGAGTTGCTCGAGCATCTATATATCGGTAATGAGCAGCTATTTGCCGATACAACTGTAATATCAATCAATAACTTTGAGGCATCGGTTGGCGATATTCGGCTTAATACTGCAGAAAGCATTAACATAAGTGGTGCCATAGCGGAGATCATTCAACAGGCCAATCTAGAAATTTCTGGAGATGCAGCCACCAACCTATTGCTTAGTATTGAAGAAACAACAGATAGTTTTAGATCATTATCAATTACCCCAGACCTACTGGAAACAGCTGCCTGGTTGATGAGGCAAGGGGCGAGGAGAATAAGGAAAACCAGCTCTCCTATTTCTACTAAATCCATTAAGGCTCAGGCGGTTAAAGTGAAGAAAGCTGTAAAACCTAAGTTAAATGCGGTTTCTAAGAAAAAAGGTGATCTAGATCATCAGCCTGGGTTGATGGGGAAGGGTGGGTAAGTTTTTTTAACCAGGACTAAAGAAAGTCATACATTTCTTTTAGACGTGCAGGGAAATGGGGGTTGGTGCAAAAGACATTTGTAGAAGAAGTTTCAGCAGAGTATTGTTTCATAAATGTTAGATAATCACTCTTACCATTGACTGTTCCTAGAAATGCAGAAACTTGAGATCCCAAGTCTAACTTACCTTCTGAGGTAACTCCCAGAGCATAAGCATCTCGATGATGGCTCCAACCAGATTCTTCCCCCCACATAGCTAGAGCAAATCGCGGACTAACTCCAGCAGATTTAGCTTCTGAGACAACATACTCGCAAGCAGTCATGGTTCCATCTTTAGTAAATTTACCCTGAGAATCAACAGAGTTAGCGATTAATGTGTCTGGGTAAGTGCACGCCACATACGAGTAGAGTTCTTCACTACAAGGTTTATAAGAATCACCTCCATTTTGCCATGCTGAAATAATATGCTGAGATTCTAAAAGTGTACAAGAGCCACTGGCGCTAAGCTCTTCTCCCGTACATGGTCCAATATCTTGGCAAATATGTTGAGCTCCTTCTCCAGAGGTAATTCTAGGTCCACCATCACACTGTGCAACTACGGGACCAACATCCTCCTCATCGTCATCTTCGCCATCGTTTCTACTGTTTCCACCATCGCCTTTGATTAACTTTTCATTATTTGCTTCTGTGCTACTTCCAAACCTCTCAACGTGCTTGTAAGCAGGTTCATCATAAGGAAATAAACTCTGCATAGCGCGTACATTACCTCTAGTTTTATCAGCAATTACATCTACCCCCAAGCTTTGTTCCATGTTGCTAATACCAACATTATAGCTTTGCCAACAATCTAACTCTTCATCTTGCCACTCACCATTTTTATTGTAGTGCCCAGGCGTTACTTTACAGTCATCTGGGTCCCAAAATTTTTGTTCGCTTTTATTACTACCTGTTCCAATATTGTATTCCTGACCTTCTCCGATTCCTTTATTGAAGAAAACGTGGCTGGGCCAAATGCTTTCTGCTTGCTCTTTAGTGATGGTGTATTCCTCAAGAGGTGAAAAAAATTGATCAAGTGTAATCTGGGCATCATAGGGTGCTATAAGAAAAGTTTCGACAGTTACATTTCTATTTTCAATATCGTTTTTAGTTCTTTCACCAGTTTCTATCTCAGCTTCCAAGAGAGCTCGTAAACTATCTAAAAGACCAAAATCATTAGCTGCAGTTCGCTTACTAGCCTTATATAGAGGTCCACCCTCAGAAAAATTAGCCTCACTGGTGATAGTGGGAGCATCTTCAGGTCTAATACTACTATTGTCACAAACTGGTGCTAGGCCATTAACCATTTGTGTAAGAGCCTTTGTTTGAACATTGGCGCTTCCTACCAAGTTGACACGATCCTCATTGCTAAAGCCACTCGCTATTTCTCCCAAAACTATCTCCCGTCTTGCCGCCTTTTCTTTTTGGTAGGCTTTTTCTATTTCTATCTGATCTGTCCACGGAGTTAGTACGTTTCGAGAGATGTTGTGAGCTTCAATAGAATTCACCTTTTCCTGTTCAGTGGTGGGTGAGTCAACCAAGATTGATCTGACGTGGCACTCATCTTTCTTTTGATCTAATTTATGACGAAGCCCACCAAAAAGAGAGCTTAAAATATTTTTCCAGTTGGTCCACATATAAAGCGCCAGATCTTCAATGCTACCACCACCGTAGATACTTCCTCCTGATTTTTTTTGTTCCACGCAAGTGAGTAAATAAGCTGGGCGTTTTCCATAAACTTGAGAAAGAGGAAGGTTGGCTAAGCTTACCAGCGTAGAAGATTGGCTTAAGTTTGCAATGAGCTCAGGATCCGTAATGTTATTACAGCTGGGAATATCTACTTCTGCAATCTCAGCTGAGGTATTGGGAATAGTGATATTAAGCGGGCATTCGCTGAGGGGGGTATTCTCCAACTTATTACATAAATAAATGACTCTTTTTTGTGCCTCTTTCTGAACTTCACATTGTTCTTGTAGGGAGAGCAACTTGTAGTAGTCTGCAGTTGCCAGCTGTTCTTGTATTGGGTCAGCATCAGCTTTACTACTATTTAAATACTGTACATAGCTTTGTTTATCTTCTTTAAAGACAGCTGTTTGTTCTTCTCCAGTATCATCCAAGATAAGTGGGTTAAAAATATCATCGCCAGCTTCTACGGTGGTAGCGATTTTGTGAATCTTTAATTTTCCAAAATATAGTTCTAAATATCGAATATATTTTTGTCCTATTTCTGCACTCATTTCTTGAGCTGGAGCAGCGCAATAGACCTGATAATTATCTTGAATAATAGCCTCAGCAATTTCCGATTGGTTGGGTCCGAAAATACCAGTTTTATCTAAACCCTTAATGGGTTGGACATAGATGTCATCCGCTGTTTTTCTTACTGCCAATGCCGGTTGTGGGGTTAAGAATAGACTTACCCAGCCTAAGCCAAGAAAAAAAGTCACTCCCAAGGTGATTTTAAATAAAAAAACACGCAAATCATTCATATCTGGTTTTCATTATAAACCACTTAGAGTTTAGGAAAATAGGTTAGATGCTGGTGCCAGCTTCTGGAATAACAAATTCTAAAATTGTTTTTACACCAGTGAACTCAGCAATTAGATTTAAAATCACAAATGAAGACAGAGCTACCACTAAACCGATTACGGCAAAAGTAATGGTGTTTTTAGCTGTTTCAGTACCCTTGCTGTTTCCGCCAGAAAAAAGATAGCGAAAACTACCGACAAGCAACATCACAAACCCAGCAAATCCAATAGCAGTGATGGCAACTGAGAGGATGTTGGCGATCATACACCTTAATCCTTGAATGGTGGCAACATTACCCTCAACACAATCGCCACTCCAAGTTTCAGGTACGACCATTTGAGCACTAACTGAGGAGGGCAACACCAACCAGAGTGTGCTTAGCACAGCAAGCTGTAAGCGTGAAAAGATTTTTTTCATCAATAATCTTTATTTTAAGATTATTCTAAGCCTTTGACATTTGAGAATACATCACCCAAGTTTCCGAATCCAAGGAAGTTGAGGATGATTAGCAAGATGGCATAGGAAGCAGCCAAGATAATTAAACCAATCACTGCTGCAGTAATTTTATTACGAGCGTTTTCAGTTTTACCCTTATCACCACCAGAGGTAATCCACTCAATACCACCTAGAATTAAGTATAAAAATACTAATAGTGCAGCGATGACCATAATGAAGCTAAGAGCGCCATTAATTAAACTACCAATGTCAGTGGCAAAACCCTTACCAGGATTAATTGCTTCACCAGTGTCGATAGCAGCCATGGCTTGCATGGGGAAAGCAGCTAAGCTGCTAGCAGCTAAACCTAGTTGTGCTAAACGTTTTTTCATTTAAAAACTCCTTTTTATACCTATATTACCTACTATTATCTATAGACTCATATTATACTCAGGGTTTTCCCTGGTAGTCAAGCTAGTTTTAAGGGAAGAGAGGCTGAAAGGTCATCTCTATTCCCAAAAAGTCTCTTACTAAAACCCACAAGGCAAAGCTGGCTGAGAGTAAAATTAAACCAACAACTGAATTAGTGATTCTTCCACGAGCACTTTCAAGTTTGCTGGTGTCTCCGCTACTACCAATCCATTCAAGTCCAGCTTGAACCAAGTTAATTAAAACGATGACTGCCCCCAAAACCATCATGAACTGCAAAACACCGCCGATAATCTCAAAAAAAAGTGAGCCAGATTTTGCCCCAACTTCGTCTTTTCCAGCATTCCCACTCAAAATGGGATTGGTAATTGCAGCTATTTGTTGAGTTTTTGTCATATTAAATTAGGGTGCTAGTTCTAATAATAATGTTCCAGGATTCAAAAGATCTATTCCTAGCATTGAACCAATAATACCAGCAATAGCATAGACAGCCACCAAAATAACTAAACCAATTAATCCATTGGTCATGGTGTCTCGAGCCTTTTTAACTTTTCCAGCATCTCCTGCGGCACCCATCCAGTTGTAAGCTGCCACTAGGAGTGTAAATAGAAAATAAATCCCAGCCACGATAGTAAAACCACCCAAAGCAACAGAGAGAATTCTTTCAAAAGTTGATGCAGCACCAGCCCCAGTAGTAGGTGCAAAGGCACTTGAGGGAGCTGTAAATGTACCCAGGTTTCCTGAGGGTGTAGAAGTAGTTGTAGTGGCTTGGGCGATTGACTTAAGTACATTCATAGTTAGCATCCCTCTGGTCCACAGATAGTGGGGCTAAGAATAAAGGTGGCATCGCCAAAGAAAATTACACCAGCTAAAGCCGCGGCTGCATAAGAAGCAACAATAATTGCCAAACCAATGACGCTAAAGGTAACTGTGTCAGCAACTTTTTTGTGAGCACCAGCATCTCCAGAGGAGGAGATATAGATCCAACCAGCATAAAGAATGTTAACCATTACAAAAACTCCTCCGGCAATGGTAATTATTCTAATTAAATTTGAAAAAAATAAGACTAATCCGATTCCACCAGCTGCTGCATCGTAAGCAGCTACTCCAGGAGGAGCTTCAACTTCTCCGAAAACTGAATCTGCTGCGGCTATGGTGTTGGAAAATGATGACATGAATTTTATTGTATCATTTTTAGATAAGGTTCTCGATTCCAGTCAGAATTTCTAAAATCTGAATAATCCAGTAAGCACTAAACATAATTAGAAAACCAATCCCTGCTCCTTGGGCAATGTTTTTTGCATCTTCTTTACCTTTACTTTGTGGAGACATAGCAAACTTAAATCCAGCTAAAATGATCATAAAAAATAGAACTATTCCACCCAAAACAAAAAGATTACGCACAATTACATTGACGACAACGGCTGGAGTATCATAAACACCAGCTACAGTATTGCCTTCATCTGGGTTAAGAATAAGACAATCAACTAAATTTAAATTGCCGGAAGAAGGATTGCAGCTCATTTAATGATATTATACGTCATAGAGATGTCAGATAAAATAAGACTTAGCGTTGATAGAGAGTTAATTGCTCGTCTTCGTCAGGGAGATCAAGTTGCTAGTAGAGAATGGTTTGAGAAATATCATCCTCAACTACTCAAGCTTGTACTGTATAAAATTTCCAATCATCAGGATGCAGAAGAAATTGTCCAGGAAGTTTTTATCAATTGCTTAAAACACCTCCCTGTTTTTAATGAGAAAGCCTCTATTTTAACTTGGATGAAAAGTGTTGCGCGGCACGAAATTGCTGACTACTATCGAAAAAAATATGCCAAGAGGGCAGTTAGTACTATACCTTTACTTGACTCTTTAAGTAGTGAGTCATTTGATGATGCTAGTGTGGTGGCCAAAAAAGTAGGCTTGGTTTTAAAAAAGATGAGAAAAGATTATCGAGAGTTGCTACTGCTTAAGTACGTGGATGGCAAGCGAGTCCAGCTAATAGCTCAAGAACTCAGGAGAAGTTTTAAGTCAGTTGAAGCAGATTTATTTAGGGCCAGAAAAGATTTCAAGGAAATTTATGCAGAGATCTAATCGGGAAGATTTTATCCAAAAACTACAATCAGAGGTATTGTTTCAGTCACGACTAGAACAAAAAAAGTTATTGCCAGAAAAATTAGATGGTTTAGGGAGAATAGTAGCTAGTTATCCTTGGCAAACAATTTTAGTAATGTCCGGGATTACTGCCTTAATTAGAGTTTTCATGACGTTATGAAAAAAAGAGCTGCAATTTTATCAATCTTTTATGCTTTGGGACAAATCGGGCAGGGATTATTGCTTCATCCCTATCAGACCATGCAGTCTCTGGTGAGAGATAGGGTTTTTTTATGGATGATTTTTTTACCAATGATAGTTTTGGGGATGGGAAAGCTAGTGGGGATGCTAGTAAGTGCTTTAGTTTTTTCTGCATTTTTAGTTAATTGGTTTATCTTTTTTTGCCTCTATTGGCAGTGTTTACTGCTTTATCTATTAGTGAGGTTTTGGGTGGGTTTCAAATCCTAGTTGCATGATTTCTCACTTAATTTACGACTAGTTATTATAGTTGTGGAGATACCAAGGCATTGGCGATTAAAAAAGCAAAGATTGCGGTTGGAGGGAGAGAAACTCAACTGCGGTCACAAAGTATTTCCACCACGACCAACTTGTCCCTACTGTATTAGCTTGGAAGATAATATTCCAAGCAAGCAGGCAGTGGCAAAGCTAGCTGAGCAAGTGGGAATAGAAGATAAAAATATAATGTTTTTATTTTTTTATTGGTTGGGTTTATAATTACAACTCTTTATGTCAATAAAAACAACAAATGATCCATTAGACCAAGTTATTTTGGTAGACGAAAATGACAACCAAATTGGAGTGATGGATAAGGTAGAGGCGCATCGCAATCCAGCGCAACTACATAGAGCCAGCTCAGTTTTACTGCGCAACTCTAAAGGTGAGTGGTTAATTCAACAACGCAGCACTCATAAAATTGTTGGAGCCCTGCAGTGGGCTAATACTTGTTGTGGAAACTTAAGGCCGGGGGAAAACTACGAACAATGTGCGCGGCGTCGTTTAAGAGAAGAGCTCAATATAGTTGGAGTTGAATTGAAAGAAATTAATAAGTTTACTTATCAGGTTGAGTGCAACGATGAGTTTAGTGAACACGAGGTGGATACTGTTTTTGTTGGCCAATATGAAGGTTTGATCAGTCCCAATCCATTGGAAGTTAAGAACACGAGGTGGATTTCTACTCAGGAATTATTAAGTGAACTGGATAAAGATAAACCAATCTATGCGCCCTGGACTAAATTAGTACTATTTACCCACCCAGAATTTTCAAAGGAATAATCATGTCTCAGGAAGTTATTTTAATTAAACTCGGTGGTTCAGTTATAACCAATAAAGAAGTTCCAATGATGGTGAGAAAGAGAGTTCTTCATCGTTTGGTTGATGAAATAGGTCGAGCTTCTAGAGAGTCTTCAAAAGTTTTTATTATTGGTCATGGAGCTGGTAGTTTTGCTCACGTTCCCGCATCGAGGTATAAAACCAAAGACGGTTTTATTAATGGTGAAAGTAGAATGGGTATGGCCATTACTCAAGATAGTGCGGCCAAATTAAATAGAATTGTAGTAGAGGATTTTCTAGTGGCCGAACTACCGGCGATATCTTTTGCTTTTAGCAATACCTTGGTAACTAAAAATGAACAAAAACAGAGCTGGGATGGTCGAGTATTAGAACAATATCTTGAAAAAGATTTACTACCAATTGTTTATGGGGATGTAATTGTAGATAGCCAGCAAGGATGCACAATTTGGTCAACAGAAAAGATTTTTAGCTTTCTGGCAAGTTGGCTACGTAAGGAAACCAAGTATGTGGTTAAACAAATCATTCATGTTAATGGCGTGGTTGGAGTTTTGGACACCAATGGTCGGGTGATTCCAGAAATTTCTCAAAGAAATATTGGTGAAGTTGAAAAAATGATCACTAAAACCAAAGGATTTGATGTCACTGGAGGGATGTGGCACAAGCTTGAAGAGTCTCTTAAGTTAGCCGAGCAGGGGATTGAATCACGCATTATTTCCGGGTTAAAAAAAGATAATCTTTACCAGGTATTAACTGATCAAGAATGTGAGGGCACTCGTGTCGTCTCCAAATAATCTTCCTCGGCATGTTGCAATTATTATGGATGGAAATCGTCGTTGGGCTAGAAAACGAGGACTAGCCATTATTAAAGGGCATCGCAAAGTAGCCGATGAGTTAATTGAGGAATTGGCAGATCATTGTATTGAAAAAGGAATTAAATATTTAACCCTATGGGCTTTTAGTACTGAGAATTGGAAGAGAGATAAAGCAGAAGTTGAGCTAATGATGAATCTTTTTAGGGAAATGTTAGAAAAAAATATTGACCAACTACACCAAAAAGGAATTAGAATTTCTACTATTGGTAATTTGAGCCGCTTTGATCAAGACATTAGAACCAAAATTGAGCAAGGAATAGAAAAAACTAAGCAGAATAAAAACTTAACTCTAACTTTTGCACTTAATTATGGTGGTAGAGATGATTTATTAAGAGCAGTCAATAACTTATCTGACGAGGCAGAGATCACTCAAGAGTTGATTGACCAAAATTTAGATACGAGTGATTTACCGGATCCAGATTTCATCATTCGCCCCGGCGGAGAGAAGCGACTCTCAGGATTCTTATTGTGGCAAAGTGAATATAGCGAGTTATATTTTTCTGACATTCTGATGCCAGATTTTGGGGCAAAAGAACTCGAAAAAGCCCTTATAGATTATCAAGATAGACAAAGACGCTTTGGTAAATAGTTTGTTAAAGAATTTTAATTCCGAACATCATTTCTAAAATTCGCGCAATCCAAAAAGAAGCGAAGAGAAGCAAGAACCCTAGTAAGGCAGTAGTAACTCGCTGTTTTCCTGCATCAACTGATTTTGAGGTAGCGCTACTAGCCATCATTTCCACACCACCCCAGATTAACATCACAAATAAGATTAACCCAGCAATAGGAAAGGCAAAGACCCCCAAGAATCGGGATACAATCCCTCCTGGAGTAGAGAGTTCTTCTGCTAAACCATCGCTTGGTTTATCCTGTTGTTGAATAAGAGGATTAAGTTTATCAATGACTTCTTTAGTGACTTCTTCTCCTGCTCCTATTCCACTTTTTGTGTTTGTGTTATTTTGGCTTTTTAAATTCTGGTCAGGGCATTGAATCTTATTAACTATGTCGTAATCTGCAATGCCATTTCTTCTACAGCATTCACTAGCTGTATCTGCACCAAATGGACAATCAAAAGCGCCGGTGCCATAACCACTAGGACAGCACAATGCTGCTTGGGCCTTTGAACTTCGACCAGCTATTAAAAAAAACATGATGAAGCTAGTAAGGAGAAGTATTTTTTTCATATTATTCTCCAAACCCAGGGATTTTTAAAATATTTACCCCAATAAACTGTAAAATAGTCACAGAAAAGATAATGAAGATTAAGCCGATGATAGCTGAAGTAAGAATCTCTTTAGCTTCACTAGTTCGCTTGGGTTCACCTTCAGAAGTAGCAAATAAGAAAGCGGAGGCTAAGATCATTAATAAGGCAATGCCACCAGCAATACTGATACCTACTGTCATGAGTTTACCCACGATCCCTTCAGTGGAACTTGTATCTATGCAACCGATAGCTGTCCAAATACCTTGTTGACCAAAACAGGTTAAACATTTATCTCTAGGGCCATCTTCAGGAATTTGATTACAGATTTCAAAGGGCTCTATCTCTGCTGTGGATCCCAGCGGGTCAATTACCCCTTCATCCTTCCCACATTGATCGGCACTACAACCACTTTGTGCAGTTATGTTTATTACACATCCAGGGAAAGTTTCATTAAACCAACTTCTTTCCTCTACATATACTCTATATTTAGCTGGGAGCTTACTAGCGCTTGGAGTAAATGAAAGTGTTTTGCCTCCATTGACAGCATTTCCACCAATTGGATCTAATTGTCCCCCCCCTTCCTGAATAACTTTCAAACCAATCGGTCCTTCCCATGGTTTTCCAGAGACATCTTTTAAATTAGTCACAACTACAGTGATTGACTCTCCAATGGCAAAACAAGAATTTTCGCTTTTATTTTGATAACAATCCTTCCCATTTCTATTTTGGAAAGCTTTCAAATTGCACCCATCACCAGGACTATCAATTTCTTCAATTTTATAACTACCCACATCACATTGATTTGGTCCTACAGTGCCAAATGGTGAGACTAAGTCGATATAAACTGTTTTACTAATGCCATCTTCCAAGGCATTTTTTGAAGTTATGTTCCAAGTAACAAATCCGTTATTTACTGAGACGCAGTCTTCACCACCATCACAACTATATGAGTTTTGATCTATGTAAAACCAAGGGCTAGTTGCTACGTCAAATCCAAGTCCTCGCTCTGCGGTAAGCTTATATTTGTGACCAGGATCAAAGTTAGTAGATAAATCTACGGTGATGGTATGAGTAGTTGTTTCTGGATACCCTAGTATTGATCCGTCAAATCCGGTAACTGGAGCACCACAACCCGCAGCATGAGCCTGTTGAGGAACAAAAAAAGCTAGGCCCAATCCTAAGAATAATCCTAAGATCAAATTTTTCTTTTTCACTCCCTTATTGTAACTCATCTAGCAGAGGAACTAAAAGTCGAGATTTGTTACACTGGCTATATGAGGAAAGTAATAGTTGGTTTATTGGTTGGGGCGATATTAGTGTTAGGTGGGCTATTGGTTTTTGAGGCACCCAATATTTTCGCAGTTGATCCTGTTGAAGACCTTCAGCAGCAGATTGATGATTTGGAACACTTAAAACAGCTTTCGGTTAATGCCACTACACCATTAGAGAAAGAACTATCTGGTCTTGAATCTAGAATTAAATCAGCTCGTAATGGGATTGTAGCGGCTAAAAACAAATCAATTGAGCTGGCAGCTGATATTGAAAATCGAGAAGAAGACCTGGCGATTCAATATCACATTCTTTCTAAGCGAATTGCCGAACAATATAAACGCTCTCGTACCTTTTCACCCTTTATGACGTTTTTAGCGACTCAAGATGCAGCTAAGTTTACTAAAGATATGGCCTATCGAAGTAGTGTTAAAGCCCAAGACAACCGCTTGATTGAGGGTATTAGTCAAGACATTGAACAGCTAGAAGCAGACAGGGTAAAGTTAGAGCAAGATCAGTTTAGATTGGCAGCATTGGAGAAACAACTTGATGAACAAGCAGATTTTTTCCGGGTTGAGATTAAAGGAGCTAAAGATTATCAAGCCGAGCTATCTGGTAAGATTGCAGATCTATCAGCTCGTCAGCAAGAAATTATTAACACTAGGTCTGGTACTTTCACAGCCTCAATTGGTGATAGTGAACTAGCAGATGACTATAATGCTTCTATTAAAGGTTTTAGGGAGTCAGCGCCCGCAGGTAGTTTTGCAGTTTTTTCTTTTGGAGCCCACACCCACCGCAAAGGTATGAGTCAGTATGGGGCTAGGGGCAGGGCTCAATCTGGGCAGAACTCGAATCAAATTTTAAAAGCTTATTATGGAAAAGAACCAGTTAACAAGGACACTGGAGGTAGTATTAGTGTTTCCGGGTTTGGAGACATGGACTTTGAAACTAAATATTTATATGGCATTGCAGAAATGCCATCCAGTTGGAGTAATGAAGCCTTAAAAGCTCAGGCCGTTGCTGCTCGCACTTATGCATATCGGTATAAAAAAGACGGTAAGACAATTTGCACCACCGAAGCTTGTCAGGTATTTAATAACTCTAAGTCATCCAATCCACCACAATCTTGGAAGGCTGCAGTAGATCAAACCAAAAGTCAGGTACTAGAAGATGTAGTAACTTATTATGCTTCCACTCATGGTGGGTTTGCCTCACCCATTGGTTGGGATACGACTGATGGCTCTGGCGGAGGCAACTTTATAGATAAATCTTATGACAAAATTGGTGGTTCACCTTGGCTATATAAGGCTTGGTACACCAAAGCGTATAGCCCATCTTCTGATAAATGTGGGCGCGCCAATCCTTGGCTATCAGGATCTGAGCTGGCTGACATTATCAACGCGGCACGCTTCCGAGATGATCGGGTCACACCAGTGACTACATCTTGTTGGGGCGGCAATCCTTATTCTCACGATGAGTTGCGAGCTAAGTCCGATGGGCCATCTAACGTGACTGGAGTTTCCGTGAGTCAGGGCAATGGTAGTACTGGCACGATCACTTTTCAAACCAACAAAGGTGAAATTAAATTATCTGGATCTGAGTTTAAGACTGCTTTTAACCTACGCGCTCCTGGATACCTATCTATTCCTCAGAGTAGCTTTGCCTTTTTTAATATTGAGAAAAAGTAAATAAATTTCCTTGATACAATAGGTTCAATACACAGCATCTTGCGTACCTGCTGATTTTTCGGCACTACGTTTGATAAACTCAGGGTCCGTAATATGAAACTTAATCAGCTCTCATTAGCTCATTTCCGTAACTACGACACCAAGACAATTAAATTCAAAGAACCGACCACTATTTTAGTGGGCCCAAATGCGATTGGCAAAACCTCCATTATTGAAGCCATTCATTTGCTAGCCAGTGGTGATAGTTTTCGTGCCACCAAAATTGAGCAGATGATTGAGTTTGAAGCAGAACTAGCTCGGGCGAAAGGAAAAGTTCAAACTAACGGGGATGAAGTGGAGTTAGAAGTAATATTAACTAGGGGTGAAGTGCAAGGTAAGCGAGTGCAGAAAAGAATTTTTTCTATCAATGAAACCCGTCGTGCCAAAAGAAAATTTGTGGGTCAACTTTTGACAGTGGTTTTTCGCCCTGAAGACATGAGATTAATAGAAGGTTCAAAGCGTCGTCGTCGTGATTTTATGGATATTCCACTAGGATTAATTGATAGAGAATACCTGCGGGCGGTTAATACTTATAGTAAGGCTTTATTAAAACGCAATCGCTTACTAACACAAATCCGTGAAGGAGAGATGCCACGCAACGCGCTTACTTTTTGGACTTTAACAGTCTTAAAACATGGTCAAATTATTCAAGAAAAACGCCAACAATTCTTAGAATTTTTCAAATCAGTTGATTTTCCAGTACCTTTTAGTGTGGAGTATGATTCTTCTCCAATGACAGAAGAGCGAATGCAAAAATATGCAGATCGGGAAATAGCTGCTGGACATACTCTAATTGGACCCCATAAAGACGACTTAATTGTTAAGTTGGCTGTAGAAACAGAAGCTAGTGGTGAGGAAAGACGAGACATTGCTCTATATGGATCGCGTGGGCAACAACGAATGGGAGTGTTGTGGTTAAAAACCTGTGAATTAGCTTTTCTTGAGCATGAAACTCAAGAGAAGCCAGTGCTTTTATTAGATGATGTTCTGTCTGAATTAGATGACAATCATCAACAACTAGTTCTAGATTTATTAGATGGTAATCAAACTATTATTACGACTGCTTCTATGGAAACTGCTCAAGAGATTCACCAACACAGAGATACATCTGTTATTATCAAACTTGATGCACATAGCACCTTTTATACCAGCTAAATTTTATTCTAAAATTAAGGGTCTAAAATGAGAATTCCTAAAAACATCCGTTACTATTTAGATCAAATTAAACTTCCAGCCCCCGATTCTCATAAAGGTCAGAATGGGAAACTGTTAATTATTGGAGGGAGCAAGCTGTTTCATGCTGCCAGTAAATGGAGCTTAGATATTGCAAGTAAATTTGTGGATATGGTGTTTTATTCATCGGTACCTTCAAATAACGAGCTAGTTAAAGAGGCCAAAGCCAACTTTTGGAATGGAATTGTGGTGCCACTGACTAGTTTAGATGATTATGTTGAGGAGGCTGATTGTATTTTAATTGGACCAGGTATGGAGAGGGCGGTCAAGACAGCTATATTAGTTAACAAGCTACTGTCTAAGTATCCTCACAAAAAATGGGTAGTTGATGCTGGGGCTCTACAAATGATAGATCCAACTCTGTTAAATTCTCATCATATTATTACTCCTCACCAAAAAGAATTCCAGCGGTTATTAAATATTAGTAAACCCACCCTATTGTTAAAAGGGTCTGTAGACAAAATTTATAGTCAGGGAAAATCTATCAAGATAGAAGGCGGTAATGCTGGCATGACTAAAGGTGGCACAGGAGATGTCTTAGCTGGATTAGTGGCAGCTCTTTATTGCACTCATGAGGCTGAAACAGCGGCTGTAGTGGGGAGTTTTATCAATAAAAAAGCTGGCGAGTCTTTATATCATCGTGTTGGTCCGTACTACAATGCTAGTGATTTAGTTGAAGAAGTGCCAAAAATTATGTGGCAGTTGCTGAAAACTTGATCCCCCCCATTCACTTTTATGATTGTTGAAAATAGCACCAAAATGGTACCATTTTTGAGTGTCATCAAGATCAAATATTACTATTCCTAAATATGTTCGCCAGCAAGTTAATGAGTTAATATCTTCTGGAGTGGTGACCACTCTAGCATCCGCAGTTAACTTGGGTTTGTTATTACTAATTCGTAAGCACAAATTTCAACGTTGGGACGATGAAGTTTTTAGAGAGTATGAAGCAGGTATGCTTAATAAAGATGGAAAAAGTGGTGTTTTAATGTCAAGACAGTTTCAAAAAGATCTTAGTGACTTAGTTGGTGAAGAGAAAGAGATAAGAAGAAGAGTTGGCTTAACTCTAAAAAGATTAGTTAATTACTTCGATTCAACGAAGCAGAGCAATGTTTTTCCAGATAAATCACTAAAAATAAAACAACTTGATTTAAAAGATTATTATTTTTTTGATTTTGAATTTAATAAAAAATGCTGGCGAATTTTATTGCGCCATCATAAGAAGGAACTTATTGTGTGCAGGTTAGTAAGAGCCGATGATGGAATCTAGTTGCCATTGATTTTTTCACTCAATCTCTCAAATTTTTTCTGTACCTGGCTAAGCTGCATGGTAACTACTACCGCCAGCAAGGTAATAATGATCGCATAAATTAACATCGAGACAATGCCACCACTTTTTCCGAGCCAGGGATCAATATATTCCGCAACAGTTTTTTTAATGACTTCATTCCAGGCTAAGGCAACAACTAAACCAAAGCCACTAGTAGACAAAGAAATCATATTTTTAATTACTGCTACTGGCAGATCTTTAGGATCATCGGGTGTTTCAATTTTTGACATGGGTTGATTATACTCTATTTTATCTTTGCAAAACGTGCGAAAATAAGCCTGAAAGAAATCAGCTAATGTATGAGCCAAACTACACCATTACCCATAATTTATTGACCTATCTCAATCGTATTGAAGCAGCCAAGGCATTGATTGAGAATGCTCCTTTAGTACCAGCTTGGGAAGCCAAGTTTCGTGATGAAGCCCTGACTAGAACTGTCCATTTTGGAACAAAAATTGAAGGCAATGAACTGACTGCTGAGCAAGCTCAGCAAGTGGTGAGACTCGATGTCACAATTGATGTAGAAGAAGCAGAGCGCGAAACAGGTATTCTGGCTCGAGAACGAGATATTCAAGAAGTAATTAATTATCGCAACGTGATTAAATGGATTGATCAGCAAGATCAACGGATTAGTCCCAATTTATTTTCGCAGGAAACTTTAAAAACACTCCATCGTTTAACAGTTTTTGGACTAGTAGATGAAAAGTACATTGGTGCCTATCGTGACAAACAGGTAATTGTCAAAAGTGCAGCCGATACTGGGGTGGTTTTTAGGCCACCAGTATCAGTTGAAATCCCCTTTTTAGTTGAGGAGTTTTTTAGCTGGATAAATGATGCTCAAACTAAGCAGTTGCCGGCTATTTTCAGAGCGGCTATTACTCACTATCAATTGGTTTATGTTCATCCTTTTATTGAGGGCAATGGTCGTACAGCTCGAGCTCTAGCTACTTTATTACTTTATAGCACTGGTTATGATTTCAAGCGCTTTTTCTCCCTTGAGCAGTATTTTGATAAAGACGTTAAAGCTTACTATGATGCTTTATTGTCAGTTCAGCAAAATCAAAATCATGACATGACTTATTGGTTGGAATATTTTTGCTATGGTTTAGCTCTGGAAATTGAACGAATTAAAGATCAGGTTCTGCGTTTGTCTAAAGATCTCAAGCTTAAAAAAGAACTCGGCCAGCAAGTTGCTTTATCAGAGCGTCAAATCATTGTTTTGGAACTGTTGCAGAATCAAGGTCAGATTTCCTCCCAAGATGCTCAGAAAATATTACCCAATGTATCTGTTGATACAATTTTACGAGATATGAAAGATTTAATTGAAAAAGGCGTGATTAAAAAACACGGCGTAACTAAGGGCGTGACATATAGTTTAAAAGAGTAAGTTGAGGTTATTTTTAGTATAATTCCTCTAGATATCTATGATCTTTGCAGATTTTTCTAAGGCTTTAGAACGCCTAGAACAAACACCATCTCGTTTAGAAATGACTCAGCAATTGGCGGAGTTATATCCTCGATTAAGTGAGCCTGAAATTAAAGCTACAATTTATTTAATGCAGGGTAGATTGGTGCCCCAACATCAATCTTTAGAATTTAACCTTTCTTCTAAAATGATTCAGCGATCTCTAGCTCGGTTGATAGAGAGGCACCAGGACACAACTGACAATGGCAAAGCCACTCAAGCCAATCTTTTTGGTGAAGAGAATAACGATCAGTTGTTGGAAGTAGTAAAGAATAAATATAAGCAATTGGGTGATTTAGGTTTAACAGCGGAAGATATTCTCAAAGAACTACATCTTAATCCCAAACAACCTCTTCAAATCATTGAGGTTTTTCTTCAGCTTAAAAAAATTGCCAGCGATGAGGGTCAGGGTTCACAAGATCGCAAGGTTGTAGAATTGGTTGAGCTCTTGGAACAAGTTGATCCTCTCTCAGCTAAGTACATTACTCGCATAATTATGGGTAAGGTTAGACTGGGTTTTTCCACCATGACTCTGTTAGATGCTTTATCTTGGTCAGTCTATGGTGACAAATCAGATCGAGATCAACTTGAGGAAGCTTACAACAAACAAGCAGACGTGGGGTCTTTAGCGCAAATTTATTTAGCTGCAGAATCGGCAAGTATTAGAAACAAAGCCTTAGAAAATTATTCAGTAAAAAATGGCGTGCCCGTAGTGCCAGCCTTAGCTCAGAGATTAAATTCTTCAACAGAAGTCGTTGAAAAAATGACTTTGGTTTTAGTAGAGCCTAAATATGATGGTTTGCGCGTTCAGATCCACTTTCAGCAAGATCAACAGGCCAAAGCCTATACTCGTAACCTAGACGATGTGTCTCACATGTTTCCTGAATTAAAAAATGCGAAACAAGCACTCTCTTGTCAAAGCTGCATCTTGGATGGTGAAGCTATTGGTTATGATCCCAAAACTGGATCTTTATTAGCTTTTCAGCAAACCATTACTCGCAGACGTAAGCATGGAGTTGATGATCAAGCAGCCATAGTACCACTAAGGTTTTATTTATTTGATGTGCTGGAAGTTGATGGAAAATCATTAATCGATTTACCACTGATTGAGCGTAAAGAAAAATTGACAGAAATCTTGACAGAAGACCAAACTTTTAAAAACACCACTTATATTACTAGTTCAAATTCAGATGAAATCCGCCAGTATCATCAAGAACAACTTAATGCTGGTTTGGAGGGCGCCATTTTCAAGAAAGTTAATGGCCTTTACCGGGGTGGTCGAAAGGGTTGGCGTTGGGTAAAGATGAAAGAAGTTGAGGGAGAGCGAGGAAAGCTCAGCGATACTTTGGATTGCATTGTCATGGGCTATTACTTTGGCAAAGGAAAACGGGCTGAATTTGGCTTAGGTGCAGTCTTGGTGGGGGTGAGAGATGAGAAAAAAGATAACATAAAAACCATTACTAAAATTGGCACAGGCTTAACTGATGAACAGCTCCAAGAAATGAAGGCTCGAGCTGATGAAATGGCTACTGATGAAAAACCCAAGAACTATGTTGTTCCAAAGGGGTTGACTCCCGATGTATGGGTAAGCCCAGAAATTGTAATAGAAGTAGCCGCAGATGAAATTACCACCTCGCCCTCTCACACAGCTGGAGTGGCTTTGCGATTTCCAAGACTAATAAAATTTAGAGATGACAAAAATTGGCAAGGCGCAACTTCTTTGATAGAGGTAGGCCAAATTAAAATTAAATAAGCTCAGCTACTATTTGTAGTAGTTTTTCTTTAGATTGCTGATTGTAGGTCTTCATTTTAGAAACATCATCCTTAAATCTGTTTAGTTCCTCAGGGCGCTCAATAATCTTCTTAAGTAGTTTTTGAGCTTTAAGAATATTTTCTTCAACATATCCTAGGTTGTATTTGCGAATAATATCCAAATTACCATCTTCTTGCCCTGAAATATGAGTAATGGCAAAAAATGGAGTCTGAGTAGCGATAGACTCAAACAGCATGTTTGGTCCAGCCTTACCAATAACTAGATCGGCAGCCTGCATATAGTGATGAATTTTGGGGGTAAACTTAAGTGGGATTAAAGAGCCAGTATTCTCACTCCTTTCAATTATTTTTTGAAGTGCCCTAGTACTACTATAAAGTGCTTGGTTACTGCCGCAGGCTACGATTACTTGAATTGGTTGTTGAGAAAAAATAAGTATAGGTAGGACCTTCATGATGATAGCTGTTCCCTCAGATCCAGAAGCAATTAAAAAAGTTAGCTTATCTTGATCTAAGCCCAACTTTTTCCTAACTTTTCTTAAGTCATATTCTTCTTCAAACTTTGATCGCACAAACCAACCCGTACTTTGATATTTAGCATTTGGATAGGTTTCTTTACAATATTTTTCCAAAGTTTTATCAAAAGTAAGGTTGATCTTAGCTTTATTAGCAATAGTTACTGGATGAGGAGTGCTGGGGTCAGCGACAGCATTAATAAAAGGAGTCTGAGTTAAATCTTGCAATCGTTCTAGGTTGGAGTTGTACATAAAGTACGTGCTCAGCAAGAGATCAGGCCTATGTTTTTGGAAAAACCCCTCTATTTTTTTTTGGTATCGCAGCTGAAATATTTTATGTTGGGTATTTAGACTATCTCCATAGCTTGATAATTTAAAAGGAACTTTGAATAATTTAGGAAAGTATTGATAAAAGGGGAGATATATTTTTGCTAATGGCTCCTCATCAAAAAATATTTCCGATTTATAATCTGAGCCCAAACCATCCTTAATGGCTTCCGCAATGCTTTTATGTCCTTCACCAGTGGTAAAAATTCCAATGACTCTTTTTGACATGGCTCTCATTATACCTATTAGTTGCTGTTAGAATAGAGACATGAAATTCATTGTTGGTTTGGGTAATCCAGGAAACAAATATCAACATACTCGACATAACATTGGGTTTAAGGTGGTTGATCAAATAGCAAACAATCAGGAATGGAAGAGTAGTAAGGGTAAATTGGAGTATTTATGGCTAGAGATGGGTGGGGAGAAAGTTGAGCTGGTTAAACCTCAGGCTTTCATGAATAAATCTGGTCTAGTTTTGACTTATGTTAAGAAAAAGCATCCACAATTAACGGGAGAAAATTTATTTGTCATTCATGATGATCTAGATCTAGAAGTTGGTAAGTTTAAGCTTCAGTTTGGCAAGGGTCCCAAACAACACAATGGTCTGACATCAATCTATCAACACCTGGGCACTGATCAATTTTGGCATGTACGAGTTGGTATAGATGGTAGACAAGGTGACCGCACTATTCCTTCAGATAAATATGTTTTAAGCTCTTTTTCTCCAGAAGAAAAATTATTAGTTAGTCAATCTATTAATCAAGCAATAGAGGAACTTAATCAGCATTTAACCTAATATGCCACGAACTCGCGAGTATCATCTCCATCTGCCGCACCTCCACGTTGATAACTCCAAGAACATAAGCTTACTTTATGGGGTCAGAGTTTCTAGAGATCTAATTTATAGATTGGCAATTTTCTTTCTACCCATTTTTCTTTATCAGCAGGGCTCCACAGATCCATTTTGGCAGTTTTTGCCAGGCGGTGAACTCCAAAGAGGTGTTCTATTGCTGGTTTTCTTCTATTTAGTTCACCGAGTAACAGTTTTGATAACCGGTATAAGTATCGGTAAATTAATCACCAAAATTGGTTATCAGAAAGCAATGCTATCTGGTTTTGGCTTATTTTCTATTTTTTTATCACTGTTATATATTAAGCCTAATCCGGGCTGGCTACTTTTATTAGCAGCTTTTATTAATGGGTTAGAAACAAATTTCTTTTGGAATACTTACTTTACCCTAATCTCTAAATTCACTCTTAAGCGTCATATGGGAGAAGATCTAGGATTGCTTCATTTCTTTCTTCAATTGGCTCAAGCTATTGCCCCTGCTCTAGGAGGAATATTGGTAGTTTCTTTTGGTTTTTCAGCACTATTTATGGTGGGCTTAGTGGGGGCATTAGTGAGCATTTTATTCATTCTCCAAATGGAATTAAAAAAAGAGCGAGATCGGGTAAGTTGGGCTGAATTTAAAAAATGGACTCGTGAAAAATCATTCATTCGTTTAGCCATCTCACAGTCAGGAAGATATTTAAATGATGCAACTTTGGTTTTCTGGCCCCTCTATGTATTTTTAATTTTGGGCTCAATTGACCGGGTGGGGTTTCTTTACACCCTATCTCTTTTCTTAGCGATGATTGTTAGCTTTGGGGTCGGGTTTTATATCGATCATCAAAAAAGCAAAAAACCATTTTTCATATCTGGAGGACTTCTATCCCTCCTCTGGTTGTTACGCACCCAGGTAGTTTCTTTTTGGCAGATCGCACTAATTGATACAGTTGATAGATTGACGGCTAATTTTTATTTTATTTTTTCCGACTCTATTTTATTTAAGCGCAGCAAAGGAGGCCAGGCATTGTCTTACTTTGTTTATCGTGAACTGATGGTCAGTATGGCTGCAATCCTATTTTGGTTAATAGTGGGAACGCTCTTTTTAGTTTTCTCTGACCCTTGGACAGCTTTGTTTATCTTGGCATCAGTGGGGGTTCTGTTGGGGCTATTAATCAAAGAACACCATAAATCATGAATCAAGATCAGAAAAAAACAGCTGATAAGAAAAGAGATAAGGGCTTTCAAACACTTGGCACATTATTTGATAGTTATGAAGTGGGTAAGCCGGGAAAGTATATCAGTCAAGAGTTTCAAGACTTTGGATATCGTCTAGCTCTGGAGCTAGACGATCTCAAACACAAAAGCCTCTATATTAAGTTAGCCAAAAATGAAGATAGAGGACTACTGGAGGCAGCGCGTAGGTTTGTAATTGACGCAGATCATGCTCGAAGTAAAGGTCGATTATTTATGTGGAAGTTAAAAGAGTTGAAACAGGAAAGGCTAAAAAAATAATGCCTCGTTCAACAACCATCTTTATTTTAGTTTTGATAGCTTTGGCTTCTATTTTGGGCTACAACTATTTTGCTCAACCATTCGCTGGCTTAAATTCCATCCCAACCGAAGAGTTGGAACAGATGATTGTTGATCAAGAAATAGAGGGAGATCTAGATAAAATTGAACAGCCCATCTCTGAGACAGAGCTGTCTCAATTAATTGCACTTCCTTATTTACTTAGCGCAGATGAAAGCACCCAATCAGCTGTTGTGAGCTGGATTATTCAGAATCAACCAGGTGCCGTGACTCTATTCGGAGAGAAAATTTCTAGCTCTGCAGCAAGTTTGGCGATTAATAAAATTGGCGATAACTTTGATAAAGAGACAAAGCCTTTAATTGCAGTTGATCATGAAGGAGGTCGAGTTCAGCGTCTTTCAGGAGTTGGTTTTACAGATTTACCCAGTTGGGAATCTGTCTGTGCCTTGAATGAAGCTCAAAGAAAGAATTTACTCTCCACCTCAGCACAGGAGCTTTCTCAGGTGGGTGTAGAGATGATTTTTGCACCAGTGATAGATGTTGCTAGTCAAAGTGCAGTCTTAAAAGACAGAATTTGTTCTTCAGACCCAACTACAATTACTCAAAGAGCTGCGGAGTTTATAGAGATTTTTGGTCAGCAAAAAATCTGGCCAGTCATAAAACATTACCCTGGTATAGGGAGCATCTCAAAAGATCTTCATCGACAGTATGATGAGGTTGATTTGAGCGAGGAGGAGATTTTAGTTTTTAAAGATCTTCTTAGCACTTACCAATTTTTAGGAGTAATGTCCGCTCATGTAGGAGTTAAAGATCGCTATGAAGACTTACCTTGTTCTTTAAATAGTGATTGTATCGGAGATCTAAATGATTACTTTCCTCAAGCCTTAGTTTTTACCGACGCACTAGATATGAGTTCAGCAGAATCTTATCCTGGAGTTGAAAAACCATTGTCTTTGGCTGAGAGATCAGTCTTAGCTATCTTAGCAGGCAATGATGTGTTGGTTTTTGGTCCTAATGTTAAATTAGTTGATATTAAGGAAGTATCTCTAGCACTAGCAACTACCTATAAATCAGATAAAGAATTCCAGCGGCAGGCTAAAATAAGTATTAAAAAGATTCGTCAATATAAAGCATTTCTCAGGCAATGATCCATATCTACGGTTTAATGATTGGAATTGCCATCGTTGTTGGGTTATGGCTGGTAGAGTTTCAGGCAAAAAAACATCAGGTTAAGCTGGCTGATTTTTATCAAGTATTTTGGGTACTCTTATTGGGAGGAGTTATAGGGGCTAGGTTTTATCATGTGATGATTGAGTTTAGTCTTTACCAAAACCAATTGTGGAATATTTTTAAAATTTGGCAGGGTGGAATGAGCATAATTGGTGGGATTGTGGGAGGGACTATCTCAGCTTGGGTATTTTTAAAGCTTCATCCTTTGGGAAAAAAAATTAACCTAATCACAATTTTAGACCTGTCAGTTTTTGGTTTGCCTGCAGCTCAGGCTATCGGTAGATGGGGAAACTTTTTTAACCAAGAGCTATATGGACAACCAACTCAATTGCCGTGGGGGATATATATTGATCCCTCTCATCGTTTAATTGGTTACGAACAGTTTTCTTATTTTCATCCCTTATTTTTTTATGAAATGATCCTAATGCTGTTATTTGCAGGAGGGGTGTGGATTAACCATAATCGACGGTTAGTTTCGGGTTTTAATGTTGGATCAGGAAAACTGTTTATTTTATATATATTTTATTACTCATTTATTAGATTTTGTCTTGATTTTATCAGAATAGATAAGATGCATTTTTTTAACACAATCTTAGGAATAAATCAGATATTATTATTGATTGTGGTGTGTTTCTCAGGATTTTATTTATATAAAAAAAATGAAAAAAATTAACTACTCATTGTTAATTTCATGGTTGGTTTTGCTAATAGGCTGTAGCGGTATTTGGTTTCGAAATGTTTATACACCACCCATAGATCCCGATGAGGTGGCATGGGTTCTAGATGCTCGTTTTTATAATTTTCGTCAGCAAAAACAATGGGATAAATTTATATTAGTTAGCAATCCAATATCATTGGGCTGGAGTCATGATCAATATCGATTAGTTGATCAACCTCAATTGGGAAAATATATTTATGGATTTGTTTTAAATATTTTTAAACAAGACCCTTGGGATCCTGTGCAAACAAAATTTTTATATCAACAGTTTGCTAAAAGAGCAATTAACTCAGATGATTTGAAAGGTGATCAAACTTACTCTGAAATGGTAAGAGCTGTTAATTTATTGAGAGCTCTTGGCTCAATAGCAGGTTTTATGGGAATTGCCATTTTTGGTCTAGGAGTCAGTTTTTTAACAAAAGATCGCCTTGTTGGTGGTTTAACTAGTATTTTGTTGTTTTCACACCCCACCTTATTTTACTGGTATCGATTAGCAGTGCCCAATAGTTTTCAAATAACCTTAATTGTCGTTGCTTTAATTATAATGTTCATTTTGTTAAATAAAGTTAAAAATCTAACCCCCAAGATTTCATTAGGTTGGTTTCTAAGTGGGGTATTAGTAGCCAGCGCCTCCAGTATTAAGCTGAATGGATTTCTTTTAATAGCAGCTCCAATTGTTATTTGGCTAGTTCAAGAACTTTTACAGGTCATTTTCAACAATGAGTTACTTAAACACATTTTAAATCAATCTAAAGCCTACTTCTTTTTTATAGTTGGTTTTGTGACCACATTTTTTTTCTGGGAGGTAGAGCTATGGAAGAAGCCACTGGTGGGAATTGGGCTGTTATTTGGATCTCGGTTATCTCAACACTATCGTTTTTTGGCTTATTATGAAAACTACTCTATTTTTGAAACGATTCAGTTTTTATTGGTTCAATTTTTAAAACTTTCCGACTTATTGGCGGTAAAAATATTGATTGGATTATTTTTAGCCTGGGGAATGATAAAAATTATTAGTATGCGAGCTGAGCGCTATTGGTCAAATTTATTACTTTTAATCTTTTTTGTGGTTATTGCAAACACCTATTATGCCAACGTAGGTTTTGATAGATATGCTGAGTGGTCTATTTATGTTTTTAGCTTTGTTTCGGCTTTTGGAGCAGTAGATTTTTCAAAAACTATTTATCATAAAACTAGACAACTATGTCAAAAATAAAATTAATTTTATTATTCATCTCAAGTGTTTTAGTTCTAGGTGGATGCAAGCAGTCACCACAGACTTCGTCTACCTTAGAATTAAAAGATCACCAGATAGTAAAAGCTAAATTTAGTAATTCTTTACCTCTTAGTATAGAAGTTGTTAATACTCCTAAAAGCATTGCCCAAGGTCTGAGTGGCAGAGATGAGGTGGGTGCTGATGGAATGATGTTTATTTTTAATCAACCCACAATTCCCCAGTTTTGGATGAAAGAAATGAGGTTTGATCTGGATATAATTTGGATTAATCGACAAAGAATCGTAGAGATAAGTCGGAATGTATCGGCTCCAGTCTCAGGAACTCCCTTAAGTGAACTACCAACTTATAGCCCCAAACAATCAATAGAGATGGTTTTAGAGGTAGAAGCAGGAAAAGCAACCGAGTGGGAATTAGCTATTGGTGATCTGGTAGTGATTGAATAATTACCTAGCTGTTCATCTTGGTGAATGGTATGATAATTATATGAGTAACTCTGCCCGATTAATGAGCCGACTGCGTTCTTCGTTCTCAACTACACCTCAGTCAAGTTTAAAACCAGCATCAATTAATACCACTCAAGGTAAGCTGGGTATTTTAGATCAAGTTTTAACTGAAATAGAAAAAGGCGCTTTAAAAGATAATGCTGGAGTAATTGCACAGGCAATTCCTCAAGCTGCTCTTGATGTCACTGATACTCTAAATCCAACCCAACCCACAGCATCTTTAAAAGAATCAGTTGCGACTGTATCTCCAGATATTAGCTCTGCTGAAGCTGGGGCTGGTTTACAGCAGGTTGAGTATGAGCCCTCTCCAGAATTACCAGTAGAAGTTGAAAGCTATTTACAAAGTGTAGAAAAGCACCAAGATCAAGCTCCAGATGAAATAGTAATTGCAGACGGCACCACTCAGCCGTCAGTTGCTAATCCACCCATTAAAAAACCAGTGATTGTTTTACCAATTACAGCTGAAGAGGAAAAGTTAGGTCAGAAAAAACCCCTGCATTGGAGCTTCAGATGGTTGGTGGAATGGAGTAAGAAAATTATGAAAATGTTTTCCGGTGAGGTTGTTTATCGGCAGGAATTACCAACATAATATAAATATATTTAGTAGTCAGTAGTAGCAAATGACAGACACAAACCTTCTTTTACAACGGCTAGTCGAATGGAGTGTTAGGGGAGCACTAATCTTACTTTTAGTGGTTTTAGTATTGGTATTTGGATATATGTTTTTTCAATGGCTAAAACATCGCCGTCGAGAAGACTATGCTTTAAACTTTGTTACCTTGCTGGTGCGTTTACCAAAGGACAATGAAATTAAGATTGATGCTGCAGAGCAAATGTTTACTGGATTATATTCTTTAAAAAAGTCTGGTCCGCTGCAGTTCTTAAAGCCAGAAGACATTTTTTCTTTTGAGATAGTCGCCCTTCAAGAGAAGATAGAGTTTCATGTTAACTGTCCACGTAAAATACAAGATTTGGTGGAGAAGCAGATTCACGGCGCATATCCTCAAGCAGATATAAAAGAAATAGATGAGGCCAATATTTTTAATGAAAAGGGCAAAGTAGCTTTTGAAGCATTAAAGCTAGATAAGTCTACTTACTTACCTCTTAGAACATACAAAGATTTACCAACCGACGGACTATCATTGCTTACTTCAGCCATGTCAAAGATGAGGTTTGGCGAGGGCGCTGTCTTACAACTAGTGTTAGAACCAGCCTCTAAAAAATGGCGCAAAACAGGCAAGTCTTACATTAGTCGGGAAAAAAAGCGTGAGGCTGACCCTGATACCGCTACATATGGTCATGATCCGAAAGAAATGGAGGCGATTGCTACTAAAGCAGAAAAACCAGGGTTTAGGGTAGCTATTAGAATTGTAGTTTCAGCAGACAATGAAGCAATGGCTGAATCTCATTTAAATAATATTAAAGGCGGTTTTTCTCAGTTCAGATCTGGTTACAATAGTTTTACTAAGGTTAGATTTTTCCCAAAACATTTGTTTATGATTGATTTTTTATATCGCTATATGCCTTTGTTTAACTTGACGACCCCAATTTTAAATACTGAAGAGCTAGCAACCATATTTCATTTTCCAAATAAAACTGTCGAGACACATCACATTGAAAAACTAAATGCCAAAAGTGCTCCAGCTCCCAACGAGGTACCCAATGAGGGTTTATACCTAGGCAAGTCTTTTTATCGTGGTGAAGAGCGAGACGTTCATATGAGTCTCAATGACCGCCGCCGCCATTCTTACATTGTGGGTAAAACTGGTACGGGAAAATCAGAGTATCTAAAGGAGCTAATTCTACAAGATATTGAGGCTGGTCATGGCGTGTGCGCGATTGACCCTCATGGAGATTTTGTAGAAGACATTTTAAAACTTATGCCTCCTGAAAGAGCTGAAGATGTAATTTACTTCAATCCTTCTGATCTAGAGAGACCAATGGGAATGAACATTATGGAGGCAGAGACAGAAGATCAAATGCATTTTGTAGCTAGTAGTGTCATTAATTTAATGTACAAGCTTTATGATCCTCATCGAACTGGAATCATTGGACCCAGATTTGAGCATGCTATAAGAAATGCAATGCTGACGATTATGTCTCGACCAGGGGCAACCTTCGTGGAGTTAGTTAGAGCTCTAACTGATAGCAAATATGTAGATGAGCTTTTACCCTATGTTAAAGATCCAATGGTGAAGCGTTACTGGACAGATCAGATTGCTCAAACATCAGACTTTCATAAATCAGAGGTTCTTGACTATATTGTGTCTAAATTTGGACGATTTGTGACCAATCGAACTATGCGCAATATTATTGGTCAGCCTAAAAGTGCCTTTGATTTTAGAGAAGCTATGGATAGTAAAAAGATTATTCTCTGCAATCTCTCTAAGGGTATCTTAGGAGAAGAGGACGCTAAGTTTTTAGGATTAATTTTGATTCCTAAGGTGCTAACTGCCGCTATGAGCAGACAAAATACTCCCATGGAGCAACGACCAGATTTCTTTCTATATGTTGATGAGTTTCAAAACTTTGCTACAGAAGACTTTGCGGTCATTTTATCTGAAGCCCGTAAATATAGATTAAATCTAACCGTGGCCAATCAGTATATTAGTCAGATAGATGAAGAAGTTAAAAATGCAGTTTTTGGAAACGTAGGTACGATGGTTAGTTTTCGCATTGGTGTGACTGATGCCAACTTCCTCCAACATGAGTTTGTTCCCACTTTCAATGAGTCTGATCTGACCAATATTGAGAAATTCCATGTTTATATCAAGACTATTGTTAAGAATGAGCCAGTTCCCCCGTTTAGCATGTCTCTCATGAAGGATATGGATGCTCAGGATGCACGTAAAAATCCCAAGCTGGCTGAGATGATCAAACAGCTTTCACGACTTAAATATGGTATTGATAAAGAACAAATCGAGGCTGAAATTAAGATTAGGGCTAATCTTTAATTTGTCTTCTTAGGGGTGTTGATTTTCATAATCATTAATAACTTACTGGCAGTATAAATATCGTCCGTAATCTAGAGTTTCTTCATAAATTGGCTTGTCTTCATCATCGGAGGAGGTGCCTTCACCATCTGAAGAAGTGTCTTCACCTGATTTATTACTTTGAGAAGAACCTTCGTCGCTCTGGTTGGCATCCTGTCCATCTTCAACAGGTTTAACATAGTTTCCTAAAATATTACTTACGTGCGTGCTTACTTCTTGGCCTCTATTAGTTAGCTCTTGGGTTTGGTTGGATACACTATCAGCAATTCCTTTAACAGATCCATGAAATTGTTCTTTTTTTTCTTCTATGCCGCTTATAATTTCTGAATCCTGAACCGCCTGTTTTTGTTTAGCTAGAAAAATACCGCTTCCTATAAGTGAGGAGAGAAGTAAAACTCTAATTATAATTCGGGCAACATTCATCAAGAGAAGTATAGCATTATTCGTATCTGAGAGCTTCAATCGGGGAGAGCTTAGATGCTCGGCGTGCTGGCGCTGCTCCAAAAACCAATCCCACTACAGTTGAGACGCCAAAAGCTAGAACAACTGCCTCCATGGTGACTTGAGCAGGGAACCATTGCTGAATAAATATAGAACCAGCATAGGCGATTCCAACCCCAATCATTCCACCAACAACAGACAATAGGGCTGCTTCAAATAGAAACTGAATTAAGATCACCTTAGGAGTAGCTCCAAGAGCCTTTCTAAGGCCTATTTCTCGGGTTCTTTCCGTAACCGAGACTAACATGATATTCATAATCCCTATTCCACCCACAACTAGAGAGATAGCAGCAATAGCACCTAGTCCTAGGGTGAGCATTCCCAGAATACTATTGATAGTTTCTAGGAGTTGAGTTTGATCAAAAACACTAAACTCATCTTCTTTTAGATTTTCGCCCAGTAATGTTTTTTTAATTTGCTTTGTTGCTTCATCGATTAAATTTTCATCCTTAATTTTGAAGCTAAAATTATCAATTAACTCTGAGTTGAAGTCGTCAGTGAGAGTATTAAAAGGTAGGTAGATGTAGTTATCATAGTTGGGGCCACCAAAGCCACCTTTTGTTTCTAATACTCCTGCGATTCGATAGTTCTGACCCTCAAGCTTAATTTGTTTATTGACCGGATCAATATCTCCAAACAACTCTTCAGTAATATTTGAACCCATCATTACCACACGCCTACTTCGATCCTCATCGCTCTCAGTGAACCACTTTCCACTACTAGGCTTAGTGTTGTTAACGATTTCATAATTAGCAGTCACTCCAAGTAGAGTAACTTTCTTAGTTTCATTTCTATATTTAGCTTCACCAGAACTAAAACTAGTAACGGCACCGTCTGAAATTATGTCTCGATGGTCACGCAAGATTTTTTCCATGTGTCTTCTTTTGAGCCTGCCTTTGGAGCTTTCAATAAAGGCTTCTTCTGGATTTGGGAAACCACCATCCTCACTAAAGGGATTACCAGGAACAACAAATAAGGTGTTAGCACCCAGATCAGCAAACTGTTGCTGGATGTAGAGCTGTAAGCCAGTTCCGATGCTAGTAAGGAGTACTACTGAGCCAACGCCAATGATTACTCCCAACATAGTTAGAATAGATCTGGCTTTGTTAACCCAGAGAGCTTTAATTGCGGTGAAAAAAATACTTTTTAATTCCATAATTGTCTAAATTTTAGTATCGTTAACAACTTTTCCATCTTTAATAGTGAGTAGTCTCTCAGCTATTTTAGCAATATATTTTTCGTGGGTGACCATAATAATGGTTTTACCTTCTTTATGTAGCTCTTTAAACAAATCTTTAATTTCAGCTCCACTTTTTGAATCTAAGTTTCCAGTTGGTTCATCAGCAAATAAAATTGAAGGCTCATTGATTAAAGCTCTGGCAATTGCTACGCGCTGTTGTTGACCACCAGATAATTGATTGGGTGCATTTTCAAGTCTATCTCCCAAACCAACTTTGTTGAGTATCTCTTTGGCTTTTTTGTATCGATTTGACTCTGATTCTCCAGAGTAAACTAGGGGCAGCGATACGTTGTCCATAGCTGAAGTTTTAGCCAGTAAATTAAACTGTTGAAATACAAAGCCGATTTCTTTATTTCTTAGATGGGCTCGGTCCTCTTCATCGTAATGAGTGACGTCTTTACCTTTGAGAGTAATCACCCCATCTGTAGGCTCAGCCAGCATGCTAGCAACTTGCAAGAAAGTGGATTTACCTGACCCAGATGGTCCCATGACTGCCACAAACTCTCCTTGCTTAACCTCAAAAGAAAGTTTATCTAAGGCTTTAATAGTAATATCACCGACCTGGTAGTGCTTGGAAACATTCTTAAGTTTAAGTAATGTCATTCTAGTTTTCTGGGATTAACACCTCATCATTTTCACTCAACCCTCCTAACACCTCCACATAATCTTCAGTTTCCAGACCAGTTTCAATCTCCCTTTCTTCATATTGGTCTTTTTCTGTTTTAACATCAATAAAAACCTTTTCATTCCTTTCCCTAGTAGCTACAAAGGGAATTGTTAGCACATTCTCACGCTCATCAAGTTTAATTTCTACATCACCATTCATCCCCAGGCGATATTTATTGAGTAAACTTTCACCAGTAATGGGAAGCTCAACTACAAAAACAGTCCCTGTTGAAGATGCATTGCTTCTATAGGCAATATAATTAATCTGAGATGAGATTGGATCATCGGGGAAGGAATCTAAGAATATCTCTCCTGGTTGTTCAAGGGTAATTTGCGCAATATCTGCCTCGTCAATAGCCGCCCTAAAGATTAAAGTATCTGGGTTAATCAACTCAAAACCTTCTGTGGCTAAAAGATTAACACCAGTTACGTTGGTGGGTGAGCTGACTAAGATGCCAGAAAAAGGAGCAGAGAGCACGGTGTTGGTAATTGCAATATCGCGAATTTCTACATCAAGAACCTCATTGTTTAGATCCCACTGTTCTTTATCAATAATACGGCGAGTTCCTATGGTTTCTAGAGGATAGTCAGAGCTATCTTGGGTTGTTTCCCAATCCCAACGTTCTTTCATATAAAGATTCAGGTCTTGTTGGAGTTGTTTCTGTAAAACACGTCGGTCAATAGTGGCAATAGTCTGCCATTTTTTCACAAAGTCACCCTCTTTAGCACCCAGATAAACCACTTTTCCGCCACCAGCAAACCTAAGATTGGCTTTTTCTTTAGCATCAATTACACCAGAAACCTCAAGAACCTTAGTAAGGTTTTGGAACACTGGTTGTTCAAAGGTTAGTTGGGGTTTATTTTTTTGATCCTGATTATATTTTCCAAAACCAATTGCTCCTACAATGATGCCCCCAATTAAAAAAATCTTCCAGTTATTTTTGAAAAAAGAGATAATTGAGTTTTTAATGATCGCGGCTTTTTTTTTGAGAGTATTTTCTTTATTTTTCTTTTTCATGAATCTACCTATCTAATCATATATTTATTTTATACAAAAGGGTGAGCCGGGAGGGATTCGAACCCCCGACCAGTAAGGTATAAGCTTACCGCTCTACCACTGAGCTACCGGCTCTCGATATTACTTTAATGAGGGAAATTATATCAGGGTTACAACAGTAGCAGTAGGACTGCACCAATACCCAAGACTCCTATTCCAGCTTTCAGCCAATCTAACAATATATTAGAGCCACTTTCTGGTAACTCTGCTGGTAAAACAGGCTGCTCACCCTTAGTGCTTTGATAAGCAGTTTGCGGAGCAGAGCAGGTACTGCTTGTTGGGTTGGTAGCAAGTCTACAAGCATTGTTGTAGCAAATTTGTTCTGAATTTGAACAATCTCCATTACTTTCACAAGTATCATTGCAACCAACTACGACTGCGACATAAGAGTCTGGTTGACAGTTATCAGCACTGGGATTGGAATCTAAGCGACAGTTATTTTGATAACAAATGTAACTTGAGCTGGCAGATTGACACTGTTCGTTAGACTCACAACCACTATTGCAAGCGTATTCTTGAGGCTTAGGCTGACACTCTGCGCTTTCAGGATTACTACCTAGGCGACACTTATCGCCATACTCCCTAGTGCAGACATAGTCAGAATTAGCAGATTGGCATTGGGAGTCTGAGGTGCAGTCAGAATCACAGGCATAGGTTGGAGGAGGTGTTGGACTTGGAGTCGGTGAAGGACTCACACTTGGACTTGGAGTTGGAGATGGTGTTGGACTTGGAGTCGGTGAAGGACTCACACTTGGACTTGGAGTTGGAGATGGTGTTGGACTTGGAGTCGGTGAAGGACTCACACTTGGGCTTGGAGTTGGAGTCGAAGAGGGAGTTGGGCTTGGTGGATTGGTTGGAGGAGGTTCGGTTGGAGGTGGTGGATCGCTTGGTTCTGGAGTTGGGTCTACATTACCTCCGCAGTTAGGTTGACAATCCAAACCAGCTGCACCACATAAGTCTGAACACTTACTTCCTGCTCTACCCCCAACCCAATTATCATTTCCACAATCACATCTAATTACGTTAGTGCCTGCACATATTCCTCCATTAGCAGCACAAGGATCACCTCCTCCAGTTCCAGGTCCGTCACATGTAGCTGTTCCACCCATATAGCACTGATCTCCCACCCAAGTACCACCACTATCTACACAAGTATCGCCAGTAATGGGATAGTCAGGTTCACTTGCTTGTTGTCTAATATCTTGACTTTGTTTAGTTAGCCAATAGGTGGTAGTTAATCCAACCATTAGTATTAAAAGCAAAATCGCACCCAAAATATAACGAGATTTTCGTTTTGATCTGGGTTTTTTTTCAACCCTAAGGGATTTGGTTTCTTTTACCTCTTTTTTTTTAGGAATAGTGATTGGTGTTTGAGTATGAATCATGATCAGTAACTAACAACAAACCCTTTTGGGGTCTCTATTAAGAATACTCAAAATATATGCCCTGCGTCAAAAGATAAAATAAAATTCTATCAAAAATCAATGCTACTTATAATAGAAGGAGTAAAGCTGCCCCAATTCCTAAAGCTCCCAATCCAGCTTTAAACCAATTTAGGATATCTTCAGACCCTGACTCTGGTAACTCTGCTGGTAACTCAGGTTGAGTAGTAGTACTACTAGACTGAGCACACTGATCACTAGTTGGATTGCTATCTAAACGACATTTACTTAAGTAACAAATATAACTAGAGTTAGCAGATTGACATTGAGAGTTACTACTACAGCTGGAGTTACAGGAGTAAGTTGGCGAGAGACAATATTTACCTCCAGATCCTCCACATTCCCCCGTACAATTTGCTGCGCATTCAGCGCTAGAATCATATCTGTAACTACCTTCCGGAGATTCTTCAGGTGCTGATGTTGGCGTAGGACTTGGTGTAGGGCTTGGTTTAGGCTGACAACTTACACTCTCAAGATTGTTGCCTAGTCTACACTTGTCTCCATAAGTTCTATTACAGACAAAATCGGAATTAGCTGTTTGACATTGAGAGTCAGCGGTGCAGTCAGAGTTACATGCATAAGTTGTTGGGCTTGGACTCACGCTAGGCGATGGGCTGGGCGACACACTTGGACTTGGGCTTGGACTTGGTGAAGGACTTGGAGTTGGTGTTGGACTTGGGCTAGGTGATGGCGTCGGAGTAGGTGATGGGGTACAAGCGGTCATATTTGTAGTCCATGCACCACCTGGTTGAGGACAACAATACTCTCTTCCACCGCATGACTCAACTCTTCCCGCAGAACCACAAATACTATCCTCTGAGGTGCCATCTGCCTCTGGAGGAGTACAATTGCGCAAAATCCCATCTGATCCTGGGCATTGTTCTTGACAAGTTGCGGCCTGCTGTCTAATATCTTGATTTTGTTGACCAAGAAAATAGGCGGCAATTAAACCAATTAAAAGTACACCTATTAAAATTGCACCTAAAATATAGCTCTTTTTTTTCTTTGGTTGAGATTCAGACTCGAGCTCAGTTGCAGCTGATTCTTGGATTTCTGGGGTATTAATTGGTTGGCTGTTAGTCATGATTGCTGGTATCTACAATAATAGTAGCAACACTGTACCGATACCTAGAACTCCCAATCCAGCTTTAAACCAATTTAGGATATCTTCAGACCCTGACTCTGGTAACTCTGCTGGTAACTCAGGTTGAGTAGTAGTACTACTAGACTGAGCACACTGATCACTAGTTGGATTGCTATCTAAACGACATTTACTTAAGTAACAAATATAACTAGAGTTAGCAGATTGACATTGAGAGTTACTACTACAACTGGAGTTACAGGAGTAAGTAACTGTAGGCTCAGTAGTAGGCGTTGGACTTGGACTTGGCGTTGGACTTGGCGTTGGACTTGGACTTGGCGTTGGACTTGGAGATGGGCTAGGCGACACGCTTGGGGTTGGGCTTGGCGAGGGACTTGGATCAACAGTACAAGCTGTCATATCAATCGTCCATGCACCTCCATCTTCAGGGCAACAATATTCTGATCCACCACAAGATTCAACTCTTCCTGCAGCATTGCAAATACTATCCTCTGAGGTGCCATCTGCCTCTGGGGGTGTACAGTTATATAAGATTCCATCTGGTCCAGGACATTGCTCATTACATGTGGGAGGAGGTGGATCAGTGGGATCTGGGTCATCAGTGGGATATATGGCTTGATTAACACTAGCCTGCTGTCTGATATCTTGACTCTGTTGAGTCAACCAATAGCCAGCTCCACCTCCAATTATTAGCATCAATAAGATGATGCCCCCAATTACATTCTTCCACTTAACTTTCTTTTTTTTAGGATCGACTCTTGTAAAAATTTTCTTTTTATCCCCACCTTCTCCCTGAGAAGGGGCAGAGGGCATTTTCTTAGTTGCTTTAAAAAGAGGACTCCGAGTTGGCGATTCTGCAGCCGGTGATTCTGAATTAATTGGAGCAATATTAGACATAGAAAATCCCTATTCATTAAGAATAGTCTTACTAGGTAGGTATAGTCAAGGGTTTTAAAGCTGGTAAATCTTGTCCTGCTAAAAACAATAGTCCAGCTCCACCAGCTGTGGAAACATGAGTGTATTCTTTATTTAATTTTAAGTCAGAAATTGCCCTAATTGTATCTCCGCCACCAATAATAGTTATTGCCTTTGAAGATGCAAGGGATTTAGCGATTTTTGCTGTGCCTTTTTTAAATGGAGTCTTTTCAAAATAACCCATGGGTCCATTCCAAAAGACTGAATTGGCCTGAGAGATCAGTTCCTGGTAAAGGCGCGTGGTTTTGGGTCCAATATCTAGATACATAAGATTCTTGTTGTCTAGTTCACTGGTCTCACCATTGGTTAAATCAACAACCTGAGTTTCAGTCGATTCTGGTGAAGTAGCAGCGATTACGTCTAGAGGATAGAGGATTTTTGGTAGGGGTACGTAGCCGTCTTTAAGAATTTTATGAGTTTTGGTTTCTTCAATCAACCTATCAGCCAACTTAACATAATCAATACCTTCCTTTTTCAGGTCTGCTGGAACGTCTTGAAGATAAGATTTACAAATTTCTATTCCCTCTGCTTTTAGAAAATTATTAGCTACACCCCCTCCTACTAGAACTGCATCTGCTACTTCTAACAACTTTTCTAGAACTGCAATTTTGTCAGATATTTTTGCTCCACCAACAATTGCGAAGAAAGGTCGTTTTGGCTGCGTCATGAGTTTAGTGAGAGTTAGAACTTCAATCTGAAGGTGAAATCCAGCAAAACTAGGGAGATACTTAGTTACTCCTGATGTAGAAGCATGGTTGCGATGAGCTGCAGAAAAAGCATCATTTATATATACATCTGCAAAGCTAGCTAATTTTTTAGCAAACTGAAGGTCATTTTTTTTCTCTTCCGGGTGAAAGCGGGTATTTTCTAGTAATAAAATTTCTCTTGGTTGGAGTTGCTCAACGGCTAGTTTAGCCTTGTCACCAACACAATTATCTACAAATGATGTAGGTAATTTAAGTGTTTTGGTCATGTAGTCGGCAATGGGTTTTAAACTTGACTTAGCCTCTGGTTTTCCTCCTGGTCTACCCAAATGACTCATTAAAATAACTTTTGAGTTATTTCTTTGCAAAAATTTTATTGTTCTTAAGGAGGCTTCTATTCTAGTGTCATCATCTACTTGCCTTTTTTTACCATTTTTTTTTAGGGGGACGTTATAATCGACTCTAACTAGGACAGTTTTATTTTTAATATCACTTACTGTTGGGAGACGAAGTTTCATAAACTAACCTCTGGAAAGTAGATATTACTATGGTATACTGTACCCCATTCCAATTGAAAGGGGAACACATGTATTATGAACACCACAGCCGATAAACCTCAGAAACCTAAGGTAGCAGCTAAGCCTGCTAAATCTTCTTCAAAGAAAGTCCCACCAAAATCTAAAAAACCAGAATCAATGTCAGAACTACTTAAACAAGTAGGTCAAACTATTGTAGTGCCTCATAAAGATGAACGAATTACTGGCACTATTGTTGAGAAACAAAAAAATGCTTTGATAATCGATATTAATGCCAAAACTCTAGCTGCTGTAGGCAGTCGTGAGTTTGATATTGCTCAAGATTACATTGGTGAGCTTAAAGAAGGTCAAGAGATAGAGGTTACAGTTCTCGCTGAGGATAGTCCCAGAGGATACATTCCTGTTTCTCTGAGACAAGCTGCCGTTGATGCTAAATGGGAGGTTTTTGAAGAATCTTTGGAGGATGATAAAGAATTAACCGCCAAGGGTATTGAAACGAATAAAGGTGGCATGATTGTGGTTGTAAATGGAGTCAGAGGCTTTGTTCCTTCTAGCCAGTTTGGGAAAGATTTCATGGGTAAAATTGATGATTTACTCAATAAAACTTTTCAAGTTAAAGCTATCGAAGTTGATCGTGAAAAAAATCGCCTTATTTTTTCTGAGCGCCATGTATCTGAGGCTGATGAGTTAGCTTTGAGAGACTCAGCCTTATCTGCTGTTGAATCAGGCTCTATTTATGAGGGTGTAGTTTCAGGTGTAATGCATTTTGGTTTATTTGTTACAGTGGAAATTCCTGTAGATGACAAAGATGGTGTGGGTCATATAGAAGGCTTAGTTCATATCTCCGAAATTTCTTGGGAAAAGGTTGATCATCCTAAAAATTACCACCAAGTTGGTAATAGAATCAAAGTTAAGGTATTGGGTGTTGATGAGAAGACCAATAAGCTCAATTTATCGGTAAAACAACTTTCTGATGATCCTTGGAAGGTAATAGATAAAGACTATCCAGTCGGAACAACTTTAACTGGTACTGTTTCTAGAGTTGAGCCATTTGGGGTATTTGTTAATGTTGAAGATGGAGTAGATGGCTTAATTCACGCTAGCAAACTCAACCCCGATGAGGTTTATGAAAAAGGCGCTGAGGTAACCGTCACAGTTGAAAGTGTTGACCCAGAGCGTCGTCGCATGAGCCTAAGCCCAATCTTAACAGAAGTTCCAGTCGGTTATAAATAAATAAGGTATACTATATATATGGCAAAACAACGCATGATCGTCACTGATGATCAACTCTTAATTGACATGGACTTATTGTTTAATGCTATCCGAGAAGCCAATGGTGATTGGGAAAAAGTGGAGCGAGATATGAAAGCATATCTACAAACAATTCAAAGAATGGCTGAAGAAGAGTAAAAATCCCTTCCTATCTGGAAAAACACCTCATTAATGGTATAATATATAGATGGCATACGTTATTACATGTGGAGATGAAGGTATTCAAATCAACGAAGGCACGCGTTTAGGAATTTTAGGTGCTGGTTTTAAAATTGACGGTTTTCCTCAAGTAGTAAAAGTTCTCAAAAAATTACTCAATAAGAATATTAGAGTAGTTGCTAATGGGGAAAATGAATGGGTCAAAAATCACTTGGAGTTAGACAACTGGGAGCAGGCTGATGCTAGTATGCAACAGCAAGTTGAAGCTTTGGCTGATAAAAATAAATTAGCTTATGCTGGTCTAATTCCCTTCGCCGATCCCAAACAACTTAAACATCAAATTAAGGGCCACATGGTTCGTCCTCGTGGAATTCACATTGCCAACAAAATTTGTTTTACTTTGGCCGGAGGTGAACAGACTTACCATTTAGGGCATTATGTAATCTCAGCTGAATGGGTTTCAGAGGTTGATAAAAAATTTGCCAAAGAGTTTTTAACCACTCAAGTTGAGTTTTATAAAAAACAAGCCAAGATGGATCTAGATTTTGTCTTTGAGACTGATGGTGACCTTGGTAAAGACGTGGCTGAAAAGAACCAAAAAATTATTGAAAGCTTTGGTTTTAAGGCCAGCTAATCTAACTCCAATAATCTGGATATTTGTTCATTAATGTTTCGCGATTGCCTGTGCCATGAGGAATAAAAGGTCTAAAAGTAGTTAGATGTTCTTGATGGTGACGGAATGCATAGAGGAGTTTGTTGACATAATGCTGTAGATCTTCAGCCATTTTAATATTTTCCAAATAAAAATATTTTTTATTAACTCTTTCTGGATTATCAGTAGACCTTCCTGAGCTGGAGGCACTGGAGCGAGCGGTAAAAGTTTCGAGTCTAAAAATTGCTTGTTTAAAACCTTTGCGGTAAGCGCCAGTATCAACCACCATATCCAATGGTAAAGAAAAATTATGCCTATTAAATGGGGTGGTGAAGATAAATTTAGTCAGTCTTCTATTAGTAATTACCCCAATACTTTTTCTCCACAGCGCACTAGCCCACCACCAACCAAATATACCCACACCTACAGCGGCAAAAAAAGTAATAGTAGGGATAATAGCGGGAATTTTAATGCCAAACTCCCTTTGTAGTAATCCAGATACCCAGGCGATGGTGCCAAAAAGTAGGATGCTAACAACAGCAACCAAGGTTCGATGCCACCACAGAATAGCTATATTCTCTCGACCTACGAATAAAATTACTTCATCGCTAGCTTGACCAGGAAATCGATATTCATCGTAGGGAAATTTAAATTCTTTAGTAGTGAAAATATCGCGCATTAAAAGTATTGTAGCATGGGGTGAGGGATAGCAAAAACTCCCTTGCACCTTTATCATTTTCAAGTTATAATCATCTTCCTGTTCGGGATTAACAGTGTAATAAACTATTTAGACATTCTTTTTGGAAACACAAGACTCCAACTAGAATCCCTCAAGAAAATTTAATTGAAGCAAATAGGCAACTAACGGGCCCTTAGCTCAGTTGGCTAGAGCGCCTCGTTTGCAACGAGGAGGCCAAGGGTTCGAATCCCTTAGGGTCCACAACTGCTTCAAGGTTGAGTATTAGTTCTGGAGAGCCTAACCGGGTTATCTGGAGCTAACATTGAGCTTTGAAGCTCGTTTCTCGCAAGAGAAAGTGCTCATTAACAAGTGAAGAGAATTGTCACATAAGCATCAACATAGTCAAAATTACAATTTTGTAAGTTGCAAAACATAAAAACAAATAATTATCGCGTGAATTAACGCAGATAGTGGATGCCTAGGCTTGTTTGGCCGAAGAAGGACGCACAAGACCGCGAAAGTCGTCGGGGAGCTGTCACGAAGCTTTGATCCGGCGGTGTCCGAATGGGGTAACCCCCCTAGTAGAAATACTAGGGATCCGACTATTTATAGTCAGGATGGTAAGCTGGGGAACTGAAATATCTAAGTACCCAGAGGAAAAGAAAACGTAAGTGATTCCCTTAGTAAGCGACGAGCGAACAGGGATTAGTCCAAACCCGGATACGTCCGGGGGTTGTAGGACCTCAATATGGAGATTTTCTAGATAGTAGAACAGTTTGGAATGACTGACCACAGAACGTGAAAGTCGTGTATATAAAATCTAGAAATAATCCTAGAGTGTTCCTGAATAGGTTGGGAGACGGCAAACTCCCTTCTGAATCTGGGGTGACCACACTCCAAGACTAAATACCAAACAAGACCGATAGCGAACGAGTACCGTGAGGGAAAGGTGAAAAGAAGGGTGAGAGACCCCGTGAAATAGAATCTGAAACTATCTGCTAACAATCAGACAGAGCCCGCTTGACGGGTGATGTCGTGCCTATTGAAGAATGAGCCAGCGAGTAATTGGCAGTTGCAAGGTTAAGTCTTAGTCAAGACGAAGCCGTAGTGAAAGCGAGCCTTAATAGGGCTACTAGTAACTGCTGATTGACCCGAAACCAGGTGAGCTAACCGTGGCCAGGGTGAACCCTAAGTAACATTGGGGGGAAGCCCGAACCGGTGTATGCTGCAAGATGCTCGGATGAGCTGCGGTTAGGCGTAATATGCGAATCGTACCTGGAGATAGCTGGTTCTCCCTGAAATATATGTAGGTATAGGGTTATGTGAATCACATTGGGGGTAGAGCACTGATCGGGTGTATCCGACGCAAGTTGGTGCATCTAGTCAAACTCCGAATACCAATGTGTCTGCATAGCACTCAGCACCCGGGAGCTAAGTTCCGGGAGCAAAAGGAAAACAAACCAGATCTGCAGTTAAGGTCTCTAAATGATACTTGAGTGGAAAAGGAGGTGTACGTCCTCAGACACCTAGGAGGTCGGCTCAGAAGCAGCCATCCTTTAAAGAAAGCGTAACAGCTCACTAGCCGAGGACGTATGCGCCGAAAATCTATCGAGGCTAAAAGTATCTACCGAAACTCAGGGTTTATATTAATTTATTAATATAAGCGGTAAGGGAGCGCTCTGTGTGCGTTGAAGGTCCCCCGCGAGGAGGGGCTGGAGCGATCAGAGGTGAGAATGCTGGCATGAGTAGCGAGATGGAAGTGAGAATCTTCCACCCCGAATATCCAAGGTTTCCGCACCCACGTTCGTCGTGTGCGGGTTAGGCGATCCTAAGGTAAGGCCACAGTAAGTATGGCGTAGCCGATGGGTTACCGGTTAATATTCCGGTCCTTGGTTTTATTCGTTTTAACTTGGGGAGGGACGGTGACGGTTAACTAGTGCCTGGTAGTGAATATCAGGTTTAATCAGTGAGACAGTCGTTATTGGCAAATCCGTAACGGCGTTTATTTAAGCTGTGATGAGGCTCTGAACCTTCGGGGGA
>Ga0233437_1001256_pt1 | contig 47977 bp, 22 predicted proteins | sample SI_122_August201_FD_182714 | JGI IMG/M metagenome (GOLD analysis project Ga0233437, IMG submission 182714) | Seawater microbial communities from Saanich Inlet, British Columbia, Canada - SI_122_August2016_200_MG | ecosystem: Environmental > Aquatic > Marine > Inlet | place: Canada: British... | reverse complement strand
CTACAACAGTGCCAACATCGAGTTTCAAACTAGGGTTGGTGCTGACACCTCCCCCGATGATGGGAGTTGGGATGCTTGGTCAAGTGTAAGTGGCGAGACAGCAATTAATAGCTTTGACTCCGATACTGCAAACTGGAATCCAATAGGTACAGCAACTAATCCCGGGGCTTCCTGTTCTGACATTCTGGTAAAAAATCGAGACGCTACAAGCGGCAACTATTATATTCAACCTTCGGGAGCGACATCACCTTTTCAAGTAATCTGCGATATGACTACTGACGGCGGAGGTTGGACTCTAATTTTAAATCATCCCTTAACCACTGGTATCTCTGCAACCTCTGGATGGTTGGGCGGCAACCAGGTCGGCAGCACTTCAGACTTTATCAACACTTCTCTAAAATGGAAACTTTCAGATGACATGATCAACACCATGAAGTCATATGGGTATAAGGGGACAGGTACCTATGCAAGCTGTACTTCAGGTGCTTGTAGCGGATCAACCACATTTTACTGGAAAGGAGCTTGTGAACTTGATATGAAAACCGGAACAACTGGAGCCTGTGACCAAGCATATAGCGACTATTTTTTTAGCACCTCCTTAGGGACTACCGACTCAGGGAATAGTAGTTATCGAGGACTTTGCGCAAACATCTGGTCTAGCTCAACATACGGTGGGTGTATTGGTCATAATGGAGACTATATCTGGTCAGGACCATTCACTGCTGACGGTCGACATGCATATACAGGGAGAGCTGGTGAACAATCAGGGTGGCAAGTATGGGTAAAAGATCAAGTTGCAGACGAATTAATCACGCTATCAGATGACTCAACTACAAAAATTGAAGGCGCAGGTTCAATGCAAGTTCAAACAGGATCACCACCAGTAGATGCAAATACTGTGGCCCTCTGGCACCTAGACGAAACTGGAGGGACTGGAGCTTACATTAAAGATAGTAGTGGGAACGCCAATCACGCCACTCCCACTGGCACCACTCTCACTCAAGCAATTTCAAGAAAAGGAAGAAGTTTTAATGGCACAAGTGATTATATTTCAACTCCTGACAGCAACTCGCTAGATACTAACGGAAACGCCATCACTCTTGAAGCTTGGGTTAAACCTCAAGACTGCACCGGCACAGGTGACGGGCGCCAAACTATTTTGACCAAGAGTAGCGCTTATTATCTAAACTTAGAAAACACTACCTGTAAACCTGCATTTTATTGGTATGGTATAAACCCAGCCGGTTACCACACGGCTGATACTGCAGTTCCTCTTAATACTTGGAGTTATGTTGTTGCCACCTATGATGGACAAGCAGTTAGTATTTATATTGACGGCAAACTAAATAAAACAGTTGGTGCTACCGGAACAGGCACAATAAATACTGAATCATTAAGAATTGGTGGGTTCAATAGTTCTGCTAGAAATCTAAATGGATATCTTGACGAAGTAAAAATAAGCAACGTCGCCCGCACTGCCGAAGAAATAGCAGAATCATACCGAATGGGCCGAGATCACTACCTCAACAAAACCATTACTAGCACTGATCTCTCTGGCAAATCCTCCCTCCCTTTCTACATTGCCGCAGATCGTCCTGGTTCATACCTCTCTGCTACTGTTGGAGAATCCGCCTATGCCAACTACCAGCCAGATGTAAATACAGTAGGCCTCTGGCACCTAGATGAAAATGATAATACTGTTCCCAGAAGTTGTTATGCTCTCAAAGAGCTTGGGAATGATGCTGACGGTACCTACACCATCGACCCTGATGGTGAAGGTGGCAATCCACCTCTCGAGGTATATTGCAACATGACGTACGATGGCGGGGGCTGGACAATGGCGGTAAAAAGCTGGTATGGATCAGGAATGATCGGCAAATCAGCTGCCGTCGGTGCCGTTGCCGACGCCACTACCAGAAAAGGCAATGCCTACAAGCTCTCAGATCAAAACATCAGAAATATCATTGGCCCGAGTAATAATTTTGATGTCATGGCCGATCAAAACGGCTACAACACCGCCTACTCAACTGGTAATTATGAGTATGTTGTCATTCGTAATTACACCGCTCCCTGGACATATGAAAAAGCCATGTCTGGATCTTCTACTACCACAGTGTTTCAATCTTATCGTGCCTCAGACCAGGCACTTGCCTGGACCGGGAATCTCTCTTGTGGTTACAATGGTGGATCTGGGACAGCCGGTATCAACTGTTATACCGTTATCTCTAACAATCCTCAGGGTGGAGCTGGCTGTACCATTAATATGGGTACTGCAAGTAACACAGGTTGGCATCACTTTTTTATGAATCAATACAACGACGACACATATTTGTATATCTGTAATGGCCCCCAGCATTCTTCTGGTTTTGACATGAACCACAGGTTTTGGATAAGAGAACGCGTTCCTGTCAAAGCAACTCTCAAAAATAGCGCCGAAACTCAATCCACCACAGACTACATCACAGCCACTGGAGGCACCATCTCATATAGTGGTGGCTATACCATCCACAAATTCACTAGCTCTGACACATTTACAGTAACTAGTGGGAGTGGCAACGTAGAGGCTCTCGTCGTCGCTGGTGGAGGCGGAGGCGGAATGGATATGGGTGGTGGCGGAGGTGGTGGTGGTGTCATCTCAAATTCCGCATACACCGTAACTCCGCAAGCCTATACAGTTACCGTTGGTGGTGGTGGTGCCGGAGGTCCCGCCGGCGGTACTGGTGGGCAACCATCAGCTCATCAATTCACTATCGGTGCTTCGAATGGTCAAAATTCAGTCTTTGGAACACTTACCGCCATTGGTGGAGGAGCTGGAGGAAGCTCTTATTATGCTTATACCCCCAACTCCGCTGGAGCCAGTGGTGGTAGTGGGGGTGGTAGCTCAGGATACAGTAACGGTGGAACATTGGGTGGTGGAGCTGGCACTGGTGGACAGGGCGGTGGGGGTGGACAAGGTGGCGGTCAATATTACTCTGGTGGAGGTGGTGGAGCTGGTGCTCCTGGTACAAATTCAACTGCAATAGCTCATGGTGGAGGAGGCAAAGTTAATGGTATTCTTGGCACAAGTTATTATTGGGGTGGCGGTGGGGGTGGAGCCGGCTACTCTATCTGTGGAGGGAATGGCGGCAGAGGCGGTGGGGGTGGAGCCGCGGTTTGTACAACCACCGGCGGAGGGTCTGCTCTAAACTCTGGTGCCGCGGGCGGTGGGGGTGTAATTAACTCACAAACAAACACTCCTGGAGGAAATGGTGGAGCAAATACTGGTGGTGGAGGTGGTGGTGGCTCTCACTACAATGCTACTAATAAAGGTGGCGACGGTGGCTCAGGTATTGTCATCATTCGCTACCCAAACTCCAGCTTCATGAACACAGAGGCCACAATTAATGGCGCTACCTTCACAGAAGGAAAGCTCGGCAAAGCCAGAAGTTTTGATGGGAGTGGGGATTATGTTTTAGCTACTGCAAACAATATTCCCCCTGGAGCATCTGGAGAAAAAATAACAGCAGAATTTTGGATTTATCCCACTGATTTATCTAACAATAAAGGAATAATGACAAAAGGTGGATACACTAGCGGTGGCTTTGATTGGTATATTGGTTTAGAAAATAATGGAGAGATTTGGATTCGTACTAACGGCAGTAATAACAATGGAACAATAAATAGTGTGGTAACTAACCAATGGCAACATGTGGTTGTTATTTGGGATGTTGGTACTGGATTTACTATCTACGTTAACGGTGAGCAATGGAGCTCAAACACAAATACCTCTACAGATACAAGCACTGGAACAGAAAACACTCTATCCATTGGATCAACATACAATAGTGGCTCCACATACCAAAACAGATTCAACGGCCTCATCGACGAAGTTCGCATCAGTAACATCGCCCGCACTGCCTCTGAAATCCGCCAAGCATACGAAGTGGGCAAACGCACCCACCCCATCACCATCGACTTTGGAGCTAGTTTAGACTCCGGCAACCTCATCGCCGGCAGTGGCGATCTCTCCTTCACCGTGGACGCCACCACTCGTGGCCTCAGTGCCAAAGGCAGCGCTCTATATCTCGGAGATAAAATCATTGTCCGCGAAAACTATGATGGGACTGAGTATATTGCTCAAGGTACTGTCTCTGCTGTCACCCCTAGCACTGGCGCAGTCACTGTTGCTAGTTGGGATGCTGGGAGCACTTTCCCTAGCAGTGGGTATACCGTCAACGCCGATGTCTTCAAATGGCAGCGGGAGTACTGGCCAGTAGCAGACAACACCATATCAGATCACATGAACGCCATCACCAACCTCACCTTCCGTCTGACTGATGGTCATGAAGGTCGGACTATTTGGTTAGATGATCTTAAGTCTACTAGTGGGTATCTGACTGATAAAACTGGCAGCACTATTACCTCTGCCACTGGCAACCAATACATGCAATACCGAGCTATCATGACTAGTTTGGATGAGGCGGTGAGTGCTACCTTATCTGCTGTAACTATTGATTACGTAATTAATGTGGCTCCTAATACTCCTACCCTAGATGCTCCGACAGATACAGCTACTAACCAATCCTTATTACCAGTTCTTAAAACAACTACTACTGATTTTGATGGTGATTACCTCCGTTACAAAATTGAGTTATGTGAGGATGTCGGAATGAGTGTCAGTTGTCAAACCTTTGACCAAACCTCCTCCCAAACCGGGTGGTCTGGCCAAAACTCTCAGACTTCTACTGCCTATACTTCTGGTACCCAAGGCACTTATACTCTTCAAACCCCTCTGGCAGCTAATGATACTTACTATTGGCGTTCTTATGCCATTGACCCTGGTGGGATTAATACTTGGAGTTCTACCCAAGGTACCCCTTACTCCTTCACAACTACCACTGCCCCAACAGCCCCCACTACTCCTTATGCAGAAGGAGCTACTAATCCCACTGGAGTGCTAGATCTCACTCCTGAGTTCTCTGCCGTCCACAACGACGCAGATGGAGACAGTGCTAACTATTATCAGATCGAGGTCAATACCGCCAATGACTTCACGGGAACCGTGATGTGGGACTCAACCAAAACAAGTATGACCACCACCGCAGATGGAGTCAGATCCCCTGATATCAGCTATGCCGGTACCTCACTCGCACTCGACGGAACCACTTACTACTGGCGGATCAAGTTCTGGGATACGCTGGGGGCAGAAGGAGTGGTCTCAGCAACTGCTAATTTTGTGATGAACACGCCACCCACTCTCGCTAGCGGCTGTGTCGTCCAAGAAATCAAGGATGATTCATATCTCCTGGTTATCTGGACGGACACTGCTGACAACGAGAACGGTTATGAGGTTCAGAGTTCGGTTGACGGCGCAACCTTTTCCACACTCCAAGATCTTGCTGCCGACTCAACCTCCCACACTGATAGCACCGTCACTACTGGTCACACCTATCGCTACCGCATCGCCCCCTACCTGACTGGCCCCACCTATGGAGACTGGTGCTATACCGACACCCTCTCACTTTCCACCGGCAACTTCACCTTCGAAAACATCAAGTTCGAGTAACCTGCCACACTTGACAATATCATCATATGGATGTCATAATAGTCTATACTATATGAACATACGACACCTTGACTCCACTCTCTCTAGCCATTTCGACACTTATCACCAAGCTCTCATCTTGCTTGGTGCCCGTCAAGTCGGCAAAACCACCCTTCTCCGTCGTCTCTTTCCAGATGCTCACTACCTCCTCCTAGACAATCAAGGCACCAAAGAAATTTTAGAATCATATGACATTCATACATATCGTCAAATACTTGGGTCTTACAAAACCATCATTCTAGACGAACTCCACCTTCTTACCAACCCTGGTCGTGCCGTCAAAATTATTTACGATCAGATGCCAGAGCTCAAACTCATCATTACCGGATCTTCTTCCCTACATATTCGCAACAAGACTAGCGAGAGCATGGCTGGACGCAAGATCGATTATCATCTTTATCCCCTTACTTTTGCCGAGTATCTATACCAAACTCAAATTAGCCCAACCCTTGACTCAAACCTAATATCTCGCCTAATTTCTAACTCTCCCCCTCCTCCTCGTCTCTATCAGTCAGCCAAGATCATTCCCAACGCCCTAATCTACGGACTCTATCCAGAACTAGTTACTCTTCCCCAAGACATCCCCTACCTTCACAACCTCGCCGACTCAGTCGTCTTTCGAGACATCCTCGAGCTCAACCTCATCGACAATCAAGCCAAAGCCAAACAACTCCTCCAGCTTCTTGCCTACCAGATTGGTAGTCTAATCAGCTATGCAGAACTCGCAAACAAAATCGGGATTGATCAACGCACCATCAAACGATACATCGAGATCTTTGAGCAAAGTTACATTATCTATCGCCTTTACCCCTACTCTACTCGTACCAGAAACGAACTAACCAAATCACCCAAAATTTACTTTTGGGATCTTGGTCTTCGCAACGCTCTCATCAATAACTTTGATATTCTCCCAGTAAGACCAGATAGTGGCGCCCTATTCGAAAACTTTGTCATCACCGAAGTAGCCAAACTCAACTCTTACACAAATGCCAATTACCAACTCAACTATTGGCGAACCAAGTCAGGCTCCGAAATAGATCTAGTTCTTAGCAAAACCAACTCTCTTCATGGTTTTGAGATCAAACTTAACAAAGGAAAGATCACCCCCGCCTTCCACACGCGCTACCCACACGCCACTACCCGACTCATTACTCTCAACAACTTCTACTAATCATTCATTTTTGGTTGACTCCCCTTGACAAACATCCACTGCTATCGCCATACTAGAGCATAGATGAAACCTGCCACAAACACTCCTGAGTCAACTCCCAAGATGCCACGTCGCACATTAGTTCTCTTGGCAGTCCTCATCCTCCTCACCATCACAACTCTCTACCTCTACTTCACCAAATTCAGCACCTCCCCTCTCGCATACGAACTCACCTCCAAACAATCCACTCTAGTTGCTCAAGTCAAATCACTCTTTAACCCCAAGTCCGCTAGCACAGATGCTGACTCAACTCCCACTCCCAACCCTACTGGTAGCCCCAAACCTCTCCCCACTGGCAAGCAAGTCTACCGCTACTCGCATGGCAAGGATGTTGTGGGACCCAAACTCCAGGTAGTTACCGTCGATCCCTTCGACCCCCAACCAGGAGATACTATCCTAGTCACAGCCGAGATCAAACATGACTCTCCCGTTACCACTGCCACCGCCATCTTCGTCACCGATAATAAGACTGTGACCAAGAAAATGAAAAAAGTATCTGGCGAAGACACTAACGGCACCTGGGAAGCCAAGCTCAAACTAGATGACACCTACCTCTACACCTACCAACTCAACTTCGAGCTAGCAAGCGATACCGACAACTATCAAGGAGGCATGACCTTCCGACCATGAAAAAACTACTCTTAACCTCATTATTGCTAATAATTCCGTTTCTTGCTTCTCCACAAGAGACTCATGCCGCCGCCAAAGCCACAGGCGGTACTTACACGGAATCTGGTGGCTACGGCATCCACAAATTCACTAGTAGTGGCACATTTACTCCCAGTGCGTCTTTTAATGTAGAAAGTCTAGTTGTTGCTGGTGGTGGTGGAGGTGGGAGTAATGGTGGTGGAGGCGGAGGTGCTGGTGGACTGCGATACAGTGCTAGTCTTGCCGTTAATCCACAAGCATACAGCATCACTGTTGGTGCTGGTGGGTATGGTTACGGCAACAGCGCCCAAAATGGAGGAAACTCAATTTTTTCCACTCTCACTGCTATTGGTGGTGGTGGAGGTGGTTCGCGAGATGCTGACCAAATCGGAAGTGCTGGTGGATCAGGTGGAGGTGCGGGTGGTGCTTTTGGTACTTATGCTGGCGGTGTTGGCAGTCAAGGCAGAAATGGAGGTGTTAACTATCCAGGAGGTGGTCAAGCTGGTCCAGGTGGTGGTGGAGGTTGTGGGGCTGTTGGTGGTACTGGTGGAAATTATAGAGGAGGTAACGGTGGTATTGGCTGTGCCTACAGCATTAGTGGTTCTAGCGTCTACTATGCAGGTGGTGGTGGTGGTGGGTTAGTTGGAGGATTTAGCGGTACACCAGGAACAGGAGGAAATGGTGGAGGTGGTAATGGAGTTACTCCAGGAGGTCGAGGATATAATGGTACTGCAAATACGGGTGGAGGAGGTGGTGGTAACAATGGTACCGGAGGCTCCGGTATCGTCATTATCAGATACCTCATAACTCCCCCCACTGCCCCAACTATTGCCACTGCAACACCCCTCTCCAATAGCTCTATTCGTTGGAACTTTACCGACAACGCTAACGACGAAACTGGCTTCAAGGTATACGACACAAACAACGTCCTCAAGGTTACCTGCGCATCTGCCAATCTCTCCTCTTGCACAGAAACTGGACTCTCCACCTTAACCTCATACACCCGCAAGGTAGTTGCATATAACAGTAATGGAAATTCTTCATACTCATCTACCGCCACCGCCACAACCCTCACCACTCCCCCCACTGCCCCAACTATTGCCACTGCAACACCCCTCTCCAATAGCTCTATTCGTTGGAACTTTACCGACAACGCTAGCGACGAAACTGGCTTCAAAGTCTATGACACCAGCAACGTCCTCAAAGCAACGTGTGCCTCTGCCAATCTCTCATCTTGCACAGAAACTGGACTCTCCACCTCAACCTCATACACTCGCAAGGTAGTTGCCTATAACGCAGGTGGCAACTCCGCCTACTCATCTACCACAACTACTTCAACGATGGCCATAGCCTGCGCACCTTCGCTCTCAGACTCCACTCACATAGTTTATTCTAACTGCTCATTCCCCAACACCATTGTAGACTTTGCTGATAGCGAAAGATATCTCACTGGGATTACCGCCGGTATCTCCACCGACAACACTGCGATTCTCACAATTTCCAGTAACACCCTCACGATCCTCGCCAACCAAACTGTTGCTACTGGATCCATCATCCTAGGCGGTGGATCAATCGCAATCGCAGATGGGGGAATAATAGAGCTAGACAAACCAATCTGGGTTATTGATGCTGATGCAGATTACTACCCAGCTAACGCTACCGGCTATCTTCAAACCACGGCACCAACTAATGGCCTCAGGTTCAACGCAATGACTTCTCTAACTCCCGACTGCGATGAGAATATCTACTCTACTATCAACTCATGCTGCACCATTGGTACCTACTACGCAGACAGTGATGGAGATGGTTACGGCGCAGGAGCATCATCTCAGCGCTGTCCCACTGCTGGTTACGTCACCAACAACACCGACTGCTACGACAGTAACGCCAATGCCAAACCAGGCTCCACTACCTGCTCAACAGCACATAGAGGTGATGGTAGCTATGATTACAACTGCTCATCTAGCCAAACCAAATGCGGTAGCACTTATTACTCTTCCTACTACTCTTGCCCTAGGTATTCAGCTCAAAATAGATGCCTAACCAATTTTTGCAGAAACTGGATTTCAAGCACTGTAGCTTGTGGTGTAAGTGGGTGTACTGCTGGAGTTACAACAAACATGTGGGCTTCTGAATGTAATGATGCATGGTCTCGCACTGCTTGTGGTGTAACCGGCACCCAAGCTTGTCAATGAAAAAACTATCTCCAGCTTTCACCCTCATCGAAGTCATGATCGTTGTCGCGATCATCGGCCTCCTCTCAGTTCTCGGTTTCATGTCCTGGCGCAACCAGATTGCCAAAAGCCAAGACGCCCTCCGCAAAAAAGATCTCCAGAGAATCAGCATTGCCTTCGAAGATTATTTCAACGACAACGCCTACTACCCCAACGGGGACATCATCGCCAACTGCGGTGGCGATGAACTCGCTCCCTATCTCGGCACTATCCCCTGTGATCCCGTCTACTCCACTCCCTACTGCTACCTCGCAAGTGGTGATCTGCGCAGTTATCGCCTCCTCACCACTCTCGGCAACCTAGATGACCCCTCCATTGCTGACCTAGGCTGCTCCAGTAGCGAGTTCTGTGGCTGGGAAGAAGAATGCAACGCAGTAGTTGATACTAGATCAGGATACAATTTTGGCTTCGCTAGTCTCAACATCCCGCTAGCAGACCCTACTTTGCCCGCTCCCTCCCCCACTCCCACTCCCACTGCAACTCCAGATCCTGGCAACTACGCCTGCCAAAGCTATGTCTGCAACAATTATTTCCCCGATGATCCCATTGTTGACAGAGGTTGTCCCATCAGCTTCTCGAATGAGGTAGAATGTGAAGCATACTGTCCTACCGCTTCAGCGGAGATGCAATGTCCATAAATATGCAAAAACTACCAAAAAAAAGGTTTACCCTGAGCAAGTTCACGCTGAGCTTGCCGAATGCGCCGAAGGGCTTCACCCTCATCGAGCTCCTCGTCGTCATCAGTATCATCGGCGTCCTCTCCGTCATCGGCCTCAACAGCTTTGGCTCAGCGAGAGTCAAATCTCGCGACAGCAACCGCAAATCAGATCTCTCCGCCATCAGCAAAGCCCTCGAGCTCTACTACAACGATCTTGGTGAGTATCCAGACCATGATAACGGGAGCATCGTAGGTTGTGGTGACTCAACTACCCCCGCCACCTGCACGTGGGGTGATACTTTTCAGAACCCCACTACTGGCGAGGTTTATATGATCACTCTTCCTGACGACAGTAACTCCACCTACGACTACTACTACGAGTCTTTCACCGTTAGTGGTATTAATACCAGCTACCAGCTCTACGCCAGACTCGAGAACACTCGCGACATCGCAGTTGGTAAGGATGTCGATGACGCTCCCCAAGTCTACGGCACGCTCTTGTGCGGCACTCTCGGTTGCAACTACGGAGTTAGTAGTAGTAATATTACTCTAGAAGATAACAGTCACGACCTAGTCACAGAAGAAGAATAACTATGCCAAAACTAAAAAAGGGCTTCACCCTCATCGAACTCCTGGTCGTCATTAGTATCATCGGCGTTCTCGCGACAATCGTCGCCGCCAACCTCAACTCCGCCCGCGCCAGAGCCCGCGACCTCAAGCGCAAACAAGAACTCCGCGAGCTCCAGAGCTCCCTCCAGCTCTACTACAACACCTACCAAGCTTTCCCTACCGCTGCTTCTGGACGCTACATCCCACACTGCGACTCAGCTAACTGTGATCCAGGAGAGCTTTTTGCAGTCAACGGCATCACGTACATGAAATCCATGCCAGAGTACCAATATGCCAACTCGGGTGACGGAGGTTACTATCTCAAGATCGAGCTAGAGAACCCCTCAGACCCCGATCTGGCTACGAGTCAAGCTGCCTGTCCAGGTAGTAGCGCAGCTGCCACCGAATACGTCGTCTGCCCATAATTACGCATTTACTCTATACTCAATAACTATGAAACTAATCCAAGAAAAAGCACACCTATATCTCTCCAATCTCACCTCTTTCATCTACCGTTTCCGCTACCTCCTCGGATCATCACTTGTTTTTGCCTTAGTCTTTGGTATCGGCTATATCTCATATCGCCCTGCCATTATCCCTCGCATTGCCCAAGTTTCGCACCCAACAGGTACAGTCAAGCTCACTCTCTCCCCCTCTACTCTCAACACCAACCCCAACTCAACACAGGTTATCACCCTCACCGCCGATTCTGGTGGTAGTAATGTATCTGCAATCCAAGCAGAGCTAGAGTATGATCCCACCACTCTCACAGTCAACTCAGTTACTCAAGGTGACTTCCTTGCTAACTCGCTCAGTACTGCCAAGATAGAGAATGGCAGAGTCAAGTTCGCATACGCTGCTCCTCCAGACTCAGGTGGTATCAATGGATCTGGTACTCTCGCTACAATCTCCATCACTACATCTAGTACCAACTCACGCCTCTCCTTCACCACAGAGACTCAAGCTGCAACTACCCAGAGCAAAACCAACGCCCTCCTCTCCGCCATTGACGCTAATATCGTTGTCGACCCCGAATCTCCTGATTCCCCCATTCCTTCATCTTCTCCCACCCCTCAATCCTCACCAACCGTCGCCTCCATCAACTCTACCTCCACTCAAGAGACTCCAGATTATCCAGACTCACAAAACTCCGACTATAACTATGATGATGACTACACCACCTCATCACCCACTGGCTACGAACAACCCGGCTCCCCACTCCAATCAGAGTCCAACACCCCCACCATACAAGACCTAGACACACCAACAGAGCAACCCAACATTCTCCAAAAAGCATTTATTGGCTGGAAGATAATCATGAACAAACTCCTCCAAATCATTCAATAACTACTCAAAACATAGTATACTAAAAAAATAATGAAAATCACCAAAAAAACCATCCTCATCTCGCTATCTGTCATAGGACTCATCTTCGCTGGGGCTTTTTACTCTCTCCGTCGCCCTGTAGAGATTAATCGAATAGCAGACGGATACTCTCTCCCATCGCCTCCTCCAGCTGGTTGCCAATGGGAATTCCCTCAGTGCATCCAGGCTCCTTGCGATCCTATCCTCAACTGTGCTAATCAAACCAAGCTAACCTTTGATCCAAACACCATCACAACAGACGAATCAGGTGATCACACTGCCGATATTATTCTCACTACCCCTCTTGACTCTAGGCCCACCGCCGCCTCAATCACTCTCACATATGACGACTCAATCACCATCACTTCGATCAAGCCTGCCAGCATCATGACTCAGGTTCTTGCTTCCCCAGATATCTCCACAACCTCAACTAGTTTTGCTTATGGCGTCTCACCAGACTACTACACCACACCATATGATATGACCCCCACATTGACCATTGCCACCGTTAGCTTCCACATCAACTCCGATCTACCAAATGACACCCCCCACCCTCACCAACTCAAGATTGACTATCTCGACCCTATCGTTGCCGCACTTAACACTCAAGATAACATTATCCAGGGTCACGAGGGACTTAACATCATCATTGAGAGACAGTTCACAATCATGGGTGACATTAACCTCGACAATATAGTCGATATCTATGACTACAGTCTGTTTGTAGAAGAATATGACAAAACAGGCTATAGCATCGCCGATCTTAATCATGATGAGATTGTTAACATCTATGACTACAGTATTTTTGTCGAAAACTATGGCAATTCGCTAGAGATTCCCGTTCAATACTGTGGTTCTAGCGCAGACTGTCCCCCTAACTATTCATGTCAACCAGGACCAGCTGACTGTCATTCGATTGTCGTAGATGGACAGCGATTCCGAGAATGCCCTGCACCTCGCAGTCGTTGCACTCAATCTGATTATCGCTAGCATCACCACAAACAATATAGTATACTAAAAAAAATGGATCAAGATAATCTCAACCTCTCTCTCTCAGATGCCATCTTCCGCTTCCGCTACCTTATCGGCATTGCGCTCACCCTCACAATTGTTGCAGGCTTCGGCTACTCTTCATACCAGCCAGCAGTTATCCCACGAATTGCCGAAGTCTCACACTCAACTGGAACTGTTAATCTTGCTCTCTCCCCTGCTACCATCAACATAGATCCCAACACCTCACAAGACATTATCGTAACAATTAACTCAGACAACAATCACACCACCGCAGTTGCTGTCGAACTAGAATACGACCCCACCACTCTCACCGTCAACTCAATCACTCAAGGAGACTTTCTCAGCAACTCACTTAGCTCTGCAAAAATAGAAGGGGGAAAGGTCAAGTTTACCTACGCAGCTCCTCCTGACTCAGGTGGAACAGAAGGATCAGGAACCCTCGCCACAATCTCCGTTACTTCAAAAGAAGTTGACTCAATCCTCTCATTTAATACTCAAACCATCGCCACCACCAAAGAATCCATTACTTATGACGCAGATGGTAAGCCCATCTCAACTAACGCTCTCCATACTGCCCTAGACTCCAAGATTGTCATCAATCCTGCTGACGATCCTGCTGACGATCCTGCTGACGATCCTGCTGACGATCCTGCTGAGAATTATCTCACTACCTCACTACGCACCACAACCAACCCCACCTGCACCAACATTTCTCTTGCTTGGGACTCGGTTAATGATGCTCCTGGATACTACGTCAATATTTCCAAGAATAGTACCTTCACCGATCATACCTCCAGCAACAAACTCTCAGGCGATGCTACTAGCTACACTTTCACAGGCCTTGACCACAACACCACCTACTACTCCCGCATCACTCTAGCCAGCATTCCAGATTTCCCTCAATACTCTCCTGTTTTTGAAGTAAAAACCAAAGACTGCTCACCCGCAACCTCTCCTACTCCCACCCCATCTAATTCTCCCACCCCTACTCCTAGCATCACTCCGAGCCCCTCTCCCACAGGCAACATCATTACTCGCATCTTCAAGAGATCATCCCCCACCCCCAAACCTTCGGCCTCTCCACGATCAAGAGGTTCTTCACTCACTTCCCCTCCTCCTGCCACAAATAGAATTGACTTTACAGGCTCACTTAACGACATCTTCGGGACCCAACCAGAAGAATCAACTCCATCAGAATCCTCCACACCCGGCTTCTTTCAGAGAATCATTCTCGGATGGCAGGCAATCTTCAGCAAGCTCACCAGCATTCTCTAACGGTGAAGCTTTCCCATCTCACCAAAACCCTACTTATCACCCTCATCACCCTCGGATTACTCACCAGTCACAGCCAGCTCGTAGTCGCTGCCAACAACACCCACGTCATCGACGGCACATTCATTCAACTCTGGAACACTGAAAAGGCAGGGGGGGTCTGGAGTCAAGAGCGATGGAATCAAGAAGTGCTGAGAATGAAGGAAAGTTGTCAAAACACAATTTTCATCCAGTTTGCAACTCACGGTAACGCTGCTTGGTATCAAGTCTCCAATCTAGACTTCATCAGTTACACCAGCAATGCCATGCAATACATCTTCAATGCTTCCGAGAAACATGACATAAGTGTGATCGTCGGTCTATCACATGGATCAGGACAGTGGGACTGGAACAACGACATGAATAGGGCTGACTACTCCATGATCTATGGTCGCCATCAACAGGTAGTTGACGAAGTGAGTCAACTATTTGGAAAAAGCCCAGCTTTTTCTGGCTGGTACATACCGCAAGAACTAGACTGGATCAGATTCCCCCACAACTCCGATGCACAACGCTTATCAGCAGAGTTATTCCAAGATACCGCAAAATATGCCAAGTCAAGAGTCAACAAACCTGTATACGTCGCACCATATTTTCAGGACATGAATCCAGCAAATACTGAGATTTGGTGGGACAAATTCCTATCAATCGCAACAGAGGTAGATATCCTCTTGCCACAAGACGGTGGTGGTAGAGCAAATGCAGATATTAATAAATTTTCCAACACATATGGCGCTATCAAAAAAAGTGCCTTAAAACAAAGCATGGCATTTGGCGTCGATATCGAGACATTTGCACCAGGAAGTGTTGCTGCCACATGGCCGAGAGTCAAAACACAACTTGACAAAGCAAACACCCACAACCCATCAATAATTGTTCAATTTGAACATTCATTTATGAACCAAGATATTAACACAAATAGAGCCCAACTCTACAACGACTATACAACCTGGCAAAAAACTATTCGAGACTGCACTTGGGATCCCAGTGCACCCTCCACTCGCTCCCCATTCGTAGACGTTCCCACCTATCACCCCTATCTGCCTAGCATCCAACAGGTGGCCAAAAGAGGCATTATGAGTGGCTCAAGTCACTTTCGCTTTCTCCCAAACAATCCAATCTCAAGAGCAGAAACAGCAGTAGTCCTCACCAAAACATTTAATCTGCAACCAACCAACTCCACCCAACAAGCCATCTCAGATGTCCCCGCTACTCACTGGGCATATTCATATATCAAGAACTTACTTGACAACGGGATCACTGCGGGCTGTGCAACCAACCCACTCCAGTACTGCCCTAATGATCCAGTTACCAACGCTCAGGCCGCCATCTTCACCTTCAAAAGCTGGCAGACAATAGATAGCACACTCAACACCTCAGCTCCCTCTACTCCTACCTACTCTGATATTCCCTCCACTCACTGGGCATATCCATATATAGAGGCTCTCGCCAGTCGTGGGGTCAAATGGTACTGTGACGAATCAGCTCGCAAGTTCTGCCCAGATGCCAACATCACTCGCGCAGCTATCACCCACCCCGTCATCTCAGCCCTAGATTATGCCTCACCTCTCACCATTACTACCATCACAACTCCAGGTGATCTCAACACCGATGGACAAGTAGACATCTTCGACTACAACATCCTCGTTGCTGGATTTGGCTCAGAGTACGACATCTTCGACTACAACGATCTTGTCACCAACTACGGCTCCTAATTACCCATTACGGTGCAGGTAGCGAAGCATGTGAACAGGGTGATATTTTTGTAGTTAACGGAATAACATACATGAATTCTCTCCCAGAGTTCACCTTTGACAATGCCGATGACGGCAACTACCACCTCACCGTCACTCTCGAAAATCCTTCTGATCAAGATTTAACAAACAGTCAATCTACTTGCCCAGGCACCTACTCAGCCACTGAATATGTCGTCTGTCCATAGGCATTATATCTCGTATGGTATGATCTCTTTTAACTACAACAAGACGATGAATAATTATGGAAAATAATCTTATGAGATTACAATAGATCTATTTGTACTACCAACACATGCAACTCACTCTAAAAATGAAAATAGTTAGACAAGTGCTCACCAAAATTAACCGATCAATAACATGCTTAATCATCATTAGTATATATACATTTCTTTCACCTCCCAACATTTATGCTTCAGAACAACTTACTATAAATAATGGTGATGTAACTATTACCACAAATTCAGATTATGGTGGCGGAATTGTCTCACTCAGGCGTAGTGGCCTTGAATATGTCGAGCTAGAAGATCATGGCAGAGGCATTCAAATAGCATGGCAAAACAACAACCTGGGGGAATGCTGGAATCCCACAGAACAGGGTAACCGAGAATCTTTCGGCACAATCAACTTTCCAAATATTATCTCGTATACAAAAACTAATCAGAGTATCCAAGCGGTAACTAATCCCACATACTGGATTAAACCAGGAGAAGAAAGCATTAGCTGTCACTACAAGCCAGATGGACCACCATGGTGGCTGGGTGGGGAAACTTTTAACACCGCTTCTCATACGAACTCTATTCTATCTAGAACAACAACGCTTAGAGATAATACCCACCCTAACATTATTGAGATTTCTGGATCAATAAAGTTTGGCAATACCGATACATCCCCACAGCTTGACTACATCATTTTGCAACAACCCGCCATTTATTTAAACACTTTTTTCACCCAATCATATCGCTATAATTACGATAGTCATTCTCTTATATTTTCTACTAAAAACAATAGTCTAATCTATCACAACCTCCACTACCCACCCGTACTGTCAGTCTTAGATAATAGCAATGCCATTGCTATTTATACCCCTCAAATACCAAAGGAGTTCCCCTCATCATACCCACAACAAAACCACATTGGATATAACTTCCATGACCTAAGAGGTTTAAAAAATTCTTGGTGGTTTGCGCCCCGCATTCCATACCACCCTCAGCCTGGTCAAACTACAATTGGTCAAGGTGATATATTAACTTTCAAAAGCTATATTTTAGTTGGAACTCTACAAGAGGTAAAAGATGGTCTAAAACAACTTATCGCTAATAACCCACCTGTAAATATTAGTTGTCATCAATATGCATGGGATGGTTTGCTAGATTGCCCTAACTATTCCATTTCTGATCTCAACCAAGACGGCACAGTCAACATCTTCGACTACAACATCCTAGTGGCAGGATTTGGCTCAGAGTACGACATCTTCGACTACAACGATCTTGTCACCAACTATGGATCATAGCCTCTACCTCACCTCATATGAGAGTGTAACACTCACCACTATCTCACTGCTCCCTGGCTCTACTGGTGTAGAAATCATCGCTTCATCTTCAGAACCTGACTTAAAAGACATCTCTCTTACCTGGTATGGTATTGGGTAAGCCCCACTCTCTTGCACATTCACGATCTTCCCTAGCTTCATTCCCGCTAGTTGTGACAGTTCGTGAGCAGAGTCCTTGGCTTGGGCAATCGCCATCTCTCTCGCATCTTTTTTGGACTCCTCTTCTAATGTATCAGACAATCCAAACGATAGTCCTCCCACTTGCTCCAAGCCTAGTGGGCCTACAAGGTCCAAAACCGCACTCACGTTCTCCATTTCCTTAATCTTAACTTCCACTTCAGCATACGCCATGTATTCTTGTGGTCCAAGACCTCGCTCACGATAATTTGGATTCACAGAGTAACTCGCGGTTCTAACGTCTTCTTTCTTGATTCCTAGCTCATCTAATTCTGCAATCAACTCAGTCATCACCGAGTTAACTTGCTCCTGCAAGCTCTCAACACTCAACCCTTCCCTCCTTACTCCCATCCTCACCCTTGCCTCATCAGGTATCACCACGACCTTTCCCTCTCCACTCACATCAAATGTCGAGGTTTTCTCGGTTGTAGTCGAGGTCACGTTAATTGGTACCCCTCCACCATACTTAAAAAACACCGCTCCCACGATAAACGTTGCCAGCACAGAAGCTAAGATGTTAAAAAACGGAGACCCAAACATCGCCTTCAGGAGCATCTCTTTTTCTTCCTTTTTCGTCAGATTAATTTCTGTCATATATCTCCTCCTATTTAATAGTTAACACTCCTCCTGTAATCTCGATCTCGACTTGCTCAGCAATCCTCGTCTTATCCTTATTTATCGCCTGCAAACGCAGCATGTATTCCCCGTCCGACATCATCGGAACTGTATGACTCTGGCTTTTTTTGACATTCTTCGCATATACTCTATCCCCGTTATCTTTCCTATTCACTGCCAGCCAAAAAAGATCAAACTCAGGATTATTTGCAACAGATCCATCCCAACTCACAGCCAAATTTTCATTTTTCTTCACCACTTTTAACTTAAGCATAGATTCCACTTCTTGATTCCTCCCCAGCCCCAGTGCAATCGCATTCAGTCTCACACTCCCCTCGTTCAGACTCGGCGCAAGCATGCCTCCCTCTGGGTACTCTGACCAAGAATATATCAGGATTGCTTTTGATTTTGCATTCTTAGAGTGAGTCTTCACCCAACTCACTGCATCCATCAAGTGATTCCTTATTTCCCATGGTTTTGCCCTCTCATATAGCGGAGAGTTTTCGTATGACTCGATTGCCTTCTCATTATTATTATTCGCTATGTTTGGTCGATAATCCCATCCCACATTCACGATTGGCACAACCTCCACATCCTCATTAGACAGCCTCTCCCAAAGCCTGCTATTACTCAGCGCCAGATCACTATATGGCCACAGTCTACCATCGTTATAATCATTCCCTCGATGGGCAGTGTAGGCACTCACCGCGTCCACTCCGTACTGCATCACACTCTCAGAGGGGTGTGTGTATCCCCATAGTAGCCCCACGATATACGGATCTTTCAGACCATTTCTCACAGCTGCTTTGCGCAGCCTTGCTATCCCCTTCGCTAACTCCTCATCTCCACCCATTTTCTCAGAAGCTTTATCCATTTTGTAGATATATATTAGAGGTCTCTTGTTCAAAACTGTCTGGTATCCATCTTCTTTCATCAGACTTATCACAGTTGGCACAAACTCTCTGTCCCACTTGCTTGTGTCATCACCCTCAAACAACCACTCTCCCGTCACGTTTAGTGCAAAATTAAGCTGCTCTCGATACTCACTGCTCAGATAGTATCGCAGTCCATAGTGTAGTCCTCCCCATGCAGAATCACCTCTACGTGGTTTTTTCCCATAAATACCATAATAATCAAATGCCCAGTAATCCAGTCCTCCGTCAGCCGCATACTGGATCTCTTGGTCAACTGTCGTCTGACTGTCCCCCCTTACCTCAACACTTCCATCTGTATTAATCTTCGCGTAAAACGGCAATCGATCATGATACTCAACAGGCTCCAACCGATTCTCATGCCCATAGTTATCAGGGGAAAACCATGCATCAAACCTAATCGCACCAACCACCACTCCCGAGCTATCTACCGGACCAACAAAGTCCACTTCGGGGCTTTTACCAAAAAAAGATCCCAACCACATCCCTACTCCACCCGCAGAAGCTATCCAACCCACCAAGAAAACCAAAATTACCACAACCCCACCTAGATACAAAACCCTCTTTTCTTTTGTATTACTTCTTTTTTTCTTCACATCATAAATATATCACACAATATTTTACCCCTACCCTTGACAACTCTCCGCCCCCTATGTCATATTGAACATATTACTAACCTATCTACGATCGACCAACTACGATCTAAGATCTAATCTATGCCTAGCAAATATCTCCTTCGTAACTTCGAGCCTACTAAGACCTATCACCTCGCCCATCGCAGCAAGCCTGGACAACCCCTTTTCATCGACCAAACAGACTATAAGTCATTCATCCTCACCCTCTCCTACTACCTCCGCTTCCCCGATGGAGCTCCCTTGTCTTGGGTTCCTAGGCTTTCCGCGCGAGCTCTCGCCGCCAAACAAGGTGAGTCTCAATACAAAGATAACCCTCCGGTCACCCTCCATTCATTTCTTCTTCTCCCTGACCACTTCCACCTCATTCTCACAGAGAATATAGGCGCTCCAAAACCAGGGATCAGTGAGCTCATGCGCCGAGTCTCGGTTGGCTACGCCATGACTTATCGCAAAAAACACGGGGGCAAAGGCTCAATCTACAAAGGCAAATACAAAATGACTCCAGTAGAGGACAACTCTATCCCTACTCTCGTCTCATACCTTCACACACACCCCGACACCAACTCCACCTTCCTCAAAGATCCTCTCCACTCCTCACTCTCCGACTACACAAGCTCTCCTCGCTCCTGGGTTAGACTCATGCCCACCGTAGACTCTCCAGAGCTTACCAAACTAGGCAAACTCACTCTCGACTGATTCCTAGTTCCCAACTCTTAGTTTCTCTCAGTTTATAAGTGATATAATGATTTAAATCATAGTATCACTCTCCTCCTGTGTACTATTTCTCAAATATTAGTTATACTAAAAACATGCAAAAATCCATTTCCTATCTCACCGCCGCTCTCCTCCTCCTCCTCCCTCTCATCTTCTGGACCATCACCCCCAACTTCTTCTCAACCCCCAAACAGCTCCTCCTTATCGTTATCACCTCTGCCACTCTCATAGCTTGGCTCGTTGACTCGATCCGCCGCCAGTCCCTCACCTTCACCCCCAGCTCACTCACATTTCCCCTCATCGTTTTTATTACTGGAATTATAGTTAGTATTGCCACAACTCAAGAAGCTGGCACCGAAGCTCTCGTCGGCAGAGGCTCCCTCTATCTCGCCTCAGCAGTTCTTGCTCTCATGATCTCCTCTCACTCTTCTCGTATTCTCAAAAAACTCAGTCTCACCGCACTCGTTCTCTCGTCCACTCTTCTCTCTATTCATTCTATTCTCCAACTCACGATTCTCCACACTCTCCCAACTCTCCCCACCTTCATGAACACGCGCGCCTTCTCGCTCGCATCCACTCCTCTTATTACCCTCTCTCTTATTATTATTGGTATTGCTACCTCCATCTCCTGGGCCACATCTACCAAGTCCAACTCCAAGAGAACCATCCTCCTCTTCTCCACTGCAATCCAGATTATTACAGTTGTCGCCTATCTCTCCCTCATGATTAGTGGGAGAGAACTCGTTCCCACCCTTCTCCCCTTATTGTCATCATGGTCAATCGCACTCGACTCTCTCAAGAGTACTCGCAACATCTTCCTGGGTATTGGACTCGCGAACTTCACCTCTTTCTACTCTTCCGTCAAACCGCTCTCTCTTAACTACACTCTCTTCTGGAACACCCTCCCCAACAGCGCAAGTAGCGAGCTCCTCCAGCTTCTGATCACTGGCGGCCTAGTCATCATCACGCCTCTCTTTCTCCTCATTACCTCATTCTTCTCGAGTATCAAAAACTCCAGGGCAAGCTCTCTCAATACTCCTCTCAAAGTAGCCACAATCACGACTCTCCTCATTCTTCTTCTGACTCCAGGCTCAATCATCACGATTCCACTTCTTTTCATTCTTCTCGCACTCACCGCTAGACCCAAATCCCCCAAAGTTCTCCAGCTCAACTCAAGTAGTATCTTCCTCACCACCGCCCTCACTCTCTCAATCGTCGTCACCGCTCTCTTCTTTAGTGGCAAACTCACCATGGCAGAGAATCATCTAAGGCAAGCTCAGCTTGCCGTCGCAACTAACGATGGCCAAGCAGTCTATGAGCACCACCTCCAAGCCATCTCACTCGTCCCCACCCTCACCAGCTATCACCTCTCCTACTCACAGGTCAATCTCACTCTCGCCGCCTCTCTATCGCAAGCTAACGAGCTCACAGAAGATCAGAGAACCCAGGTCACCCAGCTCCTCTCCCAAGCAGTCAGAGAAGCTCGCCTCACCACCACCATGCGCCCCAACCTCGCCACCACTTGGACCAACCTCGGCTCGATCTATCGCCAGCTCATCAACGTCGCCGATGGTGCCGAGGATCTCGCTATCAATAACTACGCTCAAGCAATCACACTCGACCCCGCCAACCCATCACTCCGCATCGAGCTTGGTGGTATCTTCTACCAGCTCGCAAGCACCGTAGAGGACAGAGACACTGCCAATAGCTACCTCATCCGCGCAGTCGAAGAATTCTCAACCGCCACTCAGCTCAAGTCAGATTACGCTAACGCCTGGTACAACCTCGCAAAAGCCTATGAACTAGCTGACAACATAGAGCTCGCCTATCAAGCCATGCAACAGGCCATCGCAAGCTTGGACGTCAATAGCCCAGATCTAGACCTAGCTACTCAAGAACTTTCAACCCTCAAAGCCAAACTCCCTTCTCCAACTCCTTCAGCCGACACGCAGACACGCCGAGACACTGACACTCTGACTACTCCCTCACCTCTCCCCTCCCCAATCTCAGGTGGACCCATCGAGCTCATCCCGCCATCTCCCACTCCAGAGCCAACTCCCACGCCTAGCGCAGATCCAAGCATTTGATTGTTCCCATTCATCGTGTCATAATTAATTTATGACCCTCACCAAACAAGACCTCACCAACATCAAACAATCTCTCCAACCAGAGTTCGACAGATTAGAGACAAAAATTGACAGTGTTAGCACAGAAGCCAAAGCCAATCACACCAAGCTGGATAGTAAAATAGCCAAGCTAGATACAAAGATAGATAACAAAATATCCAGCCTTACCCGCAAAATCGACAAACTCAGCAAAGACAATCGCAAAGATCACAACGCAATCATCGAATCTTTTGATGAAGCAGACCACAAACTTTCCAAGCGCGTCACTCGCATTGAGTCACATCTAACACTCCACTCAAGTTACACAACAGCCTAAGAGACAAGCATAGCTTTAACGTAATGTATCAATCTCATGTTAAAATACTCCCATCACCACCCAATCTTGGGCCGTTAGCTCATCTGGTAGAGCGCGTCTATGGCATAGACGAGGCAACCGGTTCAACCCCGGTACGGTCCACACTATAACTCTTTGATAAGCTCCTCCATCCCCTCCATCATCCCCGCACTCACCAAAAGAATCTTTTTCCCGATCTTCTCACCCAACTTCTTTACAATCTCTTCCTGATCAGACTTCTCCGTAATCATCTCCATCTTATTCACCACCACTATCTCTGGTTTATCCGCCAGCCCTTGCCCAAATTTCTTTAACTCCTCCCTCACCACTTCGTAATTTCTCACCAACTGATCTACCAGTTCCGAACCTTGCGCCTGCGAGTGTTCGGAACTTTGCATCTCAACGTCAGGAGCCAGCACATGGATTAGTTGGCTTGTTCGTTCCAGGTGCTTGAGAAACCACGGCCCAATCCCCTTCCCCTCCCATGCCTCCTCGATCACTCCAGGAATATCAACTAGGATGAGGTGTTCTTTCTTAGTTTTTAGGACTCCCAGGTTAGGCTCTAACGTCGTAAACGGATACCCCGCAATCTTAGGATTAGCTGCAGTCAGGGCCTTCAGTAGAGATGACTTACCGACATTCGGGAGTCCCATGATCCCCACATCCGCCACTACCTTCAGCTCCATCAAAAGATATTTTTCTTCACCTGGCACCCCATCCTCGGCCTCCATCGGTGCTTGATTAGTAGAGGACTTAAAGTGATCGTTTCCCCGTCCTCCCTTGCCCCCATATCCCACTACATACTCCTGTTTATCTTCCTTCAGATCAACCAATAGTTCCCTTTTTGTTAACAATTCCTCTAGATTCTCTCGTTTGCGAAGATTAAGTTCCATATACTGAGCTGGGATCAGATAGATCTCAGTTCCCACCGGCACACGCACAACTATATCCCCAGCGTTTCGCCCGCTACTCTTCTTCTCACTCCCTGGCCTCCCATTCCTAGCCTCAAACTTTCGCTGATAATTGTATTCCACCAGACTAGAAATATTCGCGTCAGCCACCATAATTACATCCCCCCCCTTACCCCCATCTCCTCCATCAGGACCTCCCTTTGGGATATACTTTTCTCGGCGAAAATGCACACTCCCATTCCCTCCGTCTCCCGCCTTGATATATACTCGCGCTAGATCTTTCACTGTGTCCCTCCGTAGCATCCCCACATATCTATGCGAAGGGGGATATTTATATTATACCAGGCAAAAGAGAATACCATATTTCTATTTTGCGAGTATTCGTTAAGAAATTGAGTTAGATTACTCTATTCATGTGAGTACCGCATTCTGGTTGAGTCCTCAACCAGAAGGACGCTACGAGCACTAATATAAGAACTTAATTTTAGTCACTCGACAAAATTGGAATTGGTATACTCTCTGTATGGGATCATCATATGATATAATGATTTAAATCATAGTATCAATAGGAGGTCCACATGTCCCAAGTTTCATTACGTCACCTACCAGCCCAAGTTGAGGGTCAGATCTACCAGATTTTTCTCGACTCATTCTCCCTTCACACGAGCCCCAGTGTCACCTCTAGTTTCCTCTCTGACCTCCTCTCCCCCGTCGAACGTCTTATGCTGGCCAAACGCCTCGCCATTTCCTATATGCTCCTCAAAGGCTACCCACATCGCACAGTTGCCGACACTCTCAGAGTTAGTCAGGCCACAGTCACAAAGGTCAATCTCTCGCTCAAGGCAGGCGACGGATACCGCCAGGTCATCACCAAAATGCTCAAAAAAGAACAGATTGTTGCCTTCTTCGATCAACTTGAGGCAAAGATCACTCAATAACTTTCTAATCACTAGACATTCACATATTTTTTAAGTTGTAAAAAATGTCGCAGGCTGGCGAGCCGAGACCTTAAGGCAAATTTTCAACAGAAAATTATGCGTGGTTTTACGTTTAAAATATGTGTGATATGACTAGCAGGAAAGTTGATTACAATATTTGCTATACTAACCCCAACTAACAACCAACAGCTAATAGCTAGAAACTAACACTATGCAGTTCTCACTACCCATTATCATCTTCCTCGCCCTCGCCTCTCTCAAACAGATCAATGAGTATGAGCGTGGCGTCGTCTACACCATGGGTCGTTTCTCCTACGTCGTCAAGCCTGGCTGGAAACTAGTTATCCCTATCTTTCAGACTTTTCGCAAAGTCGATATTCGCACCAAGGCAGTCGACGTCCCCAAGCAAGACACTATTACCAGAGATAACGTCACCTGCAAAATGAACGCCGTCATCTACTACAAGGTCGTAGACGCCGCCCGCACCATCAACGAGGTCCAGGACGTCACCTACGCCGTTCTCCAGTTGGCACAAACCACCATGCGTCGTGTCGCTAGCAAGGCCACTCTTGACGAACTACTAACCAACAGAGAAAAGATCGCCAAAGACATCCTAGGATTAGTCGACAAAACCACCGATTCCTGGGGTATAGACGTCCAGTCAGTCGAGCTCAAAGACATCGAGCTCCCAGAATCAATGGTTCGCACCATGGCCAAACAAGCCGAAGCTGAGAGAGAAAAAAGAGCCACCATCATCAACAGTGAGGGCGAGCTCAAAGCCAGCCAAAACCTAGCGAGCGCTGCTGCCAAACTCGCAGAGGCCCCTGGCGCGCTCCACCTGCGCACTCTCAACAGCATCAATGATATCAGTTCTGATCAGAGTAACACTGTAGTCTTTGCCGTCCCTCTCGAGATCCTTCGCGCTGTCGAGGGTATCGGCAATAGCTTCAACTCTAAGAAAAAATAGTCTTTCGAATCTCCGCCAGAGTTAGTCGCTTACTCCTCTGGAGATCTTTGATCTTCCTTACTCTCTCCACATTGTCTTGCGCATATAGTTGATATCCACCAGGACTATACTCAGCCACTTCTAACAATTTTTCCTTAGTATAGTGACGAATTGTCGGCACTGTCTCACCCGTCAACTTTGCCAACTCTCCTATCTTGAGTAGGTGTTGTTTCGCTAATTTCTGCACATTTTGTTTTTTCCCTTGTGCCTCCAAACAAATCTCTATTGATCTACCAACAGCTTTGTACATCAGAGCCTGATAGTCTCCCCCTCCCCCTCCTAGTTGGATCTTCTCAAGTGCGCTAAGATAACTTCTCCTCTCTTTCTTCTCAACTATTGCTGGTGGGTATCCCGCCTGCATCAAAAGCAAATTCATGATTAGTCTTGCTACTCTCCCATTACCATCTACGTATGGATGGATGCTCACCAACCTCAGGTGCATCTCAATCGCCCTTTCCACTGGACTCATCCCCCCATCACCCTCGATCCACTCAACCAATTCTTGCATCAACTTTGGTATCTTTTGCGCATTTGGCATCACCACTCTTGATCCCGCTATCCTCACCATTCCAGTTCGGTATCTTCCTGCATATTCATCATTTATTCCTCGCAGGATTATCTCGTGCAGCTGCAACATCATCTCTTCTGACACTTCCTCTCCATTTCTTACCTGCTCCAACACCCACTCATAAGCTCTCCCATGATTCACCGCTTCTAGATGTTCTCTAATCGTCTTTCCCTCTACTGTCAATCCTTTCCCTACTACTAATGCAGTCTCCTCCCTAGTTAGCGTATTTCCCTCTATCGCATTTGAGCTATACGTCAGCTCATTCCCAAACCACTCCTGTACCCCCGCCATCTCTCTCCACTCAAAAGGAATAGCAATCCCCAGGCTCTTTCTTTTCTTTTCCAATTCATTCAACACATCTTTCATATACCATCAAGTATAACCTTACACTTCACACTTGTCAACACTCCTTTGCAGCCCATCCCGCCCACGCCGTGTCACACAATTTTCTGGTAGTTAATTCATCAGAAATGCAGATACGTGCATATGGTATTGGGGAACCCTAATACCAGAACCACTATTATCTGTATATCATTAACTAGTCAGTAAATCTGTGACGCCGTGGCGGTGTCATTCTTTTTGGTTCTGTTTTCTTAGACAAGTAAGAAAATAGAACGCGGGTGTGCGTCGCCACGCACTACAAATAAAAACTCATTATTCTTCACCCAATCAATCTATCGACTTCTACATCCTTCTACCCCAATATTCACTCCACCATTTTTCTCTCCCAGAGGTAATTGATTTTTCCCAAAAGCAATTTTATTATAAGACCAAAACACCAATACTTTATAGGCTGATTGCCTCGAGTAGTCAGGTATTGTAGACTAAATCCATGTCCACTACTAGACGTAGCTATCTCATCGTGACCATCGCCTCCATCACAGTCTCTGGCATCCTCACTCTTGCCTACTACTACTTTCGCCCCCAGCCCATCTCCATCCACGAAGTCAGCTCAACCCCAGTCAACAACAGCATCACCAGCCATACCACTCTCACTGGGCGAGTCACCAAATCCTCCACCTCCAGTGAAAACGGAGACTTTTACCTCCAGACATCCAGCAGTCTCATCCGTCTAGAATACAGATCAGATCTAGATCTCCCCAGCCATCTTGCTACCACAGTCTCGATCACCGGAGAGCTCACCACCCAGCTTCGAGCTAATCCTGACAACATCCCAGTTCTCACAATCAAGTCCATCTCTAGTCAGGACTCACCATGACCATCACTCACCCTACTAGATCCAGACTACTCTCGATTTTTTTCATTCTCACCGCCACCTTCTCTCTCACTGGGATTGTTCTCATTGACCAGTTCTCCCCCACCACCATTCCCATCATTGCCGATATCGAAGAACGTGACGGCCAGATCTCAATACCCAGTAATACCACAACAACAAGATCAACCTACACTCCACCAACAATCATCCAAGCTAGACCAGACAGACCAACAGTTATTGTCAATCCAGCCTCCACCACAACCTCCACTCCACCCAAACAAGACAAGCCTCCCGCCCCCACCACAACCAGAGACATTCTCGAAGACGCATACAACCAGCAATACGACGAGGATAATCGCTACGGGGATCTGCAGGACGACGATAGCTACATGGGCCCCAACGAGTACACAGCTAGTGACGGACTTGGAGTTATCTCCGGCACCTACATCGCCCCCAACGGCAAGAGGTACGACGTAGCAACTGCTGCCACAGCTAGAGCCAGCGCCCAACACACCGAGACCGTCTCCGAGATTATTAGCAATCTCTCAACCGAAGAATTTGATAGTCTCATCAACAACATCAAGCAAGATATCCAAGATAACAACGAAATCAATAACATAGGAGACATCTCCGATCAAGATGCTTTTAACCAACTCTTTAACCAAACCCTCATCTACGACGAGTCAACTAGAGAGTTCATCCTCGCAGAACAAGAGTACAACGCCCAGGGATTCCAGGCTGAGTTCGACTCAGAGGAGAAGCGGACATCATATTTTAACAACTTTAATCTCTATCTCAACCAGGCATATAAGCTCCTCGCAGGAGACGAGGCGTTTATCGTCAACTGCACTGGCGGCGAATCCACTCTTGACTCACAGTGTCAAAAAGCTCTCAAACAGGCAAAGGATGCCCTCGCAGAACTAGGTGATACAGATAACGGCTACACCAACACCACCCAGTACATCGAGCTCCAGCTCGCACTCGACGCACTCACGAATAACGCAAGCGGTAGAGGCAGCGTTTTCCAGACTAATCTCGACTCTATCACCAATACTAGCCTTCGCAACTCCGTTATCTCCCTCGCCCAAGCTGCTAACGCCCTCACTCTCAGTAACGCATACTCCGGCTGCCAGTCCATTATCTCCCCAGACGTCCGTAATGCCTGCCTCTCTCGCTACGCCACAGAGGTAGAACAAGATAGTTACTCATATGACGGCACAGTCACGAGCATATCAGACGAATACCAGACTATCCAAGAGTCATACGAGGCGCAAGGTCTGATCACCGAGGAGGTCAAGACCAGCTTCGACACCACCATCACCGACTCCTACGCCACCAGCAAGCTCAAATATCTAATTGCACAACGGGATCAACCTGGCAACACCACCTACAACACCACCTACAACACCACCACCATCGAGAATCAGATGAATCCATTCATCGAGATGCTCTCGGAAAGCGAAGAAAATGACCAGCTCTCCTGTAGAGCCCACAATGGCGTCTGGATAGGTCTTGATCCAGATAACCCGTGTGTAACTAGCGACAACATAGCCAACACTACCACCACAATCGGCCCCACTATCCAGAGGCGCAATAATCTCACCTCTACCGCCACACTCCAGTACCCCACTCTCGATCTCTCACCTACTCCATTCCAGGATCGAGTCACCGACACCAGTGTTATCGAGTCTTGCGGTCAAAGCAATCAATCTGCCTGTAATACTGGCAATCCTTGCGACGATGGCCACTACCTCCGCAGTGATGTCTGCCAGCTCGATCCCCAGCTCAATCTCATTAGAGATAAGTCCGCCACTCTTGTCTCTGAGATTTATCAACACACCATCAGCAACTCTCTCAACATAGACGAGCTCACCACCATAATCACCAGTCTTAGCATAACCAATGGCTTTTCTCCAGATGACATCTCCTCAGAAATAATCAAAAGCGCCCAGTCTAGCTCCTGCTCAGGTGCCAACATCTACATGGAAGGCTTCAATCAATTCCAGTGTATTCCCTCTTCAGCTCTTGAATATCAATTCAACCAAAATCAAGCCCTCGCAGGTAAAACCACTCTCAAACGCGGTGATCTCAATCAAAAATGCACTGTCTTGTTCAAAAACTGCAATGGTGGTCTCTCATGTAACGAGTCATCTAATGTCTGCGAACTTAGTGACGAGACCGCACTCGCTCTCGCGCTGTCATATGCAGTCAGCGAAGGCAGTAGTGGTCTCACTGATACCCAACTCAAGATCATCTCTCTCAACTCCCCCACTTCATTCACTTCAGACTATATTGCCACCCCAGAGCTAGTTCGCTTTGACGCCTACAAACAAGAGCAAGATGACACCTTCTTTTCTGGTGGTGGTTGCTGGTTAGCAGTAGATCCAGGTCATGGTGTAGCCACTCAATTGCCCTCAGAATACTGCGCCAAATCTACCAAGCAAGCCTTTCTCACCACTATTCCCTCTAGCAAATGCCACTCTGAAGGTGGCTACTACGCCACAGGAGTTAGTGGTGGTAGTAATCACGGGGGGATAGACAACTGCTACATCAACACTAACTCTTCACTCGCAGGAGTTGGAGAAACAGTTGAGTATTTCGGCGCTCAATATCAACAATCGTGTGCCCCGGGACTCACAGAGTTTCAGGGGGTCTGCAGGGAGCAGATCTCACTCGCCAACGACCCAGAATACGCTGGTGGAGTTGTCGCCAGTAACATCGCAGACACAATAGAAAACTGGGGTAATAGCACCCCCATCCTTGGCCACATCCCCAAGCTTATCGGCACCTTCGCTAGTGCTGCCATCCGCGCCGTCTCCCCTAGTTATAACCAGAGTATCGAGGTTCGTGCCGAGTTCTCTCTCGCCCAGCGTGATCTCATTAACAATCATGCCACTAATAGGGTCAGAACCTCCGTCTCCTCAGGTGAGCTCACTGCCCTCCTGGACGAGGCCACGGCCGCCCGCGAATCCGAGATTATTAACAAAGAAATTTATCAACAAGATGGATATCTCCAAAACATTCTAGACGCCACCAAATATCTAGTCCAAAAATATAATCCCTTCTCCACTACCGAAAAACGTGCCGAAGCAAGCCAAAAAAGAGAAGAGCTTGTCGGATCATACGCCTATACAGCCCTTATCAATTCTTTTCAAGTTATCTCTACTTGGACCGGTGAGCCTCCCATCTCCCGTGGAGGAGCCGCCGGCACCAACGCTGGATATGAATTTGCTGGCAAAAGTAACGAACTCAATGCATCAGGCGAGGCTCAGTTCACCTGGGACCGAGTGCTCGCCGCCGGTAAGCCTGCTTACCAAGCCGCCTTCGTCGCTGGCGACGTCATCCCAGGAGTCGCCCAAGCCGGCAAATTCATTAGTAAAATCGGCACCAAAACCGCCAACACCACCCTCAGCACAATCCTCAAAACCACTGGTAAAATTCTTGTAGGTCCAGAAGATCTCGCCACCGGCATAGTCAACAAAACCTTCCTCCGATACGGCAACGAGGCAGTTGAGAATGGATTTAAGGCGCTTCTTAGCACCAAGCCAGTTGCCAGACTTGCCGAAGGAGCAGGTAGAGTCTTTACCCCCATCTCCAACTTTACCAAGCAAATAATCAATCCCGAGAAATACCTCACCGAGAGCATCGAAAACGCCTTCCTCTCTACCACCAGAGAACTTACCCAGAACGGCACCACCGTCTACTCTCGCACCGGACTCATTCAAGATATTGTTGGCTCGCTTGATAACTCAATCCAAACTAGCGCTAGAGAACTACTCGAACAACCTCAGATTCTTGACGATCTACTTCATCTTCCTCCATCTAGCGGATCAGTTACTATCGAGACTCTCAGTCTTACTAGATTGGTTGATGAGGCTCTCCCACTCATTGAGGCTCAGCAAGCCGCACGTCGTTGGGGACTCACACTCACAGATGACTCCTTGCGCTCCTTCTCCGACGACTACGCCGCCCTCACCGATGAGATCATTGCAGGCAAGCGTGGACCACTCACTCAATCCGAATTTGTCGAGCGCTTCGCAAGCTCTGCCTCCATTACTGAGTCACAAGCTCGTAACGCCTTCACCATTCTTGACCTAGATCGCTCTCCCCTTATCGCCTCCCGCACCATCGATAACCGAGAACTCACCAAACGCCTCGTCGACCTAGGAGTCAATGAAGAAGAGGCGCTCCAGCGCGCCCTCACTGTTGCCCGCCGCAGTGATGACGCCGCATCCATGGTCAAGGAATATCAGTCTACCTGGTCCAAACTCACCAACCGCACTCCCACCACACCAACAGTCAAACCCCCCCCCACTCTCCGCAAAATCACCAATCCCTCCGACCTCACCGATGCTCGCACATATCTCACCTCTAGACTTAATAGTGCAGATCGTGAGATTAGTGCCTTTGATTTCATCGACGAACTCACTGCTATCGATGGTCATGCTATCACTCGCGATGACGCCATCACCATCGTCTCTCAACTTATCGACGAGGGCCATCCCGCGCTCTACCCAGATCCCCGTCTCGGCGCAGCAGACAACTTCATTCCCGACAATCCACTCCTTGCTCAACTCTCTGATGGAACCAAAGGTAAGCTCGCCTCAATCGCCAGCCCAGAAGAAGCCACCACCATCTCCACCCTCCTCTCTCAAGCCGATCAGCCAATTTTCATCAATAAAACATCCAGTCACATCTCTATCACTAAAGGTGCCAATCTAGATGACTCCACTAGAGCTGCAATCACCAAAATCAACCAATCTCTCGACTCTGACGTCAAAGAAATTACTCAAATGCTTGGCTGGAAACAGATGAAGCCAGAACAAGTCAGAGACTCCCTAATCATTCGACTAAAAATCGCCACCGGTGATAGCTACTCTGCTCTCATCAACACCGAACTCCCAGGCTTTGGAAAAACCGCTATCGACGACCTCATCACCCACTGGGGACTTCAGGATCATGGCATCGTTATTCGTAACCAAGCCACCTTCGGCGCCGTTCTCGACGTTACCAACCCACGCGCCGTTAGTAGTACATTTATTGATCAATCATTTATTCAACTTGATAGTGGCAACTTTTACCAAATCAAACGATCAGGCTCCAACACACTCCTTGGGGGAACTGATCGCATCCTCATCAACAACGTCGATGAGCTAGCTAATAGAGGTACGGTTATTTTTACCACCATGGACGAGTCTGGCTGGAAAGCTGCCATGGGTAAAGGTGTTGGAGGTTACTCTGGATCAGATGACCTATCTCGTTTCTATTACGAACTCACCCAAAGCAATCCATACCAGCTCTTTGACGAAGCACATCTAGCTTCAGGTCGTCAATGGGTAGTACGGCTAGATAGTGTAGAAATGGGTAAAATGAACCCAAAACAACTACAAGAACATTTCCACTCTCTCAAGCCCAAGGAGATGGAGAATATTCTTGACGAAGCTCTCACCTCCAAATATCTCGACGATTTCCGCGCACTCGACAACTCTATTCGAGAGAAAGGTGAATCATCAGTAGAACACCTCCTTCGACCTGACGGCAAACCGCTCGACACCGACCTCTACCGCTCCACTCACCTTGAATTTATTGATCAACAAATAAAAGCCAGATCCACTTCTCGCGACGCCAAGGATTACCTCCTCACCCTCCGCAACCAACTAGATGAAGCTACTACCCTCACTGAGTTCGACGATTTCCTCAGGTCTGCTACTCACCGAGACAACATTCCCAACTCTTCTGTCCAACAAGCTATCGATGAGCTGGGCATCCGCCAACAAGCAGGTCAAACAGTCTGGGACATGCGAGGCAAAAAGGTACCTGGTGATGATTACCTCCAGAACATAGATCAGAATAAGATCGAATACGCCAAGAGAGCCATCGCCACCTCCGAGACTCCCCAATCAGTCATCACTCAATTTGTCGAAGAGTTGGAAGGTCGCCGTGTTTTTGAGGAACTAGGAAACCTCTCACTCACTGGCAACCCTTCTATCAACGACTTTAGTTTTGCCCTCAATCAGATCACCATGACTCCTCAGGAACTCATGCAACGCGCCATTGGCCAAACTGCCACAGCCGAGCGTATCATTGCTGCTCTCGACGCTGGCTTAACTGGTAGTAAGATCCCCCCTCTTATGGTAGGTGAAGTAGTTTCTGGTAGTAATGTTCAAAACATTACCGAAAACATTTTCAAAAAACATAGCGATCTTATTAAGGACAACTCACTCTTTGTTGTCATCGAAGACGGTGGACTCAGCATTACCAAACAAAAAGACGAGCTTATAGAGGCAATTATCAAGGAACGACCCAACACCAGCACTATCGCCGTCGCCACTAGTGATGGCTACCAGATTATCAAGGTCGATGGTGATGGCTATCAAGTTATCAAAATTAACGGAGAAACCTCCAAAGTCATACAAAGCAAACAGGTCTGGGAGAATGAGTTTCTGAGTCTTAACAAAACAGATAACTTCAAACTCAAAGATGGACTCGATCCCGAAAACTTCGTCATGATTAGTGAGAGAACCTCTCAGTTTGACCCCACCATCCTTCCCGATGCCCAACCTGTCAATTTCTTCTCTGAGCTCACCTACGCTGATAATGCCAAACAAACAGTCGGTCGCTACCGTGGTTTCTCAGTTATCGAAGACGCTAGTATCAAAGGATTTGACAATAAGATTAAATATCTTACAGACAAAGGGTATACCGTAGAGCAAGCTAGCAATATTCTTAATAAAAAACCCATATACGCCGTCCGACAAGTCGACCAAGGAATCATCGACGTCGCTGGTCACTACCACCCCGCAGACGAATTTGCCAACCTTACAGAACAAGAAATAAGGGGTAAAATCGCCCAACTTAACCCACGCGCCGACTCCTCCATCCGCATCACTGCTACAGATGGCAAACGCTACAACTTCTTCATTGCTAACGACCAGGTTAATAGTTACGCTCTCGAGCTTTCCGACGATTTTGCCAAACTATTTGGCGATAACCTCAATGGAGAACTCAAACACATTCGCCTCGAAGGAGATCTAACCAGACTTCGCCTCACCGAAGAGCAAGTATTTGACCAAATTGCCACCAGTCTCAAGAATCAACTCGATAGCACCTCCAAAATCGGTAATAGAGTTGACGAGCTTTTCTCTACAGTCAAGCAAGATCGTCTCCGTACATACCAGTTCCAACAGTCTAGCTTCGCCAAAGGCGAGATTAGCGGCGCACAGGCCTACTATAACTCACTCGCCGACTACCAGAATCGTCTCACTGGACTATTTGACGAGCTTGGTGATGTAGGCATCAGGACCGACTCGCTAGCCAGCGAGCTTGGTTTTAACAAAGCATTCATTAGTCAAGATGAGTTTACTAACCTCTTCAACCGCCCATACACCCCCTCCACCCACCCTAGCACTCTAAGTCCACAAGCCCTTGCCGACAACTTTCTCTCCACTCGCTCATACCAAGACATCCCCCGCACCTATATTAGTTCTCGCGAGCAGTACGCAGTCGTTGCCGACTTTAGTGGCAACCTCAACACACTCACCAACTCAACCGGTGGTGTTGCCCGCGTTTTGAGCGACACACCTCGACTCCTTACCCCCCTCACTCGTTCTTCTGCTGGAACTCGCTTCCTCACCACTCTCGCTACTACCAGAGGTATCACTTCACTCCCCCGCGCGATCAGTAGTCTCTTCTCTACTGGGCTCTCCCCCACTAACCTCGCCATTCATCTCCACAGCCAGGGAATTAACGCTACTACAACTCAAGTTGACTCCGCAATTAGTACTGCAAACTCTCTTAATCTCTCTACTAGAGATACCTACAATCTCGCCACTCACGTACTCGAATATCCCTCCACCCTCTCCCCCAACTCCATTATCAAGCTCAACAATGGTCAGATTCGATCTATTGAACAGTTACTAGAACAGCATGGAGAAATCAGACTCAAAACACTCCTAGCTGAGGCCACTATCACCAACATGGATGATTTTGCGGCCTTTGCAAAGAACAACCAGAACATCACCTCTCTCTCCTACTCTAACCAGATCATTCCAGCTAACCAGTTTTTCTCTCGAGAAAGTGTTTTTGACCTCCTCACCACGGGTACAGAAAACCAACGTCAAGCAATTCTCGAGGTCTTCGACACTCCCTACACCCCTCCTCAAAGCGATGAGGAGACCCTCAATGGTCCGAGTGATGTTGAGGCAACAAATATCAACAACATCACCCCAGAGAACACCGCCACAACCATCAATTGGGATAATAACAACCACTCTCTCAATCTCAATGAGATTCTTCTAGAAGATGGTCAGTCAATCACTCAACACCTCCAAAAAGGCAACACCGTTGTTATCGTCAGGCCAGATAACACCAGACTATCTATTGAGTACTACAATGGAGAATACATCATCAAGTCACCAGGAAAAAGAAACACAACCAAAAACATTACTAGACTTGCAGAAAACTACCTTCCCCTCTCCGACAATCTTGACGGCTACCACATCTATGTTACTGATCAAAACCTCAATACTATTAGTGAATCAACTCCTCTCTCAGATCTCCTCCTCGCAGATTACAATCTCACCACTCCCACCCCATCTATTTGGCAACGCTTCACTGGATGGGTCAAGAACCTATTCTCCAGAGAACAAGCTCCGCCCACCCCTACTCCAGCCCAAGAAACATCCACCCCACTCGCCATCACCGCCCCAACCACTCCAACCTCACCAGTTGCCGACTTCCTGGCAAGATTTACTCCAGACACTCCCACCAGCTCTCTCGACCTCCTCCTCCCATCCACATCCCAACTCACCAACCTTCTCACCCGACCAGCCATCACTCCTACCACTGACAATACACAGAGATCCTTAACAGGCATAGTTGCCCAAGGTATTGGCAAAACAATCGGCACATTCCAAGCTCTATTCACCCCCACCTCCCAGGATCCTACTCCTCCCGAACCCGCTCCCCCCCTCAACCTCACCCCTCTCTCAGTCGACGAGGCAGTTTCACTCATTGCAGCCTCCGATTTCGCCAAAAACAAAAGTCGCACCACTCTCATCAACCCCATTGTCTACCAATACGCTAGTGATGCTCTAGATATCACCGATCTCACAGACGCACAAAAGGCCCAACTCGACCAATGGATAAGCGACAATAATATTGTTACAACTTCCAAAGACCAGATCACAGAGAATCAAAAAACAGCAGAGGCTTTCTCCACCCGCATCAACGGTGCATATCTATCCCTCCTCAATCGCTTCGATCCTCTCCTCGACTCATTAGAATCCCTCAACCCCAAGCTCAAGGGTCTCACCCAATCAGCCGTACAAGATCTCAACACTCATGGGTTCGGTCTCACTGGCAACATATCACGCTCATCAACTCTCGTACAAAACTATCTAACTAAACCAGATTTCACTACTCACTTCCAAACACTCTCACCAGAGGAAAAGACTGCAGTACTCAGTATCTTAAGGGGATACTCCAGCTCTATTAGGCAAGCCTCTCGCCTCGCCCAACCAGAAGCAGAGGAGATAGAAGATGAAATTATTCCAGAACTAGAAGAATCACTTAGCACAAAGAATGTCTACATCTCACCAAACAACATAGATATTAACGTCATCAACCTAGCCACTGAAGTAGAAAATGGAATTCATCAATATCTTCTCTCGAAATCTAAAGGAAATTTTGAAATAAACAATACATGGAGAATTGAGCCTCTGGCAAAAGGATATGAAGGAGCAAGAGATGTATACAAATTAATTAACACCATATCAAAAGAGAGTTATGTTATTAAACCAGTTGATGACGCTAATGAACTAATTAATTTTAAGAATGTTCCTCAAGAAGCTATAGATGCTGGCATAGTAAATCCAATTGTTTTTTCAGCCACTAACCACGGATACTACCTCACCCCTTTCCTTACAGGACTCCAAGAAACCGAGTTATTCCAACAAATTACCCCAGAAGAACTTGCAAAAATATCGCTAGAGTTCGGACAAATAGTTTCAAAAAACAACATTTTTATAGGAAACGACACCTCCATATTACTTGGACACAACGTAATGATTGTGACCAATCCAGACGGTTCAAAAAGGATGGTTCTTTACGATCATGGATCATACTCAATCACGAGCAACATGACAGAACAACAAATTTTCAATACATTCGTAGACTCTCAAACTCGATACCTCGGAAACGTACTAACACAACCTCAAGCATATTATGTCTACACTCCAGAAAGATCAACAAATCTGCTAGACAAAGTGTTTGTTTCAAGAGTCATGTATGTATACGAGTTTATTAAACAATATGAAGATACATTCAATACATCAGAAATTACAGTCACCAAAGAATTCATTAGCCCAGAACCAGGATCATTCATAGAGGCAGATCAATATGCCTATCAAATTCCCCACACTGCCAAGGAATTCCTCGACCAATTTACTCAAGCGATAGAATGGAAACAACAAAATATTAAGAGTGGGGCAACATGGATAATTCAACCAGTATCCTCAAATAAATCGCAAGAAGAAATACTACAAATTCTTGACACCATCAAAGCGACGTTAAAACATTACGCCAACTTCTCTCCACGTGATTGGCAAAGGTATTGGGATCAATCACAAACTCCCCTCACCCCCATCGACCCAGAACAACTCGCGCTCGACAACGCAATACTCAACCTCACTCTTAGCACTGCTCAAACAGTCCAAGGTCAAATCAAACAAGCACTCTCTTTTGCCAAACAATCTCGGGTCGTTACTACCCCCACCTCCCCCACCATCCTCACCCGCCTCCTTGGTTTTGGGCGCAATCTTATCCAAAGCTTCATCGGCCTCTACACTCGCCCAGGCTCAGAAAAAGGCCAGATTGGCATACCTCTCCCCGCACTCTTCTCTCAAAAATCTGCTGATCAGGGAGGTGTTACTTCCACCCTCCCCAATAACCCAGTCTTCCAATCATCAGCGGCCAACAGAGATCTCTGGAACAAAGAGATCATTCCAGCTCTTCAAAGGCTAATGACCAGTAATGCCAATCTCTCGCCCAATGATGCCGCCACACAGATTTACCTCCAATACAAGCCAAGAATCAATAATCCAACAGGTCAAAATCTCAATATACCTTTCAACCTACCACTTCGTGATGCTGCTCAAAAAATGGCAAACACCTCCCCCCTTCTATCATCAGCCACCAAAACCTCACAACAACCATCATTACTACACTCGGCTTCCGCTCTCGACCCAGGGACCAAATATATAAATGCCGATGGAACATACCGTCAAGAAGATGCTGTTGCAATCATCGAGAATCCTCTAACCTCTGATCTACCCATTGGATCTCACCTCATCCTCGAAATCGATGGAATGGGAGGAGGAGGTCAGGGAGACAAGGTTGCTCAGTTTATCAAAAATCTCATGCCAAAAATATACTTTTCCAACATCAATGACAATATCAGAAACATCGCCAGCATCCCAGATCGCATTAAAGCTACCTTTAAATTCCTTGATGATGAAGTCCAGAAAATCTCCACTTCAGATATAGCAAATGGCAACGGAGCAGCTCTCGACCTCTCAATCATCGAGCATAATCCAATCAACATCACACATCCCTATACTCTTCACACTGGCCACGTTGGAGATACTCAAACTTGGATTGCCAACAAAAATAGCGCACGCCTACTTACCACCGATCAATCATTATCCGAAGGTCTTATTTCAGGAATAATGAACCTAAAACAAGTAATTCAAGCACTTCAAGATATATATAACCCATTAATAGCAAATGAGAAAAACGTTAGCAAAAAAGAACAATACCAGAGAATACTAACAGAGGATATCCAGTCAGCAAAGGATTTCGTATCTCGCAAAATTAGCGAAGAAAAAATAACTTTTAAAAATATTGTTACAAACTCACTTCTCAAAGGTTCAACATTTGACCCAGATTCTGTACAGATAATTCGACAGGATCTAGCTCCAAATGATATTGTTTTTACTTTCAGCGATGGTGTTTTTGACACACTTGACTTAAATACCTCAGGAATACTCGAGCAAGCTCGTGCACTTATCATTAACCAGGGTAAAACTCCACAAGAAGCCGCCGAATACATAAAAGCTCAAGCCATCAAATATGGCCAGCAATCTGGCCAAAAATACGACAACATTAGTGTTGCAGTTTTCGTTACCCCCTCTACGATTATTATCAACTCTCAACTTACCGATCTCAGCAAAACGATTGCCTCTACCACTCCAAAAGGAACTCTTGATATATATCAACTCGCCAAGACTCAATCCCTAGTCTCCCACACTCTCACCACTCTCTACTCACAAGGTTTAGATGTTCGCTTAGATAATGGTGCCACCCCTCAGCGCGCGCAAGAATTCATTGCCGCTCTCACCCACACGCTCAACAACCTACCAGCTACCGCCAACGTCAATCAACAAGAGATCTTATTAACCCTCATCAACTACAAGAACAACTTAGAACTAATCTTTGCCAATCAATCTGTAAGAGCCGGAGATATCATCCCCCCTGGTGTTATTGCATACCTCAACACTCAAACCGATCTCCAGCCACAGAACATCTCCGCCCTCTCCGTCTCATTCGACTCAGGTAGCCCGCTCTATCAAGTAACATTTACCTATCCAGATGGATCTACTCTTGAGATTGGGCTAGATGAGAACGGCGCTGGCTGGGCTGGCGGTGTATTCACTCCCTCCCCTCTCACTACCAAAACCTGGTCAGATCATCTCGCTGGAAGTAGCGACTTCCCCTCCCTCATCTCATCAGTATTCCAAGATACCACACTGGACTTCCCCAACACCGCCTCAGTTATAAAACATATAGTGTTCTCTCAAACCTCCAGACCTCTTGACACCACACCAGATAACATTAGCACAGAGGATCTATCAACACTCACCAATCTATACAAAGTATGGATTGAGAAGTACCAAAAAGATGGCGAACGAGATATTGTAATTAGATCGCTTCTCACCAGTCTCACACGGCATGATCGAGAATCGCTATCTCCTCAACAGTTAGTTCCGCTTCAGTCAGGTCTCACGCTCACTATCAATGGAAAACAACTCCCTGATAGCCTCCCCGATCCCGCAGAACTCAAGGTAGCAATTAAGCGCTACAACGATCTTGTCTATCAAACATACTACAAAAAACGAACTGTGTCACTTAGTAGACTAAGCAGTGAGTTTGGGCTCCTTTCCTCTCAGTGGGACAACCTTGTCGCTCTCTATCCAGAAGATCTATCTGGCAAAACATTCAATGAATATCTCGGTAATCCACTCATCGAAGCTGCTCAACCACAAGGTACCGACAAGCGAGCAAACATTGGCACCAAAATAATCATACTTGCAGACCAACTAGAAAAAATGCTCAGGGCTCAAGAGCGCTACCTACAAGCTCAAGAAATATTCGAAGTCACACATCCAATTGATATTCAATTCACAAACTACGCCTACGAACGATTAAGTCCTGCCGACCAAACAATTTTCCGTCAATCTCTACCAATTAGATTACCCAAAATTAACAATCTTAGCACCGAGAGAGTCATGCCAGTTGCCGATGACGATGGGTACGTCACACTATACCGAGCGGTTAAGGATCTAGACTCAGTCAGCGCACAGATCCCCATCTTCTACCGCAATCACGAAGAGTACACAACAGATGATATCGACATAATTACCGACCAAATGATTGACTCCGACTCCAACATTGATCTTTGGACCATGGCCAGCGAACATGTTAGTGCAATCAATGAAGATAGCAACGACCCTTCTCGACCTGATGTCGTTCTATCCTTCTCCAAGAAAGTGCCAAATGAACGCTATGGAAGCAATATTATTACTGCAAGAGTACCTAGGGAATACCTTGTCGACGTCAACAGAACAAGAGGTAAGGAAACCGGTCTCGCCGCAGATCAAGTTAGCAAAGCAGATCTGGAAGAAATAATACTACTTGGCCGTCTTCGACCCGAGTGGATCGAGCAAGTAAAGCTAGATGACGGAACAACTCTTACCGGCGATGAATTGCGATCAACTCAAGATAATTCACTCGACTACACCAACGCTCCCGACGCGCCTCCAGGAGCCCTCGGCATCATCGCCAATCCCGAGGCGGTAGACATGATCGACAACGTCATCCAATCAATCTCAATCTGGTTTCAGAATCTATTTGGAGCAAATCGTCTCAATTCTTTTCAGCTTAACAAGATCATCAAAACTGGCAACTATCAGGAAATCATCAGTGATGACAGCGGGATACAACATTACATAATCTTGAACGATGCACACTCTATTAATGGTGGTGTAGCAATGATCATCCAAGGGTACGACATCAACACCGGCCAGCTCGTTGCCATCAAACAACCTCTCTTAGAAGATCTTCAAATCAATCAGCTAGACCATTATCTTAATGCCATCAAAGAAGAGGCCGCCAATCTTTCAAAGATGGATCATCCAAACATCCCCAAATTCCACGGACTATACAACAATCAATCTGACATCCCAGTTCTTATAACTGAGTGGATAAATGGCTCAACACTCCAAGAAGAGTTTGATCTCTCAGGCAAATTCTCTCTCAAGGAAGCTATTAATGCCTTCACTCCCATTGCCCAGGCTCTTGATCATGCTCACTCTCTAGGGATAATTCATGCTGACATAAAGCCCGCAAATATAATTAACGGTCATCTCATTGACTGGGGAGATAATGACACTAGCGACCGAAGCGATGACATCTATGACCTCTCTGTCTGGATATACCACACATTAACTGGGGGACACCATCCAAGTTTAAATAATTATCAAAATCCAAGTGAATTCTCGCTAGATTTAACCAGCCAGCAATTACAAGCTCTAGACAAAATATTCTATTCTATCTATTTTGAAAATGCCTCATACAACAGCGCAACTGAACTCATGGAGTCTTTTAGTCAAATTATCAAACCTTCTCTATCATTCCCGACGGCTAGACTCACTCAGGAGCTTCAGCTAAATTCAGGGCAATCTCTTGCTCCCGCCCTCATCCCCACCGCAGGACTTGCTAGCAATCTTGGGATAGGTGGTAGTCAATCCATCGTTCAATCCGCTCTCCTCTCCCTCTCTTCCACCATCACCTCCTCCGTATTTGCACCCCTCATCTCAATCGTCCCCCACCTCCCCCAAAATGTCGGTGTCTGGCTCGACAATGCCAGTTTATATCGTAGTGCTCTCGGCAGCGAACAACTAGCCACATACGCCTACGAGATCAGCCAATCAACAAAAGATTGGTTCACCAACTCCACTCCTGCTCGCACCGTTCGCAGTCTTCTTGTCACCCAAAACGCGCTCCTTGCCCAGGTCAGATTCCGTCTTGCAATAGAAGACAAAGTCTACTCACTCACGCCACAACAGACTAACATCCTCCGCCAAGCCATAGTCAACGGCAACACCGATCCTAATAATCTCTACTACACAATCTCTTACCTTGATAATTACAGGCTCTCCAATTATCAAGATGTTCTCCTTACTCAGTACATCCCACAATGGCTCGATCTAGGAGTCTCGAATATTAATGACTTGCAAATGACACTTATCAATCTAATCGATCCTCATCCAGAACAAACTCAAGCTCTACTTGATGAGTACATTCCAGAATGGCTCGAAGCTGGCATCTCCCCAGAAGAGATCAAAGACATATCTAGTCAACTATGGCACCTCTCACCAGACTCATTCCCCTTGGTAGCAAAGGAAATATCAACCTGGTATCGACTACCCGGCGAATATGATAGAACTCGACTAAATAACTACGAGATGCACGAGATTATTAAACAGCTCAACGCTCAGCCAGATCTGATCAAATATATTGCGCCGTATCTACAATCATTTATCCTGTCACAAGATTCAAACGACAGCTACGTATCTCTCATTAGGACTTTACAAGAATACCCTACTCTCCTACCCGATATCTACACATATCTACCAACGTGGTTGAGTGGGAATAGTATGTTTTACATTAAAAATTATTTGGGCCCATTGCAAAATGATCCAGAACTAATGGCTCTAGCTTCCTATTTTAATACTCCTGGCTTTGTTCATTTAGATGCAAAAATTGTTCAGGCATTGCTCAACAGACCTGAGCTTATTCCCGAAATAGCCCCCCATCTCCAAGATTGGTCACTGATCTCCGCCAAATACAGATCTGAGAAAACAATCTCTACCCTCATCTATACTCTTCAAGATACCAATCTCTCCCGCCGCACCAGTTATATAGAGCTCCTCCCATCTTGGATCGAGTCATTCACCAGAAACACAGACCAATATACCAACGACTACGAAAATATAGGAAGTCTCATCGCTCACCTCAACACTCTCTCGGATGAGCAATATACAGTCATCCAACCCTACCTAGCAGGCTGGATCAAAAATGGCTTCACAGATTATTACTACAATAAATTCAAATATCTCACAACTACCTTTCTTCAGATATCCCAAGACAAAAGAGATGAGGCAAATGACATTATCATTACCCTCCAAAACAGCACAAAAATGAACTCTACGGCCGAAGTAAGCGACATCATCCAAGAGCTCTACAACAACCCGAGTTCCGTCAACGCTCTACTACCTCTCCTACAAAAGCTAGATTCTCTACCCAATTATTCAATGGGTTATTCTAGTCTTCTCAGGTCTCTCAACACTAATCCTACTCTCATTACCAAACTAACTCCCTACATCACCTCTTGGTACGGACAGGAAATCAACTACACAGAAGTCATTTCGTTTATCCAGCTGATACAAAAATTCCCCGAACTACCGATCGAAGAATCCGCCACTCTCGCCATTGAGCAAGCAAGAAAAGGCGAGGTCAGCCATATCTCAGTTATCTCTAATCCAGATATTCAAGCATTATTGGCACCAGAATATGTCCAGTACCTCCAAGCATATATAGATTATGAGTTCGCCCGCTATCGTCTCGACATGATTGATGGATATGATTTTTATAAGAATAATCTTGCAGGCATCACCGACGAAAACACAATACAATCTTTAATCCTAGAAGAAGCCTATTCCAACAATCTACAGATTAATCAAGCACATCTTAATGTTACTAATGGCATTGAGCAAGATGTCTTTACCCTACTCTCACCAAGTGCTAAGAATTTCTGGACTATTTACAAGAGTATTAGATACTTTCGCACCCTATCCAATCCAGTGAAATTCTTTAATGATAATCTTATCGACTTAGATCTCGAAAGCGATCAGGATCAAATACGAGCGGAGTTCTATCTCAATAGTGGTAAAAATGGAAATATTGGCGAAGATTGGCCATTACTAGAAAGTGCATTTACTATAGAGATGTTAGCTCTACTTCCAGAAGATGAGGCTTTATTTTGGCGAGCATATCAAGCAGGGAGCGATCATGTAATCAGAGGTTACTTGGCTAAAAACAAACAGAACATCGGCTCATATTGGGTTAACGGTGAGTATACTCTGGATTTTTATCGCGCTATTGCAGTCGATGAACCACTCAATTTCATACAAAATTTCTCTAGAAAAGAGCTGGCACTTGTCATTGGAGATGATTCAATGAAAAAACTACTTCAAGCCCTACCTTCTAACGTAGCAGACGAAGCAAGAAACGCCTTCACTCACAATAAATATGATCGAACTACTGATTTATTCGCTTTGCTAATTAGCGATCCCATCACCAATTTTACCCTTACCCCACAAAATATCGAAGTAATCACAGCGTATATCACTCAATATGGTCTCTCCAAAACACCCATCATCTTCAGCTATTACAAACAACTATATCTATATGAAAATGGAGTAATCGCGCAATTGCCGCAAGAGCTAACCAGTAATAATATATCTTCACTTGATGATTTGCAATCACGTTTTGAAACAATGAAAAGTCAAATATTTTCCACCACTCCAATCACTGAAATAGAAAATCTCTCACCTATCGAAGTTGAAATGATCAGTTTAAATACCATGCATAGTGTTCATACACACACCTCATTCCCAGCAATAGATATCATTAAACAATACCAACGTGACAAAGCAAATCAGCATATAGATACCGAAACAGCTCACACCACCTCAACTGCAACAATCCCACTAGTAAGTTACCAAGATAACGACTTTACAGATATCGCAGACACGTACAGTCAAATGACGGAAGAAATCCTTTCAAGCTTAGGTGATCTCGAAGACATTACTAATCTAAAAAATCAAATGGTTGAAATTTTCGATAGGAAAATAACTACTTTACAAGATGTTCTCTTAGAGCCAAACAGCCCTCAAGGGAAAATTGATGGAATAACCTATCAAATTAACACAGTTAATGATGTCATGTCGCAAATCAAACAAACAGATTCAATAGACACTCTAGTTGCTGCAATCCTATCAATGCACGATAGAACAATTGGACAAGATCAAAATGAAATCCGCTCAATCTTTCGCCAACTCACATTAAAAAAACTCTTTAGCTCTCAAGGTAACTCAATGCAACGTATGCAAGAAATGCGTGATCTTTTTACCGAACCAATTTCAATTCAATCACTCTCAGAAATTATTACTATCATTGACATACATATCAAAGATCACGTACTCAATGTTACTCAAGACAACTTTGACAAATACTGGACTCCAGAAACATTTGAAATACTTAAATCAAAGAAAAAAGTTAACTATATCAACGACTACTTTCTCGCATACCTTAACCCACTTAGAGAAGCCCTTGCCAAACTCGAAACGACTCAATCAGAGCAAAATATCTCAATTGAAATGATCCCAGACAAGGGTATTATTGGTGAAATGGCAGGATACTGTGCTGGTGTTTGTTACACCAAAGTATTCCCTCTTATCTCTACTTATCCCAATCTCACTCCATACAAATTTATCGCTATCGATCCTGTTTCGGGCGACAAAGAGCTTCTTGGTTCAGTCCTTATCTTTGAGATCGAAACCGCCAATGGCGAAAAAGCTTTTCTCATTAGAGCCTTTAATATACGTACAGAAGCCAACGTGGATATCGGTCTTTTATTCGAAAAATTTAGTGATCATATCATGAATATTGGAAAATCTAGAGGCATTAGTCAAGTTTTAGTTGCTGGAACTGGAGGCACAACTTCCAATTATCCAATCATTACCGATTATGTGAATGAAAAGTATGTAGCAGGGAAAAATAACACCAAAATTTTAGGGGAATTCAACTTTAATGACCGCCCCATAACAAATTATATCTACAAGGTCAGAAATATAAACTCACCAGAATCATCTCAATCTTCTACCCCTCCCTCCTTCCAATCCCTCCTCCCCGCCCTCATCCCCACAGCAGGTCTCGCCCAAGGACTCGGGATCAGCACTGGTCAATCCATTGTCCTAACCATCCAATCATTCATCAACCCAGTTATCACCACTCTCAGTCCATGGATTGGAGGTGCCCTCCCCCTCCTCAACACTCAACCCACTCACGATATCATCAACTACACTTCGACCTGGATCCAATCAGGAACTGTTTTTGCAAACCTCTCCGCCAGACAAGACTCTCAATTAGTAAATATTTCCTCATCTATTCGTGCTAATGTAGCCACTTCTGCTAAGCAAGTTCGAGGAATTATAGAAAGAGTCACGTCTCTAATAACCAATGAGCAAATTAGTCAAAAATACAATATCAGCTTTGATATAAATCAAGCAATCTCCATTCACAATGACACTGCCGAACAATCAAAACTACGTCAATCTATCCCTACTCCGCTCAATTCCCCAAATCTTCAAGATGAGCATTTATTAGAAAGGAAGCAGAATATTCAGAACGGGTTCGAACAGCTACAAATTTCAAGCGGATTTCTCGACATCGGAGATGAGCTGG